>Ga0134126_10006088_pt1 | contig 15099 bp, 13 predicted proteins | sample KB31752_FD_96881 | JGI IMG/M metagenome (GOLD analysis project Ga0134126, IMG submission 96881) | Terrestrial soil microbial communities with excess Nitrogen fertilizer from Kellogg Biological Station, Michigan, USA - KB3-175-2 | ecosystem: Environmental > Terrestrial > Soil > Unclassified ...
CGGGTAGCGCGTCTCGATGAGCCGCGCCAGGACCGCCCGCGGATCGCCCTCTTTGAGGAGCGGGCGGTTGGTGCGCCGGGCCACCCGCGCCATCAGCACATCGAGATCGGCTTTGAGCCAGATCGAGATCGCACGCTGGCGGATGAGGGTGCGGGTCTCGGCATCCATGAAGGCGCCGCCGCCGGTGGCGAGAACCTGGATCGGGCTGTCGAGGAGGCGCGCGATGACGCGGCGCTCGCCGCTGCGGAACGCGGCTTCGCCGTCGCGCGCGAAAATCTCCTCGATGCTGAAGCCGGCGGCGATCTCGATCTCGGTATCGGCATCGGTGAAGGGCAGCGCCAGGCACTGCGCCAGCCGCCGCCCGATGCTCGACTTGCCGGCGCCCATCAGCCCGACCAGCGCGATCGTCTTCGGCACGCAAAAGGGCGGCGTGCTCGTCACGGCCGCGCTCTCCCGACTCGGCGGAGCATCATTGCAAGGCGCATGGGCCGCCGATAGACTGCCGCGCGTTAATCATGGCCGCACCCTAGCATAGGGCAAGGCGCAATCGTCAATCGATGACCCCCCGCCGTGGAGGTAGCCCGGTCTCTCATGAGTAAACTGCTTTTAACCGTCGTCGCGGCCATCATCGTGATCATCATCGGCGGCGGCGCCTTTCTCATGGTGTGGAACATCCCGGCCCCGACCGTCCACGTCGAGAAGGTTATCCCCGATGCGCGGTTTCCGCGCTGAGCTCGCGGCAAGCGCGGCGATCGTCACTCTTCTGACGCTGCCTGCCTTCGCGCAGCTCGGCCCGCCCATCCCGCTGGTCCCCGCGACGAGCGGCTCCGCCGCCCAGCCGGCATCGCCCGAACCCGTTTCCGGCGACGATATCAGCACGACGCCGCTGGCGCCGATGGACGCCGCCTGGATCGGAATCCTCGGCCCGGCCGATGGTGCCCTGCCGCGCAATATGTGGGCCGGAACGCCACGGGCCAAGGTCGCGGCGGCGCTCCCGCTGCTGCAGCCGACCACTTCGCCCGAGCTGCAGGATTTGGCGCGCCGCCTGCTCTTGAGCGATGCGGTGGCGCCGGCCGGCCGCGATGCGCCGGGCGAGTCGCTGGCGGCGTTGCGCTTCGACCGCATCCTCGCGCTCGGGCGGCTCGATGGGATCAAGCTTATCGGCATCCTGCCCCAGGCCGAGATCACCGAGCCCGTCGACCGCGACAGCCTCGAACTGCACTTTGCCGCCAATGACCTCGACGGCGCCTGCTCTCTCGCCGCGGACCGGGAGCAGCGCTATGCCAATCCCTGGTGGGAGCGCGCGCTCATCGCCTGCCAGGCGCTCAAGGGCAATTACGACCAGGCCTCGCTCGGCCTCAGCGTGATGCGCGACCGCAAGACCTTGGACGATCCGGCCTTCGATGCGCTGATCGAAACCATCGACGGGCGGCGCAAGAAGCTCGACAAGCTGCCCGATACGCGGCCAATGCGCATCGCCCTGCTGGCCGCCGCCAAGCTTCCCTTGCCCGCCGATGCGCTGAGCGACGCGGGGCCCGCCTCCCTCGCGGTCTGGGCGACGAGCGACAAGGTGCCCGCGGCGCAGCGGCTTGCCGCCGGCGAGGCGGCTGAGGCCCTCGGCGCCTTGCCGCCCGGCGGGCTCGGTCTCCTCTACGGCGCCATCGAGGCAAGCTCCGCGGAGCGGAAAGCCGCGCTCGATGCCGACAAGCTGCCGGACGAGCCGCGCGCCCGCGCGATTGTCTATGACATTGCGCGCTCGAGCACCGCGCCCGCCGCGCGGGTGGCGGCGCTCTCGCCGCTGCTCGAGGATGCGCGCCGGCGCGATGTGTTCGTCAATGTCGCGCGGCTCGTCGCGCCGCTGGTGATCGAGCTTCAGCCCGACCCCGATCTCGAGGATTTTGCCGGCGATGCGGCACGCGTGCTCCTTGCCGCAGGCCATGCCGATCTCGCGGCGCCGTGGATCGAGATCGCCAAGGAGCCGGAGCTGCGCGTTCTTGCCGCGCTGGCGCGGGCGCCCTCCGGCGACAGCGCCGTGCCGCTGAAGGACGCAGCGGCGGCGCTCGCGGCGCAGGACGCCGTATCGGCGCCCGACCAGATCGATCTTCTCGTGGCGCTGCTCGCGGCGCTTGGCCAGCCCGTCGGCGACATCGATCCGGCGCCGCTCTTCAAGGCATCCTATGCGGGCGCCATGCCGGGAGCGGCGCTGTGGCTCGACCAGCAACAGGCGAGCGCGGCCGGGCGTCTCGGCGAGACCGTGCTGACGAGCCTGCTGCTGGCGGTGTCGGACGACAAGCTGACCTCCTCGCCGATCGTCCTCGCGCGCGTGGTTTCGGGCCTCAAAGCGGTCGGCCTCGAAGGCGACGCGCGCGCCTTGGCGCTCGAAGCCGCGCTCGATGCGGGAATTTGAGCGTGGCGCGCGACGCGGCGCTCTCGCCGCGAGTCGAAGCCTTCCTCGAAATGCTTGCGGCTGAGCGCGGCGCCGCTGCGTTGACGCTGTCGGCCTATGCGACGGACCTGAAAGATCTGGCGCGCTTCCTTGCGGCCGACATCGCGCAAGCCTCGAGCGCGGATCTGCGCCGCTATTTCGCGGCGTGCGCCAAGGCCGGATTGGGTGCGCGGACAGCGGCGCGGCGTCTCTCGGCCTTCCGGCAATTTTTCCATTTCCTGGTGGTCGAAGGCGCGCGGCGCGACGATCCGAGCCGCGCGCTCGATGCGCCGCGCCTGCCGCGCAGCCTGCCCAAATACCTCGATGAAAGCGAGACCACGGCGCTGATGGAGGCCGCCGCGAAACGCCGCGGGCCCGAGGGCTTGCGCCTTGCCTGCCTGCTCGAGCTGCTTTACGGCGCGGGGTTGCGCGTTTCGGAGCTCGTCGGGCTGCCGCTCGCCGCCGCGCGGCAGGATGCGCGCTTCTTGCTCGTGCGTGGCAAGGGCGAGAAAGAGCGGCTCGTGCCGCTGGGCGAGAAGGCGGGCGCGGCGCTCGCGGCCTATCTCGCCGAGCGCTGGCGCTTTCTCGCGCCCGGCAAGACCTCGCCCTGGCTTTTTCCCTCGCGCGGACGCGAGGGGCATTTGACCCGCCGCCGCTGCGGCCAGCTGATGAAGGAATTGGCGCTCGAAGCGGGGCTCGATCCGGCGCGGCTGTCGCCGCATGTGCTGCGCCACGCTTTTGCCAGCCATTTGATCGATCACGGCGCCGATCTGCGCAGCGTCCAGGAGATGCTCGGTCATGCCGACATCGCGACGACGCAAATCTACACGCATGTTCAAGGCGCGCGGCTCGAGCGGCTTGTCGCCGAGCGCCATCCGCTGGCGCGCAAGCGCCGTTAAGCCTTTTGGCCAAGCTCCGACGGCTGGCGCGCGCCAATTGCTTGTGCTAGGTCAACTTTGATGCGCCACTTTCTCGAATTCGAGAAGCCGCTCGCCGAGCTCGAAGGCAAGATCGAGGAGCTTCGGCATCTCTCCGACGGCGGCGATCTCAACATCGCGGACGAGGTCTCGCGGCTCGAAAGCAAAGTCGACCGGCTGCTTCGCCAGACCTATGCCAAGCTCTCGCCGTGGCAGAAGGTGCAGCTCGCGCGCCATACCGAGCGGCCGCATGGCGGCGAGTATGTCGCGGGGCTGGTGAGCGAGTTCACGCCCTTGGCGGGCGATCGCGCCTTTGCCGAGGATCGCGCGATCATCGGCGGCATCGGCCGGTTCCGTGGCCGCGCGGTGGTCGTCTTGGCGCATGAGAAGGGTGCCGACACCGAATCGCGCGTCGCGCATAATTTCGGCATGGCGCGGCCCGAGGGCTATCGCAAGGCAGTGCGGCTGATGCAATTGGCGCAGCGCTTCGGCCTGCCGGTGCTGAGCTTCGTCGACACCGCCGGCGCCTATCCCGGCATCGAGGCGGAAGCGCGCGGCCAGGCCGAGGCGATCGCGCGCTCGGTCGAGGCCTGTTTGCAGCTCGAAGTGCCATTCATCGCCACGGTGATCGGCGAAGGCGGGTCGGGCGGCGCGATCGCGCTCGCCGCGGCCAATCGCGTGCTGATGCTCGAGCACGCGGTTTACTCGGTGATCTCTCCCGAAGGTTGCGCCTCGATCCTGTGGCGCAGCGCCGCCAATGCTCAGGACGCCGCCGAGGCGCTGAAGCTCACGGCGCAGGATTTGCTGAAGCTCGGCGTCATCGACCAGGTCGTGCCCGAGCCGTTGGGTGGCGCGCATCGCGACAAGGAGGCGGCGATCGCCGCCGCGGGCGATGCGATCGAGGCGGCGCTGACGCCGCTCTTGGAGCTCGATGGCGGCGCGCTCAAGAAATTGCGGCGGGAGAAGTTTCTCGCGATGGGAACGCGCGGCCTGTAGCGGTCGAACTGCCCCTCTCCGCGCGAAGCGGGGAGAGGGAGGGGCCCACTGCGAAGCAGTGGGAGGGTGAGGTGTGCAACGGCCTGCACCCACCTCACCCGCTCAGCCGGCTTACGCCGGCTTCACACCCTCTCCCCCCAAGGCCCCAAGGGCGGAGAGGGTTACTCAAAGCGCAGCTTGCGCAGTCGATTGCGTTCTTACGGGTGCGCCGTTTCACGACGGCTTCAGCGTATAGCCGGCGCCGCGCACGGTGTGGAGCAGCGGGCTGTCGAAGCCCTTGTCGATCTTCTGCCGCAGCCGGCTGACATGCACGTCGATGACGTTGGTTTGCGGATCGAAGTGATGATCCCAGACCTTCTCGAGCAGCATGGTGCGGGTGACGATGTGCCCGGCATGCCGCATCAGATATTCGAGCAGGCGGAACTCGCGCGGCAGAAGCTCGATCGGCTGCGCCGCGCGAGTGACGCTGCGCGAGAGGAGATCGATCTCGAGATCGCCGACCTGCAAGCGGGTCTCGGCGCTGGTCCGCCGCGTCAGCGCTTCGAGCCGCGCGATCAGCTCCGAAAAGGCGAAAGGCTTACCGAGATAGTCGTCGCATCCCGCCCTTAGGCCTTTGACGCGCTCGTCGACATCGCCGAGCGCGCTCAACACCAGCACCGGCGTCTGGTTCTTGCCGGCGCGCAGCGCGGCGATGATCGACAGCCCGTCGATCCCGGGCAGCATCCGGTCGATGATCATGGCGTCGAAGCTCTCGCGCCGCGCGATCTCCAAGCCGGTCCGGCCATGCTCGGCCAGCTCGACCCGATGGCCGCTTTCGCTCAGCCCCTTAACGAGGTAGGCCGCGGCCTCCTTGTCGTCCTCGATCAGCAGAATGCGCATCGTACCAACCGTCCGAAAGAGAAGAGGCCGGCACGGCGCGGGGCGCCGGCCTCGCGACGCATTGCCAAATCAGCCGTTGTCCTGGTTGCTGATCGTCAGGGCCACATACTGGTTGACGCCGTTGCGATTGAGCAGGATCAGCACGTTCGTCCCGCCCTTGGCCTTCTTGGCCTGGGCAAGCTTTTCGATGACCGCCTTGGGCGTCGTCGTCGCCTTCTGATCGATCGACTCGATGACGTCGCCGCGTTGCAGGCCGAGCTCGTTGAAGGGGCTGCTCTCGGCGACATCCGTCACCACCACGCCCTTGACGCCCTTGCCGAGATGAAGGCGCTGACGCCATTCGCTGGTGAGCGGCGCGAGCTTCAGCCCCATCGCGCTGCTCGGCTCGGCATGGCCGCGCTCGCTGCGATGGGCCGTCGCGACTTTGGGGTTGTCCGGCATCGCCGCGATTTGCGGGGCGAGTGTCGTTTCGCCGCCCTTGCGCCAGACTTTTACCGTCGCCTTGTCGCCGACGGCGGTCTCGGCGACGACGATCGGCAAGTCGCGCACCTTCTGGATGGCGTGGCCGTTGAAGGACAGGATGACATCGCCCTGCTTGAAGCCGGCTTTCTCGGCCGGACCGCCATTGGTCACATCCGCGACCAGCGCGCCCTCATCCTTGGGGAGGCCGAGGCTCTTGGCGATCTCGGGCGTGACCTGCTGGATCTGAACGCCGAGCCAGCCGCGCTCGACCTTGCCGTGCTGGCGGATCTGGTCGATCACCGGCTTGGCGAGGGAGGAGGGGATGGCGAAGCCGATGCCGACCGAGCCGCCATTGGGCGAATAGATCGCGGTGTTGATGCCGATCACCTGGCCGTTGAGGTTGAAGGTCGGACCGCCCGAATTGCCGCGGTTGATCGAGGCGTCGATCTGCAGGAAATCGTCGTAAGGCCCGGCATGGATGTCGCGTCCGCGTGCCGAGACGACGCCCGGGCTGACCGAGCCGCCGAGGCCGAAGGGATTGCCGACGGCGAGCACCCAATCGCCCACCTCTTCGGCGTTGCTGTCGCCCCAGCTGACATAGGGGAGCGGCTTGGGCGCATCGATCTTCAAGAGCGCCAGATCGGTCTTGGGGTCGCGGCCGATGATCTTGGCCGGGTGCTGGGTGTCGTCCTGGAAAATGACCGTCACCTTGTTGGCGTTCTGCACCACGTGGTTGTTGGTGACGACATAGCCCGCCGGGTCGATGATGAAGCCCGAGCCCAAGGCGACGGTGTGCTCGGAGTGCGGGCGCGGCATCGGCCGGCCCTGCTGCTCGAAGAAGCGGCGCAGCAGCTCATCGAACGGCGATTGCGGGAAGCCCTGGCCGGAATCGGGGCCGGACTGGTCCTGATCGTCGCCCGGATCCGCGGTCTGATCGCTGCCCGGCTTGAGGCTCGCCGAGATATTGACCACGGCGGGCATCACTTTCTTGACCAGAGGCGCGAAGCTGGGGAGGGACGCGGCGAGCGGCGCGGTCGGCGATGCCGTTTCTGCCTGGGCGAGCGGGGCGCCGGTCAGGGCGAGGGCGAAGGCCGCGGCAAGGGCGGTGAAGCGCAGCTCTCTGCCGGCTTTGGGAAACGGGCGTGACAACATGGAGAAGACCTCTCGGGGTTCGGGTCGATTGGGAGGCAGGAGGCCATGCCTTTTGCCCGCGCTTCCGGTTTCGACCATGGAAGGGTGCGGGTTACGCCCCGCCTTCGCCGGTATTAAATCTGTGTAATCTCGCAAGCAGAGGGTCGGGGTCCGGCGCGGCTGGGACACTCCCGCCCCAAGAACGCCGTTATGCCCGGCGCCGTTGCGCCCGGGCGAGAATTCCTCGGGCCGCGGCGCCGGCGCCGCTCAGACGCGGCCGTGGCAGTGCTTGAATTTCTTGCCGGAGCCGCAGGGGCAGGGGGCGTTGCGCGGCGTCTTCCCCCAGGGTGAGGGCGCGGTCGCCACGGCCGCGCCGGCGACCGCCTCGCCGCCGAGCGCCGGATCATCGCGGCTTTCAACCATCCGCACGCGCGGCGGCGGCGCCATCGGCCGCGGTGCCGGCGCCGGCGCCTGATCCTCGGGCCGCTGCACGCGCAGCTCGACATGGCACAGCACGCTCGTCACCGTCTCACGCAGATGCGCGAGCATCTCCTGGAAGAGCACGAAGGCTTCGTGCTTGTACTCGTTGAGCGGGTCGCGCTGCGCATAGGCGCGCAGATTGATGCCCTGGCGCAGATGGTCGAGCGAGAGGAGGTGATCCTTCCAGGCCTGATCGAGGATCTGCAGAAGCAGGCTGCGCTCGGCGAGCCGCATGATGTCGGCGCCGTAATTCGCCGCCTTCTGCGCCATCTTCTCGTCGGCCGCCTGAGTGAGGCGGTCGCGCAGCTCCTCTTCGGCGATGCCTTCCTCCTGCGCCCACTCGGCGATCGGCACGTCGATGTTGAGAAGACGCGCGCATTCCGCGTGAAGCGCCGCCGCGTCCCACTGGTCGGGCAGCGCTTTCTCGGGCACGCCGCGCTCGATGATGCGGTCGATCGTCTCGTGCCGCATATCGACTACCATCGCCGCGACATCGGCGGTATTCATGATCTCGCGGCGCTGCTGGTAGACGACCTTACGCTGGTCGTTCATCACGTCGTCGAAGCGCAGCAGGTGCTTGCGGATTTCGTAGTTGCGCGCCTCGACTTTCTGCTGCGCCTTCTCGAGCGCCTTGTTGATCCAGCTATGGATGATCGCCTCGCCCTCTTTGAGGCCGAGCTTTTGCAGCATGCCGTCCATGCGCTCGGAGCCGAAGATGCGCATGAGGTCGTCTTCGAGCGAGACGAAGAATTTCGAGGCGCCGGGATCGCCCTGGCGTCCGGAGCGGCCGCGCAGCTGATTGTCGATGCGGCGGCTTTCGTGCCGCTCGCTGCCGATGACGAAGAGCCCGCCCGCCTTGCGCACCTCCTCGCGCGCCGCGTCGATCTCGGCGCGGATTGCCTTGCCCCGGCTCTCGCGCTGCGCTTCGTCCTCGATTCCGCCGAGCTCCTGCCGCAGCCGCATCTCGAGATTGCCGCCGAGCTGAATATCGGTGCCGCGGCCGGCCATGTTGGTCGCGATGGTGACGGCGCCGGGCCGGCCGGCCTGGGCGATGATGAAGGCTTCCTGCTCGTGATAGCGCGCGTTCAGCACGTTGTGCGGAACCTTGCGCTTCTTGAAGATCTCGGCGAGCGCCTCGGATTTCTCGATGCTGACGGTGCCGACCAGCACGGGCTGCTTGCGCTCGCGGCATTCGAGGACCTGGGCGAGGATCGCCTCGTTCTTCTCGCGCGTCGTGCGATAGACCTCGTCGTCGTGGTCCTTGCGCAGCACCGGCTCGTTGGTCGGGATCTCGATGACGTCGAGCTTGTAGATCTCGCCGAACTCCTCCGCCTCGGTCATCGCCGTGCCGGTCATGCCGGCGAGCTTCGGATAGAGGCGGAAATAGTTCTGGAAGGTGATCGAGGCGAGGGTCTGGTTCTCGTTCTGGATGGTGACGCCTTCCTTGGCTTCGAGCGCCTGGTGAAGTCCTTCGGAATAGCGCCGGCCTTCCATCATGCGGCCGGTGAACTCGTCGATGATGACGACCTTGTCGTCGCGCACGATGTAGTCGGTGTCGCGCGCGAAGAGCTTGTGCGCCCGGAGCGCCTGGTTGGCGTGATGGACGAGCGAGACGTTGTGGATGTCGTAGAGCGTGCCGGCCTGGAGAAGGCCCGCTTGCTCCATCAGCTTTTCCATGCGCTCGACGCCCGATTCGGTGAGCGTCACGGTGCGCTGCTTCTCGTCCTTCTCGAAATCTTCGGCCGCGAGGCTCGGGATCAGCTTGTCGACCTGGCGATAGAGGTCGGAATTGTCCTCGGTCGGGCCGGAGATGATCAGCGGCGTGCGCGCCTCGTCGATGAGGATCGAATCGACCTCGTCGACGATCGCGAAGTTGAACGGCCGCTGGACCATCTCCTCGAGCCGGAACTTCATATTGTCGCGCAGATAGTCGAAGCCGAACTCGTTGTTCGTGCCATAGGTGACGTCGGCGGCGTATTCGACGCGGCGCTGGCTGTCGTCGAGCCCGTGCACGATGCAGCCGACCGAGAGGCCGAGAAAGCGGTAGATCTGCCCCATCCACTCGCTGTCGCGCGTTGCGAGATAGTCGTTGACGGTGACGACGTGGACGCCCTTGCCGGCGAGCGCGTTGAGATAGACGGGGAGCGTCGCGACCAGAGTCTTGCCTTCGCCGGTCTTCATCTCCGAGATCATGCCGCGATGGAGGACGATGCCGCCGGTCAGCTGGACGTCGAAATGCCGCTGCCCGAGCACGCGCTTGGCGGCCTCGCGCACGGTCGCGAAGGCCTCGACCAGCAGATCGTCGAGCGATTCGTCCTGAGCCAGCCGGTCGCGGAATTGCTGGGTGCGAGCGCGCAAACCGGCATCGTCGAGCGCCGCGAGCTCGGGCTCGAGCGCGTTGATCATTCCGATCAGCGGCCCGAGGCTTTTGACGTAGCGGTCATTCGCGGACCCAAACAGTCGCCGGGCGAGGGCGCCGATCATTCATGCCTCAGTTTGGTTGGCGGCAGATGCAAGGGAGAAATAGGAACATCGCGGGAAAGTGTCAATTCACGCCGGTTTTTGGCGGATTTGGGCGCGGCTTGGATGCTTGTTCGCCCGGGCGCTTTATGCTTTAAGGCGGCGGGCCCGGCCGAAGGGATTCTTTCGCCCGAGCCAAAGATTGATCGAAAGGACCCGTTGCCATGGCGTGCCGTGCTCTTCTTGCCGCCTGCCTCGTCGCGCTCATGGCGACATCGGCTTTCGCGCAAAAGAAGGAGAAGGCGACGCCCGAAAAGGGCGGAGACCCGATCGTCGCCCGGGTCAACGGCCAGGTGCTGCACCGTTCGGATATCGAGCTCGCGATGCACAGCCTGCCGCCCGACGCGCAGAAATTGCCGCCGCAGCAGCTCTATTTCCAGGTGCTCGAGCATGTCGCCGGCGATCTGCTCCTCGCCCAGGCCGCGCGCAAGGCGAAGGTCGATGCCGAGCCGGCCGTCAAGGCGGAGATCGCGCTCAGCGAGAACGAGATCATCGCCAACGCTTATATCGCCTCGCTCGCGCGCACCCAGATCACCGAGGCCAAGCTCAAAGAGGCCTATGCGCAATATGTGAAAGCCGCCTCGCAGGAAGAGGAGGTGCGCGCCCGGCACATTCTCGTGCCGACCGAGGAAGAGGCCAAGGAAATCATCGCGCAGCTGAAGAAAGGCGCCGATTTCGCGACCCTCGCCAAGGAAAAGACGATTGACCCGCAAGGCAAGGCGACGGGCGGCGATCTCGGTTATTTCACGCAGAACGAGATGGCGAACGAGCCCGAATTCGCCGCCGCGGCCTTTTCCCTCAAGAAGGGCGAATACACGCAATCGCCGATCCATTCGAAGCATGGCTGGCACGTGATTAAGGTCGAGGATCGCCGGCCGGTAAAGGTCGGCACCTATGACCAGGTGGTCAACCAGCTCGCGCAGCGGCTTGCGAGCGAGGTCGCCGGCCACAAGGTCGACGAGCTGCGCCGGCAGGGCAAGGTCGAGCTGTTCGATCCCCAAGGCAAGCCGGTCGCCATGGGCGAGCCGCCCGCGCCGACGGCGCCGGCCCAGGCGGCCAAATCGGCGCCGGCGCAGAAACCGGCGGCGCCTCCGCTGGCGATTCCGGGCCAGCCGCTGGGCGGCGCCGCCCCTGGCGCGCCGACCTTGGCGCCCGGCACCGCGCCCGATCAGCTGAAACACTAAGGTCCCGGGTCCAGCGCCGCGCCACCCATGCCGGATAGTATTTCGCCTCTCGCGCCGACACGATTCCCCGACCTGCCCGCGCTGGCCGGCGTGACGCTGGCCACGGCCCATTGCGGCATCCGCTACAAGGGGCGCACCGATCTGATGCTTGCCCTGCTCGATCCCGGCACCACCGTTGCGGGCGTCTTCACGCGCTCGCTGACGCCGGGCGCGCCGGTCGATTGGTGCCGGCGCATCCTGCCGCATGGCAAGGCCCGCGCCATCGTCGTCAATTCGGGGATCGCCAATGTCTTCACCGGCGCGCAGGGCCGGCGCGTCGTCGAGGATACGGCGAAGGCGGCGGCGCAGCTGATCGGCTGCTCGCCGCGCGAGGTCTATGTCTCCTCGACCGGCGTCATCGGCGAGGCGCTGCCCGGCGAGAAAATCGCCGCGGCGCTTCCGGGCGCCTTCGCCGCGGCTTCGGCCGCGGCCTGGGGCGAGGCCGCACGCGCGATCATGACCACCGACACCTTCGCCAAGGGCGCGACGCGCCAGGCGACGATCGATGGCGTAACGGTCACCATCAACGGCTTTGCCAAAGGCTCGGGCATGATCGCGCCCGACATGGCGACCATGCTCGCCTATGTCTTCACCGATGCGGCGCTCCCCGCCGCGGTGCTCCAAGCTCTGCTCAAATCCGCGAATGAGCGCGCCTTCAATTCGATCACCGTCGATGGCGATACCTCGACCAGCGACACGGTCCTGCTCTGCGCCACGCACAAGGCCAAGCACAAGCGCGTTGCCGCCGCCGGCGATCCGCGCCTTGCGGCGTTTCGCCGCGCGCTCGATGCGGTGATGATCGATCTTGCGCAGCAGATCGTGCGCGACGGCGAGGGCGCGCAGAAATTCGTCACCATCCGCGTCAGCGGCGCCGCTTCGGAGCGGGCGGCGCGGCGCATCGGCCTCGCCATCGGCAATTCGCCGCTGGTCAAGACGGCGCTCGCCGCGGGCGACGCCAATTGGGGCCGCATCGTCATGGCGGTCGGCAAAGCCGGCGAGAAGGCGGATCGCGACCGGCTCGGCATCTCGGTCGGCGGTGTCCGCATTGCCGAGAAAGGCGGGCCGGTTGCGGGCTATGACGAGGCGCCGGTTGCGCGCCACATGGCCGGACGCGAGATCGAAATCGATATTGATATCGGCATCGGCAAAGGCCGCGCCGAGGTTTGGACCTGCGATCTGACGCATCGCTACATCGACATCAATGGCAGCTACCGCAGCTGAGCCGCGCCCGGTCGTGCCGATCGTCTGCGCCGCGCTGATCGATCGCGCGGGGCGCGTGCTGTTGCAGCGCCGGCCGCCGGGCAAGCCGATGGCCGGTCTCTGGGAGTTCCCCGGCGGCAAACTGGCGACGAATGAAACACCGGAGGCGGCGCTCTGCCGCGAGCTGCGCGAGGAGCTCGCGCTCGAGGTGGAGGCGGCAGAGCTCGAAGCCTTTGCCTTCGCCTCCCATGCCTATGCGGCGTTCCACATCCTGTTGTTGCTCTATCTCTGCCGCCGCTGGGAAGGCGAGCCGCAACCGCGCGAGGGCCAGGTTTTCGCCTGGGTCGAGGCGGCGCGCTTGGGCGATTATCCAATGCCCGAGGCCGACCGGCCGCTGATCGCCCGGCTGCAGGAACTCAAGGCTTAGGCTTGCCGCGCGACGCCGCGGGCCGCGCCGCTTCGCCCGCCGATTTCTCTTCGGCGCCGAGGGCATCGGCGAGCCGTGTCGCGGCGCTGCCTGGCCGCAGCGGCTTGGGCTGGCTCTGATGCGGTGCCCAGGCGGTCAAGGTCGCGATCTCGAAACGCGCGACGATCCGTCCGTCCGCTCCGGCATAGCGCGCCTGATAAAGCTCGGCGGCGCGCAGCACGGTCGCGCGGCGCGTAAAGCCGCGCCGCCGCGCCGCCACGGCGTTGGTCTCGCCCATCGCGCGCAGATCGCGCATCAAGCTCAGCGCGTCCGGATAGGTCGCCTCGATCCGGTCGGTATCGACCACCGGCAGAGCGAAGCCCGCGCGCTGCAACAGCCCGGCGAGCTCGCGCGGATCGGCAAAAGGCGCAACCCGTGGGCTGGCGCCATTTTCGATCTCGCTCTCGGCTTCGAGCAGGCAAAGGCGCAGCTCGTTGAGCGTCTCGCCCGCGAATAGCGATAGGAGCAACAGCCCGTCGGGCTTCAGCGCCTGGCGAAGCTGGAGGAGCGCGCCCGGCAAATCATTCACCCAATGAAGCGCGAGATTGCTCACAACGAGATCGAAGCTGGCGGGCGCGAAGGGCAGGGCCTCGGCTTCGGCGACGAGCCCGGGATCGGCGAGGCCGGACAGGAATCCCGCCGCCGGATCGCTCGCCACGAGCGAGGCGATGCCGCCGCTGTCGCGCAAGTCTCGCGCGAGCAGCCCGCCGCGGCTGCCAAGCTCGAGCGCCTGGGAAAATTCGCGGCTGACATCCTTCAGCCGATCGGCAAGCCGCGCCGCGCCCTCGATGAACAAAAACTCGGCCGCGCGGCTGCCGCGCGCCGCCCGCTCGCGGTGGCGGCGAACGGCTTTGGCGTCGAAGACCTGGAGCTGCGTCGCCTCTTTATCGCGGCTCGCCATGAGGGGCTTATCGCACGCCGCGCTTGCCCCGTCACCCGGGGCGGATGAGAATGATTCCATGCTGAATCCCGCCCCCGCGCTGGGCCTGCGGCGCCTCTGGACCGGCTTTCTCGACCTCGTTCTGCCGCCGCGCTGCCTTGCCTGCGGCGTCACGGTCGGAACGGTGGGCACGCTCTGCCCAAGCTGCTGGCGCGGCATCACTTTTCTTGGTGCCCCGCGCTGCCAATGCTGCGGCTATCCCTTTGCCTTCGATCTCGGCGAGGGCGGACTCTGCGGCGCCTGCGCGGCGCACACCCCGCCTTACGACCGCGCCCGCGCGGCGATGCGCTATGACGATGCGAGCCGCAGCCTCGTCCTCGCCTTGAAGCATGGCGACCGGCTGCATTTGGCACCCGCGCTCGCGCAATGGATGCGCCGCGCCGGCGCCGAGCTCCTCGCCGATGCGGATTGCCTCGTTCCCGTGCCGCTGCATTGGACGCGGCTTTTCGCGCGCCGCTACAACCAATCCGCGGTTCTCGCCCAGGCGCTGGCCAAGGCGGGAGCACCGCCGGTCGCGGCCGAATGCTTGATTCGCCGCCGCCGCACGCCATCTCAAGGCCGGAAGAACGCGGCCGCGCGGCGGCGCAACGTCGCCGGCGCCTTCCGCGTGCGCCGGCCAAGCGAGGTTCGGGGCAAGCGGATCGTCCTCATCGACGATGTGTTGACGACCGGCGCCACGGTCGAGGAATGTGCGCGCGCATTGAAGCGTGCGGGAGCGGCGCGCGTCGATGTGCTGGCCTTGGCGCGCACGGTGCGCGGCGAGGCGTGAGCAGCGCGGGCAAAGGATGAGCATGGCAAAAGTCGAGATCTACTCCACCATGTGGTGCGGCTACTGCGCGCGGGCGCGGGCGCTGTTGCAGCGCAAGGGCGTCGCCTTCGAGGATATCGACGTCGAGGCCGACGGCGCCAAGCGTGACGAGATGGTGAAGCGCGCGGGCGGGCGCAGCACCGTGCCGCAGATTTTTATCGATGGCCGTCATGTCGGCGGCTCCGACGAGCTTGCGGCGCTCGAGCGCGCGGGCAAGCTCGACGCTCTTCTGGGCATCGCGCCATGAGCTTCATCGCTGCTTGCGTGCAGCTCAATTCGGGGCGCGACATCGCGCCCAATATCGCGACCGCGGCCGATCTCGTGCGCCGCGCGCGCGATGCCGGCGGGCAATTCATCATGACGCCCGAGGTCAGCGACATGATCGAGCCGAAGCGCGCGCTGCGGCTGGAGAAGGCGCGCGCCGAGAGCGATCATCCGATGCTCGCCGCCTGGCGCGCCCTCGCCCGCGAGACCGGCGCGCATTTGCTGTTGGGATCGGTCATGCTGCGCGAGGCCGGCGCCGAGCGGTTGCTCAACCGCTCCTTCCTCATCGCGCCCGATGGCGAGATCATGGCGCGCTACGACAAGATCCACATGTTCGATGTCGATCTGCCGGGCGGCGAATCCTATCGCGAATCCGCCGTCTTCCGCC
>Ga0134126_10006089_pt1 | contig 15097 bp, 3 predicted proteins | sample KB31752_FD_96881 | JGI IMG/M metagenome (GOLD analysis project Ga0134126, IMG submission 96881) | Terrestrial soil microbial communities with excess Nitrogen fertilizer from Kellogg Biological Station, Michigan, USA - KB3-175-2 | ecosystem: Environmental > Terrestrial > Soil > Unclassified ...
CGCAGCGGCGCCCCGCCGAGCTCTCCTCGATGCCGCCACAACCCCGTAGCCACGTCGAAGCTGCAATGAGGCAGCAACCGGTGCCCGTGCCGCGCCAACAAATCCACCGCCTCGATCATGTAGTCACGCACCGTGTCGCTGATGAAGTAGTTGAAGTTGACCCGCACCCAGCCCGGTTTGATGCCCTCGCAGCCCAGGCCGATCTCGTGCTCGAACGCCCGCGAACGCTCGTCGTCGATGGCCAACAGCCGATGCCCGTACGGGCCCGCGCAGGAGCAACCGCCGCGGGCCTGGATGCCGAACAGGTCGCTGAGCACCGCGACCACGAAGTTGTGGTGCAGGAAAAGCCCTGGCTGCGGCGCACTGACCCGGAAGGAGACGATCGACAGGCGCCGCGCGTCCCGGTTGCCGAGGATGTCGATGGCGGGATTCGCCGACCAGCGTTCCAGCGCGTGACGCCACAGCCGCTCCTCGCGCGCCTGGATCAGGTCGGTGCCCACCGCCTGCTTCAGTGCGAAGACCAGCCCGGCGCGGATCGACTCGACGATCGCCGGAGTACCGCCCTCCTCCCGCGCGATCGGGTCGTCGAGGTAGCGGTGCCCGAGCGGATCGACGAACAGAACCGTCCCGCCGCCCGGACTCGTCGGCACCTGATTACGCACCAGCTCACGGCGCACCACGAGCACGCCTGGCGTCTGCGGACCACCAGGGAACTTGTGCGGCGAAAGGAAGATGGCGTCCTTGTGATCCCCTCGCCCGGCCGCGCTCTCCCGCATCCGGATCGGCACATAGGGCCCGGCTGCGGCGTAATCCCAGAACGACAGCGCGCCGTGCGAATGCAGCAGCGAGGCGATCGCGTCGGTGTCGGACAGCAGGCCGGTCACGTTCGACGCGGCGGAGAAGCTGCCGATCAGCAAAGGCCGATCCGCGTACTTGCGCAGCTGCGAGGCAAGGTACTGCTGGTCGATGTGCCCGTCACGGTCCTCCGGCACGACCACCACATCGGCGATCGACTCGCGCCAAGGCAGCTCGTTGGAGTGGTGCTCGAACGGCCCGACAAACACCACCGGCCGCGCGCTTTCGTCCCCGCTACTGTCCCTGCCCTCGCCCTCGCCTTCGTCCGCGCCCCCGCCTTCGCCCGCGCCCCTGCCCTCGCCCTCGCCCCAACCACTACTCCTGCCTGACCCGCCCCCACGCAGCTCAAGAATCCCCACCAGCTTGTTGATCGCCGCAGTCGCCCCGGACCCCGTGAAGATCACCAGATCATCCTCGGTGCCGCCCACCGCCTCGCGGATGATCCGCCGGGCATCCTCCCGCAGCCGCGTCGTGGCCCGCCCGGTGCTGGAGCTCTCGGTGTGCGTATTTGCGTACCGGGGGAGCACCTGACCGCGGATGAAGTCCTCAATGAAGTCGAGCGCGCGCCCCGACGCGGTGTAATCGGCATACACCACGCGGCACGCCCCGTACGGCCCGTCGAGCACTTCATCGTCGCCGATCAACCCGCGCCGTACCCGCTCCAGCAGGGGCGAGCTGGGCAGATCCGCGGGCGCGAGCCGGGAAGGCATGGACATAGTCACGCTGCTCACGATAGGTCCTCCCGGCCCGCCGCGAGAGGCTGCGAGTTGCCAGCACCCCGCGCCGTTCCCGTACACACCGCCATCTGCCCGGCCCCTCCGCCCGCTTCCCCTCCGCCAGCGCTCACCACCTTGCCCTCCCCGCTCGCCCCTTCGCCTGTCCCCTGCTGCCCTCGACACGACACTCGCAACGCAGGTGAAACCGCCGCCCCCGATACGGTAAGGTTCTTCCTGGCTCGCCACAGAGCCACCACGTCAGCGGGCTGTAGCGCAGCTTGGTAGCGCACTTGACTGGGGGTCAAGGGGTCGCAGGTTCAAATCCTGTCAGCCCGACGCTGTAAAGCCTGGTCAGGGCCTGACTCCGAACTATCGGAGCCAGGCCCTGAATTTGTTGAGTGACTAAGCCGCCGAGGGTGACTCGGGGAAAAGCTTGTCCATCACGTGTGCGTTTGTAGGTCCGGCCTCGCGAGTCGCGTCAGCTGATCTCAAAGCGGCGTGGCGTACGCGGATGATCGCGTCCCGCTAGTTCGGCAGCTCGGGCGTGTTCTGCGGGCACCACGCCTGCACCGACCACCGGATGAACTTCAGGATGTCCGCGTTCGTCGTCATCCCGGTCCGCGGACTCCTCGTACACGACCTCCTGCGCCATCGACTGCGTCTGAAGTGCGCCGCACATGGGCGCACCGTCCGCGTCGAGAATCCACGCAGGGGTGCCCGACTCGAAGCCAGCCGCAGTCACCTCGCCCGCGAACGCCTGCTGTGCGGCTGTCAGTGCGGGTCCGGTGGAGGGCTCTGCCGTGGACGCCGCAGCGACGAGATCTTCCCGCCGAGCACCGTACGGGCCCGCTGCACGTAGCCGAAGTTCGTCGAGTTCAGCGTCCAGTTCACCCCGGTCAGCATCGCCGTCGCCTCAAGCGCGCTGACCATCACGTCCGAGATTTACCGTGCCGCGTGCGCCGCAGTGTCAAAGGCCTGCGCCGAGGTGTGCTGCGGCGTGCTGCCCGGGGAGTCACAGGCCGTCAGGCCCGTCGCACCTGACGGTCCGTCAGCACAGTATCCCCAGCCTTAGCGCGCTGAGTGTACATTGGGGCGGTCTCATTGCGAGGGGTGGCGTGGTGGAGCGGCGAAATCGGATGTTGCAGACATCCGGCTTGGCGGACGGCAGTTGGCCCAGGGCGACCGCGACCAGGAATCGTGGCAGGTTGCGGGCGCTATGGTGGGCGTCAGTGCCTGTGTGGTCGATAGGCATGCTTTCGTTTGTGCCGTTTTTTCGCCGTGCTATCGCCACCAGGCGTGCGCGTGACTGGGGCAGTGCGCTGGTCTACTTCGCCGCCACGATCGTTGAGATTGTGCTTGTCGCGGTCGCGGGCGATCCGTCAAAGCCCGGCGGTTCGAATCACACTCTCGGCGATCTCGGCGGCGGGCTTGCCTTACTGCTCATGGGTGTTGGTGGCGTTCATGCGTGGGTTGCCTACCGGGGAACGAGAGAGTTCGCTGCCGCCGCAATTTCATCACCGCGCGATAGCAATCGCAGCATAGTTGCCGCAGCCACCGAAGCCGCTAAGCGCCGGTCGGAGGGCCGGCAAATTGCGGAGACCAACCCCATCTTGGCCCGTGATCTGCGGATCGGCCGGCCGGATCTACCTCGCGGCTTTGACGATGGCGGCCTGATTGATGTCAATCACGCCTCTGCCGCCCTCCTGATGCAGGTTCTCGGATGGACGGCCGATGAGGCTGGAAAGGTCGTCGAGGCGAGGGAGCGCGCTGGCGGCTTTCAGAGTGTTGCCGAGCTGACGGCCTACGCGGAGATCGATCCGCGTCGCGTGGACAGCGTTGCTGACTTACTGGTGTTCTGTCGGTTCTAGCGCCTCATCTTGCCAAGTCCGGGTTGTGAGGAGGTTGGTGTGCCAGGGTGGCTTCGCCGGTTCTGGTGGGCGGTCGCGCTTGTTGTGTTCGGCGCGGTCGGCGTGGGGGTGTGGCTATCACAGGCTTCGAATACAAGCCGCAACCAGCCACCGCCTAGGGCCCGCGTGTACACGCAGTTCACCGCTTGTCTGCTGACCGATTCGGACGGTGTCACCGCGGCTGAGTCGGCGCCGGTGTGGGCGGGGATGCAGGCGGCCTCGCTCAACACGCTGCGGAAGATCTCGTATCTGGCAGTGTCAGGGCCGGACACGGTTGCGAACGCGGAGGCGTTCGTGAACACGCTGGTGCAGCGCAAGTGTGACCTGGTGCTGGCGGTGGGCGAGCCGCAAGTGGCGGCTGCCGAGACGCAGGCGAAGGTCTACCCGGCACAGCGGTTCGTAGTGGTCGGCGCTGGGGTGAGCGGCGGCAACCTGATCGTCATCCCCGGCGGGTCCGCACAGCAGGTGCAGTCGGCGGTGGCGCAGGCTGTGCAGAGTGCGCCACAGCGGTAGCCACTGACGACTGCGGGCTCCGATCCGTCGGCGCGCTCGCTGACTTAGCCTGCTGAGATGCGGCGGTTCGTGAAGATTCTGTGAAGGGTTCTTGGTCGTCTCTTTTCGCGATGTAACAGGCGGTGCTTTTATCAGACGTCTACAGCGGGCGGGCTGAATGCGGGTGGGGTGACTGTCGTGTGGGTGGGGCGAAATAGGGCCGCGCGAGGTTGGTTCCGGGGTCGTCGAGGGCGCCGGCTGACGCGGCTGGTGGCGATGGTCACCGTGTCCGCACTGGCCTGGAGCCTGGCGATGTCGTCGGCGGGAGCGGCTCAGGAGCAGGGTTTCCCGCCGCTGCATATTCCGGGCCTTACGTCCCTGCTGTCCTGGTTCGAGGATCCGCACTGGGGCCCGCTGCCGCATCAGGACTCTGGTTCGGCCGACGGCAAGAGCCACGTGGCGCCGACGGCGTCAACGCGCGCCCGTGGTGGTGCAGGGCATGCTCCTGGAAAGGGGGCGGGTCAGCTTCCGCCCTACGCGCCGCTCGGCCGGCTGGTCAAGCCCGGTGTGAGTTCATCGGTTCAGCGCGGGTTCAATGCGCGCACGAGCACGCGGATCGCCGCGAAGTCAACGGCGACGTCCGACTACTTCCGCAACGCGGACGGCACGGTATCACGCAAGATATCCGAGCACGTGATCAACTATCAGGACCCGGCTGGGAACTGGCAGTCGATCGACACCACGCTGGTGCCGGGCGCGAGTGGCCGGTGGGCGGAGAAGGCCAATTCACTCTCGGTGAACTTCGCGGGTTCGGCTTCTGACGGGGCGCTGGCGTCGGTGGGTTTCGCGCCGGGGGAGAGCTTGTCGTACGGGCTGTCCGGCGCGGCCGCCTCGACCGCGAAGGTCAAGGGATCCACGGTCACCTACGCGGGCGTGGCTTCCGGCACCGACTTGATGTTGAGCCCGACGGTGACCGGCCTACGCGAGTCCGTGGTCCTGCATTCGGCTACCGCAGCGAACACGTGGACCTTCCCGCTCGTCCTCAAGGGTCTGGCGCCGCGTCAGGCTACTGACGGTTCGATCGAGCTGGTCGGTCAGAACGGTAAGAGCGTCGGCTCGATCCCCGCGGGCTACGCCTACGACTCGAAGATCGACCCGGTCTCGGGCGACCGCGGGAACACGCACGCGGTCACCTATCGGCTGCAAACGGTGAATGGTCAGCCGCAACTCGTTGTGACGTTGGACCAGGCGTGGCTGCACGACCCGGCGCGCGTGTTCCCGGTGACCGTGGACCCGACGGTCTCCACAGCTGGACAGTCGGCGACCACGTACGTGGAGTCCACCTCTGCCGACGTGGGCGACCATTCGATGGAGCCGACGATCAAGATCGGCTCGCCGGACACGGGCGTGCATGACGCGAACTCGTTCGTGGCGTTCCCCGCCTCTGGGTTCGACAGCTCCGGGGTATCGGTCAGTGCAGCCACGCTCTCGCTGTATGACATCTACGCGGCCAGTTGTAGCGCGCTCGGCTTCGGTGTCGCGGCGGTCACGCAGCCGTGGACGCCCTCGCAGCTGACGACTTATCCCGGCGCCAGCTACGGCGCTCAGATCGGCAGCGCCTCGCAGGCCGCGCCGGACGCCTGTGCGAACTCCGGCATGGATCTGTCGAAGGGCGACTGGATCAACGCCTCGCTGTCCGCGGCCACGTTCAACGCGTGGGCGTCGAACGGCGCCACCGACTACGGCCTGGCGATCTACGGTTCGACCACGGACAGCCAGCACTGGAAGGTGTTCGATTCCGCCAACACCGACTGGTCGCCGTACCTGACGCTGACCTACACCGGCTACCGCCTGCCCGCCGTCACCAGCCAGTTCCCGGGCAACGGCATCGCGCAATCGACCCTGACCCCGATCCTCGCGGCCTCCGGCACCGAGGATTCGGCCATCACCAGCGCACCGGTGAGGTTCGACTTCCAGGTCGCCGATGCCTCCGGCAACAAGATCGTGGACTCGGGGCTGGTCTCGATCCCCGGGGCGCCGGGCTCGGCCAACTACACGGTGCCGGCGGGCAAGCTGGCGTGGAACAAGTCGTACTACTGGACGGTGCAGGCGTACGACGGCACGAACTACTCGATCAACGCGGTGTGGAACGCATTCACCACCACAGTGCCGCAACCGGTGCTCACCTCCAGCCTGTCGCAGAACACCGGGGGACACGGGTTCGACGGCGCGATCGGGAACTACACCACGTCGGCGACTGACGCACAGGTGGCTTCCGTCGGCCCGTCGCTCGACGTGGTGCGCGACTACAACTCCCGTGACCCGCGCACCACCGGGGCCTTCGGCGCGGCATGGTCGAGCATCTTCGACTCCCGCGTCACCGAGAAGCACGACCCGACCGGCGCACTGCAATCGGTCGTGGTCACCTACCCGGACGGCTCCGAGGTCGGCTACGGCAAGAACAGTGACGGCTCCTTCTCGCCGCCGGAGGGACGCTTCGCCACCTTCAAGTCGGTCACCGGCGGCTACACGCTGACAGACAAGAACGACACCCTCTACACATTCACTCAGTCTCTTGGCACCGGCGCGTACGGCATCACCGCGGTGACCGACGCGCTGGGTCGTGCGGTGAACTTCGCCTGGACCGCCGGGGAGATCACCGCGATCTCCTCCGTCGCTTCCGGACGTGCCCTGCACCTGACCTGGGCCACGCCCAGCGGCGCGGCGCATCCGCACGTCAGCACCGTGGTCACGGATCCGGTGACGGCGGGACAGCCATCCACCGCGCTGACGTGGACGTACAACTACAACAGCAGTGACCAGCTGACTTCGGTCTGCCCACCCGGCACGACCACTGCCTGCACCGCTTACACGTATCAGGGCGGCTCGCCGTATCAGACGCAGGTGCTCGATGACGGCGCCTCTTCGCTCTGGCCGCTGGGCGAATCCTCCGGGACGACCGCCTCCGACGCGGTGATCGCGAATGAGGGTGCGGACAACGCGACCTACAGCAACGTCACGCTCGCGCAGGCCGGCCCGCCGACTGGTGGCACGGCGACCTCCGCGGGATTCAACGGCACGTCCTCATTGCTCACGCTGCCGTCGTTGCACCTGGGCACGTCGCCGAGCTTCGGGTTCTCGCTGTGGTTCCAAACCAGCACGCCGAACGGGGTAATCCTCTCCGCCTCGGACAACCCGCTCGCCGCCACCTCGACCTTCGGCAACTTCGTACCCGCGATATATGTGGGCAGCGACGGCAAACTTAACGCGCTGTTCTGGCAGAACACCCAGCCGACCCCGATCGTGACGAGCGCGGCGGTCACCGACGGCAAGTGGCACCATCTGGTGTTCTCCAGCGCGCCGAATCTCCAGACGCTGTGGCTCGACGGCGTCCAGGTCGGCACGCAGCCGGGCTGGAGCGCACTCGGAGGCGGGCTCTATCTGCCTTGGCTGCTGGCCCACGCCTACATCGGTTCCGGATATCTGGGTTACACGTGGCCGGACCAGCCGCACCCGAACTCCAGCACCGTGTACGCGACTTACTTCAAGGGTTTGATCGCTGACGTGGGATACGTCGGCCGAGCGCTGACCGCCGACGACACCGCGGGCCTGTACGGCGCGACCCATCCGGTCAGCCTGCTCAATCAGGTCACCCGGCCGTCGGGCAAGATCTACGCCAAGGTCCAGTACGACGCCTCCACGAACACCGTCACCCAGGTCACCGATGAGAACGGCGGCGTGTGGCAGTTGGCCGCGCCGGTCGTGACCGGTTCCAGCCAGGTCTACCGTTCCGTGGTGCTCGGTGCACGTCCAGCTGACTACTACCGGTTCGGCGACACCGGCGGCGCGACCGCGACCAATGAGGTGCACGGCGGTACCGCGACGTACAACGCGGTGACTCTCGGCGTGAGCGGCCCGTTCACCGACGCGACCGCGGCCGCGTTCAACGGCAGCTCGTCGAACGTGCAACTGCCCAGCGGGCTGTTGACGCAGACCCCGCACTCGATCGGCTTGTGGTTCAACACGACCAAGACCAGCGAGGTTCTGGTCGGCACGATGGCCGGCTCGCTGACCGCAAGCGCCGGTTTCGACCCGGAGCTATACGTCGGTTCCGACGGCAAGCTGGCCGCCGAGGCGTGGACCGGCGACGCTTACACGCCGGTGTACTCGAAGACGGCGGTCAATGACGGCAAGTGGCACTTCGCGGTGCTGTCCGTGCAAGCGTCCAGCCAGACGCTGTATGTGGACGGCGCGAGTCAGGGCACGAAGTCCGGCACCGTCAACATGGCCGGCAACACCAATATCTACGTCGGGGCCGGCTGGCTCGGCGCGACCTGGCCGGACAACGCGGACACGAACAAGACCGCCGCCGTGCAGTACTTCACCGGCTCGATCGCCGAGGTCGCCGTGTACGGTTCGGCGCTGACCGGCGATCAGGTCACCGCGCAGTACACCGCGGCGCACAATTCGCAGGGCCTTTCGCCGGTCGAGTCGGTGAGCGTCACCGACCCCGGTAACAAGGTCCGCACCGAGCGCTACGACCTGGCCAACGGCTTCCGGAAGATCTCGGACACGGACGGGCTCGGGCACACCACGAGCTACGGCTACGACACCGGCGGATTCCTCTACACGACGACCGATCCCAACGGGAACGTGACCACCACCGGGCACGACGTGCGCGGCAACACCGTCTCGCAGACCACCTGCCAAAACCAGACCACGAACACTTGCTCGACGGCTTACTACACCTACTTTCCCGACGACACGACCGCGCAGCTGACGGCCGCCGATCCGCGCAATGACCTGGTGGAAACGGTGCGCGACGGCCGCTCTTCGTCGGCGACCGACTCGACCTATCTGACGACGTACTCCTACGACAAGTACGGGAACAAGACCGCGGTCACCACTCCGCCGGTAGCCGGATTCCCGAGCGGGCGCACCACGACCATCACCTACAGCGACGGCTCGTCGGCGTTCCCGGCGGCGGATTCTGGAAACGTGCCAGCCGGTCTGCCGGTGCGCACGCTCTCTCCGGGCGGCGCCGTCAACTCCATCGCGTACTTCCACGACGGCGACGTGGCCGCCACGACCAATGCGGACGGCCTGGTCACCACGTTCAGCTACGACAACCTCGGCCGGGTCGCGTCCAAGACGGTGCAGCCGAGCACTCCGGTCGCGTGGTGGGAGCCGACCAGCACTACGCAGGGCACGAACAATACCGTGCGCGACGGCTCCGGCACCGGGAACGTGGCCACCGCGTCAAACGTGACCTGGAGTTCGTCGGCCGCTAGCTTCAACGGCACCAGCAGCCAGATCACCGCCGGTTCCCCGGTGATCAACACCGCGGCGAGCTTCACGCTGTCCGCCTGGGTGAACCTGGCCTCGATCCCGAGCAACCAGGCCGACGTCGTCGCTCTCGCAGGCAGCAACCAGTACGCCGCTTTCCTGCAGTACTCGACCTATTCCAACAATTGGGCGTTCACGACCACGAGCGCTGACGTTCCTTACAGCGGCAGCGCTCCGAGCTACTACTCGGCCGTCGCGTCCGGCGCCGTGGCCACCGGCGCCTGGGTCCACCTGGCCGGGGTTTACAACGCGGCCAGCAATACCAGTCAGCTGTACGTCAACGGCGCGCTGGCGGGATCGTCGTGGACGCCGACTGCCTGGTCCGCGACCAAGCCGCTGATCGTCGGCGCGGGTAGTGGCCAGTACTACTTCAACGGCCAGATCGCGAATGTGCAGGTCTACCAGCGAGCCCTGTCCGCAACCGATGTCTCCACGCTGTACGGAAGCGGATCCACCGGTTCGGCGGTAGCGTCGCAGACCCCGAACGGTCAGGTCACCACGTACCAGTACGACGGTCAGGACAACGTGATCGGCGAGACCGACCCCGCCGTCACGGACCGGGTCACCGGCGCCGTGCACACCGCCGTGACCACGAGCGTCTACGACGTCGACGGCGACTTGCAGTCACAGTCGATCGCGGACTCCACCGGCGGGGACCAAACCCGCGCCGTTTCAAGCACCTACAACCAATACGACCAAGTCGACACGCAGACCGACGCGAATCAGAAGACCAGTTCGTACAGCTATGACGCGTACGGCAATAAGGTCGGCGAAACGGATCCGGACCAAAATCAGATCATCTGGGGCTATGACGACGACAGCCACCAGCAGACCCAGACACTGCAGAACTACACCGGCTCGCCGCTCAACCCCCAGACCGCCGCGCCGCTCACCGAATGGTCGAAGGCTTACGATCCGGCCGGCCGGCTGGCCTCCACGACCGACTCGATGGGCAACAAGACCAGTTACACGTACTTCGACAACGGCCTGACTGCCACGGTCACCCGGATCGACCACACCGGAGCCCACAGCTACCTGGTCGAGTCAGACGCCTACGACGCCGCCGGAAACCAAGTAAGTAAAACCACGAACAACGGCGCCACCGTCCAGACCGGCACCGTGGACGCCGCCGACCGCACCTCCTCCGAGGTACTCGACCCGTCCGGCGTGCACCGTACGACGACGTACTCGTACACGCCGGACGACAAGGTTGCCACCACTACTCATACGGATCCGAGCGGCGCGACGCAGACGACCACCGCGACATACGATCCGATGGGTAATCAGACCTCGCAGTCCACCTACCAGGACGGCACTGGCCACCCCACTGGCTGGTGGACGCTGATGCAGACCACCGGCTCGACAGTCACCGACTCCTCCGGCACGGGCAACACCGCGAACGCCACCGGCGCGACCTGGACCGGCAGCGGCGCGTCCTTCGCCGCGGCCACCGGACAGCAGATCGCCACCAACGGCCCGGTACTCAACACCGCCAGCTCCTTCACGGTCTCCGCGTGGGCGAATCTGTCGGCCACCGGCAGCTGGTCCGACGCGGTCACCCAGGACGGCAACCAGGCCTCGGGGTTCTTCCTCCAATACGACGCGGCCGACAACGCCTGGGCCTTCTCCCGCGTGGCCACCGACGCGGCTAACCCGACTCCGATCCGAGCCCACGCGGCCACCGCCCCGACCACCGGAACCTGGACCCATCTGGTGGGGGAGTACAACTCCTCAACCGGGGCGATGAGCCTGTATGTCAACGGAGCGGCGGCCGGCAGCGCCACCGACACAACACCGTTCGCCGCGAACGGGCCGCTGGCGATCGGCCGCGGCAAGTACAACGGCTCCGCGGCCGACCTCTTCAACGGCTCCATCGCCAACGTTCAGGTTTATCCGCGCCTGCTGTCCGCCGGCGAAATCAGCACCCTGTATTCCGGCGGGCGGACCAGCGGCACGACCGCCTCCTCCTCCAGCCTGACCACCAGGCGCCAGCTGGATGTGCGAGGCCTGCCGCTGACGGTCACCGATCCCAACGGCAACACCAGCGGATACACGTATGACGAGGCCGGGCATCTGGCCGTCACCGTCGCGCCCGGCATCAACGCGGAGAGCAACGGCTCCGCCGCCAGCCTCACCTACCCGGTGACGCTGACCGGGTACAACACCTTCGGGGAGGCAGTCGAATCACAGGACGCCGACGGCAACACCACCACGACCACGTACGACGCCAACGGGAACAAGACCTCGCAGATCCTGCCGGGCTACACCCCGCCCGGCTCCAGCAGTCCGATCACCGCGACCACCGTGTGGTCCTATGACCCGACCGGGCTGCTCACGCAGACCACCGACCCGCTGAACCACGCCACCACGTACGTGTACGACCAACTCGGCGATGTGGTGCAAACCACGGACCGCAACGGCAAGGTGACCCAGGCCACGTACGACACCAACGGCGAGCAGCTGTCGGCCACCGACCCGACCGGCGCGCAGACGCAAGCCACGTACGACTGGATGGGCCGCAAGAACACGAGCACGGTCCTAGACCGCTTCCCGACCACAACCTCCATCACCACGTACAACTACACCGCGTCCGCGACGGACCCGGACGGCGCATTCCTGTCTTCGACGGTCACACAGGACGGTGCGACGACGTCCTTCGGTTACGATGCCATCGGCGAGCAGACGCAGACCACTGACACCGCCAGCAACACGACTAAGACCGGCTACGACTTCATCGGACGGCCGATCACCACCACCTTGCCGGACAACAGCTCGTCCGCCGTCCAGTACGACGCCTCCGGGGACGTCCTGCAGACTCAGCTGAAGGATGCGAGCGGCACGGTCCTGCGTACGACGTCAGCGACCTATGACGCGGACGGCAACCGCCTGTCGGCCACCGACGGGCGTCAGAACACCACGACCTTCACCTACAACGCCGACGGCGACCTGACCCAGGAAGTGCAACCAGTCACCGCGACTTCGTCGATCACGACCAGCTACGGTTATGACGCCGCAGGCAACCGCACCCGCTACACCGACGGACGCAACAACAGCTGGATCTACACCTACAACCGGTGGAACCTGCAGGAGTCGGTGATCGAGCCGACCACCTCCACCTACACCACGGCCGCGAACTCCACGTTCACCACCGCGTACGACCAGGACGGCCGCCCAGTCAGCCAGACCGCCCCCGGAGGCGTGACCGTCACCGCCGGCTACGACAACAACGGCGACCTCACCAGCCAGAACGGCAGCGGCGGCGCTGCCGACGCCGCTACCGCCAGCCGCACCTTTGGCTATGACAACGACGGCCGGATCACCTCCTCATCCACTACGGCGGCCGGAACCTCGGGAAGCCCTGGCTACCAGCCGGCGACCGCTGAAACGTACACGTACAACGACCGTGGCGAGTTGCTCAGCACTTCCGGCAGCGCCGGCTCCTCCACCTTCAGCTACAACGCCGACGCGCTGATGACGCAACGCGCTGATGCGGCGGGAACCACCAACTACGGCTACAACACCGCCGACCAGCTGTCGACGGTCACTGACGCGGCCACGGGCACGATCGCCCAGTACGCCTACAACACTCTCGATCAGGTCCGCCAAATCCAATACGGCACCGGCGGCGACATCCGCACGTTCGGTTACAACAGCCTGCACCAGCTGTCCGGCGACACACTTACCAACGCCGCCGGCACGACGACACTCGCCTCGATCAGCTACGGCTACGACGCGAACGGCAACTTGAACTCCAAGACCACGACCGGCTTCTCCGGCGCAACCAGCAACGGCTACACCTACGACTATGCCAACCGCCTGACATCCTGGACCGCCGGCAGCACGATCACGAACTACACGTACGACGCTTCTGGAAACCGCACACAGGTCGGCTCGAACGTCTACACCTATGACGCGCGCGACGAGCTGACCGGCGACGGCGTGAACTCGTACACGTACACCGCACGCGGAACCCTGAGCGCGCAGAGCTCGGCCAGCGGCATCGTCAACTACACCACGGACGCCTTCAACCAGCAGATCACTGTCGGCGCCCAGACCTACGGCTACGACGCCGCCGGACGCGTGATGACCGACGCCACCACCAGCGGCGGTACACGAACCCTGCAATACAGTGGCACCGGTAACAACGTCGCCTCCGATGGCGCGAGTACCTACGCCTGGGATCCCTCCGGCGCGCTGGTCGGTGTCGGCGCGGCAGCGAGCGGCGGCGGCACTACGCCCGGCAGCGGCACCCTCGTTTACACCGACCAGCACACCGACGTGGTCGGTGACTTCACCGCGAACGCCACCGCCCTATCCGGCTCGACGTCTTACGACCCGCTCGGCAATGTTCTCGCCACCAGCAACGCGGCCGGATCGATCGGCTACCAGTCCGCGTGGACGGACAACGCCACCGGCAAGGTCAACATGGCCTCGCGCTGGTACAACCCGGCGACCGGCCAGTTCATGAACAAAGACACCGCGCAGGTCAGCCCGGTGCCCAACAGCGCCCAGGCCAACCCCTTCGCCTACGTCGGCGACAACCCGATGACCGGAACCGACCCGACCGGCCACTGCTGGAGTGGCTTCGGCTGGGCCTGCTCCGCGGCCTCGGCGGTCAACCGGGACGTCATCCAGCCCGCCTGGCACTGGGTCGACCACCACATCGTCCAGCCCGTCGAACACGCGGCAGAGGACGCCATCAACTGGGCGATCAAGGCGGCTGACGCAGCCTGGCACGCCTTCACTACCGCCATGCACGCCATCGAGGACGAGCTCATCTCCCTCGACCGGCAAATCGCACAGCTCGAACGAAAAGCCTTCTCCGCAGGCAGGTGGGTCTATCACCAGGCGGTCAAGAAAACACGTGCCGTCGTACACTTGGTGACCACCGCATATCACAAGACGATCAGCGCCGCCCGCAAGGCGACCACGTCGACCATCAACTTCGTGAAGAACCACGCGGCCGCCATCACCTCTGTAGTCGTCGGCGCCGGAGTGTTCCTCGGCTGCTCGGCGCTGACCGGAGGTCTGGGTACCATCGGCTGCGCGGCCTTGGCGGGCGCGGCATCCAGCGGCGTGTCGTACGCGATGACCTGCGGCAAGAGTCAATCCGGCTGCACCGCCCTCGGCGCGGTCGAAGCCATCGGCATCGGCGCGGTCGGCGGCGCGGTCGGCGGCGCGCTCGCGGGTCCGCTCGGAGGCAAGCTCGTCGACGAGGCACTCGACGGCGTGCTGCCTGACTTCGCTGCCTCGGCCCTGGTCGGCGGATACTCCGGCGCAGGAGGCGGCGCCGCCACCGGAGCGCTCAGCTACGCCGCCAGTTGCGGCTCCAGCCAACAAGGCTGCTCATGGTCCGGCCTCGGCTCCGCATCCCTGCACGGTGCGGAACAAGGGGCCGCCACCGGCGGCATCGCCGGAGGACTCGCCCCGGCCGCGGGCCGCGCCTACGCCAGCGTTCGCGGCGGCGCAGCCGACGAGGCCGGCGCGTCCGCCGCGTCGACCCAGTGCCACAGCTTCACCGGCAACACCCCGGTGCTGCTGGCCGACGGCAGCACTAAGTCCATCGACCAGATCAAGGTAGGCGACCACATCACCAACGCGGTGCCCGGCGACAGTGCGAGCCAGGAGCACACCGTCACCAACGTGATCGTCACCACCACCGACCACGAATTCGTCGATCTCACCGTTACCCCGACCCGGGTCGCCGCGCCGAGCAGCCAAACCGGCAATCCCGGCAAGCTCACCAAGGCCGCCATCGGCCTGGCCGCCGCCCTGGTCGTC
>Ga0134126_10006090_pt1 | contig 15095 bp, 15 predicted proteins | sample KB31752_FD_96881 | JGI IMG/M metagenome (GOLD analysis project Ga0134126, IMG submission 96881) | Terrestrial soil microbial communities with excess Nitrogen fertilizer from Kellogg Biological Station, Michigan, USA - KB3-175-2 | ecosystem: Environmental > Terrestrial > Soil > Unclassified ...
AATAATCGAAAGAACGTTCTGGCGGAGGGAGAGGGATTCGAACCCCCGATACCCTTTCAGGTATAACGGTTTTCAAGACCGTCTGTTTCAACCGCTCACACATCCCTCCGCGTGATTGGTATCAACAGTTTACCAGCACTCGAAAATTGCCGCTGAAATCACATGCAATTCTCAGAAGTTATCCAGGGGTAAACAGAGCGGCTGGTCAAAACCGTCAAAACATTCAGCATCCAAATAGATAGGCATGGCAACCGAGGTCGCATCTTCGGAAACAACAACGGCGAGAGCGCCTGCTCAAAGAGTTCGCTGGATACTGTTGGCTGTTTCAATCTGCGCTGTCGCATTTCTGCAATCATGGCAGTGAAGTGGCCCTTTACCAGGGAAGCCATGACCAAACGGCTGGAGCGGGCATCGTCCGCGCAGGTGGAGATGCGCAGTTTTCACGGCACATACTTTCCTTTTCCGGGATGTATTGCGGAAGAGGTGGTGTTTCGGCAGAAAACTTCCGCGGCGGGGCAAAAACAGTCCGATCCCATCATTACGATTCGCAAGCTGACCATTGAAAGCACGTTCTCCGGACTGTTGAGCAAGCCAGGAAGGATCAGAAGAATCATCGCCGAGGGCCTGCAGATTCAGGTGCCTGAAGGCGGCGCAAACCTGCATGCGGAAGGGGTTCCAGCGATCAGACCATTATTGAAGAGCTTCGGGCGGATAATGCGCTGCTTGAATTGGCGACCAGCCAGACCAGTGAGAAGAAATTGATTTTCAAGATTCATCATGCGTTTTTCCACAACATCGGAGACGGAAATACAGTGCCTTTCCAGGTATCACTCCATTTGCCCGTTCCGCCGGGCGAGGTGGAATCCAGCGGCTCCATTGGCCCATGAAGAGACCAGAAGGGGACAGTGCGCAGCACGGCAATTTCAGGTAAATACGTTTTAACTCGGGCCGATCTGGGAGTCTTCAAGGCCCTGGGTGGAGTAGTTTTTTCGCGTGGTGAATTCTCGGGCAACATGGAAAGGCTCAACGTGGCGGGCATCACGGACTCGCCAAACTTTGAAGTGAAAGAGAGCGGCCATGCATTCCACCTGAGCACGCAGTTTCGTGGCATCCTGGACATGAAAAGCGGCGACCTGGTTTTGCCTTCGCTTGAGGCGCGGCTAGGCAACACCAGCTTGATTGCCCACGGCAGCGTTTCCGGCAGTCCTAAGACCGTAACTCTTGACGTGACGCACGGCCAGGGCGAGATTCAGGACCTGATGCTTCTCATCTCTAACGCCAAAGCTTCACCAGTGCTTGGCCCCATTGTGTTCCAAACTCAGATTGTGCTTCCACCGGAGCACAGGCCGTTTAAAGAGCGCGTGCGACTTACCGGGAATTTCAGTATCGGTCGCGCACGCTTTACGTCAAGCAATACCCAGAAGGATGTTGACCAACTCAGCGAGCGGGCTGAAGGCAAAAAAGACAAAGAGAAGGACCACGATCAGGACGACGACGCAAATGGTTTTGATCGCGTGCTTACCGATCTGAAAGGGCAAGTGGCGCTGAAAGGCGGCACGGCGACGTTCTCGCCTGTCTCCTTCGCGGTACCGGGAGCGGCTGACATGAACGGCACGTATAGCCTGCTGACCAAGCGGGTCAATATGCGAGGCAAAATGCGCATGCTCGCAACAGTCTCGCAAGCTTCCACGGGGGCGAAATCCATCTTCTTGAAAATACTTGATCCGTTTTACAAAAAAAAGAAAAAAGGCGCGGGCGCGGAAGTGCCGATCAAAATGACCGGCACTTATGGCCACACGCACTTTACCGCAGGACTGAAGTAAGCTTTTCGCTTAGCGCGGCTTCAAATCCTGCACCATATCAACGTTTACCACGTCAATGAATCGCGGCGTTCCCGGAGGCATTTTGCTGGGATCGGTGAAATCCAGGTCGAAAGAGTAGTTACGGCCTGGCGGGTTATAGACCATATTGCAGCATTTAAACGTGCCCACGCCGTATTGCGCAAAATAGAGGCTTACTAGAGAACCCGTATAGTTCGATGTCTGGCCGCCCCATTCTTCCATATAGCGAAGGAAGTTGTGAACACCACCGTCAGTTCCAAAGTCGTTACCGGTCCCCGAAGGCTGAGGGAAAGGAATGCTTTTTCCGGAAGCAATGGCCACTCGATAAGACGTTGTGCATGCCTGTCTGCCCGAACCGTTCCCGGCGGCGCTGGCCAAAGATGAAGTCGCCGGACAACTTGCGGTGCCAGCCGCGGTGCGAGGATTGAACATGCTCTGCTCATTGTTCCAGTTCTTTGAAAGCAGAGTAACGGTATCGGCGATCACCGCCGATGATGCGTGCGGATCGCCAAAACCGGCAGCATCGCTAGCGTTGTAATTGCCCAAGATGTAAGCAGGTTCTTCACTGGCGACGGTGAAGCCGCCTGTGCCCGCGGGGAAGTTGATGGGCAGATTGCCTAAACTTCCGTTCTCAATGACTACCGCATGGCGCGCACCGCTCACGCGATTCATGCGCCCAAAGGTAGAGCAATCCAGACTTGCGGTTGGATCGTTCGCAACTCCGAAGGCATTGCCAAGATTGCCTGCGCCGTAGGTCTGCAGCTTGCCATCGCCATTCACGTCTTCGCCGGCATCAAGATTGTTATTTGAAGCACCCGTGCTGCTGCTCGGGTTGACGAAGTCCTCATAGCCAAAGTCGCCATGTTTGACTTTGATCGTTGCCGCGGGATCAGGATCAGCCAGCATGCCGCGATGATCGGCGTAATACAGGATGTAGCCGTTCTGGCTCGCGGATTCAACAAGCTTACCGTTCGTCCCTATGGTGCCTTGCAGCCAATTTTTCAAATTGTTTACGTCCAGCTCCGTGGCGTTCATGATGCCGCCTACAGAGCAGGTGGTTCCTGCGACTGGTTTCTCACGGCGCTCGCCTTCACGCGTGTCATAAAAATTCAACGGCATCCACCAATATTGTGAGGGCCCTGTCGTGATCGCAGCTCCGCGTGTAGCGGAATCTCTCTGCTGCTGCAGGATCATAATCGCAGTGGTGTTAACGTTGTTCCGCCGCCCATGCTCGGAATCGGGAGTCTGGAGGCCTCGCGAAAAGCCCAGGTCCAGCCATTCCTGCGTCACGTTCTGGTACGTACCATCCGCCTTGCGAAATTCCACGCGCACCCAGCCGCCAAGAATTGACCAATCGCCGCTGCTCCCGGCGGGACGTTTCCAGAGCGGGTCCGCCGCATCATTGGCAGCGCCGATGCAGCCCGCTGCGAAGCATTTGCCGGGCGTATCCAGAGAAATATCTCCGGCCTGTGCTCCGCCGGGCAGGTCGGCCTGCGTATCCGCGAACAGCACCCTGATCTGGGCCTGCGAATACAAGCGGGACGAGCTTAGATTACCGGCGGGATCTTCGCCCGGTAACGGTTCGCGGATAATCTCGATTGGTGGGCCATCGTTGACAAACGGCAGTGTTAACTGTGCGGCGTGGCGCGCGAGGGTGGTCGGGTAAAAGGGGCTCTGGATTACAGAATCCCACGCGCCGTTGAACGACTGAGCGCTTCCTTTGCCGCCTACCAGACTGCCTTCCGTTAATGCGAGAGGACGGCACGAGGTTGGCGGAGGGCATCCACCCTGATTCGTTGGCAAGTCGACAGTTCCGGTGTAGTTGCCGCTGGTCGTCAACCCATTCACCAATGTTGCCCGGATGATTTCTCCATGGGCAGTTATCTTGTCATGGAAGGTAAGCGTCGCGCCATTTCCTTCCGCCAGATAAAGGTCACCATTGGTATGGACGCGGCCACCAAAATCAAAATCCGGTCCGGCAAAATAACTCAGATCGCTATCTGAAAATACGCCAAACTGAAAAACAGGAATCTGCGCCACTTCAACGTCGCGAGTGATGTGTGCCTGGGCGCCTGTGGTGCGAGTTGCTGTCACATCCAAATTGATAGGAATAATCTGCGCGGAAAGCCCGGCGAAATCGCCTGCGCTGATGGTCTGGACATGACTTACCGGGCTTCCATCCGGGTTCGCCTGTACGTTAAAGACGTAGTTGTAATTAACATCGGGCAAAACGGGCTTGTCATTGCCCAGAGCGGTGATTGTGGCCGCTAACGGTGACTTGGTTTTTTCGTACAGAGCTCCCAGGTCCGCGGTCATTTTCTCCATGCCGCCTTCAGCGTCATAATAGGCAAGGTTGCCTTCCTGGTCGGAACCGCCGATGCGCTTTTCAGTACGCACCGAGTAAGCCAGCGTTACCGCCATGGCTGAAAGCAGTACCAGGAACAGCAATACTCCGATTAAAGCAAAGCCCTTTTCACGAGTTTTTCCAGAGATCAGCATACTTGCTCCTGACTGTGACGAACTCACTTGTACCGGTCGCGGAAACTCAGGTTCCGCGGACTTACGGCTGCGGCCAGGGTGAGATGAAGCAAAGCTTTTCCCGGTCCCGCGGGGCGCGTTGAACGTATATTCATTACGACGTTTACTTTGCGAATCAGTCCGGGCGTGCCGTTTGCGTTTTTGGTGTTTGTAACCAAAGTGCCCGGAGAATTGGCTGCCGTATCGTCATAAACGTCATATGAGACCTGCAGATTTTCCACGCCGTCCATTACCGGGACGGGCAGCTGGCCGTTCACCTGACGCATAAGCTGCCAGTTATCGTCGTTATTGTTAAATGTGCCATCCGGCCCTGCGCTTTGCTGCAGGTAATAGCTGGTGACAAGGATTCTGGCTGCCGTGGTAGCCGGATACTTGTTTCCCGAACCGGAATCCTGCAGTCCGGCAATATTTCCATTGGCCGCGCTGGGCTGGTTGATATTGAGCGGATCAGAGCTGGCAAATAGCAGAGAATTGCTGGCGGTAAGCACATTCGTCACCATGCCAATGGCGCTGCCGTGCACGTTGCTGAGAATAATCAAGTCGCCGATATTGACCCCGGCAACGTTCGCGAGATCGACCTGGGAGCCAGACGGTGTAATCTTAACGGCGGTGCCCAGATTCAGAGTCCGGTCAATGTAAACCATTGTGAGCGCGTCCGGCGCACCTCGTTGAACGTTGCCGTCGTTTGGATCGGGCAGCACGGGATACATGTGGTTCCCTGGAAACGTGTGGTTCTTGAGGAAGCACACACCGCCTGAACAAGCGAACAGTGAAGCTGTGGCTCCCGGTCCGGTGGGGAGTTGAACGCCGCCAACGGGCATTCCCGTTCCGGACAAGCTCAGGTCCTTGAGGATGCTGTTGATCGCGGCGCGGCCATCCTGCTGCATTTCCGCGCGCACCGTGACCAGGTCAGTAAGCTGGAGCGCCTTGGTTACCAGCATGGCGCCGGCGGCAAGCACGATGCTGCCAATCAGCATCGCTACCAGCGCTTCCATCAACGACAAACCTTGTTGGCCTTTTCTTATTCTTTTCATAAGCTGGTTCCTAGCGGTACTTGGAGATATAAGCGTTGACCTGATACTGCCGGCCTCCGAACTGAGGCACCGAGTATTTAACGGTCACGGTAATGAGCCGCAAATTGTTGTTGATGGTGGTTGTTCCCGTGAGAAAAACCGGCGATATCGTGATCTGGCGTTGAAAGTTGCTTAAGGGCTGGCGAATATCATCCGCTGTTCCCAGTATGCCGTCCGGCCCGGGGAGCACGATTGCATCCAGTTGGGAGCCGGCGCTGTTGCTGTCATCGTCAGTATTCGCGATTCCATCGGCTCCGGGCGGATCGTAAATTGGGGCAAAATTATCCAGGAATATGCCGCCGTTGGCTTTGTTATTGATCTGGTCAAAAGTAATCAGCGATGAGTCGCGCGCGCTGAAAACGCTTTCCAGCCCTTCTTTAGCTTTCGCCCGCGCAATAAGATCTTCTTGTGACAGCTGCAGATTGCTCAGCGAATATGCGAAAAGAGAAAGCACGCTCAGAAGCCCGGTAGCCAGGACAACGGCAGCAACCAGGGCTTCCATCAAAGTAAAGCCGCGCTGTTTGCGGGCCTTGCGTTCTACTCCCATACCACACCTCCGCCGGCTTTCGTTCCGAGCCTCCAGCCGCGGATACGTCCAGTTGTACCCAGCAGCGTAATCGCGCGGGCTCCGCTTAAGTCACCTGGACGCGCGACATAGATCACCCCGTCATTCACTTGGCCTAGAGCATCCAGTGCAGATCCATCGGGTTGAAAGAAAATTGTGGTTCCTCCTCCGGCCTTCACCTGGTCAAAATCAATCGCTATCCTGCCATTGCCGATGTTGTCTGGCGTCGCTGCGGGAGGCGCGGGCATCCCGGCGACGATGGTGTATTGGACGTCCGGCGGCAGAGTAATCGTTTCGACCTGCACTGGATTGCCGTCAGCAAAAGCCTGCGTAACAGATATTGTGCCGGGAGCGGTGAAATCAACGCGGCAAACGGTCCGCTTGTCGATGGCAACCTGGCGGGCAAAGCGCATCTGATTCAACGTGTTCTGGTAAGCCGTTTCCACGTGTGAATTCTTCAAGGCGCCGGAGATGTTCATGACCGCGACGGCGGCGCCGACCATGAGGACTCCTAACGTCACCATAATTTCGGCCAAACTAAAGCCGGCTTGAGATTTTCTTCTGGACACCAGGTTCTCTCCTTGCGATTCGTCGAACCGAAAATCGATTTCTACGATCTCTTCAATGGAAAGCCGTGAGAGCCTATGGGGAGGTATCTGAAAGTTACGTTGATGGGAAGGAAGCGTCAATTGTCGCTAGGTCACTGCAAACGCAAAATGGGGGCATGTACCCTAGGGAGATTAAGGTGTTTAGTTGCGATTGCAAAGGGGTCGCCTGAGCTTCAATCAGAGATTTAATTACCACCAAGAGTCATATTTTGTTGCACTTAGCAGTGGCGGCAGACAGGCGTTACTTGAGTGCCCGGAAGACCCACGGCGCAACCCGTTGGCTAAAGAAACTGAAGAACCTGACTTAATGCTCCCGACTGCCCGTTACACCGGTCGCTCACGATGACAGGTTGAGGCGCGGCGATCATTGCGCCGCGCGACGTTGTCGGGTGATCTGATGATTGGGAACCACGAGAGCCCCGGAATCAAGCCGCTGACAGGCTCCCCGACACCAAATCCGCCGAACGGCCCTGGGCTGCCAGTTCGCGCTCGGCGGCACGCAGGACAGCGTACTTGGCTTCGGGCAGATCGAGCGCCGGAATCACGGTCATGGTCTTCAATATCGCAGCCAGATCATAATAGGCGCGCCGGCACTTCTTCATGAAGTCCACAGGATACTCAGGCTTGCGCGCATAGGCGGCGGCAGGGTCAGCATCGAGGAGGTAGGCGATATCAGGCCGGGGCACAAAGCCGTGGACAAACTTCACAAACATCCGGCTCAGCGGGTTTTGCAGGCTCAGGTTGGAAAGCTCGTCGTAAATATAGCGGTCCAGGATCACGATGTCCGCGCCGCTCTTTTTGGCGCGGGCCACCACGCGGCAGAGGTGGATGGCGTCCAGCAGGTAAAGGAAATGGCGGGCCAGAGTTAGGTGCCAGCCGCGCACGTTCTTGTCTCGGCGGTTCACCGGCTTGCCGGGCGCTCCAATGCCGCGTTCGCTCTTATAGACCTTATGGACAAAGCCTTCACGGTATTTCACGCCCACCACCACGTTGTCCCAGAAGGCCAGCAGCGTGGTCTTGAGCCCGGCGGCATGCAGCGCGGAGCGCAAGCTGTCAATCTGCGTGGATTTTCCTGAACCATCCACGCCAGAGAAGGAGATCAGCAAAGGAGTGTTGGAAGTTCTATGAGTCATTGGATTCGGCCCATCCGTGTCCATTGTGCAGTTTCACTTCGCAGCGTTACAAACTATCTGCCGGTAACGCCGGCAATGCCAGTCCCCGGAGGCGTTGACGAGGTGCCGTGGCTCAACGCAAAGATCGTGCCCAACGCCGCGCCTGCAGCGGCAACTGCGCCGATCTTGAGCAGCAGAGAGCGTGTCTGGTGCTGCTTGGCCGGAGCAATGGCGACACCGGCCGGTTTGGCCGCCGCGCCTCCGGCTGTTGGAACGCTTTCGGCCGTCGCGGCGCCCACAGGCTCAGTCTGCGTCTTGGGCTGTGGCGCTTCCGGGATTGTCGTGGTCTGCGCCGGGGCAGCATTGGGCGATGGTTGCTGCGGCTGGTCTGACGCGTCAGGATACGTAGTAACCGGATTCAGTGGCGCTTGCGACGGATTTACTGTTGTCCCAGATGGCGCAGACTGCTGCGGCTGAATCTGATTTGCCGGTGCGGCAGGCTGCGTGTTCTGCGTCGGGGCCGTTGCTGGGACAGGCTCATTCGTCGGCTGTGCCGGGGCTGTTTGTGCGGGCTGTGTCGTCGCTGGCTGTTGCGTTGTCGGCTGCTGTGGCTGCTGGCTGGTTTCCGGCGCCTGTTGCGGCGTGGCAGGGTTCGTCTGCTGCGCGCGCAGCAGCGGCGCGGAGCATAAACCTGCAATCAGTAAGGTACTCAGGATTATCGTAATTCGGTATTGCGCTGTCATAAAACCTCGGGGAACGTCTAGTTTCGAACTTACTTGGATTTCGCGGGGCGCGTGCTTCCGGCAAAAGCGCCCAGGTTTTCTGTTCCGGCAGTTGCTTCAAGCAATCGGGCTAAATCAGTGTCTCTGTCCCAATGATGTTGGATGCGGTTTTTGAGGCAGCGGGCTAGTGTTCCGAAGCTGGTTTTGTACCAGCAGCACTTTTCCATCTGGGGAGAGAAAACAGCCACCATTCTCGAGTTTCCAAGGTGTTGCGGTCCTCCAGCCAGCAAAGCCGCTATAAATCGATGGTTGCCTTCCAGCAGCGTGACCGGGCGCTCCTCGTCGATGCCCAGGAAAATAACCATCCCTTGCGTCACATTGGTTGAAAGATTGGCGCAGATGTCGGAAATCTTTTTCACGAACTCATTCGGCTCTGGGCCTTTGAGCTGCCGGATGCGGGCCGCCACATCCAGCGCTCTGAAGTTACCGCGCGCAACTTTTCGCCAGTGCGCTCTAGGAAAGACGCTTACCTGCTCCACGTCTTCCGGCTCGAACTCAATCTCCCACCACTGCCGGTCTTCGGGAAGCTCCCACCACATGGTGTCGCGACGGCGAAAAAGCAGAATGCGGCGGACCTCGTTTTCGCTGGCATCCGTCAAGTTTGGATGTTCGACCAGCGAAGCAAAGCGATCGCGGTCTGCGTCATATTCCTTGTGGAAGAATTCTCCGCGAAGAAATTCGGCGATGACTTCCGCTTCGGTCAGGCGACGCAGCTTTCTCATATTGCCTCCACCAGTTCGGGCGGGTTGTGGCGGCGCAAAAAGGGCAGCGCGACCGCGACCAGCATGGCAGCCATTAATACAATCCGCACCATGATCACTTGATGCAGTGATTGATGGAACAGCCCGATGCCTAACACCAGAGCGCCGCTGAAAATCAGTTGCAGCCAGCCGGTATTGGCAATCCGCCGCGACATCTCATATGCGATAAAGACAACGCTCAACGAATACAGCCCGGTGGCGATGGCATAGAGCGCCAACAGCCACCCGATTTCGATGAAACGCGAACCAAAGATCACACCCATGATCAAGTGGGGAAAAAGAGCGGCGACGGCGATGAATACCAGTGAAAGTCCGAGCACCAGCAGTAACGGCAGGCCGATGCCGTGGGCTTTTTTGGTCTCCGGGCTTGCAGCGGCTGCTACAGGAAACATCGCATTGACCACGCCGAACCAGGAAGCGAAATAGAGCAGCCTTCCAATCTGCGAGATTGCAGCGTAGACGCCAGCCGGGTCCGAGAGAAAGAAATGCTTGACCAGCAAAATATCGACGTTGTTGATAATGACCTGGCCAATGAAGAACACAATCGCCTGCATGGCTTCTGCATAAGACGGCGGCTCAGCGGCGCCGGCCTGAACGCGCAATTGCGCCGGAATGCGTGGAATAAAACATGCCACGATCACTGAAGCCGAAATCGCGCCAACCGCCCCAAGAACGCCATATCCTGCGACTACCAGTCCCGCTCCCAGGAAAAAACGGGTGCCTGCTTCAAGAACAAAATTGGCGCCCAGCCGGGGAAATGCGCAGACTCCCTGCATTGCGCCGCGTTTGACGCCCAGCGGCGCATAAGCCGCGATACCAATCGCAAGCAGTCCGATGATCCACGGACTCGGCACGTTCAGGTATGTTGCAACTGGTTTCTGCGCCAGAAAAAGTATGGAGCCCAGAGCCAGACTCGCGATCCACGCTTTGCCCAGCAGGTTGTGGACCACCGCTGCTTTACTTGAATCGGCGTGATTTCTGGCGACAAACTTGGCGCAGACCAACTGGAAGGCCAGGCTGATGCACGATGCCAATAGCAGCAGAGTGACCGCGGCATTAATGTTTCCGAAGGCCCCTGGGCCCAGCATGCGGGCCATCACCATGTTGTAAGCAAAGTTAAAAAGGTTCACCAGCATCATGGCAACGAGCATGATGGCGCTGCCATTCAGCATCGTTGAGCGGTCGCTGCGCTGCGGATGCACCTTGGCTGCCGCCATGGGGGCATCGGCTGGTGGGAGAGTGATAACGCTTTCAGATTGCGGCATCACGCGAGATCTCTAAGCCGCAACAGGCTGGCTGGTGGAGCGCTTGTTATGTAAAAGTTGTTGCCGCATGGCGTTGGGCAGGAACCCGCTGAAGCTGCGGGCCGCCTCGGTTGATGTTTCATAGATTTCAAAGAGACGCTCCGTGCGAGTGAGTTCCAGCACAACCGCGGCTTGGTCGGAAAGCGAAGCCAGTTTCACGTCGCCATCGCGTTTATGGGCCTCAGACATGCATTTCAACAGCATTTCAACCCCCGAAGCATCGATCTGCGCGACCAGGGAAAGATCAAACACCAGTTGCGGACGGTCAGCCGCAAGAAAAGGACGCACGTCGCGAAGAAATTCTCGCGCTGTGCGCGAGTTTAGGCGCTCCGGCATTCTTTTTACGACGACAGGTCTGCTATTGATGTCCATATCTCCTCGCTACAACCATGTTGGGGAACTTGTGGGAACCATCAGTGTCACAGGCGGAAGTTTCAAATCCGGCGGCCGTACCCAGCGCGGGCGATGTTTTCCGCAGCGTGGTATGCAAATCGGATGGTGCTGTCTTGGCACCGCCGAACATCCCTTGAAACGCCATCCGGGGTAGATAAGTCAGCGCATCGGCAGCCGTCACTATGAATCTCTTTCCGGACGCAACGGACATGGACGCAACAAGCTTGGGATCGACGATGGTCACTGTCACGTCGCGATGCAAGTTAACGATCCGGCCCATGCCTGCAATCGAATGCGCCAGGTCCAGCCCCGCTCCCACGTAAGAAAATGGGAGGACCGTGGAATTTTCAATCACGGTGCCGCAATCGATTTCCGCACGCCGCTCAACCGAGCTGCAGCGGGTAATCACCGCGCCGGAACGTATACGCGCCAGCGAACCCACAAACGCGGGCGCAAGAATGCGCGCGCCCTTTTCAATCATCGCTCCGGGAGCAGTCCATACTCCGGGCTTGATTTCTGTTCCTGCAGGGCAGGTTTGCGCCTGCCGGGTAAGAATATCAATTGCAAGTTGCCGCAGGTCGCGCGCGGTGGCCATCGGATTCAAGTATCCATCATGCTGCAAAAGAGGGCATTCACTCCGGCAATGCGCCAGCTGTGTGCGGAAGAGTGAAGCGGCATCGTTCCTGCGCGAGGCGCTGATGCAAAAAATTTCCAGCATCTGCCCGTCGGATCCCATCCGGGTAACTCGTTCCTTGCGATCAAGGTGGAACTGGATTAGCTTTTCAAAATCGACTTCAGCGTAAGCGCCAAGGCGAATCAGGACGACCACTTCCGCGCCGCTCTGGGCCATGTCATTGAATGCAGACTCAGCCGTTCTCCAGAAACGATCGGGAGCGGCAGAGACGCAGGATACATCTGAAGCCATGCCAAAATTGCGAACGCTAAAAGGGGCTGCAGCTTCTACGACTGCGCTAATAGAGGAGATTCCGTATTGCTGGAGCCGCTCAGCCGTGCGCTGGAGCGTGCTCTTTCCCGCCACGTCCAGAGTTCCCAGGACCGTCTCAAGCGCCTGGTTTCCTGTTACGTTGTGCTCTGAATTGGCCAGCAATAGGCCTCGAATATCCATGGTTCCTTCACCTGTCAATGTTCTGAGGAAGCTCTCGACGGCGTGAAGAAATCAGAACTGAGGGAAACCCAAACTGAAGTATCGAGGCCGAAAACGACTATCGGTACAACCTGATCCTGGGGCCCTCTGCCTGATATCCGTGCAAACATTCGATCATTGCACGCAGCCAGCAGAACACTGCTTAAAATCACTTTCAAATGAACGCAACCGCTGTGTTTAGCAGCAGTGTTGAAATAGATGTGTTTGTGCCATCCCGTGTTGTAAGGTCAGAGCACCTGCTGGATTTTTTATTTCGCGTGCCTTGCACTGCTAAAATCCACGTATGCCTGGAGTAAAGACGGTTTATTTCGCTCGGATTGATTCCTTGGAAGTAGGGCCTTTGCTGCTCGCTGCCACTGAAAAAGGCCTGCGTTGTCTGCACTTTTACAAAGGCGCCATGCCGCCTCCGGGCAAGGATGAAACTTGGATTGAATCACCCGAACATCTGCGGCCCTACATTTCGCAGCTCGAGAGTTACTTTCGCGGCGAATTGCGGGCGTTCACTTGTGATCTCGACCTGGTTGGAACGCAGTTTCAAAAGGATTGCTGGCAGGCTCTACTGCGGATTCCTTACGGTGAAACCTGCTCTTATGGCGATATCGCTTCCGCCATTGGCCGGCCGAATGCCTTCCGCGCTGTGGGACAGGCGAATCATGATAATCCGCTAGCCATCATTGTCCCGTGCCACAGAGTGTTGGGAGCAGATGGAACTCTTACGGGTTACGGTGGTGGCCTTAGCACGAAAGAAAAATTGCTTCGCCTGGAAGGGGCCAAGTTCCGGCTGAAGTCTAAACCTTCTGCAAGCTCGACCGTTAACAAAACGGCTGATCTGCTACAGGCAAGATTTCCCTACTGAACGGTTCTCGCCAGTCCCTCGTTTATTCTTGCGGTGGCTTTGAGCTCGAAGGCGTCGTGCCTTTGTTTGGCTCAGGGTTATTGGCCGGATTCGCCGTGCTGCCCGGATTATCCGTCGATGCCGGTGAAGATTTCTCGCTGCGTGGACTGATCGTGAGCTTATTAACCAGCTTCTTGCTGCCGGTATAGGATTGAACGATCCGTGTCGCCGTGATCTTCTCTTTGTTCGTGCCAACATTGCCCGCCAGTTCGACTGTGTCTCCGGAAACATTCACGTGCGGGCTGTCGCCGCTGAGCGTCGGCTCCTTGCTCAGGGCATTTTGGATCTGGCTTTGCAGATCAGAATCGGTCATGGTGCTTACGCCGCCAGCGGAATTCTGGGCATTCGGCGTCTGCGCGGTGCTGGAACTTGCAGCTCCTGAGACCCCTCCAGTGGTTGCAGGCGCAGTCGTGGTAGGCTGCACCGGAGTTCCGGCCTTGCTCTGGGCGCCATCCCCTACGCGGGTAGCCGGAGTGCTCGGGCTAACCGGCGTTGTTGGTTGCTGCGGCTGCGAAGTCTGCGCCGTCAGGGCGCTTATGGACATTACAAAGCCAAATGCCACGAAATATATCGGGATTCTCATTGCGCGCTCCAAACCAGGCTGGCGAATGTCATGGATTCTAAGTTATGAACACACCAACCCTAAACTAATTTGATGCACGTTTCGTGCCATGCGGATGGCAGTCTTGCATTACTATCGGCGCAACAAAACACTTAAAACCCATAGCTTTGGCGGACGGTCTGCATAAGAATCCATCTGTACTGAATTGAGAGTCACGCTTGCGCGATGCTCACATTGAGTATCTGCGTGCGCAAGTGTGGGTTCAGGTGCTCATACCCGGTCCCACATGTTAGGTTCTGCCACATTAACATTAGAAGATAAGCTCGAATCCGGTATCATTCGGCGGTAAACTGGACTTTATGGCCCATACGCACTCACATCCGCACGCTCCACTGAGCGCCAGAGCTCTGCGGTATTCGCTCGCGGCCACCTTTGCGTATGTGCTAATCACTCTTTTTGCCGGCATTCGGGCCCATAGTCTGGCGCTGCTCTCTGAATCCGGTCACAACGTAACTGACCTGCTGGCGCTTCTGCTGTCATGGGTCGCGGTGTTTATACAAACCCGCCCGCCTAGCGCCACCAAGACGTTTGGCTACCACCGCGCTGGAGTACTGGCGGCTTTCGTCAATGCCCTCACGCTGGTGGCAATCGCGTTTTACATTTTTTATGAGGCCTTTCTTAGGCTGCGGCATCCGGTCTCGGTCCATCCGGGCATTATGATCTGGGTTGCCGTAATTGGCGTGGTGATGAACGGCGCCATCTCGTGGGTGCTGTTCCAGGCAGCGCATGACGTAAACATCCGTAGCGCCTTCGTTCACCAGCTCGGCGACACGCTTTCCACCGCTGCCGTGATCGTCGGCGGCTGGATTATTCTTTGGACTGGCCGAACCTGGGTGGATCCGGCGCTCTCCATCGGCATTGCCTGCCTTATTCTCTGGTCATCATTTGGAATCATCCGCGAAACCCTGAATATTCTTCTGGAAGGAGCGCCGCAAGGGCTCTCTGCCGAGCGCATTAGCGCCAGCCTTACTGAGGTCGCAGGAGTTCGCGACGTTCACGATGTCCATGTCTGGAGCATTGGCTCAGATAGCCATGCTCTTTCATGCCATGTGCGGATTGATGACATGACGCTTTCAGAGAGTGAAATTATCCTGCGCCGGGTAAAAGACCTGCTCAACGTTGAATACCACATCATGCATACCACCATCCAATTTGAAAATGGAGACTGCGAAATTGCCCATGGCTGCGTGATTCCCATCGGCAGCAAAAGCGTGCATGAGCCGCTCAAGGTTCGCCGCTAGAGCAGTAGTATTAACCGTAAATTTTTTATAATTCGTCCATCCCGACAGTCCTTTAAGCGAGCGAGCGCTTTTACCAGCGCGCGAGTAGGACGGAGGGACCTTGTCCTTGCCTTTTAAAGTTTCACGCTATCTATAAAACCGGCGTTAGCCGGCTTCCTTCTGCTTTGCGCCGCTTGCCTGCCGGGCAAAGATCTC
>Ga0134126_10006091_pt1 | contig 15095 bp, 5 predicted proteins | sample KB31752_FD_96881 | JGI IMG/M metagenome (GOLD analysis project Ga0134126, IMG submission 96881) | Terrestrial soil microbial communities with excess Nitrogen fertilizer from Kellogg Biological Station, Michigan, USA - KB3-175-2 | ecosystem: Environmental > Terrestrial > Soil > Unclassified ...
CTTCTGGTCGTCGGTCGCCACCGCCTTCAAGGGCAACAACGCCGTCATCTTCGACCTGTTCAACGAGCCCTACCCGGAGCGGGCCGACAACTACAACGAGACCGAGGGCTGGCAGTGCTGGCGGGGCGGCGGCAACTCGTGCGTCGGCATCTCCTACCCCGTGGCCGGCATGCAGACCCTGGTCAACGCCATCCGCGCGGCCGGCGCCAGCAACGTGATCATGCTCGGCGGCCTCGAGTACGCCAACGACCTGACCCAGTGGCTGACCTACGAGCCCACCGACCCCGACGGCAACCTCGTCGCCTCCTGGCACTCCTACAACTTCAACACCTGCAGCACCCAGTCCTGCTGGACCAGCCAGGTCGCCCCGGTCGCCGCCAAGGTGCCCGTCATCGCGGGTGAGATCGGCGAGAACGACTGCGCCGACACCTACGTCACTCCGCTGACCGCCTGGCTGGACTCCGCGCACATCAGCTACCTGGCCTGGGCCTGGAACGCCGACTTCGGCTGCTCCACCGGCCCCGGGCTGATAACCGACTACACCGGCGACCCGACCGCCTACGGCGCCGGGTACCAGGCCCACCTGCAGGCCCTGGCCGGCGGCTGACCGCCAGGAAAGCCTCCCGCGCCCGCGCGGGAGGCTTTTCCGGCGCCGTGATGGAAAACGATATCGACACCACTGGCAGCCCTTAAGGAGGATTTGTGCAACAAAGTGAGTACCGGCCTGACCAGGTCCAACGGGCCGGTCGAGCCCAGGTTGGCCCGGACCGAGGCCGGAGAGCACCGACAGCCGGCCTGGCCCTGGCGCTGGCCACGGTTGTCAGCCTGATGTCCGTGGCGACCTTCACCACCCAGGCTCGCGCCTCCGTGAGGCCCACCGCGCCCGGTGCCGACGCAGCACGACCCACCCCCACCCACCGCCCGCCCGGTGCCGCCGCATCACGACCCCGCGCCGCCAGCGCCGCCGGCGGCGTCGGCGCCGGCTACTGGCACACCAGCGGCAACCAGATCCTCGACGCCAATGGCAGCCCCGTGCGGATCGCCGGGATCAACTGGTACGGCTTCGAGACCCCCGACGAGATCGCTCACGGCCTGTGGGCGCAGGACTACCACTCGATCATCAACGACATCAAGAACCTCGGCTACAACACGATCCGCATCCCGTTCTCCAACCAGGTGGTCGAGGACCCGATCGTCCCCCAGAACATCTCCTTCTCCAGCAACACCGGACCCATCAACTCCGACCTGCAGGGACTCAACGCCCTCCAGGACCTACAGAAGATCGTCACCTACGCCGGCCAGGACGGCCTCAAGGTCATCCTGGACGATCACCGGTCCGAGGCCGGCGAGTCCGCCGAGAGCAACGGCCTGTGGTACACCGCCACCTACACCAGCCAGGACTGGGTCAGCGACTGGGTGACCCTGGCCAAGATGTTCGCCGGCAACCCCACCGTCGTCGGCTTCGACCTGCGCAACGAGCCGCACACCCCGGCCGGTGACACCTACGCCCAGGGCGCCACCTGGGGCACCGGCGACGCCAGCACCGACGTCCGGCTGGCCTACGAGCAGGCCGGCAACGCCATCCTGGCCGCCGACCCCGGCGCGCTGATCTTCTGCGAGGGCGTCAGCGAGAACCCCACCTCCTCCGGCGGCCTCAACAGCACCTGGTGGGGCGGCGACCTGGCCGAGGCGGGCCAGTTCCCGGTCGTGCTCAGCTCGCCCGGCCACGTCGTCTACTCGGCCCACGACTACGGGCCCAACCTGTTCCAGCAGACCTGGTTCAACTCGACCACCAGCGCCGCCAGCCTGGACGCCGTCTGGAACCAGAACTGGGGCTACCTGTACGCCGACAACACCGCGCCGGTCTGGGTCGGCGAGTTCGGCACCGACAACTCCGCCGCTGACATCCAGAGCACCACCCCCGGCTCGCAGGGCCAGTGGTTCTCCGACCTCGTCGCCTACCTCAAGGCCAGCCCGTGGATGGGCTGGACCTACTGGGCCCTCAACGGCGAGGACTCCTACGACCTGCTCGACAACAGCTACGACCCGGCCCCGGTCAGCGCGCAGAAGCAGTCGCTGCTGGCGTCCATCCAGTTCCCGCTGCCCGGTGCGCAGAACGGCAGCCCGCCGCCGGTCACCGTGTCGTGCTCGGCGGCCTACTCGCTGACCAACAGCTGGGCCGGCGGCTTCCAGGCCCAGGTCGCGCTGACCAACAGCGGCACCACCCCGATCAGCGGCTGGACGCTGACCTGGACCTTCCCCGGCGACCAGAAGATCTCCAGCATGTGGACCGCCAGCTACACCCAGTCCGGCGAGAGCGTGACCGCCGTCAACGAGCCCTACAACGCCAGCATCCCGGCGAACGGCTCGGTGACCATCGGCTTCACCGGCACGTTCACCAGCAGCGACGCCCCGCCGACCAGCTTCGCGGTCAATGGCACCGCGTGCACCAGCTAGGAGGATCCGTGTCCATCAGACTCACGTACCGCCGTGCCTTATCCGCTGCCGCCGCCCTGGCGGCCCTCGCCCTGAGCGCCGCCGGGCTGGCCGCCCTGTCCGGCCCGGCGCTCGCCGCCGACACCGCCACCATCAACGGCGCGACCACCTTCCAGACCATGGCCGGGTTCGGCGCGTCCGAGGGCTTCGGTGAGGCCGCTACCGTGATGAACGCCTCGGCCGCGGTCCAGCAGCAGGCCCTCGGCCTGCTGTACAGCCCGTCCAGCGGCGCCGGCCTGACCATCCTGCGCAACGAGATCAGCGCCGACTCCGGCTCCACCATCGAGCCGGCCAGCCCCGGCAGCCCGACCGCCACCCCCAGCTACGCCTCGCTGGCCTCGACCGGCAGCGACCAGGGCCAGCTGTGGTTCGCCCAGCAGATCAAGGCCGACTACGGCGTGACCAACGTGTTCGCCGACGCCTGGAGCGCGCCGGGGTTCATGAAGACCAACAACTCGGCCGTGAACGGCGGCACGCTGTGCGGCGTCCCCAGCGCGACCTGCTCCAGCGGTGACTGGCGTCAGGCCTACGCCAACTACCTGGTCCAGTACGCCAAGGACTACGCCGCCGCCGGCGATCCGCTCAGCTATATCGGCCCCGAGAACGAGGCCAATCTGGCGCCCAGCTACGACGGCATGGTGCTGAGCCCGTCCCAGACGGCCAACTTCCTCGACGTGCTCGGCCCCACGCTGGCCGCCTCCGGCCTGTCGACCAAGGCCGAGTGCTGCGCCACCGAGGGGTGGGACTACGCCCAGCAGTACGCCGCCGCCATTGAGGCCGATCCCACCGCCAGCTCGTACACGCCCATCTTCACCAGCCACGGCTACACGCAGGCGCCCGCCTCGGCGCTGACCGGCTGGACCAAGCCAGCCTGGGAAACCGAGTGGTCCACCTTCGAGACCTGGGACCCGGCCTGGGATGACGGCACCGACGCCTCCGGCCTGACCTGGGCCCAGCACATCTACACCGGGCTGACCGCCAGCAACCTGAGCGCGTTCCTGTACTGGTGGGGTAGCACCACTCCGTCCGAGAACGGCGACAACGAGGGCCTGATCCAGATCAACGGCTCCAGTGTCGCCGCCTCCGGCCGGCTGTGGGCGTTCGCCAACTACAGCCGGTACGTCCGGCCCGGTGCCGTCCGCATCGGCGCGACCAGCTCCAGCAGCGCCGTCGACCTGACCGCGTTCAAGAACACCGACGGCTCCATCGCCATCGTGGCCCTGAACACCGGGACCAGCGCCGATCCCGTCACCTACTCCCTGTCCGGCACCGGCACCGCCAACGGCGCCACCGTCACCCCGTACCTGACCAACTCGGCCAGCGACGTCGCCGCCCAGCCCACCACCACCGTCAGCGGCGGCGCGTTCAGCGCCACCGTCCCGGCCCGCTCGCTGGTCACCTACACCATCCCGGCCGGCTCGGGCGGCGGCGGCAACACCGTCACCGTCACCAGCCCCGGCAATCAGTCCGGCACCGTCGGCACCGCGGCCAGCGTGCCGGTCAAGGCGACCGACTCGGCCGCGGGCCAGACCTTGGCCTACTCCGCCACCGGACTGCCGCCCGGCCTGTCGATCAGCTCCTCAACCGGCGTGATCTCCGGCACCCCGTCGACGGCCGGCACCTACACCGTCATCGCGACCGCCACCGACGGCACCGGCGCGTCGGGGTCGGCCACGTTCACCTGGACCATCGCCAGCTCCGGCGGCGGAGGCAGCGGCGGATGCACGGTCACCTACACCACCCAGAGCCAGTGGGCCGGCGGCTTCGTGGCCGGGGTGACGATCGCCAACACCGGCACCTCGGCCATCAGCGGCTGGACGCTGAAGTTCACCTTCCCCGGCGACCAGCACATCACCAACAGCTGGAACGGCACCGCCAGCCAGAGCGGCGAGGCCGTATCGGTCACCAGCGCCAGCTACAACGGCTCCATCGCACCGGGCTCCAGCGTCTCGATCGGCTTCCAGGGCACCTGGACCAGCAGCGACGCCGCCCCGACCGGATTTACGCTCAACGGCGCCACCTGCACGACCTGACCATTACCGCGCTTGACCTCCGCCCATGGCCCATCCTTTTGTACGATTTTGACACGATCGTCATTACGGGGGCCATGGAGCGGAGGTCATCGTGCGTAAGCGTGCTGGCGCCTTGCTGGCTGTAGCCGGGCTGGTGCCGGGAGTGCTCATCGGGGTACTGGGGCCGTCATCGACGGCCGCCGTGGCCGCGTCGGATAGGGCCGTGTCGGGCCAGGCCCCTGGGGCCGTGGTGCATGACAGCGTGCACACGTTCCTGGGCGGGGCCATCGCCTTCTCGCGGACCGACGCGTGGACGGTGGGCTGGTTCGGGATCGACTCCTCCGATGCGAACAGCGAGTCCCTGCACTGGAACGGCCGGAAGTGGGCCCTGGTCAAGACCGTCAATGAAGGGCTGACGGTCAACGGCCTGGAGGGCATCTCGGCCACCAGCCCGTCGAATATGTGGGGCGTGGGCTGGCTGTTCGGCAACTGCTTCATCCAGCACTACAACGGCCGCAAATGGGCCGCCGTCAAGTGTCCCTACCACGGTATCGAGTCGCAGCTCAACGGGGTGTCCGCGCGGACCGGGGCCGATGCCTGGGCGGTCGGCTTCGTCTGGCCGGAAAGCACTCAGATCGCGTTCTCCGAGCACTGGAATGGCCACGCCTGGGCGCAGGTCACCACCGCTCCGGTCACGGGTTCATTCATCGAGCTCGACTCGGTGGTCGACCTCGGCCCCGGCAACGTGCTGGCCGTGGGCTCGTACGAGACCAAGTCGCACGGGTCCTTCATTAAGCACCAGCTGGCCGAGCACTGGAACGGCCATGCCTGGCGGCGGGTCAGCGTGCCGGGGGTCGGCAAGGCGTCCTTCCTCTCGGGCGTGTCGGGAAAGACGTCGGCCGGGGTGACCGCGGTCGGTGCGGCCACGATCGGCGGCCACCAGGTCCCGCTCATCGAGCGCTGGACCGGCAGCCGGTTCGTCCGCGTCGCCCAGCCGGTCGGCTCCGGAAACCTGGACGCCGTCACCGTGCTCGGTAAGCGCAATGCCTACGCCGTCGGCCAGACCGGCGGCCGCGCGACCCTCGTGGAGCACTACAACGGGAAGCGGTGGAGCCGGGTCGCCACCCCGAGCCCGTCCGACGGCAGCTTCCTGGCCGCCGTCGCCGCCGTCCCGTCCGGGACGTTCGTCGTCGCGGCCGGCTGGCATAGCCCGGACCCCAACGAGAACCCCCTCATCCTGCAGGGTAACGGCCGGAGCTGGCGCATCACCCGGAGCTGACGCCGGTACCTGATCGGCGCCTCCCGCTCACCGCGCGGTGAGCGGGAGGCGCCGAGTCATCAGGGGACGGCCGGGCTGGCGTTCTGGACCAGCATCTGGAACTCGGCCGGGAACCACTGGCCGGCCGGGATGTCGAAGCCGGGGATGGAGTTGGTCGGATAGGTGTTGTTGCTGCCGTCGGTGTTGGTGCCGCTCGGGTCGCAGTGCGGGTCACCGTGCGAGTGCGTCGACGTGGGGTAGTCGCCGTCGGACTCGCCCGGCGGCTTGATCCACACGTAGGCGTACAGGTTGGTGAACGACGACAGCGGGTTGGCCTGGGGGAAGGCCCCGAGGCCGGCGTTGTTCTGGTTGCACCAGTCGCCGCGGAACGGCCGCTCATCGATCTTGGACTGATTCACGAACGTGTTCAGGTCGGTCGAGGTGCTCGCCGCGGTGGGCCGGTTCGGTCCGCCCCAGCCGTTGCGCGAGGTGTCGATGAGCATCCCGATAGTGGCAGGGAACCCGGCCGAGACCAGGTTGCTGTACATCGCCTTGTCGTAGCTGAGCTCGTCAATGTAGGGGTTGAACTGGTAGAACGTCGACGAGTCGACCGGCTGGCCGTTGACGTTCTGGGTTGCCGTCATGAACGGCTCGGTCGTGGGCGTGTAGTTGGCGGTGTCGCTGATGAAGCCGTCGATGCTGCTGACGCCGGCCGTCGTGCCGGACGCGACCGACTTGTACAGGGAGACGGCCGGGCCCATGTTGCTGGACCAGCCGAGCCAGGCCGAGTGCGCGATGTCGACGTAGTTGTAGACGTTCGGGATGGCGTGCAGCTTGTTCAGCGCGTACTGGACGCCGTTGACGTAGGCCCCGCTGGAGTTGGCCTGGGAGCAGTTGGCGTCGCTGAGGTTGGTGACCAGGTTGGGCAGCGAGTCCGGCTCGATGATCGCGACGACCCGGATGTTGGTGTGCTCGTAGTCGGTCAGGATCTGCGCGATCGGGTTGATGTAGTCCTGCTCGTAGTACTGCAGGCCGTTGTTGCTGACGGTCAGCTCCCCGTTGGAGGCGAGGGCGGCGCAGTCCCGGTTGGGCAGGTCGTAGACGACGATCGGCACCAGGATCGGCGTGGTGCCCGATTCCTGGCTCAGCGCGGCCTGCAGCTCGGCCTGCAGGCTCATCCGGCTGCTGGCGTCGGAACCGCCGTAGATCGCGCCGATGTGGTCGAGCCACACGCCGGTGGACTGCTGACCGACCAGCTTCATCTGGGCGGCCAGGGTGCCGCTGGCGCCGGCCACCGAGGTGGCCACCTCCGCGGAGTAGTCGGGGTTGGCGAACCAGCTCGACCCGGTGAACGGGTTGACCGCGTGCGAGGGCGTCGTCGTGGAGCCGGCGGTGGTCTCGGTGCCGGTCGTGGTCACCGAGCTGTACCCGGCCGAGCTGACGGTGAAGGTGGCCGCGCCGGTGCTGGCGGTGTCGGCGGTGACCGAGACCGGCTGCGGGTACATCCAGTTGCTGGTGGTGAAGGTGAGCGACGTGCCCGCGGTGACCGACAGCCCGGAGTTGCCGGAGGTGCGGCCGACGGCGACGGTCACGTTCCCGGACGGCGCCGCGGACAGCGAGACTCCGAACACGTCGCTGGTGCCCTGGGCCACGGAGAACGTGCTCGAGTCGACCTGCAGGTTGCCGGTCGCGCTGGTCGTGGTCTCGGTCACCGAGACGGTGGCCCCGGTGTAGCCGGACCCGGTCGCGGTGAACGTGGCCGCCCCGGTGCTGGAGGAGTCGGCCGCGATGGTCACCGTCTGCGCGGTGGCGAAGTTGGACGGGGTGAAGGTGAGCGTGCCGCCGGAGCTGACCGACAGGCCGCTGTTGCCCGAGGCCCGGCTCACGGTCACCGTCACGTTGGATGTCGGTGCCGTGGACAGGGACACCCCGAACGTGCCCGTCCCGCCCTGGGCCACCGACAGCGAGGCCGGGCTGGCCACGATGGCGGGGCTGGTCGCGGGATTGACGGTGACCGAGACGGCGGAGGACGTGGCCGTGGTGCCGCTGGCGTCGAAGGCCTCGGCGGTCAGCGAGTAGCTCCCGGCCGGGACGCTGGCCCAGCTGAACGTGTACGGGCTCGAGGTCGAGGTGCCCAGCAGCGTGGTGCCGTTGAAGAACTCGACCTTGCTGATGGACCCGCTGCTCTCGCTGGCCGTGGCGGCCAGCGGGATGGTGGCCGGGGCGGTGAACGTCGCGCCGGAGGCCGGGCTGGTCAGCGCGACCGATATCCCGCTGCCGCCGCCCCCGCCGCCGTTGCAGGTGGTCCCGTTCAGGGTGAAGGTGGTCGGCGGCTTGTTGGTTCCGGTGTAGGAGAAGTTGGCGCCGATCTGGGTGCTGGCGCCGGTGGCCAGGGAGCCGTTCCAGCTGGCGCTGGCCACCGAGATGTTCTCGCCCGACTGGGTCCAGGTCCCCGACCAGCCCGAGCTGAGCTGCTGGCTGCCGCTGTAGGAGTAGCCCAGCGTCCACGACGAGATCGCCGAGCCGGTGTTGGTGATCGTGATCGCGACGCTGAACCCGGTGCCCCAGTCGCTGTTCACCGCGTACGTCACCTGACACCCCGTCGCGGCGCTGGCGGGCGCCGCCGTGATCCCGGCCAGCCCGGCGGAGCTCAGCCCGGCCGCGGCTAAGGTGGCCAGCATCCAGCGGAGCCGCGAACGCCAGCGTCCGGTGTGTACCCCGCGTTCCCCGCGTGTCCCGTGCGCTCTTGATCTCATGCGGCAGGTCCTCCTCATCCAGGTCCGGAGCTTGCCGCGAACATAGGCTCGTCCCGCCGGCCGGTACACCGGCCCCGGTCGGCGCCTAAGCGGGCGCCGCGACCGCGCCCTGGGCGGCTGATCGCGGGCGGCCCGCGGCCGCGCCTGTGACCAGGCACGCTGCCCGCGAAAGGGGCCGTCAGGACCGACATCACGGCCAGCGCCGGCACCCTCGCCGCCGCGAAACGACCGGATTTAATCAGGAAAGTTTCATGGCCCGGCGTGGCGAAGGCGTCCGGCCTAGGACGTCCGGTGGCCGTCGCCCGCGGCTCGCCTGACGGTGAACTGGCACGGGGTGACGGGCGCCGGCCTGATGACGAGGCGGTAGGTGCCCGCCCTGGCGGCACGGAACTCGCTGTCGGTGTAGGTGGCCGTCCTGGGCACGGGCCTGCTCGCCCCGGCCACGCCGGGGATCTCGAAGCTGACCGGCGCGTCGCCGTGCTGGCGGACGGTGTACCAGGTGCCGAGCCGGATCGTGGCCGGCCCGGCGCAGCGGGGCCGTGCGCCCTTCATGGCCACGATGGTGATCGTGGCGGTGTAGTCGGGGACCACCGCGGACGGTGCCGCCGCACCGGGCACCGTCGCCGTTCCGGACGACGAGCAGCCCGCTATCCCGGCCCCCGCTATCCCGGCCGCGATCAGGCTCGCGGCGGCCAGCACGCGGCCGTTCATGGTCAGGGCTGCCATGCGTATACGCCGGGATAATCGAAGTTCTCTCCGGTGGCGACATCCAGGGCGGTGAGGGTATAGACGATCAGGGTCCCGACTGCGGTGACGGAGGCGGTGGACAGGGATGTGTAGCTAAGCTCCGGCGCAGTTTCCGATTCTCCGTTTCGGTAAACATCAAGATGTTCCGGGGAATTTGCCTCGGTGTTATCAGTAGCACCGTACAAGAGCACACCACCGTTGTCGTCCAGGGCTATGGGCGCATAAGAGGTCGCACCATCCGCCGCGACCCCCACCTGGGCCCCTCCGCCGCCCGGCCTGCTGATGATCAGCTCGGGGTCGATGGGCATCAGGTTATTGGCCATGGTGGCGGCGATCGTGGATCCGTCTCCGGACATGACCGGATCGGTGTAGCTGTGGCAGACATATGGTATGCCGAAAGAGAAGCACTTCTTAGACTCAAAGGCCTGACTGTCCTGCCCCGTGGCCACGCTGTAGACATACACCATGCCGGCTGATGTCAATGGCCCCAGCCCCTGGTAGGCGATGAGGTTCCCGTCGTCTGACATGCTGGCTTCACTGCTACCGAACGCACAGGTAGACACGCCTGCGGCTGGGCAGTTGTCGACCTGCTGTGGTGTGCTGCCGGCTACCTGCCGGAACACGTGCATAGCAGCACCTTGCACGGGAGGTATGAAGGTGTACTCAGCCACTGTGCCGTTCGTGCTCAGGCCGTCGACCTGCGGGACGGTGTTAGTGCCCGGGTCGATCACCCAGGTGCTCTGGGTCGTGAAGTCATGGACCATAGGCGCGTCGCTGCTGACGGGGTAGAAGACCACTGCCGAGCCGTCGGAGTTGGAGAGCGGCATCAGGTTCGAGTCGCCCCACATCACGGGCACCGGAGTGTGGCCATCGGCGCCGAGCGAGGCGACGTCGATCTCACCGGTGAGAAGGTTCTTACGCAGGAGGTAAATGTCGGAGCTGGCCGGGTTGTAGATGGCGGCCGGGGCCAGGTTGCTCTTGGCCTGGCTGTAGAAGAAGACGTACTGGCCGTTCCCCGACACGGAGGCGCCCTCGAAGCCGCCCGCCCGGCCGGTGTCATCGGGCTTCCCCGTCGTGGGGCTGACGGCGACATCCCGCAGGCTCCCGTGGCCGGCCAGGACGCCGGGCAGCGGGTCAAGCGGGATGATGCCCGACGCCGTCCCGACGATCCCGCCGCCGGGCCCGACCGCGTAGACGGTGAGGGTATAGCTGGCGCCGGGGGTGAGGTCGGGCACGTAGGCGTGCGTCGCGGACGAGGGAACGTACACCACGTCACCGGGGTTGGCGATGCCGGGGTCGTCGGCCACGGCCGTGACCGCGTATTCGGTGGGCGCGACGGCCGGCGCGGTCGGCGCGGGCCAGCTGGCCTCCGCGGCCGCCACCAGCCCCTTGGTGTCGGGCAGGAGGCCGCCGCCGCTGTGATCGGCCTCGAGGGCGGGCCCGATGATCACGCTGGCCCGCGCGGTCATGTCGTTGTAGTCGGCCTCGATCACCGCGACGCCGTTGGCGGTGGCGGTGTAGGTGCCCGAGTCGTCGATCGTGCCGGGGCCGGCCACGACCGACCAGGTCACGTCGGGGTTGGTGGTGACGCCGCTGAGGATCGCCGACGCCTGGAACTGTTCGGTCTGGCCGGGGTTCAGGCGGGCCTGGACCGGGGTGATTTCCAGCGAGTTCAGCGGACCGCCCGCGTTGGCCAGGTTCAGCGGGCCGAACGTGATGAGGTCGCCGTCCTCGAACAGAGACTTGCCCGCGCCCCAGGCCTGGCCCGCGGTGACGGCCACCCCCAGGTCACCCTCGAGATCCAGCGTCCACCAGGGGTTCGCGCTGGTATCCGCGGTGAAGGTCAGCTTGGGGGTCAGCGTAACCTCCGGGCCGGCCAGGAAGGCGATCTGCAGGCTGACGCCGAGCTGGATGCCCGCCGTGACCTCCATGGACGCGAAGACCTTGACGCCGGCCTCGAGCCCGCCGTCGTGGCTGTTGTCCTGGTCCACCGGTGAGCAGCCGCTGGTGCCGCTGCCGCTGGTGACGATCTGGCACTGCGCGGCCAGCGTGTGGTCGAACTCCGTCTCGTACGAGATGCCCACCGTGCCGTCGGTGTTCAGCACCGCGTAGGCGGTGAACTCGACCCGCGACGGCACCGGGATCTCGCCGACCTGGATGTCGATGGTGGGCCCGTCGATCTTGCCAAGGAAGATCTTCTGCTCGGTCGACACGTGGACGCCGAACTTCGCCTCGACGTCGGCCTTGATGGTCGAGCCGATGGTGAAGCCCAGGCTGCCGTCGCTCATGTTGGCGTGCAGGATCGGGTCGAGCGTGACCGAGCCCTCCAGGTGCGCGAGCGGGCCGGCCGATACCGGGCTCTCCGAGCCCTCCTCGCTGTCGCCCTGCAGGAGATCCACGTCCAGGGACAGGGTCAGGCCACTGGAGCTCCAGTTGATGCCGAACGGCGACTCGGCCGGGGCGGCCGCGGCCGCCCCGCGCAGTGCCTTGCCACCCAGTGCCTTACCGCCCAGCTCGGGGCGGCTGATGCTGACGCCGGGGGCGGCGTCGGTCAGCTGGGCGGTGGCGCCGCTGACCGGCAGGCTCATGCTGGTGCCGTAGGCGCTGTAGACGTCGTTCAGGGTGGCGGGCGAGGTGGTCACCGCGACGAAGCCGTTCTGCGTCGTGACCTGCGTGACCTTGCCCAGGAAGCCCTGCGGCGCCGCGGATGTGGCCGGCACGTAGACAAGGCTGCCCGCGGCCAGGCCGGTGACCTGGGACGGGGGCTGCTCGAACAGCAGGGTGCCGTCGGTCTGCACGTACCGCAGCGTCGCCGCCGACGCGCTGGACAGCATCACCGGCGCGCTGGCCACCACCACGTCGGGCGTCACCGGGCTGGTCGCCATGCTGGCCGGGCTGGTGCCGGCGGCATTGGTCGCGGTCACGGTGAAGGTGTAGGCGGACGTGGCGGTCAGCCCGCTCATGGACGAGGTGCACTGGGCGGGGGTGCCCGTGCACTGGCTGGCCGGCACGGCCTGGGTCTGGGCGCTCGTCCCGCTCGTGCTGGCGGTGACCGTGTAGCTGGTGACCGCGCTGGTGCCGGGGTCCATCGGCGGCGACCACTGCAGGGACACCGCGCCGGCCGCGGTCGCGCTGGCGATCACGCTGGCGGGCGCCTGCGGCGCGATCGACGCCTTCGGGGTGGCCGGGCCGGCCGTTGCGGCCGGGCTGGTGCCGGCCGCGTTGGCGGCCGTGACCGAGACCGTGTAGGCCGTCCCGTTGGCCAGGCCGGTCACGGTCGCCACCGTGGTGTCGCCCGCCGTGGTCACCGGCGACCCGGCGGCCGGGCTGACCGACACCGTGTACCCGGTGATCGGCGAGCCGCCGTCGGGTGGCGCTGCCCAGCCGACCTGGAGCTGCCCGTTCTGCGCGATCGCGACCACGTTGGCCGGTGCCATCGGCGCGGTCGCCGGGCGGGGCGCGACCGGCGTCGACGGCGGGGAGGCCACGCTGGTCCCGTTGCCGTTGACGGCCGCGATGGTGAACGTGTAGTCCGTGCCGTTGGTCAGCCCGCCGATCGTGGCCTCGGTGGCCGTGGACGTCTCGGTGGTCGTGCTGACGGTCGAGCCGCCGGCCGTCGCGGTGATCACGTAGCTGGTCAGGCTGGCCGCGCCGGTGTCGGGCGCGACCCACGTCACGTCGACGGCGGAGTCCTCGGCGGTCACGTTGGTGATGAACGGGGCGTCGGGCGGGGCCGGCGCCGTCGGCGTGATGGAGGCCGACGACGCCGACGGGGCGGAGGCGCCGTAGCTGTTGATCGCGACGACGGTGAAGCGGTAGGCCGTTCCGTTGGCCAGCCCGGTCATGGCGGCGGAGATGGCCATGCCGGCGACGCTGACGGTCGACCCGCCCGGCGTCGCGGTGACTTTGTAGCCGGTGATGGCGCTGCCGCCGGCGCTGGCGGGCGGGGTCCAGGACACGTTCGCCGTGGCGTTCCCGGCCGCGGCCGTGACCTGGGTCGGCGGCCCGGGGACCGGGCCGGGGATCACGGCGTTGGAGGCGGCCGAGACCGGCCCGGTCCCGGCCGCGTCGGTCGCGGTCACGGTGAAGGTGTAGGACGTCCCGTTGGTCAGCCCGGTGACGTTGGCGGCCGTGCTGGTGCCGGCCACGGTGACGCTGGCGCCGCCCGGTGCGGCCGTCACGGTGTAGCCGGTGACCAGGGCGCCGAAGGCCGACGGCGGGGTCCACGACACCGTCGCCGTGGTGCTGGCCGCCGTCGCGGTGACGGCGGTCGGCGCGCCAGGGAGCCCGACCGGGGTGACGGGCCCGGACGCGTCCGAGGCCGGGCTGCTGCCGACCGCGTTGACCGCGGTCACGGTGAAGGTATAGCCGGTGCCGTTGGTCAGGCCGGTCACCGTGGCGCTGGTCGCGCTGGCGGCGGCGGTGTACGTCGCCTCGCCCGGCTGCACGGTGATCACGTACTTGGTTATCGCCGACCCGCCCGTGGACGACGGTGCCGCCCAGGTGACGGTCACCTGGCCGTTGCCCGGCGCCAGCGTGGCGATCTGCGGCGCACTGGGCGGGCCGACCGGGGTCACCGCGCTGGACGCGGCCGAGGCCGCCGAGGTACCGATCGCGTTCGTCGCCGTGACGGTGAACGTGTACGACGTGTTGTTGGTCAGCCCGGTCACCGTGGCGGACGTGGTCGATCCGGACACGGTGGCGGTCAGGCCGCCGGGCGACGACGTCACCGTGTACCCGGTGATCGGCGACCCGCCGGTGGCGGAGGGCGCCGTCCACGACACCGTCGCCTGGCCGTTCCCCGCCGTCGCCTTCACCGCCGTCGGCGCGCCCGGCGGCGCCGCGGGCGTGACGGCATTGGATGCGGCCGAGGCCGGCCCTGGGCCGCCCGCGGTGACGGCGGTCACGGTGAACGTGTAGGACGTTCCGTTGGTCAGCCCGGTCACCGTCGCCGACGTCGCGTTGCCGGCCGCGGTCGCGGTCGCGGTGCCGGGCGACGCCGTCACCGTGTACGACAGGACCGCTCCCCCGCCGGTGGTCGCCGGCGCCGTCCACGACACCGTGGCCTGCCCGTTCCCGGCCGTCGCCGTCACGCCGGTGGGTGCGCCCGGCGGTCCCGATGGCGTGACCGCGCTCGAGGCGGCCGAGGCCGGCCCGGTGCCGGCCGCGTTGGCCGCCGTCACGGTGAACGTGTACGCGGTGCCGTTGACCAGGCCGGCCACCGTGGCGGAGGTGGCCGACCCGGACGCGGTGGCGGTCAGGCCGCCGGGCGCCGAGGTCACCGTGTACCCGGTGATCGCCGAGCCGCCGGTGGCGGGCGCGGTCCACGACACGGTCGCCTGGCCGTTCCCGGCCTTCGCCGATATCCCGGTCGGCGCGCCCGGAACGGTGAACGGGGTGACCGCCGCCGATGCGGCCGAGGCGGCGGAGTTCCCGACCGCGTTGGCGGCCGTGACGGTGAAGGTGTAGGCCGTCCCGTTCGTCAGCCCGGTGACCTTCGCCGAGGTAGCGGTCGCGGTCGCGCTGGCCGTGGCGCCGCCCGGCGACGCCGTCACGGTGTACCCGGCGATGGCCGAGCCGCCGTCGGAGGTCGGCGCGGTCCACGACACGGTCGCCTGGGCGTTCCCCGGGGTCGCGGTCACGCCGGTCGGCGCAGACGGCGGTGTGGCGAAGTAGCCTTGCAGGTCGGCGATGAACTGCACGGTGCCCGTGGTGTTGTTGCGGAAGTCGACCTTCCCGTCGGACCCGACCTTCACCACCACCAGGTTCGGGATCGTCTCCCCGGCCGAGAAGTTCAGGTTCGACACCGTCGGAGCCATCACCCCA
>Ga0134126_10006093_pt1 | contig 15095 bp, 13 predicted proteins | sample KB31752_FD_96881 | JGI IMG/M metagenome (GOLD analysis project Ga0134126, IMG submission 96881) | Terrestrial soil microbial communities with excess Nitrogen fertilizer from Kellogg Biological Station, Michigan, USA - KB3-175-2 | ecosystem: Environmental > Terrestrial > Soil > Unclassified ...
CACTTCATCAGCCGTTCGCGCTCGGCCTCGGTGCGCCACGCATCGACCGTGACGAAGGCCCGGCCGCGGCTGACGCGCTCGATTTCGCGAAGCGCCTGCTTGCACTCGGCCAGCGGCAGATTGTGGACCGTGTTGATCGAGATCACGAGGTCGAACGAGCGGTCCTCGAACGGCAGCTTTGATGCGCAGCCGACGCGCAGCACGGGCTTGACGCTCGGCATGGCGTTTTCATGCGCATATTGCGAGATGTCGATGCCGGCGAGCGAGGCGCGAGGCATCAGTTCCTGAAAATCGTGCAGCATGAAGCCCTTGCCGCTGCCGACGTCGAGAATCGAGGCGTCGTCGGCCAAGCCGTAGTGGTCGCGGATGCGGCGCACGGTTTCCCGCCAAAATCGCGGATGGTAGTTATAACCGCCGTAGCCGAACAACCGCTCTCCGTCGAAGAACTCTCGGCCGAACTGGCGGGCCACGCGGCGGTGTTCATCGGTGACGAGCGCGGCGCGCTCGTCGATCGGCCGTTTGGAACGGGGATAGCGGTCCAGCAGGTCGATTTCCCGGCCGGAGGATGCTGTTCGAGCTTGAAGGGAAGAGCGCTGCGCCGGGTTGCGCGTCGTGGTCATTGCGAGGCTCTTTCAAGTTATAAGTTCGTCAGTGTGTCGCCTTTCGCTGGAGCGAAACGGCGTTCCTTCGCTCCGGCGAAAGACGACGTACGATCCACTCAGCGACTTCTTTGGGCGTTGGAGGAATGAGGTTCATTTCGTTGCGAACGCGAGAAACATCGAGGCTCGTGAACGGGGGTGGCGGATCAATATCGACGGTCGCCGAGACGCTCGAAATCGGTATGACCAATTCACGGGCGGCCCCACAAGCTTCGGCTAGGTCGCCGGCGAATTGCGAGTAAGTGACATCGCTTTCCGCCGACGCTTGAAAAACTCCGGTTCTTCGTTCAAGAATCACCTTGTAGAGCACCGCGATCGCGAAATCCAGGGTCACGGGCGCCATCGTCATGTCCGCGAACGGGCGGATGGCTTCGCCCCGGCAGAGGCTATCTCGCCAGGCGCCAAAGAGCGCGTGCGTTCGGCTCACGAGCTTCGCGAAACGAACGATCGCCAACTCGCCGCCTTCTGCAAACATCTCCAAGAGACGTCGATCAGCCTCCGCCTTTTGCCGCCCATACTCGCTGGCCGGCGCGAAGGGAGCATCGGCCCGCGTCCGCGGAGATCGCCCGGAGAACACCCTGTCGCTGGAAAGTTGAACGAACATTCGAGACTCGCTCGCGCATCGCTGCGCGAGTGCAACAACCGCATCGACATTGACTCTGCGAGACTCGTCCGGCGAACGCTGGCATACCGCGGCGCCGGCAACCGCCGCGCAATTCACAACCACGCTCGTCGCCGCGGGTATTCTCCAACTCCGCGGATCGCTCGCCAGATCGAGCGGTATCGTGTCGGTCGTTTGGGGAGTGCGCCGGCTCGTTCCGAGAGCGTGAATGCCCTCGCGCCGCAAGCGGGCCAACAACGCACTGCCCGTCATTCCGTCGGAGCCGACGATCAAACAGCGTGGCGCGTCTAGCACGCTTTTGTCCCTACGGCGAGAGCGAACAGATAGTGCGACATGGCATGGAACCCGGTGTGCAAGACCTCGTCGTTCATGCCAAAGGAAAACACGTTCGTAAAATAGCGCCGCAGCAACGACGCCAACTCCGCCTGCTCTTTGCAATTCACATGGCCGGCCTTGCTCGGGGGCGAAGCCCACGGCTGCGAGGCGAGCGAAGGCGTGCCAATGATCAATACGCCGTCTCTGCGTAGCGAACGCGCGATATTGGACACGAAGGCGTCTTCCTGGCTTTGCGGAATGTGCTCCAACACGTCCAGCGAATAGGCGGCGTCGAAATCCCCGGGAACAGGTCCGCAGAGCATGTCGTGCTCGATGCAATCGAACTTCCAAGTCGGGCACATTCGTGCATGCACGTCTTTGACGAAAAAGGGGTCGAAGTCGAGCGCGCAAACATAAGGCACTTCTTGCAACACGACACGGGTTCCGAAGGCGTCGCCGCATCCGACTTCCAGCGCCCTTTGCTTTCCGGAAAGCATTTTCGCCACGAACTTATATCGTGCGAGGACGAATCCTAGCCGGCGCGGATCGTCATGCCAAACCTGGTTCATCATCGCGCCCAACGCGGTCGCCCCGAATTGGTCGCGAACGTCAATTAGGCGGCCATACTGCGGCTCTTTGGTTGATTCGCCATTCATCGTGTGTTGCCTCGATTGCGCTGCGCCGCATGACTTGCGACGGTCCTAGCCGATCGATCCATTCAGATTGCGAAAGTTCATCTACGGATGGCCCGTTTCAAAATCCCCGGAAGACCTGAGCCTGGCAAGAGCTAACTGGGCGGGAAGTCGCGAAAGGAAATGGGACGTGTTAGAGAACGCGGGGGTGAGCCGCTCGGCCGCGGGCGGCCGAACGGCTCGTTCTTCTTCTACCTTTCCCTTGATTCAGCTCAGGGTCTCCGGGGAAGTTTCTGGCAACTCGCCGCCGGGCGCGAGCGCCACGACGGCCAGTCGATGTTCGTTGGCGAAGCGGACGACGTCGGGCTCGTCGACCATGATCGTGCGGCCCGCTTCGATCGCCAGGCAACTGGCGCCGGAGGCGACCATCGTCTCGAGAGTGCCGATGCCGATCGTCGGCACGTCGAACCGCATGTCTTGCTGCGGCTTGGCCACTTTTACGACAGTGAAGCCGCCCGCCTGGCACAGCGCGCCGGCGCGCTTGATGCACTCGTCGGTGCCCTCGATGGCTTCGACCGCCAGGGCCGTGCGGCCCGAGATGGCCACGCTTTGTCCGACGTCGAGCCGGCCGATCTCCTTGGCAAGCCGCCAGCCGAACTCGATGTCTTTGCGTTCGGCGGCGCTGGGGCCGCGGCGGGTCAGTTGTCCAAACTTCACGAGCAACTCCGGGGCGTAATCGGTGGCCGGCGCGAATACGATGCCGGCGCTGGCGAACTCTTCGACCACGGCCAACAGCAACGTGTCGTCGCGGCGGTCCTTGCGATTCAAGAGAAAGTGCTTGTAAAAGCGGCGCATCGTCCGCCAGTCGGGCAGGTGTTCGATCCACGCCCCTCGGCGAAACAGCAAGTGCTTGTGGATCTTGCCGGCCATCATCGCGTCGCTCACGCCCCAGCGGCGGAAATGCCGGCAGGCCGCGCCCAGCTTGGCCAGGCCGATCCAATCGAAGTCGACGCAGAGCCGGGCCAGCGCCGGATCGGTGTGTCCTTTGACGCCCAGCCCGAAGATCTGAAAGCCCCGGCGATTGAGCGCCTCGGCGACGACCAGCGGATAGCGGCCCCACCCGGCCAGCAAGCCGATCTTGCGGACCGGCGGCGCGTGCGATGGCTGCCTCGCAAAACGGTGGGCGGCGGCGGCATTGGTCGTACTCACGGTCGGCACTCTCGATAGTGCGGCCTAATGCGGCCGAAACCTCACGCGGCGTTGCGCCCGCTCGGGCCGTTTTGCTGCTCGACGAGTCGATTCACGGCCGATTGCAAGGCTTTGAACTGGCGGCGCAGTTCGGGCAGCTTATGCACGGCGGCGAAGATCAGCTTCTGTTCGCGCTCGGGCCGCGCGGGGCTGCCGAAGACCATCGTGTTCGCCGGCACGTCGTTCGACACGCCGGCCTGCGCGCCGAGCACCGCCCGTTCGCCGATGTGGACGTGATCGCGGACGCCCGCTTTGCCGGCCATTACCACGTAATCGCCGGTCGTCGTGCTGCCGGCAATGCCGACTTGCGAGCAAATCAGGTTGTGCCGGCCGAGCCGGCAGTTGTGGGCGATCATCACCAGGTTGTCGATCTTCGTTCCCTCGCCGATTACCGTGGGCCCGTAGGTGCCGCGGTCGATCGTTGCGCCGGCGCCGACTTCGACATCGGGGCCTAACTCGACATGACCCAGTTGGGCCGACAACTGGCGCCGCCCTTCCGAAAGGCTATAGCCAAAACCATAGGCGCCCAGCACCGCGCCGGCGTGAATGATCGCCCGCTCGCCGACCACCGTATTTTCGTAAAGCACTGCGTTGGGAAAAATCGTGACGTTCGGGCCCAGTTGGCAGCCGGCCATGAGTTGAACACCGGAATGAATGGTCGAGCCGGGGCCGATCGTCACCTCGTCGCCCACCGAGGCGCCCGGATGGATTTCCACGTCGGCGCCGATTTGCGCAGTCGGACTGACGAAGGCCCGGGGGCTGATGCCGGTGCGGGGCGCCACGCGCCGCGGCCGATACCGGCAGACGATTTTGGCGAAGGCCGCATGGACGTCGTCTACGCGAATCGTCGGCAATCCTTGATAGACCAGCGACTTGGAGACGACCGCCGCCGAGGCGGCCGAATGGGCCAGCCGCAACAGCTTCTCGGCCGAATCGGCCAGCGTGATATCGCCCGTCCGGGCGGCCGAAAGCGTCGCCGCGCCCGTGACGATCAATTGGTCGTCGCCCGAGACCTCTCCGCCGACCAAGGCCGCCAATTCGGCCAGATTGGTTGTCATCGCTCGGAGTCCTTTCCGTAAATCACGCTCGATCTCGGCGTCGGGCGCCCTCCTGGCGCACGCTGCCGCCTTGACAGCGCGGAATGCTATCCCTTTTGCCAAATCCCGACAAGAGCAGAGCGAGCAGCCCAGCGGCCCCAATCGGAGGCGAGCGGACCGGCCCTTATCGCCCCCCGCGGGGCAGGCTAGAATAAGAGGAACCGCCACCGTTTTCATCGATCCATCGGGCCCAGCAAGCTCGGGGCCGGAAATCCTGATGTCCGAATTCGTCACCGTCGCCAAGGTCGGCTCGATCCCCGAAGACCGCGGCGGAACTTATGTCGTCAACGGGCGGCTCGTAGCGGTGTTTTTCAGCGGCGGCGAGTATTTCGCCATCGACGATCTTTGCCCGCACATGGGCGCTTCGCTGGGGGCCGGCGAAGTCTGCCAGGGCGTGGTCACCTGCCCCTGGCACGCCTGGCGGTTCAGCGTCTGCGACGGGACTTGGCGCGACAATCCGAAACTGAAGGTCGATCGCTTCGAAGTTCGCGTCGCCGGCGACGAAGTGCAAGTGCGCGTGCCCGAAAAAAAATAGGGCTCCTCAGCGGAATCATAGGCTACAGCTTAACCTCCGTGTGTCAGACGCTCTTGGGAAAGCGACGATGAGCGATCTTGAAACCAGCATCTCGGAATTGCGCGAGCTGGTGCGCGAATTCGTCGATGCCCGCGATTGGCGGCAGTTCCACACGCCGAAGAATCTTTCGATGTCGCTGGCAATCGAAGCGGCCGAGTTGATGGAACATTTTCAGTGGCTTTCGCCCGAGGAATCGCGGGCGCTGGCCGGTCAAGCCGAAAAGCGGGCGGAAGTCGGAGAGGAACTGGCCGACGTCTTGTGCTATGCCTTGGCCCTGGCCAACGAATTGGGGCTGGACGTTTCCGAGGCCGTGCGCGACAAGATGGTCAAGAACGCGCGCAAGCATCCGGCCGACGAGTACCGCGGCCGCTACGGAGCGGAAGACCGCCGCTAACGAAAACAGGCGGCGGGACGCAATCGCTCCCGCCGCCTGCTGTTTTTGTCAATCGAATCGAATGCGCTCATCGGCCTGCGCCGAATTTCGCATTCCGAATTCGGACGTTGCTACTTGGCCAACTGCTCCTCGATCACCGAGACGACTTCTTCCGATTCCGGCTTGGTCTTGGGAGCGAAGCGCGCCACGACCTTGCCGTCGCGACCGATCACGAATTTCTCGAAGTTCCAGGTGATGTCGCCGGCGGGCTGCGGCTCGGTCTCTTTGGAAGTCAAGAACTTGTAGAGCGGGCACTGGCCTTCGCCCTTGACGACGACCTTCGAGAACATGTCGAACTTGACGCCGTAGTTCTTCTCGCAGAACTCCGAGATCTCTTCGTCGCTGCCCGGCTCCTGCGCGCCGAATTCATTGGCCGGAAAGCCGAGAATGGCCAAGCCCTTGTCGGCGTATTTCTCGTGCAATTCTTCAAGACCTTCGTATTGCGGCGTCAGCCCGCACTGGCTGGCCACGTTCACGATCATTACGACTTTGCCCTTGTACTTCGACAAATCGACCGTCTTGCCGGTCAGGCTTTTCATTTTGAAGTTCAAAGCTTCGGGCGCCTTCTTGGTTTCTTTTTCGGCGGCTTGGGCGACGGCGACGCAGCACATCGCGGCGACGACCAGTAACGAGCGGACAAACAAACGCATTTCCATCTTGGGCCTCCAAATGGGATCTGGGATTCATCAGCAATCGAATCACGGACGCCGAACAATGCCGATAGTCTAGGTGAAAGCGGGGCGATTCGCCAGCCTCCGCCCGACCTCGCCCTTGCCGTGTCGAAAAACCTAGAGGCTGCTTAAATAGCTAACGGCCTGGCCGACCTCGCGCAAGGGATTCTCGCTGCGCTCGCGCTGGATCGTCCAATAGCCGCGATAGCCGTGCTCTTCGAGCGCTCCGCAGAGGGCGGGGAAATCGGCGGCGCCGCGGCCGAGCACGACTTCGATCCCGCGCCCCTGCGCCAAATCGCGAACGCCGTCCTTGGCATGCACGCAGCGAATGTTCGCCCCGAGCGACTGGATCGCATCGAGCGGCGCAAAGCCGTTGATGATGAGATTTCCTGGATTCAGGCAGACTGCTAGCGAACCGGGCGGCAGCGCCGCAAGCAGCCGGGCAAGATCGGCGCCGCTCTCGCTGCCGGTTTCGGCCGCCAAGCTGGCGCCGACGTGCTGGCCGTAGGCGCCGAGGTCGGTGAGGGCTTCGACCAGCGTCGTCCAACCCGGGCCTTCGGCCTTCTCGGGCACGCGGCCGATCTGGTTGACCGCCAGCGACGCGCCCAGGGCATAGGCGAATTCCATGGCCCGCTTGGTGGCCTCGATGCGCCGCTCCAAGTCTTGCGCTACGTCGTAGCCGCGGCGGGTGCGAAATCCGATCGCCGCCACGCTCAGATCGAGGTCGTCGAGCAGCTTTCGCAGTTGCCGCCGTCCGCTGTTCGACAATTCTTGAGGATTGATCTCGCCCCGCGCGTCGATTTCGACCGCCGAGACGCCCAATTGCTTGGCTGCTAGCAAGGCCTGTTTGAAGGGTAGCCGCAGGCTTTGGAGTTCCAGGGCGATTCTGAGCGGGGGCATAGGCAAAGTTTTCGGATTGTGGCGGTGCGCACGGCCGCCGGTCGAGCGAGCGAGCCGAACGTGCCGATAAGGTAATTTGGGACACTGCCTTGTTAGCTACCTTCGCCAGCGGCAGCGCATGAATTTACTGACCACCCTGCTCATTCTAACGGCGTCGTGCGGCATAGCCACCGCGAATCGTCATCTCGACGGGCGGGAGCTCTATCACTGCGGCTTCGAGCAAAGCTCCGACCGCGACTACGATGGATGGCCCGACGGCTGGACGCGGCAGCGCGGCCCCGGCTATCCCCACTATGTCCAGGTGCAACAGAGCCAGGAACCCTCGGCCGAAGGGCGGCAGTGTCTGCGAATCGATCTCGATGGCGGCGCCGCGGCGGCTTTCAGCCCGCCGATCGCCATCGACCCGCGCCACGACTACGCGCTCGAAGCCTTTCTCAAGGTCGATGGCCTGAAGCACGACGAGGCGTTTCTCAGCGTGCGCTTTCTCGACGAAAAACGCGCCGTGCTGGAAACGTTCGAATCGGTCCGCCGCCGCGGCAATGAAGCCTGGAGCGCGGTCCGCCTGGGACCGCTGCGCTGTTCGCACGACGCCGCCAAGTTCGCCGTCATCGGCGTCCATGTGCAACCGACGGGACTTGCCGACTTGAACGGAATTGCGCTGTTCGACGACGTGTGGTTCGCCCAGATTCCGCGAATGACTCTGAAGGCGGCCGCCGAGGGGATGTTGCACGCGGCCGGCGAACCGATCTTGCTCGACTTCCAGGTGTCCGGCTGCAGGACGAACGAACCGGTCGTGCGCATTGAAGTCGACGACGCTCTCGGACGGCGACTGCTCGAAGCCAAGCTGCCCTTGAAGCTCGAAGGCGATTCCGCACAGCCAGAGAACTCCACCCAGCGAGAGAACCAAGCGGCCGAGGAGCAGCCCTATCTCGCCGCCTCGGCAAGCTGGCGGCTGCCGTTCGACTCGCCGGGCTACTATCGGGTCCGCGCGACGCTGGCCGGCGCCAGCGGATTGATGCACGTCCGCGAGTTGTCGCTGGCCGTCGCCGCAGCCGCCCCGCGGCGCGAGCGCGGCGAGTTCGGTTGGACGTTATCGGAGGGAGAAGCGGGCTTGCCTTTGGCGGCGGTCGTGCAACTCGCCGCGCAGTCGGGCGTGCAGTGGGTCAAGTTTCCGCTATGGTACGACGAACGCGATCAGCAGCGCGTCGAACAATTGACTTGGATGGCCGATCGGCTGAACTCGCAGGGCATCGGTCTCATCGGGCTGCTCTTCGATCCGCCCTCGGAAACCAAGCGGGCGCTAGGGTTGTCCGACGCGACTTCCGCGGCCGATTTGTTCTCGCAACCGCCCGAGTCATGGTATCCAGCCTTGGAACCGATCATGGCGCGGATGTCGCTGAAGGTCAACCGCTGGCAGTTGGGGCGCGACGAGGACACGAGCTTTTCGGGGCTCAAAGATCCCCTCGCGACGTTCGTGCGGGTCAAACAGCAATTGGATCGCATCGGACAAGACGCACACTTGGGCGTCGGTTGGAGCTGGCTGGACGAAACGCCTTCGAACAAGCGGCCGCCCTGGAGTTTTTTGTCGCGCGCCGCCGATCCCGCCATGACCGCCGGCGAATTGGCGGCATATCTTGCGCCGAACGTCTCCAATGCCGGGTCGCGCGCGCCGCAATGGGTCTCGCTCGAACCGCTTTCCGCCGACCGGTATAGCGTCGAATCGCGCGCCGCGGATTTGATCGAGCGCATGGCGGCGGCCAAGGAGCATGGCGCCGCGAAGATTTTTTTCTCCGCGCCGGTGGGGCCCGAGGGGTTGGTCCGGTCCGAGGGCTCGCCGACCGAATTGCTGTTGCCCTGGCGCACCGCGGCGCTGGCGCTGGCGGGGGCGGAATACGCGGGGCGTTTGGAGTTGCCGCAAGGCAGCGAGAACCGGGTCTTCATCCGCGGCCAAGAGACCGTCGTCGTGGTTTGGAACAGTGCGCCCGCTGAAGAGACGGTCTACCTGGGCCATGACATTCGCCAGATCGACGCCTGGGGCCGAGAGATCGAAACCGTCGCCGACGAAACGGGACGGCGCATCGAGGTCGGTCCGCTGCCGACGTTCATTCTGGGCGCGGACAAGGAATTGGTGCGTTGGCAGATGTCGGTCATGCTCGACAAGGCGCAACTGCCCAGCATCTTCGGCACGCCGCACTCGGTCATCTTGAGTTTGCGCAACGGTTTCGATCATGCCGCCAACGGCCAGGTGCGCGTGCTGACCACGGGCGGTTGGCGCGCCGAACCCGACAAGTTCGAAATCAAGCTCCCCGCCGAGACGGAGTTGCGAGAGAAGCTGCAGTTGACCTTTCCTTCGACGGCGAGTTGCGGACCGCAGGCGCTGCGCTTCGCCTTCGATATTACGACCGACCGCCGCTACCAATTCAGCGTCGACCGCGAGATCGAACTCGGGACCGGCGACGTCTTTCTGAGAATCTTCAGCCACGTCAACTCGGCGGACGAACTGGAGGTCGAACAGCGACTGGTCAATCGCACCGCGGACGAAATCAGCTTCCGCTGCCACTTGAGCATTCCGAACCGTCGCCGCATGCGCACGCAAGTCTTGAAAATGGGACCGGGCGAAGACGTGCAGATTTATCGCGTCCCCGACGGCGCCTCGCTGGTGGGCGAGCAACTGTCGATTCGGGCCGAAGAGATCGGCGGCCGGCGGCGGATCTTGAATTACGTCTTCGCCGCCGAGCCTTGAAACTGTCCGCCGGCGCAAGTCCTTCGGCGGAAGGGCCCAACGGCCTCTCGTTGACTTGCCCTGGGCGACGCCTAGAATGGCTTGACCCTGAGCGGGATCGCCCCTCATAGGTAGTCCGGGCGCGCGGACTACATGGAGTAATCTCAACGGAGAGTCGGAGCCCATGTCCGCCCGAGTCTTGACGGCGCTGCCCGTCTTCAACGAAGTCCGACACGTGGCGGATGTGATCGCGGAAGTCCGCCGGTATAGCCCCGAAGTGCTGGTCGTCGACGACGGCTCGACGGACGGCACATCCGACGCGCTGGCGTCGCTCGAAGGCGTTCGCGTCTTGACGCACGCCGCAAATCGCGGTTACGGCGCCGCGCTGCGGTCGGCGTTTGATTACGCCCGAAGCGAACGATTCGACGTGCTGGTGACGATCGATTGCGACGGCCAGCACGAGCCGAAGCGGATCCCTCGGTTCGTCGCGGCTTGCGCCGGCTGGGACATCGTTTCGGGCAGCCGCTACCTGAAGATTTATCCGGGCGACAGCGAGCCGCCCGCGGACCGCCGCCGGATCAACGAGCAATTGACCGCCGAGATCAATCGCCGGCTTGGCTTTCATCTGACCGACGCGTTCTGCGGTTTCAAGGCTTACCGCGTTGCGGCGCTCGAACGCTTTCGGCTGACCGAAGCCGGCTACGCCATGCCGCTGGAATTGTGGGTCCAAGCCGCGCACCTTGGTTTGAAAGTCCGCGAGCTGCCCGTGCCGCTGATTTATCTCGACGAGAAACGATCGTTCGGCGGTTCGCTGGACGACGCGCAAGTGCGGCTGAATCATTACTACCAAGTGCTCGATCGCGCCGCCGCGGCCCTGCCGCGCTTGCCCGGCCGACGCCATCACCAGCCGTGTGGAAAGAGCGCCGAATGAGCCGGTCTGTTCCGGCGCCGCTCGAGCCGCCCGACGACTCGACGTGCTCGGGAATCTCGCCAACGCCGCCCGTCCACGTGCGGCTGCGTGCGCCAGCCGCGGATCGCTCCGCGCTCGTCGCGCCGCCGCTGAGCGAAGCGGGCGCCTTGATCGCCGCCGGTTGCCGCGTGCATTGCAATTCCAGATACGACGTTCAAGGGCGCTCGTTGGCCGAGTTGGCCCTCGAAGGGCGCGGCCAATTGATCGCGGCCGCGCGGCGATACACGTCGAGCTACCGCGACGTGGTGGCGGCCGAAACTTGCCCGCACGTGCTGCTCGCCGGGCATCAACCGCAGTTGTTTCATCCGGGCGTGTGGTTCAAGAATTTCGCGCTCGCGAAGCTGGCCCGGCGGCATCGGTCCGTCGCCGTCAACCTGGTCATCGACAGCGACACCATTAAAGAAGCCGCCTTGCGCGTTCCCAGTGGCACGATCGACGAGCCGGTCCGCAGCGTGCTTCCGTTCGACGACGCAACCGCGGAAATCCCTTACGAACATCGCGATCTGCAGAACTCGGCGCGGTTCGCCGACTTTGGCCGCCAGGCGCAACGGGCCATGGCCAAGATCGTGCCCGACCCGCTGATCGGCGAGTTCTGGCCGCGGGTCGTGGGCCGCTCTCGCGAAACGAACAACCTGGGCGAGTGTCTCTCTCAAGCTCGGCACCAACTCGAAGGGGACTGGGGGCTCGACACGCTGGAACTGCCGCAGAGCCAGGTTTGCGAGTTGGGCGTCTTCCATTGGTTCGTGGCCCATTTGCTCGCGCAGTTGCCTCGCTTCCGCGAGATTCATAACGACGCCTTGGCCGATTACCGGCGGTTTCATCACCTTCGCAGCGCCAACCACCCGGTCCCCGATCTCGCCGCCGATCGCCCGTGGCTCGAAGCGCCGTTTTGGCTGTGGACGCCCGATCGGCCGCAACGGCGGCGGATGTTCGTGCGCCGTCGAGGCGATGAGCTCGTCGTCAGCGATCGCGCTCGCATTGAAATCGAACTGCCGCTGACTGCCGACGGCGACGCCCGCCGGGCCGTCGAAGTGTTGGCCGAACTGCCCGCTCGCGGCATTTGCTTGCGAACGCGAGCTTTGACGACGACGATGTTCGCTCGGCTGTTTCTCGGCGATCTGTTTTTGCACGGCATCGGCGGCGGCCTTTACGACCAATTGACCGACGCGATCGTACGGCGATTCTTTCAGTTCGAGCCGCCGCCGTTCATGGTGACTTCGGCGACCATGCTTCTGCCAGTCGATCACGAGCGCGTTTCCCCCGAGCGCGCGAGGGAGGCCGAGCGGCGTCTGCGAGAGCTGCAATATCACCCCGAGCGGTTTCCGCCCGAGACGCCGGACGCGCTTGCGGAGTTCGAGCGCTGGGCGGAAACCAAGGCGCGCTGGATCGGCATCTCGCAGACCGCCGACAACGCGCGCGAGCGCTGCCAAGCGATCCGCGCGGCGAACGAGTCGATGGGCCGGTTGCTGGAAGCCGAGCGGCGGCAGGCCTCGGCCGAGCGCGATCGATTGTCGCGCCGGCTGCGCGCCGAGACGGTGCTCTCGTGGCGCGAATACGCCTTCTGCCTGTACCCCAAAAAAACTTTAGAGGATTTTTTGCTGGCGTTCTTGCTGGAGAAACCCTAGGCTACAGCGCGTGATGGATCGATAGCACCCACAAGCTGAAGGGATTCACGCTGATGTGCGCAGCAATTCCCGAGGTGGCGCCGGCCCAGGGTTTCTTTCGCGATCGGCCGGATGAGGGCCTCTTGGCGCGCGTCGTCGGCTCTAGCGCCGGCGATCATGCGGCGATCCACCAGTTGCTGTTGTCGGTGTTTCACGCGCCCTCGCCAGACGGGTTCCACGCCTCGCTGGACGATCCTTTTTACGAGCCCCATCATCGCTTGCTGATCAAGCGCGGCCAACAGATCGTCTCGCACTTGCACTTGACCGAGCGGACCGCTTACTTCGGTCCGTTGCAATTACCGGCGACCGGCGTGGCTTGGCTTGCCACGGCGCCCGAATTTCGCGGTCGCGGCTACGCCAGCCGCTTGCTGCGGGCGGCCGACCAGGCGATGCAGCGCAGCGGAGCGATGTTGGGTCTGTTGAGCACGCGGTCGCCGCATTTCTTTCGCCGCACGGGCTGGTCGGTCAGCGGGCGCCATAGCCATGCGCGCGCCGGCGCGCGCGACTTGCTGTCGCAGCTTTCGGCGGCCGGATTGCCGTCGGGCGGAGGATCGTTGAACATTCGGCCTTGGCGCCAAGTGGAACTGCCCGCCTTGATGCAACTTTACCAGTGCAACCGATCGGGCGCTTTCGGCGCCTACGAGCGAAGCGAGGCCTATTGGAGATGGTTGATCAGCCGCAAGGGATTCGAGCAGATCTACGTGGCGTTCGAAGGCCCCGATCGTTGCGAATTGGACATGACGGGCGCTCCCATCGTAGGCTACGCGGTCACCAAGGAAGACCGCATTCTTGAATTGATGGCCGATCCCGCTCATCCGACGGCCGCCCGGCAGTTGCTGGCGCGGGCCTGCGGCGACGCCATCGAGCGCGACTGCCATTCGATCATGCTTCATGCGCCGCCCGAGAGCCGGCTGTTCGAGCTGTTCGAGAGGTCGGGCGGCGCCAACTGCCGGCACGAGATCCATCAGGGCGAAGTGTTCATGGCCAAGCTGCTCGATCCGCCGGGACTTCTGCGGATGATGTGCGGCGAACTGCATGCCCGCGCTGAAGCGGCCGGCCTCGCGAGGCCCTGCGAACTCGGGCTGGCGGCGGGCGCCGAAAAGTATCGGTTCGTCGTCTCGCGGCGCAGCGTCAAGCTGGCGCGCGGCAAGCTCGGCCGCAGCTACCTGCGGCTCAGTCCCGCCGAGTTGACGCGGCTGATCTTGGGTCATCTCGACGCGAGTGAAGCGATTGCGTGCGGCCGCATCCAGGCCTCGACACGCGGCGCGGCGGAAACCGCCCGCGCGCTATTTCCGCGACTTCACTTCTGGCGATCTCCTTGGGACGACTTGGTGGTGTGATGTTGGTCTATCCCGAGAAAGACAACGTCGCGATCTGCGATTGGTCTCACGTGTCCAACGTCCAAACCGTCCAGCGCGCCTAGTTTTTCAGCTCTTTAGTGCTGCGCGGCGATCGCCTATCCCGATCGCGAGTCAGACGCCGCTTGGGAATGCGGCCCCGCGTCTTTGCTCTTTTTCTCGGGCCTTTGGTCTTCGGGCCGCAATTGGCACTTGAAATCCTCGACGGCCCGCCGCATCCAGTAGCGATCGGTGCTGATGGCGCCTAGAGTGCATAACGCCAGCAGCGCCAATTCGAGGCCCAGCAACTGCGCGCCATGTTGGTCCAAGTACGCGAGCAGCGCCGCGCCGGAAGGTTGAACGGCGGCGGGCGCGTCGGCGCGAGCGCCCTTGAAAGCCATCACGCCATAGGCGCAGGCCGTCAACGTGAAGGCGATTCCGAGCAAGACCAACAACACGTAGAACGGATTGATTCCCGACTTCTTTTTGGCCATGGCGAAAGCCCAATGAAAAAACCTCGAGGTAACGACTCCCAGCGCCGTTTCCGTTTCCACCAAGGAAACTTCACAGCCGTCGGCCTCGAGGTCTACGTCGCCGCGAGCGAGAACGCGCGCTGACGACTCTCGTACTTTATCGAAACGTCGGAGTTCGTGCAATAGTTTCGCGCGCGGCGCAGCGCGCAAAAAAATGCGGCTCGACATCGCGCGCCGCGCGATCGCGTCGAGCTTAGCGATTGTTTCGCGCGGCGATCGAGCGCGCGGCCTCGACGAACGCCGCGGCGCGATGACGATAGTCGCGAAACTGATCGTAGCTCGCGCACGCGGGCGAAAGCACGATCGCTTCGCCCGGCTGCGATCGGCGCCAACACCACTCGATCGCTTCCGTCAACGTGACGCAGGAGTAATGTTCGCAACCGCTCGACGAGGACGCGGCGAGCGCCGCGAGCTTGTCGCGCGCCGCGCCGTAGAATGCGACGCCGCGGACGCCGGTCGACAATCGCGCGATCAGGGCTTGACAGTCGAGGCCTTTATCGTGACCGCCGACCAGAAACCAGGCCCGCGGTCCCAATGCGTCGATCGCGGCGATGACCGATTCCGGGGTCGTGGCCATCGAGTCGTTGTAAAACTTGCGCCCGTCGACTTCGGCGACGAGTTCCAAGCGATGCGGCAAGCCGCGAAAACCGGCCAGTCCCTGCTCGATGGCGCGGCGCAAACAGCCCAAGCCTTCGGCGAGCGCCGCGGCGCAAGCGGC
>Ga0134126_10006095_pt1 | contig 15092 bp, 13 predicted proteins | sample KB31752_FD_96881 | JGI IMG/M metagenome (GOLD analysis project Ga0134126, IMG submission 96881) | Terrestrial soil microbial communities with excess Nitrogen fertilizer from Kellogg Biological Station, Michigan, USA - KB3-175-2 | ecosystem: Environmental > Terrestrial > Soil > Unclassified ...
ACGTCGATCCCGACCCCCCGCCCCGACACGTTCGTCACGGCCGCGGCGGTCGAAAATCCCGGCCGGGCAATGACGCGGAGCAGCTGATCGTCGGTCAGCGCGTCGACGTGAGCGTCGACCGCGCCTTCGGCCTTCGCCTTCTGGAGAATCTTCTTCCGGTCGATGCCGCGTCCGTCGTCCGAGATGGTGATCGCCACGCTGGCGCGTTCCCGCACCGCCGCGAGCACCACTTCGCCTTCTTCCTTCTTTCCCGCTTTCCGCCGCTCCGCCGACGGCTCGATGCCGTGATCCACGGCGTTCCGCAGGAGGTGGAGGAGCGGATCGCCGAGCTCGTCGAGGATCGCGCGATCGAGCTCGATCTCCTTCCCTTCCACCCGGAACGACACATGGCGCTCGAGCTGCCGCGCGATGTCCCGGACGAGCCGCGGAAACCGGTCGAACACCTGCCACACCGGCGTCATGCGGGCCTGGACGATCTCGTTCTGCAGGTCCGAAGAGAGCCGCGAGATCTGCAAGGCCACGTCGTCGAGCGGGCCGTCGCGGCGGTCTCCCGCCAACTGATTGAGCCGGCCGCGTGCCGTCGTCAGCTCGCCGATCAGGTCCATCAGCACGTCGAGGCGCCGGAGGTCCACGCGGATGTGCCGGGCGCGGCCCCCATCGCCCGGGCCGGCGATGGCGTCCAACTGGGGCGCCTCCGCCTCCCGCTCCCCCACCACCACGCGCTCGACGTCCCCCGCCGTGCGCGCCGCCTTCTCGATCACGTCCGGCGCCGCATCCCCGTCCAGCCGGAACGCAAACCGTCCGTCGAAATCGTCGGACTCGAACGCGGCCTGCGGGGGGGTAACCCCGCTCACCCGGCCCAGCGCTTCGACGCGCTTGAGCACGAGCAGCGCTCGCCCCGCCTTGAGCTGCGCGTCCGGCCGCAGCATCACCTGCACCAGTCGCCCCGCCGCCGGCGACACCAGCTCGGGAATCGCCAGCGCCGGAAGTGACGGACGTCCCGCGGCCGGTAGTTCTTCCGGACCGGACGGCCGAGCCGCCGATCCGGCCGGGGGAGCGCCGGCCTTCGCCGCCGCCCGGTCGAGCTCCGCGACGAGTCCGCGCGTATCGGCCTCGCGGTCCTTGCCGCCCACCGCGAGCCCCACCGCGCGCTCCAGCGCGTCGGTCGACCGGAACAGGAGCTGGAGCACGTCGTCGCCGGGAGGAACCGCTCCCCGGCGCAACGCGTCGAGGAGGTTCTCCATCCGGTGCGCCAAGTCCGCCACCACGCTGTACCCCATCGTGGCGGCCATCCCCTTGATGGTGTGGACGGCGCGGAAGAGGCCGGTGACGGGTTCCGGAGCGCCCGGCGCGCGCTCCCACTGCAACAGCAACTGGTTACATGCGCTCAAGTGCTCGCGGGCTTCGGCCGCGAACAACTCGGCGTACTGCGATAGATCCATTCCTTACCCGAGGACCCGCTGGACGGCCTCGAGCACCCGGGACGGTTGGAAAGGTTTGACCACGAAGTCCTTGGCACCGGCCTGGATCGCTTCCACCACCAGGGCCTGCTGCCCCATCGCGCTGCACATCAGGACCTTCGCGTCGGGGTCGCCCTTCACGATCTCCCGGACCGCGTCGATGCCGCCCATATCCGGCATCACGATGTCCATGGTGACCAGGTCGGGCTTCAGCTGCTTGTATTTCTCCACCGCTTGGGCGCCGGTCTCGGCCTCACCCACGACCTCGAACCCCGCCTGCGCGAGAATGTCGCTGATCATCGTCCGCATGAAGATGGCGTCGTCGCAGACGAGAACCGTGTGACTCACACGACCTCCCTAGGAAGACAGAATGGGACCGAGCAACCGGTCGGTATCGAGGACTACGAACGCCTGGGTGCCGCGGCGGCCGACCGCACGCACAATGGTCGGGTCGAGACCCGGAAGGGACTGCCGCTGCTCCAGCGCCTCCCCCGACACGGCCAAGAGGTCCAGCACTTCGTCGACCGCGAGCCCCATCAGCCGGCGCCCGCCTTCGACTTCGAGGAGCACGGTGGTGCCGCTCCCCGGTTCGGGCGCGGCCTGGCCCAGCGCCCGCCACCCGTCCACCACCGTCACCAACGCGCCCCGGACATTCACCATTCCCGCGACTTCAGGGGGTGCACCGGGGATCCGCGTCACGGTGAGACGCGGCAGAATCTCCCGTACGGTCTCGACTTCGGCCGCGCAGGAGAGCGTCCCTACCCGGAAAACGAGCAGCCGAACGACCGCTGAATCAATCATCAGAATCGAAGAAACCAAGATACTGCAAGGGGTTGCGTTGAGCAAGCAAATTCGCGTCGCCACTCGTTTCCGCGAGTGCGGCACGCAAATCCTCGGGCCACTCCGACCGGACTTCCACGGGAGCGCCCGACACCGGGTGTTTGAACGAGAGCAGCGCGGCGTGCAGCAACTGCCGCGGCGCGAGATCGTCGAGTGCCTCGGCGGCCCTCCGGAGAGAGGGGGTGACGCGACGGGCGCCCCCGAACGAGTAGTCGCGGTCCCCTACCACCGGATGCCCGACGTGACCGAGGTGCACGCGGATCTGGTGAGTGCGCCCCGTGCCGAGCCGCACGCGCAAAAGCTCCGTCAGCTCGAACCGCGCGATCACCGCCGCATGGGTCACGGCGTGCCGGCCCCCTGCCGCCACCGTCATGCGCTTCCGATCCTTGGGATTCCGGCCGATGGGCGCTTCGATGTCCAGCGGGCTCTTCGCCAGGTGTCCCCACGTGACCGCCGCATACACCCGCCGGACCTCGCGGCGTTCGATGGCGCCGGCGAGCCGCCGGTGCGCGAGATCGGTCTTGGCGAGCAGCAACAGGCCTGACGTGTCCCGATCCAGCCGGTGCACGATTCCCGGTCGGCCCTCGCCGCCCCCCTCGGACAGGTCCATCCCGCGGCCCACAAGCACATTGACGAGGGTGTCGTTCCAGTGGCCGGGTCCGGGGTGCACGACCAGCCCCGCGGGCTTGTCCAGTACCGCGAGGTCGTCGTCTTCGTAGACGAACGAGAGATCGGCGTGCGCGGGTGCGTAGGTGCGGACCTGCGCTTCGGGGGGAAATGCGACGGTGACTTCGGTGCCGCGCTCGAGGAGCGCCGACGCGCGCAGGGTTTTCCCGGCGGCGGCCACGCGCTTGTCGGCGACGAGCCGGGCCGCCTGGGTTCGCGAGAGGGAGAGCTGATCGGCGAGGAAGCGGTCCAGCCGCTCCGTCACCGCGACGACGATGGAGAAGGATACCGTCACGCCACTCACGGCGTGGCGGCTCCAGCCTCCTTCGCGGTGTCAGGGGGAGGCGGCGGCACCGGAGCCGTGTGCGCCACGTGCCGGCCTTCCAGCCAGAGCGAGACCGCCAGAGCGATCGCTCCGATGGTAATCGCCGAGTCGGCGACGTTGAAGGTCGGGAAGCGGTGGGCGCCGATGCCGACTTCGATGAAGTCCACGACCCCCTGCGCCGACCGGATGCGGTCGAGCAGGTTGCCCGCCGCGCCGCCACAGACCAGCGCGAGCGCCAGCAGGCGGAGCCTGTCGCCGGGCTTGGTGGCCCGCACCATCGCGCCGAGGACCACCAGCGCGATCAGCGCCAGGACGAGGAAAATCCAGCGGGAGGCGGGACCGAGGGAGATGCCGAACGCGGCGCCCTCGTTGTAGACCAGCCGCAGGACCGCGTAGTCCCCGACCAGCGGACGTGGACGCGTCGCCAGGGCGCTGGCCGCGATCACCTTGGTGATCAGGTCGGCCGCGATCACCCCCACCGCGGTGAACCAGAAGAGCCGGCGATCAGCGCCGCTTTCCATCTTCTTCCTTCGCCTTGCACTTGATGCACAGGCGCGCGTGGCGCAGCGCGTCGAGCCGGTCGAAGCCGATCTCTTCGCCGCACTGCTCGCACTTGCCGAACTTCTCGGGCGTGCGATACAGCCGCCGCAGGGCCTCGTTCACGTGCCAGAGATACCGCCCCTCCTGCGACGCGAAGAGGAAGGCCTTCTCCCGCTCCATCGCATCGGTGCCCTGGTCCGCCATGTGGAAGGAGTAGCTCGACAGATCGCCATTGGCGCTCTGCAGGCTCGAGTTGAAGGACTCGTCGTAGTGACCGAGCTCCTTCATGACCCGGGCGCGCTCCTCGAGCAACCGCTTCTCGAGGTGCGCGAGCTGCTTCTTGTTCAATCCGCTCTTGCTGCTCTTCGTGCTGGCCTTCGTCGGCATGTTATCGCGTGCCCTTTCTTCCCTCGTGGCGTCGCACGGCGAGGGTCACCGTGCGTCCGTCGATGTCGACGTCCCTGCGCTGGTCCGCCTCCGTCAGCGGACCGAACACCAGCTTCTTCGCCAGCGTTTCCCCGGCGATGAAATCCTGATACGCTTCACAGGCGGCCACCACGCCGGCGTCGCCCGAAATTCCCAGCTCAATCCTCGTCGTGTATTCATACCCCGCATCCTTGCGGAGTCGCTGCACCCGGTTCACAACTTCCCGCGCCAACCCTTCCTGTTCCAGATCGGAGGTCAGGTGCGGATCGAGTGCCACCACATACGGCCCGTCGGATTGCACGACCCAGTCGCTCGTGACTTCCCGGGTGATGGTGACGTCCTCGGGCGTGACCTCCCACTCCCCGACACGCACCGTTTCACCGCGCTCGAGTGACTGCAGCTGCTCGGGCGTCAGCCCTGCGATCGCCTCGACCACTTTCGGCGTGTCCTTGCCATACCGCTTGCCGAGGCTCCGGAAGTTGCCCTTCCCCTTCAAGCTCACGAGGTCGTGATCCGATTCGACCACTTCCACGTTTTTCACGTTGACTTCAGAGGCCAAGATATCTAACAGGTCTGCCAAGGCCGGGCCCTTCACCGAGGCCGGTACCGCCACCTGGAGGCGCGCCAGGGGCTGGCGGACGTTCAGCCCCTTCTCCTGCCGTCCGGCGTGGGCCAGAGACGCCAGCCGCCGTACCGCCGCCATGGCGTCCATGAGCCCCTGATCCCGGCGCCCGCGATCCCCGGGAAACGGCGCCAGGTGGACGGAGGTTCCGGTCAGGGCGCGGTGGAGCCAGTCCGACAGGAAGGGTGCCGCGGGCGCGAGCAGCCGCGCCGCGCCCGTCAGGGCTTCGTGAATCGCTTCGAGGGCCAGCGGGTCCGTGGCCCGGTCGGGCGCCCAGAAGCGGGGCCGATTCCGGCGGACGTACCAGCGGGACAGATCTTCCGTGACGAAATCCATGATCGCGCGCACACCCGCCGTCACGTCGTATCCGCCCCACGCCTGCCGCACCGCGGCCACAACCTCGTCGAGCCGTGCCAACAGCCAGCGGTCCACCAGGGGCCGCTCCTCGAACGGCACTTCCTTCCCTTCCGCCGGCGGCGTCCAGTCCTCGGCGTAGCGCGCGAAGAAGTCGTACGTCGAGCGCAGGGTATTGAGGAAGCCACCCGCGAGCTCGGGGATCTGCTTCGCGTCGAACCGTTTGGGGAGCCAGACCTGGCTCTGCCCGAGCAGATAGAGGCGGATGGCGTCGGCGCCGTACTGCTCGATGGCGGACCACGGGTTCACGACGTTCCCGCGGCTCTTCGACATCTTCTGGCCCTGCGCGTCCAGCACCAGCTCGTTCACGATGACGTGCTTGAACGCCGGCGCGTCGAACGCACCCGCGGCGATCGCGAGCAGCGAGTAGAACCATCCGCGCGTCTGGTCCACCCCTTCGCAGATGTAATCCGCCGGGAAGTGTGCCTGGAAATCCGCGGCGTGCTCGAAGGGATAGTGCCACTGGGCGTACGGCATGGACCCCGAATCGAACCAGGCGTCGATCACCTCAGGTACCCGGCGCATCGTCCCCCCGCAGGTCGCGCAGGTCCACGTGTACCCGTCGATGTAGGGCTTGTGGGGATCGAAGGTCGCGGGCAGGTCCTTCCCCCACCGCGCCGCGAGATCTCCGTACCCGCCGATGACGTCCCGGTGCTCGGGTGTGCGGTCGCACTCCCAGACGTTGAGGGGCGTGCCCCAATACCGGTCGCGGGAGAGCGCCCAGTCGACGTTGTTCTCGAGCCAGCCGCCGAAGCGGCCGCTCCCCACCTCGGCCGGATGCCAGTCCACCTGCGCGTTGAGCTCGATCATCCGCGCCTTGAACGCCGTGGTCCGGATGAACCACGAGCTCTTGGCGTAGTAGATGAGGGCCGAGTCGCACCGCCAGCAGAAGGGATAGGTGTGGGTGATGGGCTTGGTATCGAGCCAGCGCCCGTCCTTCTTGAGGCGCTCGATCACCAGCCGGTTGGTTTCCTTGTCGGTGACGAGCTTGCCCTCGATCTCAGGCCACCGCGTGCCGGTAAAGGTCCCGTCGAGGGCGACCGGATTCACGAAGGCGAGCCCGTACTGCTGCGAGACGGCGTAGTCGTCGGCGCCGAAGGCCGGCGCCATGTGGACGAGCCCCGATCCCTCTTCCGCCGACACGAATCCGCCCGCCACCACGACGCCGCGTTGCCCTTCCTGCGGCAGGGGCACCACCTCGAGAGGACGCGTATACCGGAGTCCGATGAGGTCACGTCCCAGGAACCCCTTTACCTGAGTGCCCGACGTGAGCGGCTTGCCGCCCACGTGGATCGACGGGGCGAGCGCGGACGACGCGATGTACCGAACGCCGTCCAGCTCGTATTCGCCGTACTCGAGATCGGGGTGCACGGCGACGGCGACGTTGGCGAGCAGCGTCCACGGAGTCGTGGTCCAGATCACGAGCTGGCGATTCGGTTCCTTCTCGAGCGGGAACGAGACGAAGACCGAGTTGGTCTGCACGCTCTCGTATCCCTGCGCCAGCTCGTGCGACGACAGCGCCGTGCCGCAGCGAGGACAGTACGGGAGCACCTTGTAGCCGCGATAGAGCAGCGCCTTGTCATAGAGGCGCCGGAGCAGCCACCAGACGGTCTCGATGTATTCGTTGGAGTACGTGACGTAGGGGTGCTCGTAGTCGAGCCAGTATCCCACCCGGTCGGAGAGCGACTCCCAGTCGGTCTTGTAGGTGAAGACCGAATCCCGGCAGAGCTTGTTGAAGGCCTCCACCCCGTACGCTTCGATCTGCTTCTTGCCCGAGATCTGGAGCTGCTTTTCGACCTCGATCTCCACCGGCAGGCCGTGCGTGTCCCATCCGGCGATGCGGGTGACGCTCTTCCCCTGCATCGACTGGAAGCGGCAGATCAAATCCTTGATGGTGCGCGCGAAGACGTGGTGAATCCCGGGGCGGCCGTTGGCCGTGGGCGGCCCTTCGAAGAACACGTAGGGCGGCCCGTAGCGCGCGCTTTCCTGGACCCGGGGAAAGAGGCGCTCGTGCTTCCACGTCGCGAGGAGCTGTTTCTCCAGCGCGTCCGCAGTGAGATCGGTGGGCAGCTGCGGGTACGGCATCAGGCGCGAGGCGAGTTCAGCGGTTCCCTCACCCGTCCTGCCGTTCCAGCGCCCGCAGCTCGGCGGCCTGACGCTCGAGGAGCGCCCGGAACCCCGCCAGGTATCCCTGGAATTGCCGCTGCACCTCGGCCACCCGCTCACGGATGTCCGCCTCGGTCTTGCGGGCGTCGTCCGTGATCGTCCGCGCCTCCGCCTGCGCCTCGCGGTTGATGACCTGCGCCTCGCGCGCCGCCGTCTCCCGCGTCTCGGCCCGGAGCTGCTGGGCAGCGACGAGGGCTTCGTTCATCGCATTCTCACGTTCCCGGAATACGCGGAGCTGGTCGGTGAGCGCGGACACCCGCTCTTCGAGGACCGAGCGCTCCCGAATCACTTTCTCGAGCTCGTCGGCCACCCGCATGCGGAATTCTTCCACGCCCATGGGGTCGTATCCGCGCAACGTGCGCCGGAACTCCTGGCGCCGGATGTCGAGCGGCGTGAGCGCGAAGGCGGCCTCGGGAGCTTCGGGCGAACCGGTCATGTCGTCCTCGCTCCGAAGAGGGCGGTACCCAAGCGGATCAGCGTTGCTCCCTCTTGGACTGCCGTACCGAAGTCGCCGGACATCCCCATTGAGAGGGTCTGCAGCCATATGCCGTCCTCCTTCAGTCGATCGCGGATCTCCCGGAGTCCCCGGAAGGCCCGGCGTTGGATCGCTTCGTCGTCGGTGAGCGGCGCCATCGCCATCAGCCCGTCCACCGTCAGGCTCTCGAGCCCCGTCAGCCGCCGGACCAGCCCGGGGACCTCTGCCGGCTCGCATCCACTCTTCTGCGTCTCACCCGCCACGTTCACCTGCACTAGTACGCTCAGCCTCACCTTTTGTGCTGAGGCCCGGCGGTCCAGCTCCTCCGCCAGCTCCACCGAGTCCACCGACTGCACCGAGATGAACTTCCCCGGCACGAACTTCGCCTTGTTGCGCTGGAGGTGGCCGATCAAGTGCCATTCCGCACCGCGGCACTCCGCGTGCTCCATCTTCTCCAGGGCTTCTTGTACCCGATTCTCACCCACGCCGGTCAATCCGGCATCAAGCGCGGCTTTCACCGCGTCGGGTCCGAACCCCTTCGTGACGGCGAGCACCGTCACCGGGTGCGTCCAGCCGCCCGCCTGCTGGCGTCGGGTGATCTCAGACCGTATGTGCCCCAAGCGCTCCGCGAGGCCCGGAAAATCCATGACCGGGGAAAGTAATGGATTAGACGCTAAGAGGCTAAGTGGCTAGGACGCTAAGTACTTGGCGACCTAGCGACTTGGCGACTTAGCGAGCTATTCAGGAATGGCCGTCATGCGGGTGGACAAACGTTCGGTTCCTTCGAGGTTCGTCGCGGCGCCCGACAGCAGATCCCGGACCTGATCCGGGGTCAGGGGCCGGTGGAGGATGCCGTGGCTGGCCACGGAAATGGTGGATGTCTCCTCGGACACCACCAGGACCGTCGCATCGCTCTCCTCGGAGAGGCCGAGCGCGGCACGGTGCCGGGTGCCGAGAGACTTGTCGGCGACCTTGAACTGCGTGAGCGGCAGGACACATCCCGCGCCGATGATCTGATCGCCGCGAATGAGCACCGCGCCGTCGTGCAGCGGCGAGTACGGCGTGAAAATCGTCGTGAGCAGGTCCGCCGAGACTTTCGCTTCCATCGGCACGCCTGACGAGATGAATTCTTCGAGGCCGATGTCCCCTTCCACCGCGATGATGGCGCCCGTCCCGGCGCGGGACAGCCGCCCCATCGCTTCGGCGATCTCTTCCGCGACCGACTGACGGTCCCCGCGGGCGAACGCACGCATGAACCGCGATTGCCCGAGCTTCGCCAGTGCGTTGCGGAGCTCCGGCTGGAAAACGACGACCGCGGCGAAGGGCGCCACGGCGAATACGACGCGGAGGATTTCGCTGATCATCGTCAGCTGCGCGACGGTGGCGCCCGCGTAGACCAGCGAGACGATCACGAGTCCCACGACGATCTGCATCGCACGCGTGCCGACGAGGAACAGCAGGAAGCGATAGATGACGAACGCGACGACGAGGATCTCGAACGCGTCGGGCCACAGCTTGGGGAGCAGAAACTTGTAGGCGTCGAGATTCACGCGTTGGGCCTCACGGCGGCGGCGAGTTTCAGAGCTTCCACGGTCAGAGCCGCATCATGCACCCGGAAAATCCTGGCTCCACGTTCCCAGGCCAGCGCACAGGCGACCGCCGTGGCACGATCCCGGTCCTCCACCGGCCGCCCGGTCACGGCTCCGAGAAACCGCTTGCGGGACGGGCCGACGACTACAGGATAGCCGACGCCGGCGACGGTGGCCAGTTCATCGAGGAGCCGGAGATTCTGCTCGGCGTCCTTGGCGAACCCGAAACCGGGGTCGACCGCGATCCGGGCATGCTCGATTCCCCCGTCCAATGCCCGGCCCACCGCTTCCTTCAGTGCCCCAGCAACCTCCGCGGCCACGTGCCCGTAGGTCGCGAGCGAATCCATCGTGTCGGGGGTTCCCCGCATGTGCATCAGCACGACCCCAGCCCCCGTTTCCGCCGTCACGGCCGCCAGACGCCGGTCGAACGAGAGACCCGACACGTCGTTCACGATCGCCGCCCCCGCGTCCAGCGCCGCCCGGGCCACGTCGGCCTTCCGGGTATCCACCGAGACGGTCCCCAGCTTCCGCTGGACGATCGCCGTGATAACCGGAAGGACCCGGGCGATCTCCTCCTTGGCCGGCACGACGCCCGCTCCTGGGCGCGTCGACTCGCCGCCCACGTCGAGGATGGTGGCCCCATCCGACGCCAACTGCTCGGCCCGCGCGATCGCGAGATCCGTCGCGGCGTACTGCCCGCCGTCAGAGAAGGAATCGGGAGTGACGTTGACGATTCCCATGACGACCGGGTGATCGAGCCTAATCGCGCCGCCGGCGACGGCCCAGGACGCTCTCGGCTCGGCGTGCGTGACCAGAAATCCCGCGATCTCGGAGGTGAGGCCGGCAAGCTCGACGGGGGCGCGATCGGGGCGCGCGAGTACGGCCAAACGGCTCGTGGCCGTCGAGACCAGGGCCCACCCATCCCCGGTCAGGACGTCGGCGCCGGCGCGCGCACCCCAGTGCACCAGGGCTTCACGCTCTGGTTCGCCGATGTCTTCGATGAGGATGGTGAGGGACTGGACGCCGACGGAGGCGAACCAGGCGGGCTGGCTTTCCCAGCCGCGGGCCGCGAGCGCCGCGCGCACGGCCTGAGGCGTGTGCGCGGCGAGCGCGGTGAGCTTCACGCTCCGGCGGGCTCGGGGGGCGGAGAGCCGAGGACGCCGCGGGCCGGAATGGACGCGGGACGGGCAGGCGTGACGGGGGACGGACTCCCGGGGGTCGGCGGGCGGATAACCGGGGGCAACGTCTGCCCCGCGACCACGAGGTCGACCTCGTTGCGGTCCAGCGTTTCCCGCTCCACCAGCGCGGCAGCCAGGCGGTCCAGCTGATCCCGGTGCTCGGTCAGGATCGTTCGGGCCTTCTCGAACGCGTCCGACAGAATCCGCTTCAGCTCCTGATCGACGAGCTCGGCGGTCTTGTTGGAGACCTCGTGGCGCTGCATGACTTCCCGGCCCAGGAAGATTTCTGAGTCGCGGTCACCGACGGCGATGGGCCCGACCGCGTCACTCATGCCGAAATGCGTGACCATCCGGCGCGCCAGATCGGTGGCCTGCTGAATGTCCTGCGCGGCGCCGGTGGTCACCTTCTCCGCTCCGAACACCAGCTCCTCCGCCACGCGCCCGCCGTACGCGGTGGCGAGGCGCGAGTGGATGTATTCCTTCGTGTAATTGTGCCGGTCCTCTTCGGGCAGCCAGTGCGTCACGCCGAGCGCGCGGCCGCGCGGAATGATGGTGACTTTGTGGAGGGGATCGGTGGCCGGCACGTGGAGACTGACCAGCGCGTGCCCCGCCTCGTGGTAGGCGGTCAGCTTCCGCTCCTCCTCGGTCACGACCATGGACCGGCGCTCCAGGCCCAGCATCACCTTGTCCTTGGCGTCCTCGAGGTCCACGTTCTCGACCTGCTGCTTGTTCCGCCGGGCCGCCAGGAGCGCGGCTTCGTTCACGACATTGGACAGCTCGGCACCCGAGAGCCCGGGCGTGCCGCGCGCGATCCGTTCCAGGTCCACGTTGGGCTGGAGCGGGATCTTCCGCGTGTGAACGCGCAGGATCTGTTCGCGGCCCTTCACGTCCGGCATGTCGACCACGATCTGGCGGTCGAAGCGGCCGGGGCGGAGGAGCGCGGGATCGAGGATGTCGGGCCGGTTGGTGGCGGCGAGGAGGATCACGCCGTCATTCGATTCGAAGCCGTCCATCTCGACCAGCAGCTGGTTCAGCGTCTGCTCGCGTTCGTCATGCCCGCCGCCAAGGCCGGCCCCGCGATGGCGGCCGACGGCGTCGATCTCGTCGATGAAGATGATGCACGGCGCGTGGGCCTTGCCCTGCTCGAAGAGGTCGCGGACGCGGGACGCACCCACGCCGACGAACATCTCGACGAAGTCGGAGCCGGACATCGAGAAGAACGGACGGCCCGCTTCCCCGGCGACGGCCTTGGCGAGCAGCGTCTTCCCCGTTCCGGGCGGGCCGACGAGCAGCGCACCCTTGGGCAGACGTCCGCCGAGGCGCTGAAAGCGCTGCGGGTCCTTCAGAAAGTCGATGATTTCCTCGAGCTCCTGCTTGGCTTCATCGCACCCCGCGACGTCGGCGAACGTCACCTTCGGGGTGTCACCGGCCAGCAGCTTGGCCTTGGACTTTCCGAAGGCGAAGGCGCGGTTCCCGCCCTGCTGCATCTGCCGGATGAGATAGATCATCACCGCGGCGAACAGGAGGAGGGGCCACAGATTGAGGAGGATGACGCCGAAGGACTGCTTGGGCTCCTTGGCGGTCACGTCGACGTTCTTGGTGCGCAGATTCGTGATCCACGCATCGGTGGCGTCGAACGGGAGCAGCGACGTGAAGTGCTCCACGTCGTGGCTCTTGTAGCTGATGACGTGCCGGAAGTCGCCCTTCACTTCCTGCTTGTCGGTGATCTCCACGGCCGCGATGTTCTGCGCATCGAGCTGCGTCGCGAAATCCGAGAAGCTGATGTCCGCCGTGTCCTGCTTCTTGTTGGCCGCAAACTGGACCAACGCCACCGCTCCTACGAGCAGCAGCGCCCAGAACGAAAAGGTCCGGAAGGTCCGGCTCCAGCTGAATTCCCGCTCGCGCGGGGGCAAACGCGTGGCCATCTACCGCAAGCTCGCTATATAAGGAAGGTGCCGGAAATTCTCCGCGTGATCCAAGCCATACCCCACAATGAACTCCTTCGGGCAATCGAACCCCACGAACTTCACCTCACGGCCCAAGTGCTCCGCCACATGCTTATGCAAGAGCGCGCAGATCTCCAGGCTCTTCGGGCTCCGGGCCGCCAGAATCGACAGGAGGCGGTTCAGGGTCTTCCCGGTGTCCACGATGTCCTCCACTACCAATATGTGCTTCCCATCCAGCCGGGTTTCAGGGTCGTACAGCAGCCGTACGGTGCCACTCGAAACGGTGTCGGCCCCGTAGCTGGCCGCGACCAGGAAATCGACCTGTAGCGGCCGGTCGATCTGCCGCACCAGATCCCCAAGAAAGATGAAGCTCCCCTTCAACAGGCCCAGCACCAGCAGCTCCCCGTCGGGGTACGCCGCCGTGATCTCCTGGCCCAATTCGGCCACCCGCTTCGCGATCGTCTCCTGAGTGAAGACGATCCGCGCGAGCTCCCGGCCGCCGGTCTGCTTAGGCCTCGTTGTACTCGGTAACATCGAGCCGCACCGCCGGAGTTCCGGGTTGCGGGACCCGGGCCTCACCGCGACAGATGCCCGGGACCCAGACGATGGTTTCACCCTCCGCCAGGAGCGGGTACCCTGCCCGTGCGGCACGCGGCACCCGTGCTTCCATCAACAGCCGTCGCACTTCCCGTCTTCCCACGCCACCCAGCGGTGCCAACCGGTCCCCCGCTTGTGGAGCCCGAATCACGAGACCGCCCTCGAGCCCAGCCACCCAGGTGGTCCACCCGGCACGCTCCATCCGGGCGGGTGCCTTCTCCATGCGCCACGCCAGCCGGTAGTCGCCGAACACCGCCGTGCCGGCCTCCCGCATGGAGATGGCTTCGCGCGGGTGATCGGGCACGGTGCCTACCGTGAGCCGATCGAAGACCGCCTCCCCCACCCAGTTACCTCCCAATTCCACGCGCCGTCCCGACTGTCGCTTGGCCAACTCGTGGAGGCGGAGGGCATGCCGGGGCCCGAGCGGAATTCCAGCCCGGCGGGCTGCGGCGCGGAGGAGTGCCGCGGCTACTGGTGCATCATACCCAGCGAGGGGGAGCCGGGCAACGCTGAAGGAGCCCGGCGTGAAGCGAACATCAAGCTCCGGAAGGAGTTCGGGGAGTGCGCTCCACGCCCTCGCGTCCCGCGACGCGTGCCGGCCGAGGTTCAAGAGGTCGCTCCGAGCCCGATCGCCCAGCCGGCCCGTAATAAGAGGAAGGAGCGTGGTCCTGACCCAGGATCGGAGATGTCTGGGATCGCTGTTGGCGGGATCCTTAAAGGCTTGAAAGGCGCCGGGAGTCGGGAGTCGTTCGATCTCTGCCTTGGAGAACGGGAGCAACGGGCGGACCAAACCTCCCCGCGACTTGGACTTGATGCCGGTGAGGCCGGCGGGGGCACTGCCACGCAAGACGCGAAGGAGAATCGTCTCTACTTGATCATCCTGATGATGCGCGGTGACGATGTAGCGCGCTTCCAGTCGTTTCTGGGTCTCCCGAAGCCAGGTGTACCGTGCCTCGCGTGCCTCAGTTTCCGTCGCATCGGGACCGAGGTGGAGCTCGCCCAACTCGAATGGCAGTCCCATCGACGCTACGTACGCGCTGAGCCTCGTGGCCTCCTGGCCGCTTGCTTCCCGCATGCCGTGATCCACGTGCGCAACCACAAGGTCGAGGCCCAGGTGCTCCCTTGCCTCATGGAGCAGGGCGAGCAGCGCGAGCGAATCGGGACCGCCTGACACGGCGACGAGCGCCTTCCCCGGCTTTGCAAAGAGCCGGTGCGACATCACGTGTTCCAGGAAGCGTTCCGACAGGCTGCCCATATATTCAAGTATGCTCCCACCAGACCAGGTTTACCAACTCCTGCGGAACCTGACCAGCCCGGTCGTCGCGATCACGTCGGCGCGGGGACCCGAGAAGAACGGCATGATCATCGATTCGGCCATCCGCGCCTCGATCGTGCCCACCATCCCCCGCATCGCCATCTTCATCCACAAGTTCAACTACAGCCACAACCTGATTTACGAATCGGGCAAGTTCGGTCTGCATCTCCTCCACACCGGCCAGTTCGATCTCATACACCACCTGGGATTTCAGAGCCGCCGCACCGCCGACAAGCTCGCGACCGTGCCCCACCGCACCGGGCGCCTGGGCGTTCCGGTGCTCGAGGAGTGCCACGCCCATTTCGAGTGCCGGGTGGTGAACGCCATGGGCACCGGGAGCTCGACCTGCTTTCTCGGCAACGTGGAAGCGACGGGACATGGGGGGACGTCGATGCCCCGCGGTGATGTGATGACGGCGGCCTATTTCCGCGCGAACCTGCCGAAGGAGTGGAAGGGTGACTACGAGCGGATGCTGAAGGAGGCGCAAGGGCACGCCGAAGAGGCGTCGCGGAATATCAAGCTGGAGGCGTGGG
>Ga0134126_10006096_pt1 | contig 15092 bp, 13 predicted proteins | sample KB31752_FD_96881 | JGI IMG/M metagenome (GOLD analysis project Ga0134126, IMG submission 96881) | Terrestrial soil microbial communities with excess Nitrogen fertilizer from Kellogg Biological Station, Michigan, USA - KB3-175-2 | ecosystem: Environmental > Terrestrial > Soil > Unclassified ...
AGGCTCACGCGCAGACTTTCCACGTCATCTGCGAGGTGCCGGATCTTGGTTTGCGCGCGCAGGGCAGTGGGTTGAGCCGCAGGCGGGCTGAGCAGGAAGCGGCCGAGCGGATCCTGCACGATATCGAGACACCATGACAGAAGCTTTCCGCAGCGGGTTCGCTGCCCTGGTCGGCCGGCCGAACGTCGGCAAATCGACCCTGCTCAACGCGCTCGTCGGACAGAAGGTGAGCATCGTCACCCCGCGTCCGCAGACCACGCGCCACCGCATCCTCGGGATCGTCAATCTGCCCGATGCCCAGATCGCTTTCGTGGACACTCCGGGCTTGCACAATCATGCCGCGCGAGCCCTCAATCGCGCGATGAACCGGACGGCGGCCACTGCGCTGGAGGACGCCGATCTGGTGGTGCTGGTGGTCGAGGCGCTCAAGTGGACTTCCGAGGACGAGCTGGCGCTGGCGAGAATCGTGAAGTCGGGACGGCCGGCGATGGCCGCCGTGAACAAGATCGATCGCGTGCGTCCCAGGGAGCGACTGCTTCCGTACGTGGCGCAGCTCGCAGGGCGCCACGAATTCCTCGCGATCGTGCCCGTAGCCGCCCTGAAGGACGACAACGTGGAGGATCTGAAGCAGACCATCGCGAAGCAGCTGCCCGCGGCGCCGGCTATGTTCCTGGACGGGGAGGTGACCGATCGCGGCCTGGAGTTTCGTGTCGCGGAGCTCATTCGTGAGAAGCTGACCCTGGAGCTCAATCAGGAAGTCCCCTACGGCATCGCCGTGGAGGTGGAGAACATGACCGAGCAGGACGGCCAGCTGGCCGTCGATGCGGCCATCTGGGTCGACCGGGAGGGCCAGAAGCCGATCGTGATCGGCGCGCGCGGCGAGCGTCTGAAGCGCGTGGGTCGCTCGGCGCGCCTGGTGCTGAATGAGATGCTCGGCCGGCGTCTGCACCTGAACCTGTGGGTGAAGGTGCGCGAGAACTGGGCGGACAACGCCCGGGCCCTCAAAGCTCTGGGACTGGAATGACCCGCGAGGCACGCCGCGTCCAGCTTGCCCCCGGCTACATCCTGCATCACCGGCCGTATCGCGATACCAGCCGCATTCTCGAGGTTCTGACTCGCGATCACGGACGCCTCACGCTGTTCGCGCGCGGTGTACGGGGACCGAAAGCGAAACTCGCCTCCATCCTGCAGCCGTTCGAGCCGCTGCTGCTGTCCTGGAGCGGCCGCGGCGAGAGCGCGCAGCTCACCGGGGCCGAGAGCACCCATCCCGGCGCGCCACTGCCGCCGGCGGCCCTGATGTCCGCGTTCTATCTCAACGAGCTGCTCCTGAAGCTCACCACCCGGCACGATCCTCTGCCGGGCCTGTTCCAGAACTACCACGCGACGCTGCAGGCTCTGCGGCTCGGGGAGGCGCTGGCGCCGCGCCTGCGGATCTTCGAGAAGCGCCTGCTGGAGGCGCTCGGCTACGGGATCGATCTGACCGTGGAGGCGCAAACCGGCCGCCGCATCGAGGCGGATGCGTACTATCATTTCAGGCCGGCGCGCGGACTGTTGCCTTCGACGGCAGACAGCGCCGGCGCGGTCGCGGGACGTTCGCTGATCTGCCTGGCCACGGAGCAGCTCACCGAGGAGGGAATGCTCGAGGATGCGCGCCGGCTGCTGAAGGCGGCGCTGGCGGAATGTCTGGAAGGACGGGAGCTCAGGACCCGTACCGTGGCCCGGTCCATCGTTCGGCGGGAGAGGGGTCAATGACACAGGGCTCGATTGCACTCGGGATCAACATCGATCACGTGGCGACGTTGCGCCAGGCACGCCGCGGGCGCCTGCCGGACCCGGTGCACGCCGCCTTGACCGCGGAGCTCGCCGGCGCCGACAGCATTACGCTGCATCTGCGCGAGGACCGCAGGCACATTCAGGACAACGACGTGCGAGTGCTGCGGGGGCTGCTCAAGACGCACATGAATCTGGAGATGGCCGTCACCGATGAGCTGGTGGCGATCGCATCCGACGTCGGTCCGGAGGATTGCTGCTTCGTCCCCGAGCGGCGCGCCGAAGTGACCACGGAAGGAGGTCTGGATGTCGCCAGCCAACGGGAGAGGGTCAGGGAAGCGGTGGCTCACCTGAGCGCGCAGGGTATCCGGGTGGCATTGTTCATCGACCCGGATGCGAGGCAGATCGATGCGGCGGCGGAAGTGGGCGCGGCGGTCGTGGAGCTGCATACCGGCTCCTACGCGGAGTCGATCGGGTCGCGCCAGGCAACGGAGCTGGAGAGATTACGTGCGGGTGCGCGTCACGCTTCGGGCCTCGGCCTGGAGGTGCACGCTGGACATGGCCTGGACTACCACAACGTGCACCCTATCGCGGCCATCCGCGAGATCGTCGAGCTCAACATCGGGCACGCGATCATCGCACGAGCCCTCTTCGATGGCCTGGCCACTGCCGTGCGCGATATGAAGGCGCTCATGGTGGCCGCACGCCGATGAACATCCTGGTGTTTGACATCGAGACCATTCCCGACGTCGATCTGGGCCGGCGGCTGTACGGCCTGGAGGGGTTGAGCGACGAGCAGGTCGCGAAAGCCATGTTCACGCTGCGCCGCAACGCGACGGGTGGGGAGTTCCTGAGTCTCGAGCAGCACCGCGTGGTTGCGATCTCGTGTGTGCTGCGCAGCCGCGAAGGCTTGCGTGTGTGGAGCCTCGGGGATCCGAGCTCGACCGAAGCCGAGCTGATCGAGCGGTTTTATGACGGCATCGAGAAGTTCACACCGGACCTGGTCTCCTGGAATGGCTCGGGATTCGATCTGCCGGTGCTGCACTATCGCGCGATGCGCGCGGGCATCCAGGCTACGCGCTACTGGCAGACCGGGGATGACGACTCGGCCTTCCGTTACAACAACTACCTGAGCCGCTTCCACTGGCGGCACACCGACCTGATGGACGTGCTGTCGGGCTTTCAGTCCCGCGCGCGGGTGTCGCTCGAGAACGCCGCCTGCCTGCTCGGCCTGCCGGGCAAGCTGGGATTCCCCGGCGCGCAGGTCTGGGGAGAATGGCTGGCGGGGGATCTGGTGCGCATCCGCCGTTATTGCGAGACCGACGTCCTCAACACCTACCTGGTGTACCTGCGCTTCGACCTCATGCGCGGACGCCTCACGCCCGAGCGCTACGCGGAGGAAGTGGAGAAGGTGAAGGCCGTGCTGCGCGCCGGCAAGGAGCCCCATTTCGCGGAATTCCTGCATGCCTGGGGAGGATGAGATCGCGAGCGTCGCCGCTCTCACACACGAGGGGGAGGGAGTCGTTCGCGCGGGCAAGACCGCGTTCGTCGCAGGAGCGCTGCCCGGGGAAACCATTCGTTTCCGGCGCACGCGCCGGCATCGTCAGCATGATGATGGCGAGCTGCTGGAGGTGATCGAGCCATCCAGCGTCCGTGTGGTTCCCAAGTGCAGGCACTTCGGAACCTGCGGCGGCTGTGCGCTCCAGCACCTCTCGCCGGAGGCGCAGCTGCAAGCCAAGCACACCGAGCTGCGTGAGAACTTCGAGCGCCTGGCGCGCGTGGTGCCGCAGGAATGGCTCGAGCCGTTGCGGGGCCCCGTCTGGAGCTATCGTCGGCGCGCGCGGCTGGGCGCGAAGTACGTGATCAAGAAAGGGCGCGTCGTCGTCGGTTTTCGCGAGCGGCTGGCCCCTTACGTCGCTGACGTCCAGCGTTGCGAGGTGCTCAGCCCGCCCGTCGGCGAGCAGGTCGGCGCCCTGGCCGGCCTGTTGATGGAGCTGAGCATCCGCGAGAAGTTGCCGCAGATCGAGGTGGCGGTCGCCGACAACGCGGTCGCGCTGGTGTTGCGAGTGTTGGAGCCTCCCACGCCGGAGGACCGGCGCAAGCTGCTGGAGTTCGCGCAGGCCCACGGCGTGCGGTTCTATCTGCAGACCAAGGGCCTGGATAGCGTACGGCCGCTCATCGACGAGCCCGTCGAGCCTCTTTTGTATCGTCTGCCGCAGTTCGGCCTGGAGCTGGAGTTCGCGCCGACGGATTTCGTGCAGATCAACGGCGCCGTGAACGAAGCCCTGGTCGCGAAAGCCGTGCAGCTGCTGGAGCTGTCGGCGGATTCGACCGTGCTCGACCTGTTTTGCGGGCTGGGCAACTTCACGCTGGCGCTTGCGAAGAGGGCCCGTCACGTCGCCGGTGTCGAAGGCGATCGAGTCCTTGTGGAGAGGGCGCGCGGCAACGCACGCCGCAATGGCATCCAGAATGCGGAGTTTCATGTCGCCGATCTCTCGCAGCCCGTGGACCGGTCGGCAGCGTGGATGCAACAACCGTTCACCCACGTGCTGATCGATCCTCCCCGCGCCGGCGCGCGTGAGATGCTGCCGGCCATCGCGGCCCTGCGGCCAGAGTCTGTCCTGTATATCTCCTGCCACCCGGGCAGTCTCGCGCGCGACGTCGGCATACTGGTCCACGAGCTCGGTTTCGTGGTGCGTGCCGCGGGCGTGCTGGACATGTTCCCGCATACCGCTCACGTGGAGTCGATGGCATTGCTGCAACCCGGTGGGGCGGGCAACTCGTGACGCTCGGGCCACTGATGGTCGACCTGAAGGGCGTCACGGTGGCTCCGGAAGAGCGCGAGCTGCTACGTCATCCGCTGGTGGGCGGTGTGATGCTGTTCGCACGGAACTACAGCGACCCCGAGCAATTGACCACGCTCGTGGCGGCCCTGCATGCGCTGCGGACGCCGCGGCTGATCGTCGGGGTCGATCAGGAGGGAGGCCGTGTGCAGAGCTTCGTGCAGGGGTTCTCCCGCCTGCCGCCGATGCGTCGCATTGGTCAGGAATACGACCTGAACCCGCGCGCCGGCCTGCGGATGGCCCGCAACCTCGGGTGGCTGATGGCCGCGGAATTGCGAGCCCACGGAGTCGATCTCTCCTTCGGCCCCGTTGTCGACCTGGACTATGGAGTGAGCGAGACCCTCGGCGACCGCTCCTTGCACCGCCGGGCGGAGGCTGTGGGCCCACTGGCTGTGGCCTACGTGCATGGCATGCGGGATGCGGGCATGGCAGCCACGGCGAAGCACTTCCCGGGGCAGGGGGCCGTCGTGGCGGATCCGCAGCAAACCCTGCCCGTGGACCGCCGCGATCTGCCGGACCTGACGGATGACATGACCCCCTATCGCGCCCTCATTGCCAACGGGCTTCCGGCCGTCACGGTGGCCCACGTCCTGTTCCCGGCCGTGGATAGCGCCCCGGCGAGCCTTTCCGGGCACTGGATTCGCGACGTGCTGCGCGGTGAGATGCGGTTCCAGGGGGTAGTGTTTGCCGACAATCTGTCCATGGGCGCTGCCGCGGCGGCCCTGGGGGACGTGGTGGACCGGGCCCGGCAGGCCCTGTCTGCAGGTTGCGACATGCTCCCGGTCTGTAACGACCGTCCGGGCGTGGAAGCCCTGCTCCGGCGGCTGGATGTCGATCCGGAGCCCGCTTCCCGGATGCGCCTCGTCCGCCTTCATGGACGCGACGGTAAGACGCGGGAGCAGCTAAAGACGATGCCCGAATGGACGATAAGCCAGGAAATGCTCGCCCGATGTGCCGCAGCGCCGGCTCTGAACCTGGAGGCGGGCCGGACATGAGCATGGGCGGGACATGAATAATTGGTTGGCAGCCGAGTGGCGCAGTGTCGTGGACAGTGCTCCGGAGGGCATTGTCATTTGCGACGCCACGGTTGCCGACCATCCCGTGATCTATGCGAACGCAGCGTTCGCGCAGATGTGCGGGTACCCCGTTGCCGCGATCCTTGGAACGAATCTACGCGTGCTGCAGGGCCGCGACCGGGACCAGGAAGCGCGCCAGAAGATGCGCGAGGCCGTGGAACGCGGCGAACAGACCCGCGTCCTGGTCAGGAACTATCGGCCCGACGGCACTCTGTTCTGGAACGAGTCCGTCATCCAGCCGATCCGCAATGCGGAAGGGCGCCTCACCCATTTCATCGGTTATCACCGCGATGCCAGCGAGCGCCTCAGGCACTCGGAGAAGTCGGTCCAGGGCCTGCCTCCCTGGCTGCGTGAGGACCGTCTCACGGGGCTGCATTCGCGGGCGTACTTCGAAGAGTTGCTGCTGCGGGATTGGCAGTTGGCGCAGCGCGACTCGCACGAGATCGGCCTCGTGTTGTTCGACATCGACGACCTCGGTGCCTACAACGAGACCTTCGACAAAGCGGCAGGAGATGCCTGCATCCGCCGAGTAGCGCGCGTGATAGGCGCCTCATACCGGCGTGGTGGGGATCTGGTGGGGCGTTGGGAAGGAGGGACGTTCGCCGTCCTCACGCAAGGCGATGCCGCGGAGAAAGCCTCTCACTACGCCCAAGTGGTGGCCCAGCGCGTCCGTGATCTACTCATGCACCATCCCAAGGGCGGGGCGGCACGCTACGTGACGATCAGCGCCGGTGTGGCCAGCCTCGTGCCCCCGCGCGAGCTACCGTTGGAGGCATTGCTGAAGGGATGCAAGACGGCCTTGAAACGCGCCAAGACCAGAGGCAAGGACAGCATCGCCACCGCGGAGTCCGTCGACTTCCATTAGCGACCGGGCGGCCTCGAACCTTGCGCCGGCGTGACCAGCGCGATGACGCCGAACGCCGGGTGATCGTAGTAGTTGCGCTCGTAGAACTTCACGCGCCGGCTCTGATTCAGGGTGAACGTCGTACCCGGCGCTGCACCCAGTCCCGCGGGAGGATCCGGTGGAGCGTAGCTGAGCGCGACCCCCAGGTGCAGGAACTGACCGCGCTCCAGGAAGATGGTGCCTGACAGGCCCGGCACGTCGATTCCCAGCTTCTGTACCGTGAATCCTGCGCGGGTGCCCCACGCACTCGCTGTCTGTGACCAGGCAACGTGCGCAATCGGCACGTAGGCGCCGCTCGAGCGCAGCTTGTTCTCGATTTCCGACAGTTGGAACTGCGAGGAGGGCAGGAGGTTCACGAAACGTCCCACCGAGGAGCCGCTGCCCGACTCGGCACCGGCGACGGAGTCCTCGGAGGCAGCGCCCTCCGCGCTCCAGTTTTCCGGCCCCCCCTGCGCGGCGTTGCTGCGGAAGACGATCATCTCGATGTTGTAAGCCGGACCCGGGGCTGCCTCCTGCGAGCTCGCGGAAGCCCCGATACCCAGGGCGAGGACAGCCAAGGCGAGACACAGGACGCGCATGGCGGTGATTCTACTCACTTGGCCGCTGCTTTGGCGCCCAGGCGTTTCATGAGGTCCGCCGCGAACTCGAAGCGAGCCTCCTCCTGAGGAAGCGGGCGCGAGACACGCAGCTTGAGCGACCCCTCGAGCCGGTACTCGCGGGGCGCTTTTTGCACCAGCCGCACGACGACACCGGGGTCGATCGAGTGTCGCTCCTCGAATACGACGCTGCCTCCCTGCGGACCCAGATCGAGCCGGCGCACACCGAGCGTGCGCGCCACCAGCTTCAGCTTCGCGATGCGGATGAGCGCCTGTGAGACCGCCGGCAGCGGTCCGAAGCGGTCGTAGATCTCCGCGGTGAGCTCATCCAGCGCCGCATCCGTGTCGGCGGCCGCGATGCGCTTGTACAGCCCGAGGCGCACGTGCACGTCCGCGACATAGGTCTCGGGAAGAAAGGCCGGTAATCGCAGCTCGACTTCGGTCGCCGCCGCCAGCGGCTTGTCGAGCACGGGCTCGCGTCCGGCCTTGAGCGCCGCGACCGCCTGTTCGAGCATGTCGAGGTACATGGCGAGGCCGACCTCGGTCATCTGGCCGCTCTGCTGCTCGCCGAGCAGCTCTCCGGCCCCGCGGATCTCCAGGTCGTGCGTCGCCAGCACGAAGCCGGCGCCCAGCTCTTCCATGGACTCGATGGCTTCGAGGCGTTTGGCCGCGTCGCCCGAGAGGGCCTTGCGGGGCGGGGCGATCAGATAGGCATAGGCGCGATGGTGCGAGCGCCCCACGCGGCCGCGCAGCTGATGAAGCTGTGCGAGGCCCATATGATCGGCGCGATTGATGAGGATGGTGTTGGCCGTCGGTACGTCGATGCCGCTCTCGATGATCGTGGTACACACCAGCAGATTGAAGCGTCGGTGGTAGAAATCGACCATCAGCTGCTCGAGATCGCGCTCGCGCATCTGTCCGTGCCCCACACGCACGCTCGCCTCCGGGATCAATGTTTGCACTTCGGCGGCGATCTTCTCGATCGTACGCACCTCGTTGTGCACGAAATAGATCTGCCCGCCGCGGCGCAGCTCGCGCAGGGCGGCCTCGCGCAGCGTCGGGTTGTGCCACTCGATCACGAAGGTCTTGATCGCCAGTCGCTCGGCGGGCGGGGTCGTGATCAGCGAAAGGTCACGCAAGCCTCCCATGGCCATGTTCAGCGTACGTGGAATCGGCGTTGCCGTGAGCGTCAGGACGTGTACGTTGGCACGCAGTGCCTGCAGGCGCTCCTTGTCACGCACGCCGAAGCGATGTTCCTCATCGATGATGAGAAGCCCCAGGTCCTTGAAGCGCGCGTGCGAGTGCAACAGCCGATGGGTCGCAATGACGATGTCGATCTGTCCGTTCTCGACGCCCTCGATGGTTGCCTGCGTCTCCCTGGCGTTGCCGAAGCGCGAGAGCGCGGCGACCTTGACCGGCCATTCAGCGAAGCGATCGCGGAAATTGGCCAGATGCTGCTGTGCGAGCAACGTTGTCGGGGCGAGCACCGCCACCTGCTTGCCGGCCTGCGCGGCCACGAACGCCGCGCGCATGGCCACTTCGGTCTTGCCGAAGCCGACGTCACCGCAGACGATGCGGTCCATCGGCCGTTCACTCGCCATGTCGGTGAGCACCTGGCGGATCGCCTCGGCCTGGTCTTCGGTCTCCTCGAAAGGGAAGGCCTCAGCGAAGCCCCGATAGTCGGCTTCGCTCACGGGGAGCTTGAGGCCGCGCTGCGCTTGGCGGCGCGCGTACAGATCCAGCAACTCCGCGGCAATGTCCCTGATCTGCTCAGCCGCGCGGCGGCGCGCCTTGGCCCATTGGTCGGTGCCGAGCTTGTGCAGGGGAGCGCTTTCGGGGGCGCCGCCGGTGTACCGGCTGACCAGGTGCAGCGAGTGCACCGGGACATACACCCGGTCTCCGTCCATGTACTCCAGCACCAGGAACTCGCCCGGCTGGCCCGCCACCTCCATGGGCTGAAGTCCCACGTAGCGGCCCACACCGTAGTCCTCATGGACGACCGGGGCTCCGGGGTTGAGGTCCTGCAGACTCTTGAGGATGGCTTCCGGATCGGCCGCGGCGCGCTTTCGGCGGCGCTCCTGCCGTGCGCGCGCGCCGAATAACTGCGCCTCGGAGATTACAGCGATGTCCGGAAGCGTGAGGCCCTGCAGGTCGGGTGCCACCGTCAGAGCGAGCCGCGCCTTGCCGGCAGTGAAGTCGCTCCAACCCTGCACGGGTGTCGGCGTATGGCCGTTGGCCCGCAGCAGCTCCTGCAACACCTCGCGCCTGCCTGGCGAGTCCGCCGCGATCAGCACTTTCCCGGGGAAGTTGCGCAGGAAAGTGTCCAGCGGGGCGAAAGGCTGCTCGGCCCGGGCGTCGATTCGCAGCTCGCGAGGGGCGGAGGTAGGGAAGTTGCGCAGCGTCGCGGGTTGGCCGCCAGCCGATGGAGGCTGCGTGCTCGCCGCCGGATCCGCCTCCACCTGCAGCTCCGTATCGGCCTTGAACGCATTCAACGTGATGGTCGCGAACGGCTCGAGCTTCGCATCCAGCTCCGGCGGCTCCACGAACAACTCCGCCGGAGCGAGCACCGGTCGCTCGATGTCGTGCCGCCGGTCCTCGTATCGGGCCTCGATGTCGTGCCATGCCTTGGCGAGTGCTCCGGGCAGGGCTGCGTCGTGGACGACGACGGCGTTCGAGGGGAGATAGTCGAAGAGAGTCGCGGTGCCCTCGAAGAACAGGGGCAGATAGAACTCGATGCCCGCGGGCGCCAGACCCTCGCTCACTCCACGGTACAGACTGGAGCGCGTCGGATCACCCTCGAAGCGCGTGCGGAAGCGCCGTCTGAACTCGCGCACGGCATCAGCATCCAGCGGCACCTCGCGCGCCGGCAGCAGTCGCACTTTCTCCAGCGAATCCAATGAGCGCTGCGTCTCCGGATCGAACTGGCGAATGGCCTCGATCTCGTTGTCGAACAGATCGATGCGCAACGGGGTGCGGGAACCCATCGGAAACACATCGAACAGCGAGCCGCGGACCGCGAACTCGCCCGGACTGCCCACCTGGCTCACGCTGGCGTAGCCCGCCTCCACCAACCGCTCCCGGAACGGCTCGAGCGCGAGGGGCTCGCCAACACCCAGCTCGAACGCCCGCGCCTGCACGTAGTTGCGCGGGGGCAGGCGCTGCAGCAAGGTCTCGGCGGCGACGATCAGGCAGCCATGCCGCGCGCGGGGCAGCTCGAAGAGCGTCAGCAAGCGCTCGGAGATGATGTCGGGGTGAGGCGAGAACAGGTCGTAGGGGAGGATTTCCCAATCCGGGAGGGTCAGCAACGGCAGGTCTGCGCCGGCGAAGAAGCGCAGCTCCGCAGTCAGTCTCTCCAGCTCGCGCGCGGCATCGGCGATCACGACATACAGCCGCTGATCCGAGCGCGTCGCATCGGCGAGCGCCAGCGCCGCGGCACTGCCGTAAAGCTGATGCCAGCGGATGCGTCTCGCGGAGGAGGTAGGTACGGGTGGGTCGAGCACGAGCCTGTCGAAGTGAAGGCTCCTATGCAGAGCCGGCTGCGCTCACGTGCATGCGCGTCTGAAGCGGAACGCAGAAGATGTCGATGGGATTGGAGCGGCCGCGCAGTTGCATCGGCGGAAGCTCGGTGGCGCTGATGTCCAGCCCCTGGGCGTCCAGCGATTGCTTGAAGGTCCGTGAGAACAGGATCTCACCCGAGCGAGCCCGCTGACACAGCCGGGAGGCGACATTCACGGTATCGCCGATGATGGTGTAGCTCATGAAGGAGGGCGAGCCGACATTCCCGGCCACCACGTCCCCCTCGTTGATGCCGATCCCGAGGCCGGCATCGATCTGAAAGCGGGATTTCCAGTTCTGCGCCAGCAACGCAAAGCCGTCGAGCATTTCCCGCGCGGCCTGCACGGCCCGGGCGGGGCTGTCGGGCTGCTCCAGGGGTACGCCGAAGCCGAGCATCAGGCAGTCACCGGCCATGTTGAACACCGTGCCTTCGTAGCGGAAGGTGATCTCGGTGAGCAACGAGAAGTACTCGTTCAGCAAGGGCACGACCTGGTGGGGAGCGAGCCGCTCGGAGAGGCTGGTGAAGCCGCGGAGGTCGGCGAACAGGACGACGGCATGCGTGCGGACCTCGGCCGCCGTGAGCAGGCTCTCGCGCAGCTGCGCGTCCTCCAGGATCTTGTCCGCCAGTTTCGGGGAGACATAGCGTCTGAAGGTGCGCCGCAGCACCTCTTCCCGGCGTTTGATCTCCGCTTCGAGCTGGTCGGCGGCGATTTTTCGCCGCACCGCACCGGCACGCAATAAGGCCTCGATTCGCGTTTTCAGCGACCCATCCGCCGACACAGGGCAATCCCCAGATTCTTATCAGTGTCGCCAATGCCGCAGGGCATCGGCGGGAAGCGCAGCGTCGCCAATAGCGCAGGCCATCGGCGGGCAGCGCAGCGTCGCCAATGGCGCAGGCCATCGGCGGGCAATTCGCACAAGGCTACCACTTTGTGGGGTATTACGCCCACCCGTTCAAGGCGCTACGGCCCAGTTCTCATGGGGTTCTTGAAGCTGAGCGGGGCGGCAGGGCGCGAGGGGTCGCAGCGGCGGCAAGGCCGCCGTTTTTCGGCATTCAGCCCGAGGTCACCACGGTATCGATGACGCGGTCGCGCTCGAAGAACACGGAGAAGCCGCTGTAGTCCCAGCGTGTGATGGGCGGCTGATGGGCGGTCCCTGGCGAGGACACTGTAGGATGGCGCTCCGTGGGGGCGCCGAAGCGCTTCTCGACGTCCGCCATGGTGCTGCCGCGCTTGGGCGTCTGGACGGAGCTCGGCTTCACGGCAACCTGGTCGTCGACCACGACGGTATCCGCGACCGCGAGACCGGTCACAGCGAGGCTGGCACAGAGCACTGCGAGCACCCGGAGTTGCATGGCACTACCTCCAAAACACCACGAGTCACTATAGCACCGCGGGAATTCTGTCAAAGCGCACCGCCGCCGGGAACTGCGCCACGCGTGGGGAATCTGTGACACAGGTCCCGCATTTGCGGCGCTCCGCTTGCCCCGCGATCCCTGCCGGGATTGCGGCTCACCGTCGGCCGATATGGTTAAATCGCGACGATGTTCCATCCCCTGTCGCTGTTCGTCGGATTGCGCTACGTCCGGGCTCGAACGCACAAGTTCTTCGTCTCCTTCATCACCTGGGCGTCAGTCGTCGGCGTGTGCGTCGGAGTTGCCGCGCTGATCGTCATCCTCTCGGTCATGAACGGCTTCGAGGACGAGCTGCGCGACCGGCTTCTGTCGCTCACCGCGCATGCACGTGTCGTCGCGCGTGATGACGCGCATCCTCCCTCGGAGGAGCAGTGGCGGCAGGCGGAGGCGACCATCCGGGCCTCCAAAGGAGTCGTCGGGGTGGCTCCGTATGCGGAGCTGGAGGCTCTGGCCGAGCGCACACCGGAAATGCTTCCCGTGCTGGTGCGCGGCATCGATCCCCAGGCGGAGCTGAGCGTTACCGACCTGGCGAGCGCCATCACCCAGGGCAGGCTCTCGGACCTCGTTCCGGGCGAGGACCGCGTGCTCGTCGGGCCGCTGGTCGCAGAGCGCCTGGCGCTCGGAGTCGGAGATACCCTGACGCTGCTGGTGCCGAGGGTGGCCCCGGATGGGACGCTCGACTCCAAGCTGCGCGAGGTGACCGTCGCCGGCTCGTTCGACGCCAGCCAGGCGGACACCGAGACGGGCCTGATATTCGCGCCGCTGGAGGATGTCAGAGCGCTCGCGCCGGAGGGCGATCATGGCCTGCGCGTGCGCTTCAATGACGCTCTGGCGGCTCCGGCGCTTGCCGCCGGACTGCGCGAGCGCCTGCCGCAACAGTTCCAGGTCATCGACTGGACACAGGATAACGCCAGCTATTTCCGGGCCATCCGCATCGAGAAGACCATGATGGCGCTCATCCTGATGCTCATCGTCGCGGTCGCGGCATTCAACATCGTCTCGATGCTCGTCATGGTGGTCACGGACAAGCGCACCGACATCGCGATCCTGCGCACGCTCGGAGCCTCGCCCCGCAGGGTGATGGGCATGTTCATGACCCAGGGTCTGGTGATCGGCTGGCTCGGAGTGGCCTCAGGGATCGCGCTCGGGCTCGCGATTGCCTTCAACGTCGCCACTATCGAGCCCTTTCTGGAGCACACCTTCGGCTTTCATATCCTGGATGCCGATGTCTACGTGAGCGCTGCGATCCCCTCGGACGTGAAGGCGTCCAATATCGTGGGCATCGGTCTCGTCGCCTTGGCGCTGACGGGCTTCGCGACCATCTATCCGGCCATCCGTGCATCGCGCACCGCACCCGCGGAAGCGCTGCGTTACGAGTAGCCGTGTCCTTCGCACCTTACGAATGGCTGATCGGCACGCGGTATCTGCGCTCGACGCACCGGCGTGGCTTCGTGTCCTTCGTCGCGCTGATGTCGGTGCTGGGCCTGATGCTAGGAGTGGCGACGCTGATCGTCGTTCTGTCGGTCATGAACGGATTCGAGCGAGAGCTGCGAAATCGCATGCTCAGCGTCACTTCCCACGCCACCCTGACCGGCCTGGATGAGACGTTGCCGGACTGGCATCGGGTGCAGCAGGCCGCCATGAAGCAGCCGGGGGTGCAAGCCGCGGTGCCCTACATCGAGGCACAGGCGATGCTCTCACACGGCACGAAAATCGCCGCAGCCTCGCTGCGTGGCGTCATTCCTGAGGAGGAGCGCAAGGCAACCGGTATCGCCCACAATCTCAAGAGCGGGCGCATCGAGGATCTGGTGCCGGGGAAGTACCGGATCATCCTCGGAAGCGCGCTCGCGCGTGAGCTCAAGGCGAGCGTTGGGGATTCCGTGGTGGTGATTGCGCCCAGTGGAACCGCCACTCCGGCCGGTGTCATTCCACGGCAGCGGCGCTTCTCGGTCAGCGGCGTGTTCGAGTCTGGCATGTACGAATACGATCGCGGCCTCGCGCTCGTCGACATGAGGGATGCGGCGGTGCTGTACCGGATGGGGGATGAGGCGAGCGGCATCCGCCTGGCCGTGCAGGATCCGTTCCGTGCTCCAGGGATCGTGCGCCGCCTCGCGCTGGCGCTCGGTGGCAACTTCCTCGTCACCGACTGGACGATGCTCCACAGCAACTTTTTCAAGTCCATTCAGACGACCAAGACGATGATGTTCGTCATCCTGCTGATGATCGTCGCGGTCGCGGCCTTCAACATCGTGGCGACCCTGGTGATGATCGTGAAGGAGAAGCAGTCGGACATTGCGATCCTGCGCACCCTCGGCGCGGGTCCGCGCAACGTACTGGCGGCTTTTGCGATCCAGGGGGTGATGATCGGTCTGGCGGGCACGGCCGCCGGCGCCGCCCTCGGCACCGTGCTGTCCAACAACCTGGAGTCGCTGCTGGATTGGCTCCAGCGGCTGTTTGGCGTGCAGTTCATGGATGCCAGCGTGTACTTCATGAGTGAGTTGCCGGCGTACGTCGAGCGGGGCGATGTCCTGCGGATCTGCTCGGTGGCATTTCTGCTGTGCGTGCTGGCCACGATCTACCCCGCCTGGCGCGCCTCGCGCACCGCGCCCGCAGACGCTCTGCGTCACGAGTGAGCCCTCTATGAATGAAGTCGTTCTCGAAGCACGGGACGTCCACAAGAGCTTTCGCCAGGGTCCGGTCACCCTGGATGTCCTGCGGGGCATCAATCTGGCAGTGCGATCCGGCGAGCGCATCGCGATCGTCGGCGCGTCCGGCTCAGGCAAGACCACGCTGCTGCAACTGTTGGGTGGCCTGGACAAGCCAACCTCCGGCCATGTCATCGTGGATGGCCGGGACATCCACCAGCTCGGTGAGGAGGCGCGTGGCGACCTGCGCAACCGCTCGATCGGCTTCGTCTACCAGTTTCACCATCTG
>Ga0134126_10006097_pt1 | contig 15090 bp, 12 predicted proteins | sample KB31752_FD_96881 | JGI IMG/M metagenome (GOLD analysis project Ga0134126, IMG submission 96881) | Terrestrial soil microbial communities with excess Nitrogen fertilizer from Kellogg Biological Station, Michigan, USA - KB3-175-2 | ecosystem: Environmental > Terrestrial > Soil > Unclassified ...
CCGCAGCGTGAATCGCGACGACATCATCAACGGCGCTGCGGATCTGGGAGTCGATCTGGAAGAGCACATTGCGTTCTGCATTGAAGCGATGAAAGGGATCGCGGCAGAGTTGGGGCTGGCGGGAACTGATTTGTCACGACACTGAGCTTGCGAAGGGAGGAGCCCTTTTAGCCACGTACAATGCCGAATCCGTCCTCTACCGCGTCCAAATCGATGCCGACCTGTATCCAATCGTGGTCGAATTCGCGTGAATGAACGCCCAATCTAGGCTCCAGAGTTTCAGCCTCGGCGCGCCACCCGGCCTTTTTTCAACTTTTATTGCAAACAAAGCATTTGTCCAATTCCATCCTTGGGCCTCCCTTGCGCCACGCTTGGGCCACCCTTGGGCCACCCAAACCCAATCCCAATCCCAATCCCAGTCGGGCAGAGGCGCGCAAGCTCACCACCGGTCAGCCTACCCCTCCCTTGATGTCCCACTGCATCCCAGGTCATCGCAGAATGGCGTAGAGTTCACGCATGTGGCACTGTTTGGCATAGGGTTTAACCAGATCTAGCCGCGCTTTATGTGGCCCCTCCCCCTATTGTTCAACTAGGATTCCAAAGCACTTACCGTCCGTCACCCCAAGGGCATCCCAGATTGGCGTGGGCTTCGCCCATGTGAGGACTGTTTGGCGAGGGTTGAACGAGCCAAATTTGGCTGAATGCTGAGTACTGATTGCTGATTGCTTCTGTTTTCAAAGATCGTCCAGCACACCAGGTTTTCGCTCTGGAGCGAATTTCTCACTTTAGCATTTTATTCGCCCAAATGTCAAGCAAAAACCGCTTCTCGTCTCTTAAAAAGTCGTAGTTCCCACGGGTGGAGCAGCGCATTTATGCTTGCGTTAAGAAGCAAAAAAGCAGGGTTATTCCTTGCCCAAGGCCGTCGCGCAGCGCGGAGCGACTTAAATGAAAGCTGCGGCGAAGCGAAGCGGCCAGAAAAGACCAAGGAGCGTTAGCGCGCTATAAAGATCAGCTGAAATCCGCTAAAATGCTTCCAAAAGCCACTTAACCACCTCGGAACTTGCCCCAACCCGCACCAACCCTTGCCTCTTCGTGTGCTAAACTCCGCTCAACCGCACCTATGGAACTATCCCTCAAACCCACTTCGGCCAAGGTTAAGGACTATTACAACGCCTTAAACCAGTTCGGGCAGCTCAATATCAGCCATGAAACCCCTGTCCGTCAGGCCTTTGCTTCGCTCCTTGACACCTCCGCCAAGCAATTCAAGTGGAAACTCGTTCAGGAGTTCCGCCTTCCTGCGCCGAAAAACAAATCGGTCATTGTCGATGGCGCCGTCCTTGATTCCTTCACCTTAAAGCACGGCTTCTGGGAGGCCAAAGACCTTGAAGACTCGAAGTCATGAAGAAACTGGGATGGCCGCCTGAATTTTTGCCCATTTATCCACAAGAAACTTTGATCTGATATCAATTCGCTACTTGTTCGCCGCATGGGCTTCTGGTATGGTACTCGTGTGACGAGACACGGTACCGGATACCTCAGTTTCTTTAGTGGAGCGCTAGGACTTGATCTCGGTCTTGAGCGGGCTGGTCTCAAGGCGCTTGCTGTCAACGAGTTCGATCCAAAAATATGTGCGACCATCCGAGCGAACAAACCCAAACTACGACTATACGATTTTGACATACGGCGGCTTAGCACGACATTGATATGCCAGGATCTTTCAATAAAGCGTCGAGAACTCTTTGCGGTTGTAGGTGGTCCTCCATGTCAAGCATTTTCAACAGCTGGCAGACGGCTCGGGTTGAATGACGACCGTGGTAATGTGTTTCTTCACTTCATTCATCTTGTGCTTGAACTTCAACCGAAATATGCGATATTTGAGAACGTCCGAGGCTTGCTCTCTGCGCCGCTCCGGCATCGTCCGCACGAACTACGCGGTTTCGGCCACCCGCCCCTTGATGACGACGAGAAGCCTGGAGGTGCATTGTTGCACATACTTAGCTTGCTCGAGAGCGGAGGCTATGCCACCACCTTCAATCTATACAACTCTGCAAACTATGGCGTACCTCAAGTACGTGAGCGTCTGATTTTTTTCGCATCGCGTGATGGCTCTGCCGTTCCATACATCGCCCCCACGCACAATCAAACCGGGGCCGACGGCTTGCTCCCGTGGCGGACGGTGCGTGGCGCAATCGGCAGATTCCAAAAGAGTCCTGGAGAAAGCGGGAATTTTTCAGAAAGTCGCTTGAAGTATCTCAAGATGCTAGAGGCAGGGCAGAATTGGAGAGATCTACCTCCTGCAGTTCAGCGGGACGCCATGGGGAAAAGCTGGCACTCCAATGGTGGCAAAACCGGCTTCTACAGGCGTTTATCATGGGACAAACCATCGCCAACCCTTGTAACACGGCCAACTATGCCGGCAACTGCACTCTGTCATCCTTCGGCAGATCGTCCCTTATCCCTTCGAGAGTACGCAGCAATTCAAACTTTCCCGGAAGATTACGTTTTCAGTGGCAGCATTGACGACAGATACCGACAAATCGGAAACGCCGTTCCTCCCGTGTTTGCAGAAGCAATCGGGACGCATATTCTCAAGTTTGACCAAGGAGAGTTGCGGAATTATCCAATTAAGCACAGGTTGAGTCGCTATATCGGAACGGATCATGAATCTTGGCGGGCTGCCGTGAGTGCTGGTCAGAGAAAGCTCTTTATCTAAAGTTCCAGCAACGGCTTTACTCGCTCGCCAACCTCAGAAGATATCTCAAGCAACTCGTCATACGTGTCTACATCACCAATCATTGACCAAAAATCTCGGCCGATCAAAAAATCTTTCCCTACCTCCAGGAATTGACGGGCGGCGCTGTGTTTATACGGCTGCCGGTCTCCGAACGGGTTGTAAGCCGCACCCGCGAACGCGATCGCCGGGTTTCCCTTGCGGAGAGCAGTAATGAGTAGAATCGCCTTCTTCATCGTTTTGCATTGCTCTTTGTTCGGTGTCGGAGTTTTCATCTCAAAGAATAACTCGCTATTATCCCGTCGCCGCACGAAAAGATCGCTGATAACAGAACGATCTACCCCACCTTGCCATTGAACGGTGAGCACCTCGTTACAATCTCGCTCCCTGTCAGGTCTCCTTTTCGGACTCCCATGATCCATCTCTTCAGTAATCGCTTCAATAAGAGCAGCGGCGGCGGGCTGGATTCGGCCCTCCACAGAGAAGTTAAGCCGCGCTTCAGAATGAAACTGCTTAGCTACCATTAGCGCGATCTGCTGAAACCAACTTCCTGAACTAGTCGAGAATGACCTTTCGGAAAACTTAGCTTCAGCGAGAATTGGGAAAAGGCGGTCGTGGAACGGCTTCTCGGGAGATTTCTTCTTTTTCTTGCGTTTATCTTCCACGATCTTGGAAACCACCCGAAAGAGGTAGTCGGAGACGGCTTGGCGTGTATCGTTGCTAAGCGGCACGGAGCTGCTTTCGACGGTATAGTTTTGAAGTCAATCGCCTCATGACGTTTGGCAAGTCCCTGTTTAGTTGACACTCCCAAATGTGCAGGACCGAAATCCTGAGGTTCCGGAGTTGTCGGTTCCACCTTCGAGCACGGAATTGATTGCGCTCGATCTTGGCCACCCAAAAAGCTTTATTCGTGTGCGGGATGTGACCGCATCGCGCGCAGCCGTGCCAAAAACATCCGTCCACAAAAATAGCGAACTTTTGCTTCCTGAAGTAAAAATCAGGTCTTCCAGGTAGATTAGCGTGCAGCTCCCAACCCGAAATCCCCGCACGTACAAGAGCATATCGGAGACGGGTTTCCGTTGTTCTATTCCCCCTTCCACGCACCTTGCTCATAGCCAGGGAACGCGCAAGGGGTACATTCTTGAAAACACCCCCCTGCAGTTGTTTTCGAAGGTATTGCTCCATCCCGTTCTGATTGTAAACTGATCTCGATATCTGCCAGTGGAAAAGAATCCACTCCACCCTCGAACCGGTGATTGACAATCCCATGTCTGCGAGCAAAAGCGCGCTCAAGGGTAAGCGCTGGGAAAAGCAAAAAATCCTCTTCCTCTCTGCCGAAAGCGGGCGCGCAGCTACCAAGCGCCCTTCCCAAAATCAGGACGTGAGATATCGCATTTCGATGTATAATCCGCCCACCCTTGGCTACCCTTTGAGTATCGGAGCTATGAATGCCTACAGTTCCTTCCCGCGCTGCTGAGCGGATCGCTTACAACCTTAAGAAATTCCAGCCTATAGTCCAATCTGCAAAACAACGCGACGTTAACGAATCCGATACGGTCATTATCGTCACCGACATGCTCTCTGAATTGTTTGGTTATGAGAAGTATGGCGACATTACATCAGAGATTTCCGTACGCGGTACCTATTGTGATTTGGCGACCAAGCTGGACGGCCACGTGCAGTGCCTCATTGAAGTGAAAGCGGCAGGCATGGAACTCAAGGAAAGCCATACCAAACAGGCCATCGACTACGCCGCAAATCAGGGTGTCGATTGGGTTGTCCTGACCAATGCCTCGCAGTGGAAGGTCTATAACGTGACATTCACAAAGCCAGTGGGTCAGGATCTTGTTTTAGATCTGGACATACTCACGCTAAACGCCAAAAACTCTGAGTGCATTCGGTCGCTTTTCCTGTTGGCTAAGGAAGGCTTCATCAAATCTGCACTGGGTGAATTTAGCGCGCAAAGACAGGCCCTGAATCGCTTTTACATTGCGGCTACCCTTCTCACGGATCATGTGCTAGACGTTTTGCGCCGTGAATTACGCCACATCTCGCCCGATGTGAAGATTGACACCGAGCAAATTAAAGCCGTCCTCACCCAAGAAGTCCTCAAGCGCGATGTCATAGAAGGTGAAAAGGCGGATGAGGCCCGAAAAAAGGTGAACAGATCGATAAACCGAATTCTGAAGGCCAAGGCCGCTACTGCAAACGGAGGAACATCATCCCCGCCCAGCGTAGCCGACGAACCGCCGGATAGCGATGAAAGGGGAGAATAGAGATTCCTCGCCGTCCCTCATAACCCTGGATACAAGACACAAATGATTTTCTGCGCGCTCCGCTCCGCTGCAAGGGACCCCATTTGCGCCCGGCTTTGGCGTGTATGGGCAAGGCACGGGCCTGGCGAGGAGGGCCTTTTTAAGCTCGCCTCCGCTTTCTCAACTACTAATCATGCTGCAACCAACAACCCGTTCGTCCACTAAATGGCAGTAGGGAGCTGCTTCGCGGCTGCAATCTTCTGACCTGGCACGCGACCAGGCGCGCGCAAACCTACTGCACCGTGACCGGCACCGTGAGCGTTTTTGACGCTCCGTTTACCCCGGCTGTGATCGTGATCGGCGGGCTTGAGGTTGAGCTTCCTCCTCCGCAAGAGACCAGGGACGCAGCCACCAACACTGTAAGCGCCACAACGAATCTGCCTGGTCTTCGACGGCCACACAGGAAAATCAACGTCGGCAGCACAGCCACAGCCGGCCATTTCAGTGATGGCTCAACCAGTGATGGCTCAACCAGCAACCCCATCCTGGCGGGTACGCTCACTGAAACAATGATCTTTACCTGTGAAACAAAGGCGGGAAAGGCGCTGGGTTGCACGCTACAAGACGATCCGGGTGGGCCACCCGCACACTGGGCTGCGCCTCCGGCCGAAAGGTTCGGGGCTACTCCCTCCAGGAGGTAGACAGGAAAAGTGGTGGTGCCTTGGCGGAGAGTGATCGTGGACGGACCCGCGGGATCGAGCATGACAGCAAAATCGGTCGCTGCAACCGCCACGCCGGTTCCGCTCAGCGGGATTACATGCGGCGATCCTGGAGCGTTATCGTTGCTCGTGAATTGTGCTGACTGCATGCCTGCGGCAACCGGCAAAAAAACAATAAAGGTCTGCACGCTCTGGCCCGGTTGTACGATCAGAGGATTGGGCGGAAGCGTCTGGCTCAGGCCGAACGCAAAAGCCGGAGCGCTGAAGCTGTAACTGATGGAAAGCGGCGCCGTCCCAGGATTGCTGATTTTCACCGGCATAAACGATCCTCCGCCAACCGTGGCCGGCCCCATATTGATTGAAGTTGTAGAGGTGCTGCAGTTGCCGATATCGCCGATACACGTAGTAAAAGCTGGCTGGGCTGAAGCGGCGCTCGATAAGGCTGTCGCACTGAAGAGTACACAAAGAAAGCTCAAGGCACTGGAACGCATGAACCATCTCCCTAACAACCTGAGCACCTATTCTATTGGAATTCTCAGCACAGCAACAATGTGCCAGCCCAGTGCCTCATCCTTCTTTCGCGTTTTTTGCGAAGCAGCTCCCTACGCCTTTTCGTTCTGCAATGGCAGCGGCTTTCCTGCGCAGCTTTGTGGTGAATCAGCCGGGCTGCCAGGCTTGGGATGCAGGAACTGAGTGCGCTCTTCTTCCAGTCGCAGCAGCTCAAGATGGACGCGGACCTGGTCCCAGCCCAGAGCGCTGCCGATTTTTGTGGCGGCTTCACGGCTGCACTCTTCTGACCAGCATGCTCCCAGCGCCACGGGCACGCGGCGCAGAAGGATGTCGCCCAGCGTTACGGCGGATTCATGAGCTACTGCTTCCACGGCTTCCGCAACGAGGTGGCAGCTATGCTGGCAGAGGGGCTCGCGCAGGCGCTCGTCGAGTGACGCGGCATGCGCAATGGCCAGAGCGTGGCGGCCATGCCATTCCGCAATCGCTTGCGCGCAGCCTTCAGGAATCTTGGCCTTGCACGCAACCATGCGCGCCCATTGCCGCACGGTGGATTGAACGTCTTCTTCACCGGCGGGCGAGGCAAAAACGTTGACCGGTTCAGGTATGTCAACGCCGAGTTTGCGGACGACATCGCGCGCCAGGCTTGCTGCCGTGGTCAGCTTGCCGCCGATGACGGAGATCAGCCCGGCAGCGCCTTCATCGGCATGGTCGTGCAGAAGATGTTTGCGCGTCACCGCGGATGGCGCTTTACCCGGCGCAAACGGCAGCGGACGGATTCCGGCAAAGCTGTAACGGATATCGGCCGGCGTGAGCCCGGAATGAGGCAAGAGGCGCGCAAAACTTTGGAAAAGATAATCGAGTTCCTGCGCGTTGGGCTGCGGATTATCAGGCACACTGGCATCGGCAACTTCACTGGTCCCCACAAGGAGTTGGTCATTCCACGGAATAACAAAAATCGGGCGGCCGTCGATAGCTTCACTGTAGATGGCCTGCTGCGGAGCGCCGGCAAATTTGGGCAGCACCAGATGCGAGCCGCGCACGCCGCCAATCATCCGCGGTGTTGTTATCCCGGAGGCGCCAATCACCGCGTCGGCCCACGGGCCGGTTGCGTTCACAACATTTTTGGCGCGAACAGTGTATTCCTGGCCGGAAATCAGGTCGCGCAGCCGCGCGCCCGTGACAGTATTGTTTTCGCGGGAAATTTCCAGCAGTTTGGTGTGATTGCACGCAACCACTCCGGCAGCAATGCTTTCCGCCAGCCATTCCGCCACCAGGCGTTCAGGAAATTCGCACTGCGCGTCTTCATAAGAGTAGATCGACCAGCCATTGCCCTGGTCGAGCTGGCGCTCAAACGCGGACAGGTCGCCGCAGCATCCGCGTTTGCCGCCTGCCCAGCGATGGTAAAGCCACAATCCTGTCCGGATGGAAAGGGAACTGCGCAACATGGAATGAGATTTTTTTGGCAGCGCCAGCAAAAATTGCAAAGGACGCACCAGATGCGGCGACTGCATCAGCAGCCGTTCACGCTCGCGCAACGACTCGCGCACCAGCCCGATCTCAGCATGCTCCAGGTAACGCAGCCCGCCGTGAATGATTCGCGTGGATCGGCTGGTGGTGCCGGAGGAAAAATCGTTTTGCTCAACCAGCAGCGTGCGCTTGCTCCACTGCGCACACTCGCGGGCAATGGCCACGCCATTGATGCCGCCGCCGATTACCAGCACGTCAAAGCTCTGGTTTTGCCCTTGGATTGAGCTACTCACGTCCACCTTTGTTTAGATGCTTTTTCAGGAAAGAACAACATTACTTCAGGGCGCAGATAAGATGAAACTAATTGCTTCCGGCAAACTCAAGTTTTTAAAGGACTTATGGCCGGACTTGAGAAAGGACAGCGTGCGTTGTGCCCCACAATTCCGGATCAATCTCCGGAAAGATCGAGTCGCGCAGCTCAATTGCTTCAAGTTGCTGGAGTTTCTCCAGCGAAATCTGGTGGGTCGCTTCAAAGCGACGCCAGATATCCAGCAGTGTGCGGAACTGTTCCAGATGAGTATTGAAGCGCTTCTCCGCGTAATCGCGGGCTGCCTTAGTGGTGATCAGAAACTGCCAGTCAGAGGATTCCAGCAGAAGCAGTTCGCGGCAAATCTGTTTTACCAGCCGCGTGGCGGTTTCATTGTCACGCCACAAACCGCTGTTGGCCATCTGTTGAACTGCGAGTTCAGCAGCATAAATATGCTTCCACGTCCAGGCCGTATCTTCATTCAGCCATACGCTATTGTTGCTCTCCGCTCCCCACGATCCTTCTGGCAGCGCCACGTACGCGGCTGGCGGAAACTGGTCAAGGTAGTCGGTGCTGGAAATGAGCTTGATTCGCGATTCCGGCTTGGCAAATTCCAGCGCCACGTTCTTCAGCCATTCCGGGCCTTCAAACCACCAATGCCCAAAGAGCTCGGCATCAAATGGCGCGGTCAGGATGGAGGCAGCAGCGCCGTTTTTTCCGTAGCGCTCCAGTGTTTCGGTGGTGATCCGGACAAAATGTTTTGCATGTTCGCGCGTGCGCTCCAGCGCAATCGCCGGATCGTACGGCTGCTTCAGGCCCAGGTCGATTTTGGCCCCGGTAATCCGCCAGTAGCGATTTCCGCCGGGCCAGCGCTTTTTGTGGAACTCCAGGTAATTTGCGTCGCCGGGATATCCCTGGTCGCCGCTCCATACCTGCACGCTGGTGCGGGGATCGCGGGTAAAGAACGCAACTTGCGCGTCGCGGTCCGGACCATCGGCATAGTATGGGCGATAAAAATTTTTATGCGGAGGTTCTTCCACGGTTTCCATCGCGATTGGTACGCCGCCGGCCAGCAGCTGATACGGAGTGAAGCGCGTGGAGCTGTCAACCAGATGCGTATCCACGTAAAAGAATTGAATTCCGTGCTCCGCCAGGATCTGCTCTACGCCTTCGCGATAAAACGGCTGGCGCGGATGCGAAATGCCGTCCGGCGGAACAGGGAACTGCCACGTTCCTGCCGGTCGATAGCCACATTCCGGCAGCCAAATGCCGCGCGGTTTGCGTCCAAAGAAGCGTTCGTGCGTCTCCACGCCGGTCTTTACCTGTGCCCGGATGGAAGAATCGGTTCCCAGCAGCGGGAAATAACCGTGCGTGGCGCCACAGGTAATAATCTCAATGGCGCCGGAATCGTAAAAATGCTGGAAGCCGCGGATGATGTTGGAGCCAAGCGCGTCAAACTGGCGCAGTGCCTGCTCATAAAAGTGCAGCCAGAACCGCGAGACGTTCACCATGTGGGGATCATCCTGCAGGGTAAAATCGTCGGCATCCTTGTGCGCGGCCTTGATCTTCCGCACCAGATATTTCGGAAATTCGTCCTTGAATTCCGTATGCGAAAGTTGCTCCAGCAGAATGGGAGAAAGATTCAGGTTTGCCCGCAACGCCAGCCCTTGTTGCTCCAGTTCGCCAAAGATCCGCAGCAGCGGCAGATATGTCTCAGCGGCGGCTTCATGCAGCCATTCCATCCCATGCGGCCAGGTGCCATGGTTGACCACATAGGGAAGGTGGGAATGCAAAGCAAACGTCACATACCCCAGCGATTTGTTATCGGCGGTTTTTGGAGTCATGTTTTCCGATCATGCAAGAATCGGCGGCCCAAATCAGGCATTACAAGCGTGGGCCTCTCTCTTATGGCAGATGCTGGACCATAAGCGTAAACTTTAAGTTTACTACAAGTGGTCTGAGTGAGCTGTTCTGAACACATTAAGGATGGCGTAGCGACAGCCAGTCCAGTCGAGAAAAGCACCCTGCTTCGTCGCCAACTCTCAAATGTAGAATCAGTTGTGCCGCAGAGTGCCGATTTGTCTATCATCGCCAAACGAGGCAAGCGCCTTGAATATTTCACCATCGGATGGAATAGTTTTGAAGGACTGGCTGCATTAACAACCGGAATAATTTCCGGCAGTATTTCTCTCGTCGGCTTTGGAGTTGACAGTTTCATTGAAGTGACTTCAGCGGTTGCGTTGCTGTGGCGGTTATCAGTACTCGCGGATGAGGGAAGCCGTGAGAAGAGTGAGCGTTTAGCGCTTAAAATCGTGGGTGCGTGTTTTCTGGCGCTCTCCGTGTACGTTGTTTTCGTTGCCATCTCCAACCTGCTGCAAAAACATTCTCCAGCGCACAGCGTTGCCGGAATTGCTATAGCGTGCGCCGCTCTGGTTGCGATGCCCCTGCTCTCCCGCTCCAAGAAGCAGATAGGTCATCAACTTGGAAGCGGGGCAATGGTGGCAGACGCAAGACAGGCCGACTTCTGTGCCTATCTTTCGGCAATCTTGTTGTTTGGCTTAATTCTGAATGCCACCGTTGCGTGGTGGTGGGCAGATCCTGTTGCAGCCTTGGCGATGGCTCCAATCATCGCCAAAGAAGGGATTGACGCCCTTCAGGGCAAGGCATGTTGCCAGACCGGGTGTGAAGGACTTAAATGATTGCCGCTGCGCCCACCGTCTTATGTTTGCGCAATCTTGAAAGTAAGCGGCGGAGGCGGCGCATCTTTCTCCTGCTTTTCTGCAGACAGCAGGTTGGTTACGGAGTCGCTCAGGCTCACGCAGTTGCAGCCTCGGCGTTTGGATTCATAAAGCGCTTCATCCGCGTAGCGCAGCAAAATCTCTGGCGTAAGCACGCCGTCCTGGGAGAAAGAAATCCCAAATGATGCGGTCACTTTTCCCAGAGAGTGCCCTGCGTGTTGCAAGTCCAGCTTGGCAATGGCTTCGCGCACCTGTTCCGCGCGCTCGCTCACGTTTTCCAGCGAAGTGTCCGGCAGTACCACCAGGAACTCTTCTCCGCCGTAGCGGCAGACAATGTCTTCTGTACGGACGGAACGGCGCAGCATGGCTGCCACTTCCTTTAATACGATATCGCCCGCCGTGTGACCGAAGCTGTCATTGAACAGCTTGAATTTGTCGATGTCCGCCATGATTACGCCCAGGCCGGTGTGGTGGCGTCCCGAGCGATGGAGCTCCTGCTCCAGCGTCGCTTCCAGAAAACGGCGGTTGTAAAGACCGGTGAGCGGATCACGGATCGACTGGTCGTGCAGCTTCTCGCGCAGGCGAAGGTTGGCCAGCCGCAGCGCGGCATATTCGCCCGCTTGCTGAATCATCGACAACCGGGAAGCAGAGAGCTCTCCAGAGGTATCTGCGCTGATGTGCAGGATTCCCAGTGTTTCACCCAGCGCAGCTAGTGGCAGGCAAACATATGCGTCGGGAATACTGCCGGCGAAGTGACGGCAAGTGAGGCCGCGTGAATTTTCTACCTGAAGGTGCAAGCGTCCGCCACGCATCGCGCAACAATCCTCAGGGGAGAGAATGTGCTGCGTCGGGCTCAGAGAGTCGCCCCAGCTTGCCATCACTCCCATCAGATTGCGCGAGCTATCAATGGCAAACACAGCGCCGGCGCTATGCGGTATGAATTTTTGCGCATAGCCGCCCAGAACTTCATACGCCTCCGGTGCGTTCACGCAAATCTGCAGGTTTGCCTGCAATTCGTTCAGCAGCTTGCCGCTCTCAGTTTCAATCTGGAGTTGCTGGAGCGAGCCTTCCAGCCGCGTTTGAGAGTGCAACGCCGATTGCTCGGCGATGCGGAGCTTTTTGGATTCCCTGATGACCAGCACAAATACAAACGCCATCAACGCGCTGAAAATGCCAACGCGGACTGAGACGCTGCGTTCCACTTCCTGGGCGCGCGCCTGGGCCGCGAGATTGCGCTCGCGCAGAAGGGCTTCCTGTTCATCCTTAAATTGTTGCACTGCATTGCGCACGCGGTCCTGCTTAAAATCGGTGGCGGGGCTGTGATAGATCAGCAGCGTTTTATTGGTGCGCAGGTTATCGCTCAGCTGCTTCAACTCGTCCGTGATCATTACCTGAAGCTGCTTGACTCGCTCCTGTTGCGCGGGATCGTCGCGAGTAAGATCTTCAACTCGAGCAACACGTTTCCATATTTGTTTCGAGGATTCGGCAAACGTGTCCAGATCCTGTTGTTCCGGCGTCAGGATGTAGTGGAGCCAGGCTTCGCGTGCGTCTCCCAACCCGTCTTGAATGTCATCCATTTCATAGAGCACCTGGTGCGTGTGCTCAACGTACGCCTGCGAGTTCAGTAACTCGCGCGTACGAGAGAAGCTGTCCCAGGCCATCGCCACCAAAAATCCAACGATCAGGACGAAGGCAAACGGTAGCAGTCTGCGGGCATCTAGTGCGCTTTGCAGCACATTCTTACCGCTATTTTTTAAAAGAAAACGCATGGGACTTTTTGCACCCCGGAAGGTTGAATTTTTGGGGAAATCGTCGCAATGATAGCATTACTTTTATGTCAACGGGCGCAAAATTTGAAAGTGCTAAGGCAATTATGGCCAGGTTAAGGGCGCCCGGCGGCTGCCCCTGGGACCGTGAGCAAACTTTTGACACCATTAAGAAATATACACTGGAAGAAACCTACGAAGTTCTGGAAGCTATTGATAACAGAGACTGGAAAGAGCTTGCCGGAGAGTTGGGTGACCTGTTATTGCAGGTGCTTTTTTATGCAGAAATGGCGGAGGAACAGGGCTTATTCACCATCGACGATGTGCTTGATGCTCTTAGCAACAAGCTGATTCGTCGCCATCCGCATGTGTTTGGCGACACAAAAGCAGACGATTCCGCCCAGGTGCTTAAGAATTGGGAAGCGCTCAAAAATGAAGAAAAGCGTAAAGGTTTGCGGGAAAATTTGCAGACCAGCCCGGATCTCCTGCTGGACGCCGTTTCTTCCAAAATGCCCGCCCTGCAGGAAGCCCACAAAATCAGCTCCAAGGCCGCGCATGTTGGGTTTGATTGGCCGGAAGTGCAAGGCCTGTTTGAGAAACTTACGGAAGAAACCCGCGAGTTGCAGGAACATATGGAAGGTTTGCCGGCGGTTGATTCTGGGAAACCGGAGATTCCTGCCGAATTGCGTGAGCATGTGGAAGGCGAAGTCGGCGATCTATTTTTTGTGCTGGTGAATATTGCCCGCTATCTTTCCGTCGATCCGGAATCTGCTCTGCGTACGACCAACAGAAAATTCCGCCGCCGTTTTGGCTGGATGGAACAGCAATTACGGAAACAGGGTCGAACACCAGAGCAAGCCACGCTGGAAGAAATGGAAGCCCTATGGCAGCAGGCCAAGACGCGGGAGGTACAGGAGCCTTGAGCATCGCTGAGCACGGGACCGAACAGATCACCATCCGTAAATGTTCTGGCGTGGATGAACTCAATGCATGCGTTGCGTTGCAGAAAGAAGTCTGGAATTTTGATGACGTTGATCTGGTGCCGCTGCGCATGTTTGTTGTCAGCCAGAAAATCGGCGGCCAGACCATTGGCGCATTTTACGGCGACGATCTGGTTGGCTTTGCTTTTTCGATTCCCGGCAGCCGTGCCGGTCATACTTACCTGCACTCGCACATGCTGGCCGTGCGCGACTCGTTTCGCAATCACGGCCTGGGCCGCAAACTGAAATTGGCGCAACGTGACGACGCAATCCAGCAAGGTTTTGAACTGCTGGAATGGACCTTCGATCCGCTGGAAATCAAGAATGCGCATCTCAACTTATCTCGACTCGGGGCCATCGCGCGTCGTTATAGCGTGAACCATTACGGGCATTCATCATCGCCACTGCAGGGGGGCCTGCCCACGGATCGATTAGTAGCGGAGTGGTGGCTCACCTCAAAACGTGTCGTCAATCTTCTGGACAAGAAACAGCTGCCACAATTCAAGACAGAAAAGAAAATTGAAGTTCCGGCGCAGATTTATGCCTGGAAGGCTTCGCCGGAAGAACGGCCTAAAGCGGCCGAGGTGCAAAAGCGTAATCGCGAGCATTTTCTGTCCGCGTTCTCTCAGGATTTGGTCGCGTTGGGCTACGAGCGTGACGCGCAGGAGAACGGGGCGTTCCTGCTGGGACGCTGGGATGAAGATTGGTCGTATGCATCTGGCGAAGATGAATAGCAAGCTGGCATTAGGAAAACCTTGCCGCAGATTACGCAGATAAGCGCAGATAAAAACAAAAGTAAGAGAAAACAAACACAAAATATGGGGAGGAAGCCGGAAACCGACTGTGCTTGAGCAGATCGCACCGAAACCGCCATGAATTTCATGGTCCCGGAAACAAAAATGATTCGCGTACTTTCGCGTGCATTTCGCGGCTAAATTCCTGATCTGCGTTGATCTGCAAAAATCTGCGGTAAGAGATTTTGCCAATTGCTAGCTGCTTACAAGGAGCTCCGTTGAAAGTCGAAGCCATCATCTTGCGTGAAATTCATATGCCGCTGGTGCATTTCTTTGAGACCAGCTTTGGCCGCACCACGGAACGACGCATTCTCCTGCTGACCATTCATACGGACGGGCCGGAAGGTTGGGGAGAATGCGTCGCCGGTGAAGACCCGTTCTACAGTGAAGAGTCGATTGATACCGCATGGTATGCCACCGAGCGCTATCTGGCTCCTGCATTGCTGGGGAAGAAGATTGATCGCGCGGGCGATGCTGTGAAGCTGTTCGGCAAAGTGCGCGGCCATCGTATGGCCAAGGGAGCAGTGGAAAATGCTCTATGGGATGCGGAAGCCCAGGCGCGCAACGTTCCGCTGTGGCAACTGCTGGGCGGAACGCAAAAAGAGATTCCTTGCGGCGTCTCCATTGGGATTCAAAACTCGCACGAACAAGTGATGGAAAAGATTGAGACCGAGTTGAACGCCGGCTATCGCCGTATCAAGGTTAAGTGCAAGCCGGGATGGGACGTAGAAGTCTTTGAAAAGGTCCGTGCGCGCTGGCCGGAGATCGTGCTCAGTTGCGACGCCAACTCAGCTTACACGCTGGACCAGATCGACCACCTGAA
>Ga0134126_10006098_pt1 | contig 15090 bp, 13 predicted proteins | sample KB31752_FD_96881 | JGI IMG/M metagenome (GOLD analysis project Ga0134126, IMG submission 96881) | Terrestrial soil microbial communities with excess Nitrogen fertilizer from Kellogg Biological Station, Michigan, USA - KB3-175-2 | ecosystem: Environmental > Terrestrial > Soil > Unclassified ...
AGGGTGAGCTTGCCGGCGAGTTTGGTGTGGGTGATGTAGAGTTTGCCGCTGCGATTTACGGTGTCGAGAATGCGCTGATTGATTTCGTCGCCGCCGCGGTGGCGGAAGCAGACGAGGTTGAGCGGGGCGGGAGCGGCGAGCTCGAAATTTTTGTCGGCCTGCACCCAGCAGGCGAATTGCTGGGCGAGTTCGACGTGGCGGTGGATGTGGAACTGCAAGCCTTCGATGCCGTAATGGCGAATCACGAACCACAATTTGAGCGCGCGAAAGCGGCGGCCGAGGGGGATGTGCCAATCGCGGTAGTCAATCACCGCGCCGGATTCGGTGGCCTTGTTGCGGAGGTATTCGGGGACGATGCTCATTGTCTGGATCAATTCGTTGCGATTGGCGACGTAGAAGCAGTCGCAATCGAAATTGGTGAACATCCATTTGTGAGGGTTGAAGCAGTAGCTGTCGGCGAGTTCGAGGCCGCGATGGATCCAGCGAAATTCTGGGCAAATGGCGGCTGTGCCGGACATAGCGGCGTCGACGTGCAGCCAGAGGTTGTGTTCGCGGCAAATTTTGCTGATGGGGCCGAGCGGGTCCATAGCATTCGAGGAAGTGGTGCCGACGGTGGCGCTGACAAAAAATGGAATGCGGCCTGCGTCGTGGTCGCGGCGGATTTGGGATTCGAGGGCGTCGGGGCGCATGGCGAATTTATCGTCCACATCGATGAGGCGCAGGTTGGCGCGACCGATGCCGGAAATTTTGGCGGCTTTTTCGATGGAGGAATGTGCTTGAGAGGAAGTGTAAGCGATGAGTTTGCCATCGCAGCCGCTTTCGTTAGAGTGAAAACTGGTGGCGCGTTCGCGGGCGGCGAGCAGAGCGCAGAGGGAGGAGCTGGAGGCGGTGTCTTGAATTACGCCGCCGCCTTTGCCGGTGGAGAGGAACGTTTTGGGCAGATCGAGCATTTCGACGAGCCAATCGAGGACGTGAGTTTCGAGTTCTGTGCATGCGGGACTGGTGGCCCAGAGCATTCCCTGAACGCCGAGGCCCGCGGAGAGCATTTCGCCCATGATGGAAGGAAAAGAATTGTTCGAAGGGAAAAAGGCGAAAAAATTGGGGGATTGCCAGTGGGTGATGCCGGGGAGGATTAAGTTTTCGACGTCGCGGAGCATGGCGGGAAATTTTTCGCCTTTTTGCGGCGCGGTTTGCGGCAGAGAGGAGCGGATGTTGCCCGGCTTGAGTTGGGACATGACCGGAAAAGATTCGATGCGCTCGAAGTAGTCGGCGATCCAGTCCACGACGGCTTTGCCGTCCTTGCGGAATTGCGCGGGCGTCATGTGGAAAGTTTTTTGCGGCGGTTGCTTTGATTTTTTCAGCGCAATCTCCTGGTGCAGTTGCTAAGCCGATGAAGAAGGCCCTAGCTCCAGGGGCTAAAGCCCAGTTGAGGTACCTTCACTAATGTCGGAGCTGAAGCTCCGACCCCCTAGGAGGCATGCAACAAAACTCCCGGCAAGATGCGCTGTGATTCGCGGCGCTTTTCAGGCCTACGGCGCGGCTGCCCCTCGCAAAAGCAGCCAGGGTGAAAAGCCGTGCAGTGACGATGCGCAGCGGTTTTCAGTAGCTGCTACATAGCGACTTCTTGCAGGGCCTGGCCTGCGTAAATGCGCTTCACGACTTCTTCGATGGGCTCATCTTCGATGAGCAGGTCGCGGACTTCGAATGTGTTGAGAATCTGGCGAATCAAATCGGCGGTGGCGAGGCGCGTGCGGTCGAAACGAATGCGATAGGTAAGCTGATCGACCTGCTCGAGTTCGAGGCCGTCGCGGGCGAAGGTTTGCACACGCTCAAGCTGGCCGGAGTCCTTTACGGCGAATTTGATTTGCTTGGTGCGCAGCAATTTCTGCTTGAGGAGATCGAGCGGGCCGTCATAGAGGAGACGGCCGTGGTCGATAATCATGATGCGGCGGCAAAGTTCTTCGATATCGTCGAGATCGTGCGTGGTGAGCAGCACAGTGGTTTGAAATTCGCGATTGATGGCGCGGAGGAATTTGCGAATTTGATCTTTGGCGACGACGTCGAGGCCGATGGTGGGCTCGTCGAGGAAAAGGAGAGGCGGATTGTGGAGGAGCGCGGCGGCAAGATCGCAGCGCATGCGTTCGCCGAGAGAAAGTTTGCGAACGGGAGTGGAGAGATAGTCCTGAATGCCGAGGATCTGGTTGAATTTTTCCATGCGCTCGCGGAAATCGCGCTCGGGAACTTCGTAGATGCGGCGCAAGAGTTTGAAGGATTCGACGACGGCGATGTCCCACCAGAGCTGAGTGCGCTGGCCGAAGACGACGCCGATAGTTTTGACGTACTGGCGGCGCTGCTTGTACGGGAGGAATCCATTGACGCGAGCTTCGCCCGAGCTGGGGACGAGAATTCCGGTGAGCATTTTGATGCTGGTGGATTTGCCGGCGCCGTTGGGGCCGATGTAGCCGACCATTTCGCCGCGTTCGACGGAGAAGGTGACGCGGTCGACGGCTTTGACGGTTAGGTATTCGCGGAGGAAGAGATTTTGGATGGAGCCCCAGACGCCTTCGCGGCGCTTGAATGTGCGGAAATCCTTGGAGAGTTCGCGAACGTCAATGAGCGGCGCGTCGGACATGTCGGAGCGATTCTAGCATGGAGTTATTTGTGCGCAGGAAGGGCGTTGCGCCTCGAAGGAGATACGCAGAAGATGGCATGTGTGGATGCGAGTGGGCTGAGACGAAAATGACCTAGAGTAATTGCCTTGGGCCTCAGGGGCTAAAGCCCCGTGAAAAGGGAGCACCTTAATGTCGGAGCTGAAGCTCCGACCCCCTAAGAAACCATCGCCGCTGGTCTAAGCTCCGACTCCGTGAGAAACCATTGCGGCTGGCCTGAGATCCGACCCGCTAAAAAAGTGCAGATCCTAAGGAATAGATCCAGACGGCGAGGATCGAGCGTGCTTGCGACGTGTTTGCCACGACGGCTAATTTGCGACGGATTTGTGAGTTGGGACTTAGGCGCGGAAGAGGACGTCTTCGCGGTTGAACATGCGGACGGCCCAGAAAATGGCGATTCCGGCGTAAACGCAGGTCATGCCAAAAATTGCGGCGATGAAAATCCAAGGATAAGAGCCGGCCATGATTTCTTTGCTGACCAGGCTGGTGTTGAGGATGGGAATTAGGGCTGTTTTCCAGTTGAGGTCGACTCCGGGAAGAAGGCCGATGATGGCAGGCGCGATTACGACAAAGCTCATGGGGCCGACGTAGGTTTGGGCTTCGCGGAAACTTTTGGCGAGGAGCGAAATGGCGAGCAGCGCGGAGGCAAAAAGCACGGCGAGAGGAAGAAGCATTACTGCGACCACAGCGACAGTGCTGGGCTCGATGGACATTTGGAATGTGGCATGGGCGGCGGCGAGCAGTTTGGGTTTGGCCCAGGCGAAGGAAGCGCCGAGCGAGATCAGCGCCAGTATCGCGGTGACCACGGAAGCTGTGACGACGGTGAAAAACTTTCCAAAGACAACGTCGGTGCGCGAAATGGGGCTGGAGAGAATTGTTTCCATGGTGCCGCGTTCTTTTTCGCCGGCGGTGAGATCCATGGCGGGATAGGTGGCGCCAGTAAAAGAGAAAATGATGATGAGGTAAGGAATTAATCCGCCAAACAGAGCCGCACCGACCTGAGACGCGGAGGCGACATTTTTGGAGTCAACGGTAAATGGATCCACCAAGCCAGGGGGCAATCCGCGCGCGGTCAGGGCATCGCGCAGGATTTGCTGGCGATATTTGTCGAAGAATTTCTCCAGCTTGCTCTCGGCTTCTTCGGATTTGTCGTTGTTCTCAAAATAATCGATGACGACTTTTTCAGAATGGCCGGCGCTGATGGCCGCGTCGAAGCCGGAGGGAATTTCGACGACGGCGCGAATTTTCTTTTCGGCGACCTGGTGAAGAGCATCCTGCGAGTAGGGCAGAACGCGAATGCCGGAGAGTTTTTGCAGAGCGGCAATTACGTTGGGCGAATTGCCGCCTCCGTGAATCATTACCGGAGCGATTTCGGTTTTGGCTTCGCCGGAGAATTCGGCGGTGACGTATCCGATGCCGAGGAATAAGAGTGGGAACGCGACCAGGGGCATAACGATCATGGAGCGAATAGTGCGTTTGTCGCGCAGCATATCGCGAAGTTCTTTGCGGTAGACAATCAGCGCGTTGCGCAGGCTCATCGGCCATCTCCTGAAACTTCCACGAACACGTCTTCGAGACTTTCCTTGCGAAAATGATTGCGCATTTCTTCGAGGGTCCCTTCGGCGCGGAGTTTTCCGCCGTGAATGATGCCGATGCGGTCGCAGAGTTTTTCGGCTTCGGGCATCACGTGGGTGGAGAAAATCACGGTTTTGCCGCGCTCGCGGCACTGGCGGATGAAGTCGATGATGGAGCGGGCGGTCATCACGTCGAGGCCGCTGGTCGGCTCGTCGAAAATCATTACCGATGGATTGTGAATCAGCGTGCGCGCGATGGAGACTTTTTGCTTCATCCCGGTGGAGAGCTTGCCGCAACGGCGGTCGCGGAACTCCTGCATGTCGAGAGCGGTGAAGAGTTCATCAGCCCGCTGGCGAACGGTAGCCGCATCGAGTCCGTAAAGCTGGCCGAAGTATTCTACGGTTTCGTACGCGGTGAGGCGGTCATACAGCGCAGTGGCTGTGGAAAGGAAGCCGATATTGGCGCGGACTTTTTGCGGCTCGCGCGCGATATCATAGCCAGCGACGGTCGCGGTGCCGCTCGTCGGCGCAAGAATTGTGGCCAGCATGCGCAGTGTGGTTGTTTTCCCAGCGCCGTTTGCGCCCAGTAGGCCGTAAATTTCGCCGGGCAAGCACGAGAAGCTAATGCGGTCCACGGCGCGAATGGCGCCGCGCTTTTTGTCATGGAAGGATTTGCTTAATTCCCGCGCTTCAATCACCGCACGTCCTCGTTTCGGCCCTGGAAATCCGGGCCATTCTGAATTGAACTTTGTATATTTTGCTTATGAACGATTTCGCGGAAGCGGACCGCGACCATGTTGCGCCTCTGCCCATGCGGCCCGATAAACTACATCGGAGCCTACAAACTCACGCTTCAATCACCGCACTCCTGATTTCAGCGCCAGATGTTGGCGCAGCGTTTGAACTAGCTCGTGTACGTTGGTGTACGTAGGTGTCCGTTGGGGCCGATCCAAAACATCGGCCTCTACACACTACGAATCCTACAGGGAGAAGTTACACCGAGAGCACACAAGTTGCGCAGATTTCCCGGCAAGGATGGCTCCGTGCTGATGTGTGCCCGGATTATTGTACGGTTGAGCTGAGGCTTTTGCAAAAATAGGGAAAGCCGGGCAGAACCATTTCTGTCCGGCTTTCTAGTCGGCGGACCGATTGAAAACATCGGCCCCTACGAAAAACTTTATTGCATTTGCACAGTTGCGGAGCGGCTCAGACGGAAAGCCACGTGAGATTCGGCAGGCAAAGTGATGTCTTTTTTGCCGGTGACCGCAGCGCCTGCTGTTCCTGCACCGCCGCCGGCTGCCGCGCCGATGGCTGCGCCTTTTCCGCCGCCGGCAATTCCACCGATAATGGCGCCGAGAGCGGACCCGCCGCCGATGGCGACGATGTCGCGCTTTTTATGCGACTTCCCTTCCATGGTTAACGCCTGCGTGTGCACGGGAACCCATGCGCCGTTGATCTGAACGGATTTCAGTTCGAGGGACAGCAATGCCGGTTTGGACAAGCGGCCCGATTCCCTTGCGTCGACAACTGTGCCACGGACGCGGGCATCGCGCTTGACGACCACTTCACCATGGACCCTTACCGGCTCAGATACGGTGGCCTCGAAGCTGTCCCCTGCCGAACTGCCTTTGCTAGACAATGCCGTGTCCAATGTGACGTGAATTTCTGTGCCTGCCGGAATGGTGATGGGCTGCGGAGCGGGTGCGCTTGCGGCTTCGGAACTTGGCGCGGCCGATGAACCGCCGCTGGAGGAACTGGGCTGCGCCGATGACGCGGCGTTTGCGGCGCTGCCGCCATTGGCGTTATTGGGATTGCTGCCATTGCTGGAACATCCGGCAAAGATTAGCGCGGCTGAGAAGGCTGCGGCTGCGCAAAATGATGAGTACCAAGAGCGTCTCAATCAACACCTCCGAATCATTGGAATTCCTCTACTGGGATGGGTTCAGCATAATACAGAACGGGCATCGAAAAAAAAGGGCGGGGGTACGGCGTGCGCGGAAGAGTCAACGCGCAGAGTTTATCACCCGGTGATTTGCTCCAAAGCACGGAGCGGCTGCGGGCGCGGGAAATTGTGATAGATTGAATGAAATGTCCAGCCAGACGACATCATTTTTGCACCGCGTTCTCATCGTCGAGGACGAGGAAAACGCACGCAAAGGTTATGAGGCATTGCTTCGGAAGTGGGATTGCGACGTTCTCGGCGTGGCTACGGCTGAAGAAGGCATGGCTAAGTTTTCGGATTTTCAGCCGGCAGTCGTCCTCGCGGATGTGGAACTTCCTGGAATGAACGGACTGGAGCTGCTGAGCCAGCTTCATACGAATGCGCCGGAAACGCCGGTGATCATCATCACGGGGCGCGGCAGCGACGAACGGGCGGTGCAAGCGATTGAGGCGGGCGCTTTCTGGTACATCGAAAAGCCGCTCAAACCGCCGGTGCTGCGTTCGCTGCTCGAACGCGCCATGGGCAAGGTGCACGACCGCAAGCAAGTGGCGGCGCTGACGCGGCAATTGAGAGATGCCGGCCGGCTTGGCGAGATGGTCGGCAGCTCGAGGACGATGCAAGACGTGATGCGGCAGATCGAAACGGCGGCGCCTTCGACGGCTTCGGTGCTTATCACTGGTGAAACCGGCACAGGAAAGGAAATTGCAGCGCGAACGATTCATCAGCTTTCCCCGCGCGTCCATCAGCCATTTGTGGCGATCAATTGCTCGGCGATTCCCGAGTCGCTGATGGAAAGCGAGATTTTCGGGCATGAGCGGGGCGCGTTCACCGGCGCTGCGGAACGGCGGCTCGGATGCTTCGAACTTGCGGACGGAGGCACGCTGTTGCTCGACGAAATTGGCGAGATGCCAGCGGCGACGCAATCGAAGCTGCTGCGCGTGCTGGAAGATCACAAAATTCGCAGAATCGGCAGCAAAGTCGAGACTCCTGTGAACGTTCGCGTGCTGGCGGCGACGAACAAAGATCCGCAGCAAGCCGTGGCGCAAGGGCAACTGCGGCAGGATCTGTATTTTCGGCTGAATGTGTTTCATATCCATTTGCCTCCGTTGCGCGAACACAAGGACGATCTGGCGTCGCTGGTAGAGCAATTGCTGAAAGACATGAACCAGAAGCATGGAGTGGAAACGAGCGGCATCAACTCCGATGTGATGGAGCTGTTTAAATCTTATCCGTGGCCCGGGAATGTGCGCGAGCTTCGCAACGTGCTGGAACGGGCTGCTATCGCCTGCAATCACGGCTCGATTGGACGCCAGCATTTGCCTGAGGATTTTGCGCGCGGGCCGATCGCTCAAGCCGGAGAGCTTTCGGGCCTTCGTTTTCCTCCTGGAACGACCGTGGAAGCGGCGGAACGCGAACTCATCCTGCAAACCCTTCACGCCACGAACCAGAACAAGACTCGCGCCGCCGAGTTGCTGGGCATCAGCCTGAAAACGCTGCACAACAAGCTGAAAGAGTACGAGGCCGCACGGATAGATGACGTTAAGTCTGAAAAATAAGTTTACGCTGGCCACCGCTGCTCTCGTCCTCGTGGTCGTCGCGCTGATTTCCGGACTGTATGTGGCGCGGCTCACTCGGCAAGTTATCGCGCAAGCGCATGATCGGTCGCAATTCGTGCTGCAGCAGGTCTTTGTGGCGGCGCAAAACGCGCTTCGTGCAGCCGCTGAAAGCGGGGCTGCGCCGGTCACATCGACGCCAGAAGACATTCGCGATTACGTGCAGAAAACGTTAGATAAGGATCCCGGGCTCTCCGCGCTGATCGAGTCGGACATGAGCTACTCGGCCACGGTATATGAGATCACCATCAGCGATAATTCGGGGACGGCGCTTGTGTCGAGCGACGCTTCGCTTCCGGGGAATCCGGTCGCGGCGCGTCCGAGTCTTTCCAAGCTGGTGAGCGCGCCGTTTGCCGAACAGCTTCGCATTCTCAATGGTCCTCCGCGAGTTTATGAACTTTCGCTGCCATTCAATGTGGGGGACCATCCGTTCGGCGAAATTCATGTGGCCATTTCTTCCGCTCTGTTGCGCGATGAAATCTGGCCTGGATTGCACTCTGCGGCGTGGGTAGCGCTTGCGGCGGTGATACTTTCCACGCTTTTTACGGCATTCGTCAGCCAAGTCGCTCTCGCGCCGCTCTCACGCATTTCGGCGCAGTTGGACCGCATTTCCGCTGGAGAATTCGATCCTGAGCCGGTGACCAAAGCGGGAGAACTTGGACAGGTATCCAACAAAATCACACGCATTGGGCAGCAGTTGCGGGACGTGCGGGAAATTTTCAGCACTTTGCGCGAGAACATGAATCAGATCATGTCGGGCCTCGAAGATGGCCTGCTGCTATTCAATGTGGAAGGGCGCGCGGTGCTGGTGAGCCCCTCGGCGGAAAAATTTCTTGATATCGGTTCGGAAAGCCTTCTTGGACGCAAAATGGATGAGATTTTCCCTTCCGGCCATCCGCTCGCGGAGGCGCTGCGAATTGGACGCGCGGATCAGGCTTCGGATTTGCAAACGGAGCAAGTGGAAGTTGAGCTGCCTGGCGCGCGCGGTGTGCGCCGCGTAGGAGCGAGCGTGCAGCCGATTCAAGAAAACGGTGCGCGGATGGGATTGCTGGTTACGCTGCGCGATCTTGAATCGCTGGAAAAAATCGGATCGCAATTGCAAGTGTCGGAGAGACTCGCAGCGCTAGGACGTGTCACGGCGGGAGTTGCGCATGAAGTGAAGAACCCGCTGAACTCGATGCGCGTGTGGCTCGAGGTGCTGAAAGCTAATTTGCCTCCGGACGCGGAAACGCAGCAAGCATCGAAAATGCTGGATTCGGAAATCGACCGGCTGGATCGCGTGGTGAAAACGTTCCTGGAATTCAGCCGGCCGGTCGAGCTCGAACGCGAGGAAGTCAACTTGCCTGAGCTTCTGGAGAGCGTGCTCGCCGCTGCGCGGCCGTCCATTGATCGCGCTGGAATTCAGCTCCTCAAAGACATTCCCGCATCGTCATTTCCGCCGATGGAGCTGGACCGGCGTTTGATCGAACAGGCCGTGTTGAACCTGGTGCTGAATGCTTGCCAATCAATGACTGCGGGAGGCCGGCTTTCGGTCGCTCTTCGGCGACTGACCGACACGGCGGAAATTTCCATTGGCGATACAGGGCCGGGAATTTCCCCAGAAAACCGGGCAAAAATTTTCCAGCTTTTCTTCACGACGCGCAAAGGCGGCACAGGAATAGGGCTGGCGAATGCTTTTCGGTTTGTGCAGTTGCACAATGGTTCGATAGAATTCGATACGGAGGTCGGACGCGGAACAACATTTCGCATCGAGCTCCCGCTACATCACGTAACGCCTGTTTCGGCATCCTATAACGATTATGGACAGCCATTCGCCAGGCGAGCCTAGCGAGAGCTATCATTAAGAAGATATCCCGACGTATGTCGAGACCAGACTCAACCCGTCCTCGAATCTGGCTTTCACGGCAAACGCTGAAGCTGATTTCGTCAGCTATCGCTACGTGTGCTGCGGCGGCTTGCCTGGCATTTTTGTGCTCTGGCTGCGCGCAAAACCGCGTCCACGCATCAGCGCCTGTAACTGTTCCACCAAATCCGCCGGCGCCAGTTCCCGTGGCCGACAAGGGCAAATCGTCTCCGGATTCTATTCCGGCACCCACGACGCCGGCGCCGAAAAATCCGGTGCCGACGACTCCGCCGGCCGACCTGAATCCCAAGCCGGAAAATCCGAAGCGGCCGGAGACTTCTTCTCCGCAACCGGCTGAACCGGAACGGCCCGCGGCACCGCAAATCTCGCCGCAGATTTCGCCGTCCGATCAGTCGCAGCTTCAGCAGCAGGCGAACCAGCTCATCTCGAGCACGCAGCAAAATCTGCATCGCTCCGACGGACGCCAGCTCAATTCCACACAAAAGGATATGGTGGATAAAATCCGCGGCTTCCTGGCACAGGCGCAAAATGCTCTGACCACTTCCGACTGGGAACGCGCCAAGAAACTTTCCGACAAAGCGTATCTGCTCTCACTTGAACTACTGAAAACCCTTTAGTACTCGCGGTTAATTTCCCTCGTTCCAGAAAAATTCTCACTGCAAGACGCGATGCAGTGCGCCACGGGGCTGGCGGGCTGTTCATCCAATCAGCCGTATGAGCGCGAATCAAAAACCTCAAACATCAACTTGGCGGATTACAACCACACTAGCGCCGGCTCTTTCGAACTTGCCGGATCTTTCCCGATTCAACAACCTTTCTACGGCTAGGGCGGATCTCGTGCGCGGCATCCAATATGGGCGGCTTGCTGCTACTCGTGCCCCGCGTTACTCGTTGTGGGATTTTGAAAACGAGACCGACTTGCTCGATTTAGCCATCGAGAGCGTCCCCCTGAGCGAAAGTATGAGTTTTGCTTTCCTGAAGGGATTCGCTGCGGAGTTTCGCAATACTTATCAGCGGCGTTGCGGCGCGTCGTAATCATCTACGGCAGGCTCCCGTCGCTTTGCGGTAAAATCAGCGTGTGAAAACGTATGACACGCTGATTGTGGGCGGCGGCATTATTGGCGCTTCGCTGGCGCTCGAGCTTTCGCTCAAAGGGCAGGCAGTGCTCCTGCTTGACCGTCAGGAGCCTGGGCGCGAAGCGTCGTGGGCCGCAGCAGGGACGATTTCACCGGCTCCCGACGCTCCGGCCGCTGCGATGGACGCACTTTCTCGCGAGAGCTATCGGCTTTATCCCGGGTTCATCAGCGAACTCGAATCCGCCACGGGAAAGTCGGCTGGTTTTCATCCGGATGGGGCTGTAGAACTTTTCTTCGGCTCGGACGCCGAGTTCGAGCGCGACGAACGCCTGAAAATAATCTCTGAAGCAGGAATTTCGGCGGTGCCAGTTTCGCTCGCCGAGGCTGCGCGCATCGAACCTGCCATTGGTCCATCCCCTCGCGCTGCTCTTCACATCCGCGACGAGGCAAACCTCGATCCTCGCGTGGTCACACGCCTGGCGCTGAACGCCGCAGAAAATGCGGGCGCGGAAATTCGCGGCGGCACGGAAGTCATCTCGCTGCTTATCGATGATGCCTGTTGCACAGGCGCGCTGGTCTCTTCTGTCGAGGAAACCCAGACGAGCGCCAGGCAGATTCGCGCTGCGGAAAAAATCGAGGCGCGCAATGTGGTTGTTGCGGCGGGCTGGCGCTCGGGCGAAATTAGAGGCGCTGAGGCTTATGCGCCCACTTCGCCGGTTCGAGGACAGATGGTCGCTTTCGGTCCGGTGGCCGGCGCACCGCGTAGGATTCTCCGTTGCGAACGCGGGTATATTGCGCCGAGGGAAGATGGCCGCGTGGTCGCGGGCAGCACGCTTGAAGCTGGGAAAATTGCAAAATACACAACCGGCGGCGGCATCCAGAAAATCCTCGCCGCAGCAATCGCAATGACTTCTGCACTGGCTGAAGCTCCGATTGTCGAATCGTGGGCCGGCCTCCGTCCCGATTCGCCGGATCATTTTCCGATAATCGGCGCAACGGATATAGATGGCCTATTCATTGCTACGGGGCATTATCGGAATGGAATGCTTCTCGCCCCCATCACGGCAAAATATCTTTCGGAGTGGATTGTGAACGGACGGGGATCGGAACTTCTTGAGCCGTTCACGCCGATGCGTTTTGCCGCAAAACCGCAAGGAGCCGCAAAATCCTGATGGCGTGAGGTTCTGAGAGGACGCGGGTCTTAATGCGGAATAATTCCTGTGGTGCGCCGCGGTTCACGATTCGGAGGGCCTGCTAAAGTCGAAGCCTGGCCCGGACTGGTGAAATTAATTTTCTGCGCCAATAGATAAAGCGGGCGGTTCAGCGAGACGTCGAGAGTTGTTCCGCGGGGCAATTCGGCCTCCGGCCCGCGCGAGAACAGCACTGCCGCGAGCCCCGCGGCCGCACCAATACCTGCGCCCATTCCGGCCGCTCTGCCGCTGCGGCCAGCAATTGCGCCGATTCCCGCGCCGGCCATTGTCGTCTGCGCAACCGTGTTGACGTCGCCGGACTTGTTCGTATCGCCCTTCACTGTGCCTTCTTTTCCCACCGATTCATTGCCGCCGGTGCCCGCATCGCGGGGGATGGCATTGAACGAGGCTTGATACCCGTTGGGCAAAATCAAATTGTCCAGGCGGATGCGAATTTCCGCGCGGCCCTTGACGTGTCCTGCGCGTTTGGCCTCAGTCACTTCCCCGCTGACGTAAGAGCCCGCGGGAATCGTAATTTTTCCATTGATCAGAATGGGGAAGATTGTTTCGAGAAAAACGGGATCGCCGGCCTTCGCGCTGCGCGTGGAAATTGCATTGTGCAGCACCAGAGGCAGAACGGTTCCGGTGGGCACTTGCAGATACTTTTCGGGATTCGCAGGTGCCGCGTTGGCGTTATCTTTTTCTGGCGTTGTTAGCTTCGCTGTTGTCTGCTGTTGTTGCGCTTTTACGGTAATCGGCCCTGCGTTCGATACCGACTTATCGGACGAAGTTGCGGAAGACTGTTGCGCGGGCGGATTCGCCAATTGCGCATTCGCTCGCGGAAGGGCGAAGATTGCCGCAGTCAAGATTGCAATTAAGATGGCGCGTTTACTCATGGCGTACCTCGCGCAACACTCAACGGATGCTCGATGCTTGCACTCAGGATGCTCCGCACGCCGCCCGGAAGTCAATCTCGGCGCTGCGGGTTTTCTGTGGATTTGACTCTCGCTGCCCGCCCCGCTTACTCTGTCATTTCACAACGGCCCGCCGCAAAAATTCCGCAGGAGGATTTCTGAATGGCCAATCTCGTTCTTGTTTACGGCATGCGCTTGTTTCCGGAGGAGGAGTTGGAGTCCGTCGGCGGCGCTTCGGTAAAACTCAAAAATGGGCGAACCGGCAACATCACTTTGCACTTGATCGAAGGCTCGAAGGAACAGATTGAACAGGCGCTTAAACAATCGCTCGACGCGTTCTTCGATTTATATCCGGAGATTTGAACCGCGGGTGATTGCGCAGCGCTTCGCGCGAGGGCTTAGGTCAGCTAATAAGGATTACCGTTTGGCCCGTGAGATCGAAGCGCTTGCGGCAGCGGATGTTGCGGCAGGCGACCATGTCGTCGACGCGCACCATGTAGGAGCGAGCTTTCGCGAAATGCGAACGGTCTTCTTCGTTTGAGCCGCGCGGCAATTCGTTTTTCTTCGTTCGCACTTTCCAGCGCACGGGATAGCTATTCTCCTGGCGGCAGTGCGGACAGGTGAGCGGAATCTGCTTGGTTTCTTCCTTCTCGTCGTAAAATTTTCGGTCGTCAGCCATGTCGCCCTTCAGTTTGTTTTCTCAGCCGGAGCGCTTGCCGCATCAACGGAATTCATTTCGCTGTGAATTTCTTCTACGTTCATGAAGCGCAGTCCTACATCTTTCCATCTCGGCAGCCAGTATTCCAGCGCTTTTACTGTGTGCCGGCGCTCGCCTTGCTCGTTTCGGTGATCCCCATCATGCAACAGCACGATATCGCCTCCGCCCACGCGCCGCAAGCGGCGAATCACGTTCTCGGCGGGTTGCGGCTTCCAATCCCACATCCAGCGCGACCACATAGCCACGCCCGAGTAGCCCAGGCGCCGGACGACTCCATCGAGCTGCGGGCCGCGAAAGCCGAATGGCGGACGCATCCATCGCGCGCGAATGCCCGTCGCAGAGTGGATTGCTTCATCGCAGCGGGTTAGCTCTTCGCGTAATGAGCTTGCCGGAAGGAAAGTGATGTTGGGATGTGTCTCCGTGTGATTCCCGATGGTGTGGCCAGCGGATACAACTTCTCGCGCGATCGCCGGAAACGCCCGCACATGCGCGCCCATTACGAAGAATGTGGCTTTTATGTTGTGGCGCTCGAACAGTTCCAGCAGGGCCGGAGTTGCTGCGGGATTCGGGCCGTCGTCGAACGTCAGTGCAATCGCGTTGAGATATCCGGTGGTGCGCAGGCAAGGGCCGAAAATCTGCGCGCCCGGATATACAGCTCCCCACGTCGCCACTGCGGCGCCACCGAATATCACTTCACGAGCTATGGCTACTGTGCTCATACGTTTATTTTCGCATGCCTCAGATTATCCGGCCACTTTTCCATTGATTCAGGTGCCGTGCTTTGCCATGTACCTCTGGTACGATACCGGCATTCAAAATGTCCGTATCCGCAGCCAGGATTCCCATATGGGCGCGCGCGTGCAGCCTTGTTTGGCTGGCTCTCTGGACACCTGTTTACTGGCATGTCTGGGGCGCGGAGAATTTCCTTCACGTTTGCGACATCGCGGTCATCCTGACTTGTGTAGGATTTATCTTTAGCAATTCGCTGCTGCTTTCGAGCCAGGCGGTTTCTTCGATCTTGACTGATCTTTTGTGGGATCTCGATGCCGGCTGGAGATTCTTCACCGGACATCCACTCACTGGCGGGACCAATTACATGTGGGATGCGCACTATCCTTTGTGGGCGCGCCTTCTTTCTCTATTTCACATCGTGTGGCCGGTCATATTGATTGCTTCGCTTTTACGCGTGGGCTACAACCGGCGTGGCTTGGCGCTGCAGTCAACGATTGCGGCGGGAGCGCTCATCGCGGCGCGGTTCGCGAGTTCGCAAGATAACATTAATTATGCTTTCCGGGATCCGTTGTTCCACCGTTCCTTTGGCGTGGCGCCTCTGCACCTTGCGATTATTTGGCTCGGACTCGTAGTTCTAATCTATTTGCCGGTGCATCTCGTTCTTTCAAAATTCCCGCCTCGCACGGGCTGGAACTCCGGCGGCAATCCATCGCCTGGCGTTTCCACGCTGCCGAAAATCTGAACTCCGCTGGGCGCTCTTCGCTATAATCGAAATGAGGCCAACATACATGCCTGCGC
>Ga0134126_10006099_pt1 | contig 15088 bp, 15 predicted proteins | sample KB31752_FD_96881 | JGI IMG/M metagenome (GOLD analysis project Ga0134126, IMG submission 96881) | Terrestrial soil microbial communities with excess Nitrogen fertilizer from Kellogg Biological Station, Michigan, USA - KB3-175-2 | ecosystem: Environmental > Terrestrial > Soil > Unclassified ...
AGGCTGCTGCTGGACTACGGCGCGCAAGCCCGAGGCATCACGGCCGACACCTGTATCGAAGAGTTGCTCGGGAAGGTGCCCGCCCCGTGACCGCGCTGGAGGAATTGCTGGCCATGCGCGGCGCGGCCCAGGGGCTGCGACTCCAGGCGCGGCGGCCGGCACACATGCCTCTTTCGGGCAGCCACCGCAGCACGCAGCGCGGACGAGGTTTGGAATTTCAGGAAGTTCGACCGTACGTGAGCGGCGACGATCCGCGCACGATCGACTGGCGCGTTACAGCTCGTCGCGGCAAACCGCACACCAAACTCTTTCGCGAGGAGCGCGAGCGCCCGGTATGGCTGCTGGCGGACCTCAACGGATCGATGTTCTTCGGCACTCGCAAACAGTTGAAATCAACAGTCGTCACGCATGCCGCGGCACTTCTTGCCTGGAGCGCTGCGCTGGGCGGCGATCGCATCGGCGCCGTGGTGGCGGGAACGTCCGGGTGCAAAATCATTCCGCCGCGATCGCGGGAAGCCGGCGTGCTACCTGTCCTTTCGACACTGCTCGACCTGCAGCCCAAGGCGCCGGCACCCGCCTCGGATGCTCTGCATACCGGGTTGAAGGCGCTCGCACCACTGGTGCATCCGGGAAGTCTGGTGTTGGCTTTGAGCGACTTCGCGAGCCTCGACGCCGGCCGCGTGGAGCCTCAATGGGCCGCCCTGTCAGTCCACAATGAATTCCGGCTGTTCTGGGTGACCGACCCCCTGGAGCGGCAAGCCTTACCCGATGGTCGCTTTCGCGTTGGCATACGGGGCAGATCGGTCGCCATCGACGGAGCAACCGTGCGCTCCGCCTGGCTCGAAAAATGGCGTCAGCGAGAAGCGCGTTTGCAACACCTCGCGCAGGGTATTCGCGCTCCGGTGACCCAGCTTGACACGAGCGAGCCTGTAGAAAGCGTGTTACGCCCGCTATTGTCACGGCGACGGACGGCGGCATGAATCCAAGCTGGTTGAACCAACTGGCTCCTGCGCACGCCCCCGCCGCGGCTGGGTGGTGGCCGCCCGCGCCGGGCTGGTGGGTTGCGAGCCTGATCCTCGTTCTGTCGGTTGTGCTACTGGTTTGGAAATTGCGGGACCCGCGCCGCGCCCGGCGTCAGGCAGCGTTGCGCCAACTACAACTCATACGAGCCAGTGACGCTGACGGAGCAGCCGTCGCGCGCGCGACGCAAAACCTCATCCGCCGCTACGCGCTGGAAGTGTTTGGTCATACCCGTGTCGCAAAACTCACAGGCGAGGCGTGGCTGACATTCGTAATGAATGCAGGTGGCGATGCGCTTGCCGGCGCCCCGGGTCGCTCAATGCTCACAGCCGCGTTCGGCAATCACAGTACCGACGATCGCCAACAATGGCTCGCCGGCGCGGAAGGCTTTATCAAGCGCGCGGGAAAGAAAGCCCCGGCGCTCGACATCCGCCGCGGCGCCGCCAGCACGCAAGGCAGTGCCGTGCGATGATTCACCTGGCGTGGCCCTGGATGGCGCTATTACTTCCCCTACCCTTACTGCGTTACGCGCTCAGTTCGCCGGCGCAACCGCGCGGCGCAACGGTCTTCGTACCCATCGCCGAGAGTCTGGCCGGCGCGAGCGTTGCTGCCACCGTGCGCGCCCCGAGCCGCGGGCGATTGATCTTTGCAGCGATCTGGCTACTCCTGGTGGCTGCCGCGGTGCGACCTCAGTGGCTCGGTGAGCCGCTACCGATCCCGACGACCGGCCGGCGCCTGATGTTGGCAGTCGATGTCTCCGGATCGATGGCGACCGAAGACATGTCCGGTGGCGCCAGCCGGCTGCGCGTGGTGCAGTCAGTGGCCGGGCGCTTCATCGACGGCCGCCACGGCGATCGTGTTGGATTGATTCTGTTCGGGACCCAGCCCTACCTGCAGGCGCCCCTGACCGCGGATCTGAGCACAGTCCATCGGTTCCTGAACGAGGCAGTCGTCGGTGTGGCCGGCACCGAGACCGCCATTGGCGATGCCATCGGGCTCGCCATCAAACGCCTGCGCGCCGAGTCCGGTAGCGGACGACGCGCGGCACCCGGTCAAACGGTGCTCATACTCCTCACCGATGGCGAAAACGATGCAGGGGCAATGCCCCCCGAGGAAGCAGCGCGCCTGGCAGCGCAATCAGGACTGCGCATCTACACCATTGGCGTCGGAGCGGCTCCCGGCAGTGGGTTCTTCGGCATGGGTACCGGCAATACCGACCTTGACGAGGACAGCCTCAAGGCCATCGCCAAAGCCACTGGCGGCGAATATTTCCGCGCCACTGATGCGGCCGCGCTGCAAGCGGTCTACCACCAGATCGACAAGCTCGAGCCAGCAGAGGGTACTCAACAGTGGCTGCGCCCTGCCGATGAGTGGTTCACGTGGCCATTGGCCGCCGCGCTGTTGTTGAGTGTCCCGGCTGCCGTGGCTGGAGGACGACGCGCATGGGCCTGAGCCACCTGACCGCACTGCACTTTCTCCACCCGGCGTGGCTCCTGACACTGCCCCTTCTGTGGGCGTTGACGGCATGGCTGGCGCGCTCGGTCTCACGCGACGGAAATTGGTCGCGCATCGTCGACTCACAGTTGCTGGCGCTCTTGCGCGTCAATGAAGGGCGCAAAGGAGGCCTGTCACCCTGGCCGCTGGTCGGAGCCATCTGGACTCTGGCCGTGCTTGCGCTTGCCGGCCCCGCCTGGAACCGGATCGAGACCCCCGGGTTTCGCGCCCCGGCCTCCTGGGTGTTGGCGCTTGACCTCTCACCCTCCATGTCTGCCACCGACATGAGACCTAGCAGGGTGGCGCGCGCACGCTATGCGGCAGCGGACATCCTGTCCGCTGCGCGCGATGCGCGGGTGGGATTGGTGGCGTTCGCGGGCGAGTCCCATACAGTGGCGCCTTTGACTTCGGATGTTGCGACGGTGCGCGTGCTGCTGCAGCCGTTGGCCCCGAGCTTGATGCCAGAATCCGGTGACAGATTGGCCCCAGCGCTGCAGGAAGCGCAGCGCCTGTTGGACGCCGGTGGACCCGCGCAACATGGGCAGATCGTGGTTTTGTCGGATGGGGTCTCCGATCCAGTTGAAGCCCTCGCCGCCGCGCAAGAGGTGCGCGGGAAGGGCACGACTATCAACATCATTGGTGTCGGCACAGCGACCGGTGCACCCGAACCCGATGGCAAGGGAGGCTTTATACATGACGCGGCGGGGAAGCCGGTCATTACGAAATTACAGAGCGAAGAGCTGCGCCGCATCGCCAATGCAGGCGGCGGCGAGTTCGTGCCGGTGAACGCGGTTGCCAGCCTGCTGAGTCGCCTGGAAGCGGCCCAATCGCATGACCTGAACACCGAAACTGCTTCCGAATCGCAGCAGTCGCAGCTCACGACCTGGCAGAACGAAGGCATCTGGCTGCTGCCGCCCATGTTGTTGTTGGCCGCATGGCTCGCCCGGCGGGGACGAGTGTGAAGCGATGCAGACGAACCGTTTGACACTCCTGCTGCTGCTCGGCTTGTTCGGCGCCACTGCACGAGCAGGCACCTGGAGCGACATGTGGACAACACGCGAGCAACAGGGCCAGCGGGCGCTCGATGCAAACCACCCGGCAGAGGCAGCCTCTCTCTTTCGTGACGCCCGGCGCCGCGCGTACGCGCAATTGCAGGCCGGCCAATACGAAAAAGCCGCACAACTGCTCAAACCCTTCAAGGATGCGAGCTCGCATTACAACCGCGGCAATGCATTGGCCCACACCGGGAACCTTAGCGAAGCCCTCAGCGCTTATGACTCCGCCCTGGCCGCATCGCCCGGCGATGAGGACGTGATCCGCAACCGCGATCTCGTCAAGCGGGCGCTGGAGCAACAGAAACAGAACGCCCAGCAAAACGGCGGCGGCGGCAAGTCACCCGGCGGCAACCAAGGCAACCAGTCGCATGCAGGCGGACAATCGCAAGCCGGCGGCCAACAGGCGAACAGCCAACACCAGCCCGGCAACCAATCACAGCCAGGCAACCCACAGCAGTCCGGCGGCCAGGCCCAGGCCAACAATCGCCCGCAAGACGGCAACCCATCACAGTCCGGCTCGCAATCGCAAGCAGGCAACCAGCAGCAGCCCAGCGGCCAGGCCCAGGCCAACAATCGTCCGCAAGGCGCCGGCAACCAGTCGCAGTCCGCCTCACAATCGCAAGCCGATGGTCAACAACAATCCGGCGAGCAAGCCCAGGCCAACAGCCGGCAGCAAGGCGCTGGCAACCAATCGCCGTCCGGTGCACAAGCCCAAGCAGGTGGCCAGCAGCAGCCCGCCGGCGCCGCGAACAACACCTCCGGCCCCGCCCTGGCGAACAACGCCCAGCCCGGCAGCGCCCCATCACAGACAAGCCGCGGCGCCGAATCCGCCCAGCAGGACGCCGCCGCCGGTCTTCACTACCAACAGGGACAACAGTCCCCTGCCGCCGGCGCCGCCAAATCATCCGGCCCCGACCAACTCGGCGCCACAGAGGCGCGCGGCGGCAACCGTACCGGCGCCACCGAGCTGCAACACGCAGAACCACCGTCGGAGCAGTCGCTCGCCCTCGATCAATGGCTTCGCGGTATCCCCGACGACTCCGGCGAACTGCTCCGCCGCAAATTCCTGATCGAACATATGATCCAACAACAGAGGGACGGGCGATGATCCGCCGCTTCCTGTTCGCACCCCTTCTCCTCCTGATGGCCGCCCTGCCCGCCAACGCCGCTCTGCGCGCATGGGTCGACAGCCCGCAGGTCGCGTCCGGCGACACGGTGCGATTAACCCTCGCACACGACGGACAGACCAACACGCGCCCCGATCTCAGCCCCCTCAAACGCGACTTCGACATCCTGGGCAGCAGCACCAGCCAAAGCCTGCAAATCAACAATGGCCATGCCTCATCCATCACCGAGCTGGACCTGTCACTCTCACCAAAGCGCTCCGGCCCGCTGATCATCCCCTCCATCACCTGGGACTCCGACAAAAGCCCGGTTCTCACGCTGAATGTCAGTGCGGCAGGCGCCAGCGCTGGCTCTGGCGCGAACAACAACGCCGGTGCAGCCGCCTCAGGTGGCAGAGTATTCGTCGAAACGACGGTAGAGCCGAAAACGCCCTATGTTCAGGCCGCTGCAGAGGTGACCGTAAAGGTCTATGCGGGGGTACCGATAGCGCACGCCGACCTGGAATTCTCCGATACCAACGATGCACTGGTGCGCCAAACCGGCCAGGACGGTGTCAACACCGTAGAAAGAAACGGCCAGTCCTATCAGGTCGTCACCCGCCACTATCTCGTCTTCCCGCAACACAGCGGGCACATCACGATCCAAGGCCCGGTCTTGAGCGGCCAGATTCCGGATCGCTCCCGCGGCCAGGGGACGGACCCGTTCTCCGATGTGTTCGGCAATTCTCCGTTCGCCGGCATGATGGGCATGATGAAACCCATTCGGGTCCACGCCGACCCGATAGTGTTGGATGTGCAGCCCCGGCCGGCCGGCGCCGCCGCAAGCTACTGGCTGCCGGCCCGCAATGTCACTCTGCAAGCCCACTGGAATCCCACTTCGCTCGAGGCTCATGTGGGCGATCCGATCACATTGACCCTGAAGCTGCGCGCCGAGGGCCTGACCGGCGCACAGTTGCCCGATCTTTCGACCCTGTTGAAGCTACCGCCGGGAATCAAAGCGTATCCCGACCAGCCGACCTTGAAGGACGACCCGCAGGGCTCGAGTGTCGCCGGTACCCGCGAGCAAAGCATCGCTCTGATTGCCGATCAGACCGGACAATTCACCATTCCGGAGCTGCATCTGAGTTGGTGGGACACCCAGACGAACCAGCCGCGGGAAGTCACCGTGCCCTCGCAGACGCTTGCGGTGTTAGCCGCGCCGGGCTCCTCTGGCAATGCGCAGCAAGTTCCGGCGCAGCAGGCCACAGGGACGACACCGACCACCGATAATCATCCGTCACAGTCGACTGCGGCGGGCGGCAACGCTCCCGGTTCCCAACCCAACAGGACCCCTGGCTCCGCGCAAACGCCCTGGAAATGGATCAGCCTGGGCCTGGGTTTGCTCTGGTTGGCGACCTTGGGCGCCTGGTTCGGCACTCGCAAGCGCATTACCGCCGCCACGAACCGCGGCCAGATCGACAAGTCACCACCAACCGCCGGCCGCTCAGAATCGCGCTCCGCATTTCTCGCTGCGTGTCGTGCCAATGACGCGCCGGCCGCCCGACGGAACCTGCTTCTATGGGCCAATGCCGAATGGAAAGGCCCGCGGATACACGGCTTGAACGCTTTGGCGAAGCTCCTCTCCAACTCCGAAATCGCCGGGCAGCTCCAGGCTCTGGACCGCGCCTGCTATGCACAGGGCTCCTGGAACGGCCAGGCACTCGCCAATACCTTGACGACGCTGCCGCTCCCCAACCGGACGCCAGCCCACCGCGCGCGTGAGCTGGCACCCCTGTATCGCTAGTCAGCTCAGAATTTGAGCACTTTCACGTAGCGCACGTGCGAAAGCGCGCGCAGGCTTTGCTGGATGCTCTCAGGGACCACCTGGTCGACACCCACGATGGCAATAGCGTCCTGGCCCTGAGACTGACGTCCGAGGTGGAACGTCGCGATGTTGATATTGGCCTCACCCAACATGGTACCGAGCGCGCCAATGAATCCTGGCTTGTCCGAGTTGTTGATGAACAACATCACCGGATGGAAGTCCGCCTCGAGCGCCATGCCCTTGACCTCGACGATCTTCGCATTGCCGGCCATCACCACACCGGCGATAGTGCGCCAGTGCCCTCCCGTAAGAACCCTGATGCGGATCAGGGACCCGTAGATCGGGGAGGTATCGCGCTTCGACTCAGTCAGCGGCGTGCCCTTTTGCTTGAGCACCGCTGGCGCCGACACCATATTGACGTCCGGCATCAACGGCCGCATCAGAGCAGCCAACGCTGTCGCCGTCAGAGGCTGCGTGTTGAGTCGTGAGACTTCTCCCTCGTACTCAATCTCGATGGCCTCCAATCCGTCGTCCGCGATCTGTCCCGCGAACGTCCCCAACTTGTCCATCAGCGCGGTAAACGGCCGCAGGCGTGGCGCCTCCTCCGCACTGATCGATGCCATGTTGAGCGCATTGGTCACCGCCCCCGCCAGCAGGTAATCCGCCATCTGCTCGGCAACCTGCAGCGCGACGTTCTCCTGCGCCTCGTTGGTGCTGGCACCCAGGTGAGGAGTGGCCACGAAATTCGGCGCACCAAACAACACGTTCTCTTTGGCCGGCTCCGTCACGAACACATCGAATCCGGCGGCGGCGACATGCCCGCTCTCCAGAGCAGCACGCAGGGCAGCCTCATCGACCAGGCCGCCGCGGGCGGCGTTGACAATAATGACGCCCGGCCTGGTCTTCGCAATAGCCTCGGCTGACAGAATATTTCGTGTTTTCTCCGTCAGCGGCGTGTGCAGCGAAATGGCGTCCGCACGGGCCAGCAGATCGTCCAACTCGACTTTCTCGACACCGAGCTTCAACGCACGCTCCGGCGACAAGAACGGATCGTAGGCGACCACCTTCATTTTCAGCGCCAGCGCACGCTCGGCCACCAGGGCGCCGATGTTGCCGCAACCGATAATGCCCAGGGTCTTGGCGTACAACTCCACGCCCATGAAGCGGTTCTTCTCCCACTTCCCAGACTGGGTCGATACGTCCGCGGCACCGATCTGGCGGGCCGCGGCGAATAGCAGCGCAATAGCATGTTCAGCGGTCGTGATCGAATTGCCGAACGGCGTATTCATCACCACGATACCGCGGGCGGTAGCGGAGGGAATATCGATGTTGTCAACGCCAATACCGGCGCGACCGATCACCTTCAGGCTTTTAGCCGCTGCGATAACGTCTTTGTCCGCCTTGGTGGCGGAACGCACCGCGAGGCCGTCATAACCGGCAATGATCTTGATCAGGTCAGGCTTCTTGAGCCCGACCTTCACGTCCACTTCGACGCCGCGGCTTTTGAAAATATCGAGCGCGCGCGGGCTCAGCTCATCGGCGATGAGAACCTTAGGCATGGCGACCTCCTTATCCTGCGGTTTTGACTTGCGCGACAGTGGCGGCAAACGCCCAGTCGAGCCACGGTGTCAGGGCGACCAGATCGCTCTGCTCGATCGTCGCGCCACACCAGATCCGCAGACCCGGAGGTGCCGAGCGGTAGGAAGCTGCGTCCAACGCTACGCCCTCCTTCTCCAGCACCGCGGCGAGATTCTTCGCAAACTCCGCCTGACCAGCGTCCGGCAGCGAAGTCACACGCTCGTCGACTACTTTCAAGCACACACTGGTGTTGCTACGCGTGGCCGCATCGGGGGGCAGGAAGTCGATCCAGGGGGTGCGCGCCACCCAGTCAGCCAACACCTTCGCGTTGGCATCGGCGCGAGCGTGCAGCGCAGGCAGTCCGCCAATGCTCTCTGCCCACTTCAGGGCATCCAGATAATCCTCGGTGGCCAGCAGCGAGGGAGTATTGATGGTGGCGCCTTCGAAGAGCTCCTGATCGAGCTTGCCCTTCTTGGTCATCCGGAAAATCTTCGGCAGCGGCCGGTCCGGCTTGTAACTTTCCAAGCGGGCTACCGCGCGCGGCGACAGAATCAACATGCCGTGGGCAGCTTCGCCACCCAGCACTTTCTGCCAGGAGAACGTCACCACGTCGCACTTCGCCCACTCAATCGGCTGGGCGAACGCGCCGCTGGTGGCGTCATTGATCGCAAGACCCTCACGGTCGGCGGGGATCCAGTCGAAGTTGGGGATCTTCGCGCCGGAGGTGGTGCCGTTCTGGGTGAAAATAATATCGGCGTTCTTACGCGCCAGCGTCAGATCCGGCAGCACACCGTACGGGCGGCCGACATGAATGCGGCAATCCGCGAGCTTCAGTTGCTCGGCGGCGTCCGTCACCCACTCCTCGCCAAAGCTCTCCCAGGCAAACACATCGACGGGGCGAGCGCCCAGCATCGACCACATGACCATTTCAACGGCACCGGTATCGGAGGCCGGAACGATCGCAATCTTGAAATCCGCCGGGACGCCTAACACCGCGCGAGTGCGGTCGATGGCCTCTTTGAGCTTGGCTTTCCCGGGCTTGGAGCGGTGTGAGCGTCCCAGCAATGCCCCATTCAGGGCTTGCAGATTCCAGCCAGGACGTTTCTTGGTCGGACCCGAGGAAAATCGGGAATCAGCCGGACGAAGGCCCGGCGCAGGCATGCGTGTCATCAGTTTGTACTCCCATCCTTACAGATGAGCGTCCGCCGTTGGGAGCGGATGGCCCGCCGCAAAGGATAGAGATCCGTACGAAACTGTCAACCGCTTTTGTGCGAGGAATGTGATGCGCGCCGGGTGAGCCCACTAGGCGGATTTACGGATGTACCGCTCACCGTTCATGAGCATGGTGCCATTCGCAGCGGCGATACCCATCTCCAAGCTCCGTCCTATCATGTGGGCGCGCGCGACGAACTGCTCGGCGATCTGTACGGGACACAACTCACGCGCGCTTGTTTCAAACAAGGCGAGCCAGCGATCGAAGTGTTGGGCGTCGATCGGCAACGGCAGATGCAACCGCATGGGTTGGCCCTGATAGCGGCCGCTTTTCAACATAACCGACGACCAGAAAGCGGCAATGCGGACCAGGTGCGGCTCCCAATCCTGAATCCGCGAGTTGAATATAGGCCCGATGAGAGGATCGACCCGCACGCGGTCATAAAAGGCACGGACCAGTTGGTCGATGAGACGCTCGTCGATTTCCTGCTCGGTCATGCAGTACAGGCTCCGAGCGGCAATGCCGTGACGCGCTGGTAAAACGTCATATTTTTGCCACCCAATTTAACGTTCAGAGTACCGCGGATCTGGTGCTCGTCAATGTGCCAGATTGCCCCACCCGTGGTGCCATGCCCACCCGCGCACACAAGCGAATACGACACCATATCGTCTCTGCGGGACTCCTGCATCAAGCTGCAGCCCTGCAATGCCGGGTGGCTCAGGATAGGAAATGCCTCCGCCAGCGGCCGGTGCGCCAGACACTGCTTTTCATGGGTAATGGTGTACCTGAGGTTCTCCTCCAGGTTCGGCATCCCGGTCTCCGTAGTCACCTCGTACACCCGCTCCGGAAAGGTCTCCAGGGCACGCACCGCCGCACTTGCCAGCGCCAGCGCTACCACCACTGAGCAATAGAGTGAAACCGGCGAAATGCGGGTAGCCATAGGCAACTCCCGAGGTGTAGCCGCCAACCTATCCCCACCCTCGCCCGGCGAGCAACCCGATTCTTGCGACGATCAGAACCCGGACATGGGCCGTCACGAGCCCTTCAGAATGAAACCCCGCGCGCTGCTCATCCAACAAGGTTGCATCACGGTAGCACCTCCATGAACAATGCGAGCACCGCCATTGGAATGCTTCTCATAGAAGGAGGTCGCAACTGTGTTGAGCGAACTGCGCCGAGCATTGCAGCGCGTGGGCGATCCGGTCAAGGCGCCCACCATGCAGGCTTATATGAAGTCTTCAATGGCGTATCACGGGGTTCCCCTCCCACTGGTCCGCAAGGTCTGCAAGGAAGTCTTCGCCGCGGCGCGCTTCAAGAATGCGGTGGACTGGCAGTCGCAAGTGCTGGGCTTGTGGCGCAATGCCCGCTTCCGCGAGGAACGCTATGCCGCCTTACATCTCGCTGGCGACAAGCGAGCCCTGGCCTATCAGAGCCCCGCCGCGATGAAGATGTACGAGGAGCTCATAGTCACGGGCGCGTGGTGGGACTTCGTCGATGAAGTCGCAGCCCATCGGATCGGGCCCATCCTGCGGGACCATTCAGCCCCCATGCGGCGCAAAATGCTTACCTGGAGTAAGTGCGACAACCTGTGGAAGCGGCGCAGCTCCATTATCTGCCAGCTCGGACTCAAGCAGCACACCGACCTCGAGCTGCTCTACGCCTGCATCGCGCCTTCCCTCGACTCGCGGGAGTTCTTCCTCCAAAAGGCGATCGGCTGGGCGCTGCGTCAGTATGCGCGGACCGATGGCGCCGAAATCAAGCGATATGTCCGGACCAATGCCGCTCGCCTGAGCGCCCTCAGCCGCCGCGAAGCCTTGAAAAATCTGACGTGAGCGCCCCGCCCGTCATTTTACGGCGAGAGATTCCACAGTAGTGCGGCCGCTCTCCACCCCTGATGTGTTGTAGGCAGTCAGGGAGAAGTACCAGGAGGTCGCCGCAAGCCCGCTGATCACATAGCGCGTCAAGCCGGGATTAGCCACAGTAACAATCTGTGTCAGGCTGTTGGGATTGGTCCCATAGTAGATATGGTAACCAGCCAGATTCGCCAACACCGACCCGTCCGAATTCAGTGTCGGTGGAACCCATGACAGCGTCGCTGAGCCCGTTGACGTCGGCGGAACGGGAGGATTCGTCACTGGAGGCGGCGGCGTTGCCACACCCGCCTGCACGACGATCGAGAAGACCGGCAACGAGGCCTTCATGTAGCCGTCGTACGCGGTGATCACGATGTTAGGGTACGAACCGACGTTGGCCGCGCCGGGAGTGCCGGCCAGGCGACCCGTATTGCCGTCGAAACTCGCCCAGGCGGGCTTGTTCCAGATGCCGAATTTAACGGTAAGACCGTTCGGATCGGTGGCACCAGGCTGAAATGAATACACCTTGCCCGCCACGACCGCGCCAGCGGGACTGCCGCTGATGCGTGGCGGATTTGCGGGTAGCGGCAGAACCTTTACCGAGAAGGGTGCGAGGTAGGCGCGCGCAGTTCCGTCGCTCGCCGAAATCATGATGTTGGCAAACGTCCCCACGTTCGACTGCGGCAGCGGCGTCCCGTATACGCGCCCAGTCCTCGTGTCGAACTGTGCCCACGAAGGCTTGTTCGTGATGGAAAACGTCAGCGTCTTGCCGGGCGAATCACTCGCGCCTGGTTGGAACGCATAGTAGTGCGCAGCGACGACCGAAGCGGCAGGCGTCCCGGAAAGAACCGGCGCCGCGGTGGCAATGACCCAAGGTGAAGACAGAAGAGCGAATGCGGTGAGTGAGCGAACAGCCGTGAGCCGCGGGCGCGCCGCCCTGGCGATTGAGAAACGATACATTCCAGACCTGCCCCGTAAGTGGTTGCGATTTTCACAGGGCAGGCAAACGTGCGGCAGCGATCCGGGCGTGAACCGGACTCGTCGACCTCACATGGCGGCACACGAGCCGCGACTGGCGGCATCGAGTTCCGGCAACCCCGCTATCTTAAGAACGCTGCTGAGAGTTATGTCAACAACGTCCCTGAGACCGGAGGCTTTGCGTCCCCGCCTCACGACGGGTTTGCCCTTGCGTTGAGCTCAGTACACTCCCGTGCAACCGCACAAGCAATACGCAATCGCGCAGTTCAGGCCTTCTACGCCAATATGTTTGCAGACCGTGACGCCCCTACCGATTTCCGCCCAACCGTCGCCGAGTCGAGACATCGCTGCAGAGCGCACCCCTTGACACGCCGCACCGTTAGTCGTATTTAACCAATAGGTTCTCAACCAAATGGTTAAGCACAAGTGCCGCAATTACCCACCCCCGACCCCCTGAGCGCCACGCTCGCCGCGCTCGCCCACCCGACGCGTCGAGGCATCCTGGCACGCCTGGCGAACGGCGCAGCCTCCGTGACCGAGCTGGCAGAGCCCTACGAAATGAGCCTGGCGGCCATCTCCAAGCACCTGAAAGTCCTGCAAGGCGCAGGACTGGTGTCGCGTGCGCGAGATGCGCAGTGGCGACCGTGCCAGCTCGAGCCGCAGCCCCTGGAGGCCGTGTACAGCTGGCTGGAAGACTACAAACAACTCTGGGAGCGCAACCTGGACAGCCTGGGCGAGTACTTGAAAACCATCCCAAAGAACAAGACACGCAAGAAACCGAGGAAACGCAAATGAGCACAAAATCGAAACAGTCGGCCGCGCGGCCATCCGCCCGATCACCCGGACCGGCGGCACCGGAGCCAAAAGCGTCGGTCATCGAAATGACCCGCACCTACGACGCCCCAAAGGATGTGGTGTGGGAAGTCATCACCGACCCCAAGCACGTCGCCCGCTGGTGGGGTGGCCCGGGCGTCACGAACCCGGTATGCGAGATGGACGTTCGTCCTGGAGGCCAATGGCATCACATCATGCGCTTCCCCAACGGCAACGAGCTCCAGATGGACTTCGTGTTCGTGTTGGTGGAAAAGCCGCACAAGCTGGCCTGGCAGCAGACAGCCAGCAACCACCCCGGCGCCCCTCGGGATATCACCTTTACTGTCACCCTCGAAGAGCTGCCCGGTGACAAAACCGCGTGGAAGCTGGTCACACGCTTCCTCTCGCCCGAAGACCGGGATTTTGCCCTGGCTACCGGCTTTCGCCAGCCGATCGAAGCCAGCAACGAGCGCCTGGCTGAATACCTCAAAACCTACAACAGCAAAGGATGAATCGCCCCATGACGATTTCCATGTACACCATGAGCGTCGACAGCTTCGTGCCTATGTTGGAAAGCCTCGCCGGGATACTGGACAAAGCCGCCACCCACGCCTCACGACAAAACACAGATCCGGTGCGTGCCCGCCTCGCTCCGGATATGTACGACCTCGCACAGCAGGTGCAGATGGCCTGTCACTATGCCACTGACACTGCCGCCCGGCTTCAAGGCAAACCCGCTCGGGCGCCGGCCGCGGACAATGACGATCAATCGATCGATGACCTGAAACGGCGCATTGCAATCGCGATCCAGGAGCTCAAAGCGGTCGCCCGCGACTCGTTGTCCGGCTCCGAGGGGTGCAATTGCAACCTCCCGATACCGAACGGCATGATGATCGAGATGGACGGCCTGCGGTTCCTGCGATCCTGGTCGCTACCCCACTTCTACTTCCACGTGGTGACGGCGTACGACATCCTGCGTCACAATGGAGTAACCATCGGCAAGCGCGACTATCTCAGCCAGGTCGGACAGTTCATCAGGCCGGACTCACTCATCCCTTTCGGCACACGCGCGGAACCCCAAGTGAGCTCCAGCCTGCTGTAAGCGTCGGCATCCAACGGCTGCGAAAAGTAAAAGCCCTGCAGGATGTCGCAGCGGTTGGCGGCCAGGAACTTCGCCTGCCCCTCCGTCTCCACACCCTCGGCGACCACTTCCAGGCCCAGATTGTGGGCCAGACTGATGATGGCCAGCGTGATGGCCGCATCATCCGGATCATGCGTGATGTTGCTGATGAAGTTGTGGGCAATTTTCAGCGAATCGAGCGGCAACTGTTTGAGGTAGGAGAGCCCCGAGTAACCCGTGCCGAAGTCATCCACCGCCAGCGAAACGCCGGACTGCTTGAGCCTCGTCAGCGTCTGGATGGCCTGCGCCGGATCATGCATCAGCACCGATTCGGTAATTTCCAACTCAATCTTTCCGGGCGCGAGGCCCGATGATTCAATGATCCTGCGCATAGGTACGTCGCAGTGCGGCTGCAACTGCCGCGGCGACAGGTTGATGCTCACCGAATGGACGTGCAGGCCGGCCCGCTCCCAGCGACGCATCTGTGCGCAGGCAGCCTCCAACACCCACAGGCCCACCGCCCCGATGAGTCCGGTTTCCTCCAGAATCGGCACGAACTGCGCCGGCGACACCAGGCCGCGCTCCGGGTGCTGCCAGCGCAACAACGCCTCGGCGCCGCAGATTTTGCCCGTAGCGGACGACACTTTCGGCTGGTAGTGCAACAGGAATTCGCCGCGTTCCAACGCACGCCGCAGGCCGCGCTCCAGGTGCATGCGCTCCAGGCAGCGCTGGTTCATCTCGGGGGCGAAGAATTCATAGTGATTGCGACCGCGCTCGCGCGCCCGATGCATCGCCAGCTCCGCGTTTTTGATCAGGGTATGCGCATCGGCACCGTCGGTGTCGAAGACCGATACGCCTGCGGTTGCCGAGATGAACAGCTCGCCAGCTGGCAGATCGAACGGTTGTGCGATAGCGTGCAAAACGCTTTGCAGCACCGGCGCCACCTCCTCGACCGCATCGATGTTGGCCAGTGCGATGGCGAACTCGTCGGCTCCCAGACGACTGACGCTGTCATACGCCGTAACGCAGGCTATCA
>Ga0134126_10006101_pt1 | contig 15085 bp, 12 predicted proteins | sample KB31752_FD_96881 | JGI IMG/M metagenome (GOLD analysis project Ga0134126, IMG submission 96881) | Terrestrial soil microbial communities with excess Nitrogen fertilizer from Kellogg Biological Station, Michigan, USA - KB3-175-2 | ecosystem: Environmental > Terrestrial > Soil > Unclassified ...
GGCCAACGGCTGCCGCCGCGTCGCCATGGCCGTGATGGTAACCGTAACCATGGTGCCAGCCATGGCCGCGATAATTGTGACCCCACGATTGGGCCGACGCAGCGGTCGACCCCAAAAGCGTGGCGGCAAGGGCAAGGGCGATAACGCGTTTCATCGTCTTCGATCCGAAAATGCACGCCCTTCACAGGCGCGGCTCAGGCGGCACGGCCGCCATGACGCGATACTCGTCTTTGGCACATGAACCGGGTCTGAAGGGGAAGGACAGGAACTGTTTAGCTGGGACTGGCTTGCCGAGCCGTAGCTCGCGGCAACCGGCCCGCCTTCGCCCGTCCCACGCTGACGCTAGGACGGCTTCGGCGCGGCAGCCTCCGCACGCTTCGCGAGCGAAGGCTGGCGGACAGGGTGGCATTTAGATGGGTATCTCTCTGGGTGTCGCGACGTGTCCTGTTGTCCCAACAAGTCATTGAAAAGGCTATATTTTCCGGTTTAATTGTGTCGCACGCTATCCCATAATCCCCTCAGATCGCACGCGCCCTTATGGGTAGCTTTGGGGATAGAGATGGCTCGACACATGTACCGGCTCAACGCGCTGAAAGTGCAGAAGGTCAGCACGAAGGGACTGCACGCAGACGGAGGCGGTCTTTATCTGCAGGTTACAAGCGCGAGCGGGAAATCATGGGTCTACCGATACACGTTTGGTGGCAAAGCTCGAGAAATCGGCTTGGGGTCGAGTCTCACGACAAGCTTGTCCGATGCCAGAGCCGCTGCCGACGAGTGCAGGCGGATGTGCGCGAAGGGCGAGGACCCGATTGAGGCAAAGCGCGCCAAGGCTGCCGCAAGTAACCTGGGACGGTTTAAGGGCCTCACTTTTGACGAAGCTGCGGAGCGCTATATCACGACGCACGAGGCGAGCTGGGCAAACAAGGCTCACAGGCAGCAGTGGCGGAGCACACTCAAAACCTATGCGAGCCCATTGATCGGTCACGTGCTGGTGAACGAAATCACCGTCGATCATGTGCTCAGTGTTCTCCGCCAGATCTGGGGCACCAAGGTTGAAACCGCGTCGCGTCTCAGGGGGAGGATCGAGGCCATTCTTACTTGGGCTATTGCGGCAGGACATCGCACACGACCGAACCCCGCTGAGCGCAAGGCGCTGAAGGAGCTGCTTCCTGAGGCATCGCGATTGAAGCGCACAAAGCATTTTCCGGCTCTACCATTTGGCCAAGTCGGCGCATTCCTGCGGGATCTGCGAACTCGCGGAGGTGTAAGCGTCAAGGCCCTCGAAATAGCCATCTTGACCGCGGCTCGCACCGGCGAAGTCGTTGGGGCGCGGTGGACTGAGATCGACTTTGAACATCGGATTTGGACTATTCCGGCCGAGCGGACGAAGACGCGACGGCCACACCGAGTTCCTTTGTCAGCCGAGGCACTGGAACTTCTGACCTCACTTCACAAGGATCGCGAGAGCGAGTTCGTCTTTCCGGGAGCACGACAGGGCACCCACCTTTGCAACACAGCATTGCTTCACGTCCTTGATGCGATGGGTCGCAAGGACATCACCGTCCACGGGTTTCGGTCTTCGTTTCGGGATTGGACGGCGGAGAAAACGGACTACCCGCATGAGCTTGCCGAGATGGCGCTGGGACATGTCCTCAAGAATAAGGTCGAAGCCGCTTATCGGCGCGGCGATATGCTGGAGAAGAGGCGTCACATGATGGAAGACTGGGCTGGGTTCTGCACCCGGCAAGGGGAACTTGGTCGCGTAAGGTTGTTGCCAAAAGCGCGTGCTCGCCTCGAAGACGAATTGGCGACCGCTGGATAATCAATATTTGAGATAGTCCTTCAGCCGATGGCTCCGCGATGATTCCTGCTGCGGCCGGTCGCCGCTGCAAACGAGGAACCCCAATCTGATCGGAAAAATATTTTTCAGGCGGGGCGTGACGGTAAAAATCTTTTTGCGCCTCGTGGTAAAAAACTCTTTGCAATTCAGCTACTTACGCGCCTCAGAAATTTAGACCGAATCCACTACATACCCCAAAGTTTTTCGCGCGCGTTAGCGACCACGATTGAGTGACCATCAAAGGTCAGAATCCTGAAAAGCGGTCCGTATGTCGATTCCTGAGTCTACGAAGGTACCGACACTATGAGCGACCCACGCCTACTTACCGTCTCAGATGCCCTTGCTACGCTAAAGATAAGCCGGTCCACGTTTTATCGGCTGCTAAAATCCGGAGGTGGTCCGAGAGTTTTGAAGATTAGCAAGCGCACCCTCATCCGCGAAGCAAGCCTGATCGCATGGATCGCCGAACGGGAGGCATCCAATGGCAAAATGTGACTTCTGCCACCGACACTTCGACCCGCGACGTAGCGGCGGCTTGCCGCAAGTCTTTTGTTGCAGCCAGCACAAACGTGAATACGAGAAACTGGTCCGTAACCTCGGCCTCCAAGAATTGAGATACCGTGTACACGCGCTTCAATTGTGCCCGGCTGAAATCAAGGAACTTGATACCATGTGTCAGGGGGAAGATGATGGTGTCGGCTGTAAATTCGAAACGTGCAAATCCAAAACGTGCGAAACTGGAAGAGCGGAATGACCAAAGCAAAACCTGCGAAACCCACACGGGCAAAACCTGCGAATAGAAAACCTGCGACTTCAACCTACGCGGAAATAAAACGCATAAAGGCTAAACGTGCGAAAACGAGCAAAAATGGCCATCTGTCCTGGTCATCTTCAATCTCGTTTCCTACTAGAAATGTGTCGTTTGACCTGAGACGAACTTATGCCCCATCTGATTTTGCGCTTAATAGAGTAGTAGGGGGCCGCGTTAGCCGTCGTAGGACACGGCCTTGTAAGCAGGATACGCGTCACTCACGTCTGTATAGGAGGTGGAGATGAACGTTAGAAAGACGACAACCAGTCTAACGTTGAAGCAAGTGCTAAAGCTTCAAGGCGCTGCCGACGCTGCAATCTATCTTGGGCTACCGCTGAATTGTTTTGTGACGATAAGTTTTCGTGCGACCTATCCACGGCCGGTTCCGAGTGTTGTGATGGCGTCCGTCGTGAAGCATCTCCGAGATTACGTTAGAGGAAGATATGGCGTGGCTTGGCTTTGGATCGCTGAATTCCAATCCGACCCTCACGTGCACATGCTGCTGCATCTTCCACAATTTATGACCATGGATCAGCTTAAAGCGCTGCTTGAAAAATGGTTGGCAAAACTTGCAGTCGAGATCGAACCCGAAACGGTTCACGCCAAGATGGTCACGGGCTGGGATGGCGAATTCGAGGCGTATCTCGAAAACCTAGCGTGGACTATGCGATACATCTTCAAAGGTGGTGACCGCGAGACACGCCGATACCTTAGCTACGTCGATGAGTGGGGCGATGGAGAGGGTATCGTGGACGGCAAGCGATACAGCATTTCGGAAGCCATTTCGGTAGCCGTTCAATCCCGGCTATTTCCAATCTCGGATTTATCGATCCCCCGTTACTCGCGACCTGCTTCTCTGCCACGGATTTTTGGTGATAGCCCCAAAGCCGCTTCCTCACGGCCAATTGCGAAGTGGGTGGAGGACTTATGCCCCCAAACGTTGGATGCCCCTGTACGCCGCTCTCTGCAACGCTCGCGGAGTGTTAGTTGATGACAATTATTGGGAAGCCATATCGGCGCGAAGCGAATGCATCTTCTTTCCAATTTTGATGCCGCCCGAGCAAGAGCACAGCAACAATCGAACCATCGTACGTGGCAGAATCCTCTATAAGACGCTGAGGCGTGGCTTCCCGCTATGGGTTCGCTAGTGATTGGTGAAGTCCTTGCCGCCGTGCTTGCGGCGAAAGCGCAGCGCGCTGCTAGGGCAGCAGCGTTCCAAATGGCCGAGATTGCCAAGGCCGAGGTTACCTATGAGGAGTTGGCGAAGTGGATGAAAAGGACACTAGTTTAACCAAACCAAGGCCAGTGTGACCGATAAGCTGGCTAGGGAGACGTTCTCGGCCACGTTCTTTCTGGGGTTATGGCGTTTTTGGAGCTAGATGGTCTAAAGTTCGAAGATGTCTGAGGGGGCATCCAAAATTCGTGCGTTTGACTGGAAGGCCATTGATTGGCTTCCCATCGGTGTGAGCGCTTTGGTGCTTATCTCCGCTCTTTGGGCGCTGTCAGCGATTGGGATACAGCCATCCTCTGAACCACAGCAACACACCGGTTATCAAAACACTGATCCAACCCTATTCGCTGCAATCGGAGCATGGATCGACCGGAATGATGCAAGCATAGAAGCCTCTTCTACGCTCGTTGTTGCCATTTTTACAATGGTCTTGGCGTGGTCCACCAAGGGACTTTGGCAAGAGACGGAAAGGCTCGCAGAAGGTGCCGACGATCAATCCAAAAAAATGACTGCTTCCATACAAGCCACCAATCGTCTGGCTGATACCGCTGTCACGGCTCAGAGACCGTGGCTTTCTCTTGAAGTTGAAATAACTGGTGATCTTCTGGTGGGTGAAGGGATGCAATATGCGGCCTCCCACAATATTCGACTTCCAATTCGCATAGTCGCAAAGAATTGCGGCACCACTCCCGTTTTGAGTGCCTTTTTCCGCTCCCAATTGTGCTTCTACGCTACTAGCGGAAGGCCATTCAGCATCATGGATTTGTATCTGGGGCCCTATCTAGAGCAAGCGGGAAAGTCTGCCATCCCCGATTTTGGTACAGCTATCTTTCCCGAATGTAGTCATATCTATGGAACTGAAGCCGCCGCAGAGTTGAATGTTGTGCGAGCAGAAATTGCTGAAACCCAATCATCGTTTTGTGGGGTGCGCCTGATATGTTGGGTTGATTACGTTTACACAGGAGGCAGTGGGTACACCTTGGTAGATATGTCGCTGACCGCATTTGCTGATGATCTGGTTGCCCATATTATGGGTTACGAAAAAAACGTCATTGCCATTCCGAAGGGCGTTTTGGAACTTGGCGCTCCAGACACATACGCCCGTTAGAATAGTTCCTGCTATCAACGCTGCCACCGCCGCTCTCGCCCACTTCAATGGCTTCCCGCTACGGGTCAAAAAGACGATGGAGGCAAAGGGCCTAACGGTAAACGAGGTCACGTAGCGCCTTCTATGCAACGCTCGCAATGCGCTTGGTAGGCAATCCAGATTTGAACTAGATATCGGGCCGTAAGCCTATCTAGGTGATAGGATATCCATTTTCATCGATTTCGGCGTTAGGACGTTGGCGGACCAATGCCTCACCGAGCGCTGTGCACGATCGGATTTTGATGTTTCTGTCTGTGCCGTGAAGGCCCATCCACTTATCCTTAGTTGTCGTTGAGTCCATTGGGCGCCCGGGTATGCAATCGTTCTTTCCAAGTTGATTCAAGCCTGATCACCTCGTCAGAACTCGAATCCGGTGAAACGCGCTGCAAGATTGAGAATCGGAAATTCTTGGGATCGCGCTGCTTCAGAAGGCGATTTCCGCCGTGGCCCGATTTGGCATATCCTAGCCATCTACCGAGCAAATTATCTGATCCGTATGCAGAGCCCACGTAGCCCATCCGGTCAGACGAATCGAAGATGTAATAAATGGCGCGCCATTCCGCCAATTTTGCCCGCCACTTCGCAGGTAGGCATCCGAGCTCTGTCCAGGACAGATTAAGTTCGTGCCACTCTGCCATGTCGCGCTCAAGCGCGCTGTCTTCAAGAATTGCGCTTATTGGAAAGGAGCCTTTATGCCCCCTCCGCCACCAAGACCGGTCAGGCGGTGGCCAGCTTATTATCAGTCTTCCTTTCCAATCAGAAAAAAGTCCTGATAATTCAAGATCGAAGAAAAGGATGCTTGACCGGTGTGCTGGAAGACCCTCCATGCCTAGCGAGAAAAGTTCTTTGTTGACCGGCATTTCCAGGTATTGCCCATAACTGATCGGTGTCGAACCAGCAATTTTGTACAGGCCAACAAAGAGTGCCTTTCCTGGAGCGTGGGCGATAAATGAGGCTATGTACCCATTCCCTTCAATCATGGCCATCGCGCTTTCAAGCTTCGAATTTTGTGTCTGCTGATAGGCGTTAAATAGATCTGGCCGGGTGGTCACCAAAAAACGGAATGCGCGATTGAGCGTAACTTCCGGTGGACGGTGGCGCAGAAGAATGACCGACGCAGGATCGAGCCCGTTTTCGATTAGCTGTGTCGTAAATTCGAGGCTCATCTGCCCGTCACAATGGCGTCCCTGCGCGCCTGATCCCACTTGACCCTGCCTAGAGTTCCTTACCGTGTTAGCCTGCCGGAACCGTCAGCCCTTCGCCGGGCGCTTGGGCCACAGGCTTCTGGGGCCGCACGTCGGGGCGATTCGATTTGTTTACCGCAGATCGTAATCCGCTGTCGCTGGACTGGAAACGCGAATCGGGCTCTGAGACCGAAAGTCGCCCATTCAAAAGAGGGTGGTTCGTACGGCCTAACCCGTGCGAATAATTGACGTTGTCCTTGTCAGCTTGGGTTGCCAAAGTAGTGGCTGGGAGAGCATCAGTATCGGCGGGGGGATTTTCTTTGATCACCATACCCTTACCAATTTCTATCTGGTTTGCGGCCGCCCTTGGGCTAGTGATTACTGGCCGTGCATTCCGAACCCGGTGGCCGAGGTAACAAGCGAAACGATTTAATCCGCGAGACGACCCATTGGCGACCAAAGAGGCCACGGCACGAATAAAGATAAATCGCCTTCTGGAAGAGGCCGGTTGGCGGTTCTTCGACAACGAATCGGGTCCCGCGAACATCGTGCTCGAACCGAACGTCAAGATTAAAGAGACTGACATTGACGCCTTGGGGCAAGATTTCGAGAATTCCAAAAACGGCTTCGTCGACTTCCTGCTGCTTGACCCGCACGGCAAGCCACTGGTCGTTCTCGAGGCCAAATCAGAACAGAAGAACCCCCTCGCCGCAAAAGAGCAGGCACGGAAGTATGCACGATCTCAGAACGCGCGGTTCATCATCCTGAGTAACGGAAACATCCACTATCTCTGGGATTTGCAACAGGGCAACCCAAGCGTCATTTCCAAATTTCCGGGGCCGCAGGAAATCGGCAACCATTATGCATTTGAGCCCGATGCAGAGCGGCTTGCCGCAGAGCCTGTCGGTCCGGACTTCATCGTGCTCACGCAGATGCCCAGTTATGCACAAGAAGCAGCGTGGAAAAACGAATCTGAGCGGGCCGAATTTACGGAGAAGAACAAGCTTAGGTTCCTGCGAAAATATCAGCAGCGCGCGATACATCGCGTGCAAGAGGAAGCAAAAAAGGGAGCAACGCGGTTCCTGTTTGAAATGGCTACAGGTACGGGAAAGACCCTTACATCTGCCGCCGTCATAAAATTGTTCCTCAAAACCCGCAACGCAAAGCGCGTCCTCTTTCTGGTGGATCGCCTCGAGCTTGAGGTTCAGGCTGATAAGGCATTCAAATCGTGCCTGAAAAACGACTGTTCGTGCGTGATCTATAAGGAGCAGAAAGACGATTGGCGCAAGGCGGACATCGTCGTGACTACTGTCCAGTCCCTATTGTTCAACGACAAATATCGCCGGATTTTCGCCCCTACCGATTTCGATTTGGTGATTTCAGATGAAGCGCATCGGTCCATCGGCGGAAACGCGCGCGCAGTGTTCGAATATTTCATCGGGTACAAGCTGGGTCTCACCGCGACCCCGAAAGATTATCTCAAGCAATCAACGGATCGAACATCCCAACGCGACCCGCGCGAAGCAGAGCGCCGAATGATGCTCGACACATACCGGACGTTTGGGTGCGAATCCGGTGATCCGACCTTCCGATACTCCCTGATCGATGGCGTCAATGAGGGCTACCTCATCAACCCATATGTGGTGGACGCAAGGACAAGCGTGACGACGCAACTCCTGTCGGATGAAGGCTTCGTCGTCGAGATGACGGACAATGATGGCAATGAGCTGAAGGAGGCCTTTGCCGGGCGCGATTTCGAAAAACATTTCTTCGCAGAAGCAACCAATCAGGCGTTCTGCAAGGCCCTGCTGAAACATGGGCTGCGTGATCCCATCTCGGGAGAGTTCGGAAAGACGATTGCCTTTGCAGTCAGCCAGAACCACGCTGCGAAAATTACCCAAATCCTGAACGAGATGGCGGATCAGCTCTGGCCGGGGCGATATCAGTCGGACTTTGCGATGCAGGTTACGAGCGAAGTGGACGATGCGCAGAAGATGACCGTCAATTTCGCGAACAACAACCTCGGTGGGCACAGCGATTTCTTGCCGGATTACCGGACAGCCCGGGCGCGTGTTTGCGTCACGGTCGGCATGATGACCACTGGTTACGACTGTCCGGACATTCTTAACCTTGCCCTCATGCGCCCGATCTTCTCCCCATCCGATTTCGTGCAGATCAAGGGGCGCGGCACCCGAAGGCACAATTTTACCGAGGAGATGTTCGATCCTGCTCGTAAAGACGCGCTTGGTAAAGTCGAGAAGACCCAGTTCCGCATGTTCGACTTCTTCGCCAACTGCGAATTTTTCGAAGAGCACTTCCGGTACGACGAAGAACTGGCGCTTCCCGCACTGGCGAGCGTTCCGCTTTCCAGCGGCGGTGCGGGGCAGTGGGATGACACCGCGCAGGCTGGCGGACGTGGCATGTATGAGCACTTCGATCCTGACGAAGTGGTCTCGCAGGTCGAGCAGCAAATCGGCCCCGAAGGCATGCGCGTCGACCGGGAACTTTTCCGCAAGTTCGAGAACCATGCGCGCGCCGACACGAAGCTCGCCGATCTGGTAGAGCGGCAGAATTGGGAGGCGGCGACCCGGCACGTCATTGAAGAGCTATTCGACAAGCCAGACGACTACTTCAACCTCGAGAGGCTGCGCCGTGCCGCTGGCGTTGACCGGCGTATTTCCGTGCGTGAACTGATTGAAAGGGCCTTTGGCTTCATCCCGAAATTCAAGAGCAAGTCGGAACTGATCGACGACGAATTCCAGAAATTCCTGCTGGACCAGAAGCCCGAGGAAGCAGGCCGCATCCGGGAAATGCGCTACTTCTTCGAAGCCTACATCCGTGACGCCAAAGTGCGCGCGCTGATCGATGCGGGACATTTCGCTGACCTGAACGTGAACCCGACCTTCACGACCCGCGACCTTAAGGAAGTGCCAGCCAAATGGCGCAAGCGCATCCCCGAATACATCAAGGACTATGTGCCCCTGAACCCCTTCCTGTGATGAAAGCAGCCGATGCTCGACTCTGACACAAAGCGCCGTATCGACACCTGCCGCGACATCCTTGTGGGCAAGGTGCCAGATCCAAAGAGCCAAGTCGAACAGATCACGGTCGCGCTGATCTACAAGTTCATGGACGACATGGACCTCGAAGCCGAGGAGCTTGGTGGCGAACGCAAGTTCTTCACGAAGGAATATGAGCGCTACCGCTGGGCCAAGCTGGTCGCGCCGGGCGTCTCCGGGCAGGACATGCTCAACACCTATTCCGAAGCCCTGACCAAGATGGTCGAGAACGAGGGCCTGCCAAAGCTCTTCCGGGACATCTTCCGCAACGCCTATCTGCCCTACCGCGACCCCGAGACTCTCCGCAGCTTCCTGCGCGAGATCAACACATTCACCTACGACCACAGCGAAAAACTGGGCGACGCTTTCGAATACCTGCTCTCTGTTCTTGGCAGTCAGGGCGACGCGGGCCAGTTCCGCACGCCGCGCCACATCATCGACTTCATGGTCGACATCATCAGCCCTCAGAAGAACGAAACCATCCTCGATCCGGCCTGCGGCACCGCTGGCTTCCTGATCTCCGCCTACAAGCACATCCTGAAGGCGAACTCCACCAATGTCGTGAACGGCAATGGCAAGACGGTGGATGGCGACGCCGCCGAGCTGGCGCTGGAAAGCCCGATGCGCTTCCCCGGCGATCTGCTGACGCCGGAAGACCGCACGCGCCTTGCGCGCAATATCAAGGGCTATGACATCTCGCCCGACATGGTGCGCCTCAGCCTCGTGAATCTCTACCTTCATGGCTTCGCAGATCCGAAGGTCGAGGAATACGACACGCTGACCAGCGAGGACAAATGGACCGAGACTGCGGATGTGATCTTCGCCAACCCGCCCTTCATGTCGCCGAAAGGCGGGATCAAGCCGCATACACGCTTTCAGGTTCAATCCAAGCGCAGCGAAGTGCTGTTTGTCGATTACATCGCCGAGCATCTGACGCCGAATGGCCGCGCCGCCATCATCGTGCCCGAGGGCATCATCTTCCAAAGCCAAAGCGCCTATGTGGCTCTGCGCAAAATGCTGATAGAAAATTATCTCGCCGCCGTCATCTCGCTGCCCGCTGGCGTGTTCAATCCGTATTCGGGCGTCAAGACCTCGATCCTGATCCTCGACCGCGCGGTGGCCAAGGCAAGCGTGCGTGTCGCCTTCTTCAAGATAGAGAACGACGGTTTCGCCCTTGGCGCACAGCGCAAGGCGGTAGAGGGGTCGCAACTGGGGCAGTTGAAGACGGAACTGGGGGCGTGGTTGCAGGCGGCGCGGGCGGGCGATGGTGATGAGTTGGACAGCACGCATGGCTTTGCCGTGCTTCGTGATGAGGTGGCCAACGGCGGCGACTATAATCTGAGCGGCGAACGTTACAGAACAGAAGCTACCGAGGACTACGATGTTCCGCGCGTTCCTATTGGTGAAATCTGTACCGTCAACCCGCCCAAGCGGGAGCTCCAAGACCTGCCCGCCGAAACCGAGGTTTCATTCGTCCCGATGGCAGACCTGAACGAGTGGCGTACCGGTTTCGCACCAAAGGAAATCAAGCGGCTCAGCGAGGTGGGAACAAGCTACACCTACTTCGCAGACGGCGACGTTCTACTGGCGAAGGTCACTCCTTGTTTCGAGAACGGGAAGGCCGGTATCGCCCGCACTCTGCGAAACGGGGTCGGGTTTGGTTCCAGCGAGTTCTACGTACTTAGGCCCGGCGAGCATGTGCTTGCAGAGTGGGTCTATCGCTGCATTACCCATGAAGCATTCCGCTCCAAAGCCATTCCCCAGATGACTGGGACGGGAGGCCTTCAGCGCGTGCCACGGGCTTTTATTGAGAATTTCGAAATCCCCCTCCCGCCACTTGAGGTGCAGCGCGAGATTGTGACCGAGGTCGAGGGCTATCAGCGCGTCATCGACGGTGCCCGTACCGTTGTCGACAACTACCGCCCCCACATCCCGGTTGATCTTGAGTGGCCTATCAAGACGCTGGAGGAAGTTGCACGAATAAACCCGGACAGCTTGAACCCAGAGCGAGAATTTCCGGGAGGCCAGATCAGCTACTTTGACATTGCATCAGTAGAAAATCATTCGGGGCGAATTTTGGAGCCAACTCTGGTTCCTGTCTCAGACGCCCCAAGCCGAGCGCGGCGTCGGATCGAAGTAAATGACCTCCTGATCTCAACGGTTCGCCCGAACTTGAAGGCATTTGGGATAATTCGGTCTGTGCCCATGAACGCGGTCGCTTCCACAGGCTTCGCGGTCATCCGCGCTGTCGAAGGCGTCAGTGATCCATTCTTCCTTCTGCAAAGCATTCGTTCTGACGCGAGCATTGCCCAGCTCACCGCGAAGATGGAAAAAGGCTCATACCCGAGTGTGAACCAAACCGACATGGCGGCCCTGAAGCTTCCAATGCCACCGATCGAGTTGCAGCAAGCAATTGCCACCGAAATCGAAGCCGAGCAAGCGCTAGTCAACGGCAACCGCGAACTGATCGCACGCTTTGAGAAGAAGATCGATATCGCCATCGCCCGTGTTTGGGGCGAGGCGAAGGCGGACGAGGAGGCGGCCTGATGGAGGAGGCGCTGGAACTGGGTGAATACCTGCCGCAATCCTTCGCGAACGCCAGCGAACAAGCCTACCTCGAATTCCTCTGGTCGGCCTTCCAGACGAACTACAGCGCCGGGCGCTATGAGTTCGCCAGCCTCGCCTTTCACCTGCTCTATATGAGCTTTGTCAGCTTCTCGATCTGGCAAATCAGGCTCGCGCGGCCCGAACAATTCGCCATGGCGATGGTGGGGTTCCGAAACGACGATGAGCGCGACCTCATGGATTGTGAGAGCCCCTTCAAATTCTACGACCGGCTGAAGGAAAGCCAGATTTTCCGTTTCCTCAAACTGATTGGCTGCACAAACTATGAAGTCGGTGAGTTCGCCAAATTCGTCAAGCGCCGGAACAAGATCGCCCACCCGACGGGCACAGTCTTCTTCAACGATCAAACGGCCATCGACGCCGAGATCGCCGACATGATGAAGGAGGTCCGAAACATCGAGGCGCATATGGAGCCGATCATCGGCGAACTCTATCAGCGCTTCTTACGCAACAGTTTCGACCCCGACGAACGGCAATACGCCGATCCCGCAGACGAGATAACGGCGAACTTCGTGCATGCCAACTATCTGTCTGCCGCCGACATTTCCATCTGCGCGGCGTTCGATGTCGTGACGATGGCAACGGAGGCCGGCTTCGCGGGGATGCAGGCGCTTCACGAGGCGCTCCTTACAACCTTCCCGGCTGATGAGGCAATCGAAGCGGCGTGACAACTCGAAGGCACTAGGTCTTTGCGCGCTCGATGCCGCCGCTAGCTGCAACAGCAGATTTGTGAGCGCTTCGCTAAACAGCTCCCCAGTCCTCAGCTATCTGCGTATGGTATGGCCTCTGCGTACATCGTCGGATCCAAGCATTATTGGACCCGCCGTTTAGCAGTAGCCGATGAATGGGTATCCATGGGCTGCCCAACCGAACGGAGGGCGTTCCACGTTCCTTTTTGCAGCGGAGACCCATTCAACGCCTCACGCTTTCGTCCGCGACCTCGCACAACAGTTTTGTGGGCCCTCAAGAAAATCTAGTACCAGCATTTCGAACTCGCAGGACAATTCGGCACCCCAATGCCTTGGGTCCTTCGCCGAAATCCAAGACTGACCCTCAGCGTCCCTTCACCTCACTGATGAGGTTGTCAGCTTCGATGTAGCAGGCTCCCAGTTCTGGGCTGAAATTCTTGGCGGTAAACATTGCGGCCATCATTAGGCTGTCACGCCACCCTTTGCCTGTCTGTTCCATTGCATCATCGATTTCAAGGTTCACGAGGTCTGTAGTGGCAGCAGTATCGCCTCTGCTATGGAGACAATCTACTATCCTATTGACGGCGTCCGATCTCGCCGAAGAATCAGCGATCCACCATCCCGTAACACCAACGAAAATAGCCGCCAAAGTGCTGATCGCGAGAATCGCGACGATCTTTGGAACTTTTTCGTTCCGATCTCTTGCCGGCATCGGCTGTGATCGGCGACAAACCTTGCATACCGACGCGCCCTCGTTCAGTTCCTCTAAGCAAAAGGCGCATTTCATCGGTGCTTCCCCCCGTCAATCCGCCTCGGAATTCATTTCAGATCGCGGTCCGTCAAGATGACCTGATTGGTTCCCGGCTGAAGTGTGACCGATTGGAGCAATCCGCCGCCTTGTTGGTCTAGTGCGGGGGCTGCCGGTATTGTTCCTCCGAACAAAAAGGAGGTTTGAGGCTCGGGTTGTTCGCCGGGCGCGTAGATGTGAGGAGTGTTCCAAGTGACCATCGTGGCAACATACCATCGCTGGGCGGGCACGGCCTCAAAAGCAAAGTTGCCTTGGGCATCGCAGATGGTTTCGCGGAAATGCGAGCGAACGCGAGCGTCTCCATTGGCCAGCCCCGACCCCTTCGCTGTTACAAGCTCATCGTCATATGGGTTGCCCGGTATAAGGAATACGGCTTCACCGGCGCAGGTTTTTACGTCACCGCCTACGGTTTTCAGAAATGCTTGACCGTGGAGTGTAGCAGTACCCGGACCTGACCACGGCGCGAAGTCAGCGTCCACGTATGGAGTCTTCATAACGTATGGTGGTGACGCTGGAACTCGATATGCCGGGGCGCAAGCAGTCAACGCCGTGCACGCGCTTAAACCCGCGAGCAGCCAACCACGACAATTGAAAGGTATCATCGATCATTCCCCCAACCTGGTGATCGGGGAGTTGATAAACCTCACGTAGCAAGGTCGCGCTGGCCTTTAGCCCTTTCGAGCCTGAACATTCGCCAACGCCTCCCCGACCGTGTGGGTCGAGGAGTGCGGGTGCGGCCCGCACAAGGCCGCTACGTGAGGGGTTATCAAGCCCCAAGGCGACCGTGATCACCTCAGGAGTACGTTTAGTCGTTTATTGCGCGCTGCTCAACTGCGGGAAGTGCAATCGCGCGAGCATCGCAAAGTAAGCCATCCGGGCCTACGTAATCGTTGGCGTGCACGGCAAGCGTCGGGGCTCCGACACGTTATCTTTCTTTTACCCTGACTATCGAACGCGAAGCGGGTTGGGGCGAGCTAGTACCAAAGGCCCCTTTTGTTACCGCGCGGTATCAACGCCGTTCGGCAGGCGTAGATGCTCCGGGCCTCAGACGCGCGCTCCTAGGGGCGTATCATGGGTAGCAACATGGGTAGCGAGCTAGCCCAAAACCGTAACCCATTATTTTGAATCGGCTTTATTAGTACTACTGGCGGACAGGGTGGGATTCGAACCCACGAGACGGTCTCCCGTCCACACGCTTTCCAAGCGTGCGCCTTCAGCCACTCGGCCACCTGTCCTTGTCCGGCAAGCCCCGGAAGGGCGGGAATATAGCGGCGAAAACCGGTGGGGCAAGGACCGTGTTCCTTGCGGCTTTTGACCCAAGCCGCTATGGAAGCCGCCCATTGAGACGGCCCGGAACCTATGAGCGAAACCAAGACTTTTCGCCCGAAAGCGCGGCTTCCGCGGGGCTTCCGTGACCGGGGCCCGCGGGAGATTGCGGCCGAGCGCGCCGTGCTCGATACGATCCGCCGCACATATGAATCCTGGGGCTTCGAACCGCTCGAAACACCCGCCTTCGAATACACCGAGGCGCTGGGCAAATTCCTGCCCGATCTCGACCGGCCCAACGAGGGCGTGTTCTCGTTGCAGGACGAAGACGGCCAGTGGATGTCGCTGCGCTACGACCTGACGGCGCCCTTGGCACGTTACGTCGCGGAGAACTTCCAGAACCTGCCCAAACCCTTCCGCCGCTA
>Ga0134126_10006102_pt1 | contig 15083 bp, 13 predicted proteins | sample KB31752_FD_96881 | JGI IMG/M metagenome (GOLD analysis project Ga0134126, IMG submission 96881) | Terrestrial soil microbial communities with excess Nitrogen fertilizer from Kellogg Biological Station, Michigan, USA - KB3-175-2 | ecosystem: Environmental > Terrestrial > Soil > Unclassified ...
CGGTCAATGACACCTTGGGACAGCGACCGCTACTCGATGACGCCGCCGGGAGGCGCGGCCTGCTTATCGCCATACCAATAATCCGTGTCCTGACGCAGGAAACCGGCCCGTTTTCCGCGCTCGTCACCCTTTCCGCCAGCACCTCGAGCCCCAGCGCCGCCGCCCATCATTCCCTGCTGGCCTTGCGCTCCCGCGCCTCCAGCGCCAGCTGCGCCCTCACCTGCGGCTCCAGCAGCTCCCGTGCCGTATCGACCGCCGGCACCAGCCGCTCCGGCTCCACCTTCGCCGCTACCGATACCAGCGCTCTCACCTGCGCCGAGTGTCGTGCCGCCTTTCTTGGCAGAGCCGTATCCTCCAGCGCCGTATCCACCAGCAGCACCGCCACCGCCACCGAATCCTTCTTCAGCGCCGCCGCCGAATCCGCCTGCCGCACCACCACCGCCGAGACCCGCAAGGCCGGCAGCACCCAATCCAGCGCCGCCGATGCCCCCGCCCGCGCCACCGCCAGCACCGCTACCGACGCCGCCGAATTCGCCAGGGACTCCGCTCGCACCGCCGGCTCCTACGCCGCCGGGACTGTACGGGTTACCGCCGCCGTAGTCGCCGCCGGTACCTCCAGCACCGCCAAGGCCCTGCGTCACTGTCGCGCCACCAGGATCTGTGTAGGCGGGAACCTTCACGCCCGAGCCACTGCCTCCGCCTACGGCGCTGCCTCCGCCACCGTAGCCGCCTCCATATCCACCACCCGAGCCAGCTCCGCCGCCACCCCCATAACCACCGCCGCCGTAGCCGCCGCCGGTCCCTCCCCCACCACCACCGCCGGTACCTCCAATCGGATAGACCGGGACCGGCATGACTGGCGGATTACCGCCGTTACCGTTTCCGTTCCCATTTCCGTTACCGCTTGTCGGATCATCGATCGAGGAGAAGTGGCTACTTGGCAATTGCTGCTGTGCGGAGGTGTACGCGCTCGCGAGCTGCGTCATCGTGCTGATGGCCTGCTGGTGCTTCTGCGCGATGTCGTGTTTCGCGATCTCCGAGGCGATGTTCGCCTCACCGCCGGTCAGCAGGCCCGCGGCCAGGCCGGTACCCCAGCTCGAGTCGATGTTCGCCGCCTGCTGTTCCAGCCACGTCGGCGGGCTCGGCATGTTGCCGCGAGCCCAGCTCAGCGCGCTCGCCGTGTTCGTGACCGCGACGCTCGTGTTCGCCGCGTTGTCCGCGTGCGTCTGCATCTTGTTCGCGACCGTCTGCGACTGCTGGAAATACGCGTCGGCCGCCGCTCCCTGCCACTGCGACTGAATGGCCGTCAGGTTCGTCTGAAGCTGCTGCGTGGCATCCTGCAGCTGCGTCGAATGCGTCTGCCACGCCAGCGCAGTGTCGTGCATCGCGTTCGGATCGCCCGACTGCACGTAGTTGTACAGCGTCTGGTGGTCCGCGCTGTTGTAGTCGTTCATGTCCGCTCCCCCCTCGCTACGCTGCGCCGGCCGACGTGTTCGAGCCCGTAGGCGTCGGAGTCGGAGTCGGGGTGGGCGTAGCTGTCGGTGCAGGCGTCGTCGTAGGTGTTGGCGTAGGTGTCGGTGTCGTCGTACCCGAATACGTACCCGAATTCGTACCCGAATTTGTATTCGTAGTAGTAGTCGCACCAGTGCCGTTGTTCGGCATCGCGTACGTGCTCGTACCGCTGCTCTGCGGGTAATACGTCGTACTAGTGCTGCCGGTCGTCGAGGCCGGTGACGTCGGGGTGTCGCCGTACTGCTGCAGGATCGAGTTGAACTTGTTCGTGATGTCCTGCTCGGTCTGCTTGTACTTGTTCGCGCTCGTGCCGACCACGTTGATCATCGTGTTGACCAACTGGGTGACCTCGTTGAAGGAGTTGATGAGGTCTTGCTTGGTCTGCTCATATGCCGTAGAGAACGCTTGCGCCTCGGGGAAGTCACCGAAGCTGTTCGTGCCGTCGTTCATGCTCATGACGCTGTTGTCCTGCTCCAGGCTCTGCAGGATCGAGGTCAGTTTCTGCTGGAAGGTCTCCAGCGACTCGATCTGCACCGCGTACATGGAGCCCCCGCCGCCACTGCCGTCCAGCATGGCCGTGTCACCCCGCTTTCCCGTTCGTTCGCCAACCGCGCGCTCGCCCTGCGCCGGCCCGCGCCCGCGCTCCATCTCGCCGATCGGCGTGCCGAAAGGCCTCGCGCGCGCGAGGGTTTCTCAGGGCACTCTAGCGAAAAACGGCGCCGCGCAGGAGGCTGCGCGGCGCCGTGAGGACGTCTTTCGTACGTCTTCGCCAGGGTCAGACACCCATGGCGTGCACGCCGCCGTCGACGTGGATGACCTCGCCGGTGGTCTTCGGGAACCAGTCCGACAACAGGCCGATCACACCGCGCGCGGCCGGCTCCGGGTCGTTCATGTCCCAGCCAATCGGGGCCCGCTCGTCCCAGACCCCTTCGAACAGCTCGAAGCCGGGGATGGACTTTGCCGCCATGGTCTTGACCGGACCGGCCGAGATCAGGTTGCTGCGGATGCCCTTTGGGCCGAGGTCGCGGGCCAGGTAGCGGCTGGTCGACTCCAGCGCGGCCTTCGCGACGCCCATCCAGTCGTAGCCGGGCCAGGCGACCTGCGCGTCGAAGTCCATGCCGACGATCGAGCCGCCGTTCTCGCCGAACAGCGGGGCCACCGCCATAGCCAGAGACTTGTACGAGAACGCCGACACGTTGACCGCGGTGGCGACCGACTCCCATGGGGTGTTGAGGAAGTTACCGCCGAGCGCGTCAATCGGACCGAAGGCGATGGAGTGCACGACGCCGTCGAGCCCGTCGACGTGCTCGCGGACGTTGTCGGGCAGGGCGGCCAGATGCTCGGCGTTGGTGACGTCGAGCTCGATGACCGGCGCCGGCTTGGGCAGTCGTGAGGCGATCCGGTTGACCAGCGAGAGCCGGCCGTAGCCGGTGAGCACGACGTCGGCGCCTTCCTCCTGCGCCAGGCGGGCGACGCTGAACGCGATCGAGGCATCGGTGATGATGCCGGTGACGAGGACGCGCTTGCCGTCCAGGATTCCCATCGAGTCAGTGCCCCATTCCCAGTCCGCCATCCACGGGGATGACGGCTCCATTGATGTACCCCGCGTCGGGCGAGGCCAAGAATTTCACGACCCCGGCGATCTCGTCCACGCTGGCGTACCGGCCCAGCGGCACCTGCGAGACGATCTCGGCCCTGCGCTCGTCGGTGAGCACGGCGGTCATCTCGGTGTCGACGAATCCCGGGGCGACCACGTTGGCGGTGATCGAACGCGAGCCCAGTTCCCGGGCCAGCGAGCGGGCCATGCCGACCAGTCCGGCCTTGGACGCGGCGTAGTTCACCTGTCCGGCTGAGCCGGACAGGCCTACGACCGAGGAGATGAAGATGATCCGGCCGCGGCGCAGCCGCAGCATGCCCTTGGCGGCGAGCTTGGCGACGCGGAAGGAGCCCTTGAGGTTGGTGTCGACGACGGCGTCGAAGTCCTCCTCGCTCATCCGCAGTACCAGGGTGTCGCGGGTGATTCCGGCGTTGGCGACCAGGATCTCCACCGGGCCGTGCGCCGCCGCGACCTCTTGGAACGCCCGCTCGACGTCCTCGGGCACCGTGATGTCGCACCGTACGGCGAGGAACGAGCCCTCGCCCTTGACCGGCACGATCGGCGGTTCGCCAGACCGGTAGGTCACGGCGACCTTGTCGCCTTGCTCGGCGAAGGCCCGGGCGATGGCCAGTCCGATCCCACGGTTGCCGCCGGTGACAAGCACCGACCTGGCCGCGCTGCTTTCCGCCACGCGTGCGTCCTTCCCTCGTCGCGATTCGCTGGTAGGTCCCCCTCGGGAACGCTATCGCTCTTGAACTTGAGCGCCCCTTGCGGGGGACTACAAAAGCGCCAGGACAGGGTCGTGGAGTTCAGCTAGGTTCGGTGACAGGTGTCGCGGAGTGGACGCGCGACGCGGTGTGAGCCACGGGAGGGCAGTTGTGAGTCAGGAGCAGCACGGCGACGGGAGTTCCGGCGGTGCTCAGAGTGCGGAGGGCGGCGACGGCGAGCGGATCGATCCCGCGTTCCTGGCGCTGCCGCTGCGGGAAATGGCGCAAGCTGCGCTGATCCGGGCGCGGGAGCTGGGCGCGGAGCACGCGGATTTCCGCTCCGAACGCATTCGCGAGCAGATGATCCGACTGCGCGATGGTCAGCTGGACGGGGTGAATGACAACGCCGAGGCGGGGATCTCGGTGCGGGTCGTGCACGAGGGCACCTGGGGTTTCGCGGCCGGCGTCGTGCAGACCGCGCAGGCCGCGGCGCGATTGGCGGAGCAGGCGGTGCAGGTGGCTCGGGTTTCGCGGCCGGTCAACGTCGAGCCGGTGGTGCTCGCGGCGGAACCGTCCTACGGCGAGCGGTTCTGGGTGTCGGCGTATGAGATCGACCCCTTCGACGTGCCGGACGCGGAGAAGATCGCGCTGCTGACGCAGTGGTCGCGCCGTCTGCTCGACGCCGAGGGCGTGGATCACGTGGACGCCTCGCTGCACGCGGTGCGGGAGAACAAGTTCTACGCCGACACCAACGGCACGGTCACCATCCAGCAGCGGGTGCGGGTGCATCCGGTGCTCGAGGCGGTGGCGATCGACGTCGAGGGCAAGTACGGCACGCCCGGGGCGTTCGAGTCGATGCGCACGCTGGCCCCGCCGGCGGGACGCGGCTGGGAGTACCTGACCGGTACCGGTTGGGACTGGGACGCGGAGCTGGCCGAGCTGCCCGCTTTGCTGGCGGAGAAGCTGGCCGCGCCGTCGATCGAGGCGGGCGTCTACGACCTGGTGATCGCTCCCTCGAACCTGTGGCTGACGATCCATGAGTCGATCGGGCACGCGACGGAGCTGGACCGCGCGCTCGGCTACGAGGCGGCGTACGCGGGGACGTCGTTCGCGACGCTCGATCAGTTGGGGACGTTGAAGTACGGGTCCGCGGTGATGAACGTCACTGGCGACCGCGTGGTGGAGCACGGCTTGGCGACGATCGGCTTCGACGACGAGGGCGTGCAGACGCAGCGCTGGGACATCGTCAAGGACGGGATTCTGGCGGGCTATCAGCTCGACCGCAGGATCGCGCAGCTCAAGGGCCTGCACGGGTCGCGCTCGAACGGCTGCGCGTTCGCGGATTCGCCGGGTCACGTGCCGATCCAGCGGATGGCGAACGTGTCGCTGCAACCGGCTGCCGACGGTCCGTCGACCGAGGAGCTGATCGGGCGGGTCAAGCGCGGGCTGTTCATCGCCGGGGACAAGTCCTGGTCGATCGACATGCAGCGCTACAACTTCCAGTTCACCGGGCAGCGCGCGTACCTGATCGTGGACGGCAAGCTGGCCGGGCAGGTGCGCGACTTCGCGTATCAGGCCACGACGACGGACTTCTGGGGCTCGATGGAGGCGGTGGGCGGTCCGCAGACCTATGTGCTGGGCGGGGCGTTCAACTGCGGCAAGGGCCAGCCGGGGCAGGCCGCCCCGGTCTCGCACGGCGCGCCTTCGGCGCTGTTCCGGGGCGTGCGGATTCTCAACACGGTGCAGGAGGCGGGACGGTGACCGGGAACGGCGCGTCGGCGGGCTTGGCGAAGGCGCAGGAGCTCGCCGAGCGGGCACTGGAGCTTTCCCGCGCGGACGGCGCGGTGGTGCTGGTGGACGAGTCTTCGACGGCGAACCTGCGCTGGGCGAACAACACGCTGACCACGAACGGGGTCGCCGAGGGCCGCACGGTCACGGTGATTTCGACCGTCAACGGCGCGCAGGGCACGTCGGCGGCGGTGCTTTCCCGTTCGGGCGTCGATCGGGACACGATCGAGGAGCTGGTGCGGGCCAGCGAGCAGGCCGCGCGGGACGCGGGTCCGGCGGAGGACGCGCAGCCGCTGGTCGGGCCGGAGGCGGGCGCGGACGGTTCGAGTTGGCAGGACGGCCCGGCCGGCACCTCGATCGACGTGTTCGGCTCATTCGCTCCGGCGCTCGGGGAGGCGTTCGAGGCGGCGCGGGCGGCCGGGCGGCTGCTGTTCGGGTTCGCCGAGCATTCGATGACCAGCACCTATCTGGCGACCTCGGCCGGGTTGCGGCTCAAGCACGACCAGCCGACCGGGACGCTGGAGCTGAACGCCAAGTCGCCCGACTTCGTCCGGTCGGCGTGGGCGGGTGCTTACACGAAAGACTTCACGGACGTGGATGTGGCGGCGCTCGGCGGGGAGCTGGCGCAGCGGCTGGACTGGCAGAAGCGCCGCGTCGATCTGCCCGCGGGTCGTTACGAGACGCTGCTGCCGCCGTCCGCGGTCGCGGATCTCTACGTCTACATGAGTTACGTGACCTCAGCGCGGGACGCGGCCGACGGCCGCACCGTGTTCTCGGCGCCGCGCGGCGAGGGCTCGGCGCACGGCACGAAGGTCGGCTCGCGCATCGGCGTCGAGGGGCTGCGGCTGTGGTCCGATCCGTTCGCCCCGGGCCTTGAAGCCGCGCCGTTCAACATCGCGCGCTATTCCTCCGGCAACCAGTCGGTCTTCGACAACGGACTGCCGGTCGAGCCGGTCGACTGGGTGCGCGACGGCGTGCTGGCACGGTTGGTGACGACGCGGCACTCCGCGAGCACGATCGGGCTGCCGCTGGCGCTGCCCGGGGACAACCTGCTCATGGAGGGCCCTGGCGACGCGGACGCGCCCGGTCTGGAGGAGATGACCAGGTCGACCGAGCGCGGGCTGCTGCTGACCTGCCTCTGGTACATCCGCGAGGTCGATCCGCAGTCTCTGCTGCTGACCGGGCTGACCCGCGACGGGGTGTACCTGGTGGAGGGCGGCGAGGTGACCGGGGTGGTCAACAACTTCCGGTTCAACGAGTCGCCGGTCGACCTGCTGGGCCGGATCGCGCAGATCGGGCGCCGCGAACAGTGCCTGCCGCGCGAGTGGAGCGACTGGTTCACCCGCACCGCGATGCCGCCGCTGCGGGTCGGGGACTTCAACATGTCCTCGGTGTCGAAGGCCAGCTGAGCGGCGGCATGGGGCCGGCCCGGCATGGCCCGGCCCTGCCTGGCGAAAGTCTGCGACCCGGCGGCCACCCGCGCGTAAACGCGCTGGCCCTTCGGTCGTAGGCTGAGAGGGTGCCGAACAGCGGGAACCGCGAGGATCACGAGCACCGTCCGCACGACGAGGACGAGGTGTACGGGATCACGACCGCCGAGACCAGTCGCACGCAGGAGATCACCCGACGGCAGAAGCAATACATCGTGACGATGCTGGTGCGCGCGGTCGCGGTCGTCGTGGTGGTCGCCGTTCCCGGGATCGCCTGGCCGATCAAGATCGGGCTTTGCCTGGCGGCGACGATCATCCCGTACGTGGCGGTAGTGCGGGCCAACGGCGGTCCGGCGCAGGAGAAGGGGCCGACGAACCTGGTGCTCGCGCCGCCGCGTGACGAACTGGGCTCCGCGCAGCGCGGGCTGCCGGGCTCCGGCGAGCAGACCGGCTTCATCAAGGGCGATTTCTTCGTCAAGGATGAGCGGACCCCGGACACGGGAGCCGGCGGAGGATCGCACGAGGACGGCGCGTCGCAGGCCTCGACGGCGAACGGGTACACCCGCCGCGCACCGCTGTCTGACGGCGCGAAAGCTCAGAACGGCCCCGCAGATCAGAACCCTGATCAGCCGTCGCCGGCGCAGGGTGGTTCGGCAGGCTGACCGCTGTGGACCGCGGGTGGGCTGGGGCCGGCGGGAACTGTTTCAACTCCTGGGATTTCGTTAGCAGGGGTTCACGAGTTCTGGTGGGCATGCCATACTTCTGATGCACGCCCTGCTCCCCCGTCAGGGCTGTGCTGGCGGGGCCGACCTTTATGGCGCCCTGCCCCGCATGCTGGGTGGCTCCCCCCGTGGCCGTCCAGGATGCCGCGTCGGCTCGCGTCCCCCCGTGCGCGAGCCGACGCCTCATTTTGCTGGGCCTTGACCCGCACGCGAGTGTTTCCGGATGGCGTTTTCGAGGCAATGCCGCCGCGGCGACAGCGTCGCAACGGCAACCCTGCGAAGCAGTGTCGCGGGTTAGCCCTTAGCCGCCGATCGCTGACATCGGCCGGTCCGGCTGGACGAATCCGGGCTCGCCGATACCTGCGGCGGCTTTTTTGCCGAGCATCGCCGTGCGCCAGGTCTGCGCGATGGTCTCGTCATCGGCGCCCGAGCGCAGCAGGCCGCGCAGGTCGCTCTCCTCACGCGCGAACAGGCAGGTGCGTACCTGGCCGTCGGCGGTCAGCCGGGTGCGGTCGCAGGCGGCGCAGAACGGCCGGGTGACCGATCCGATGACGCCGACTCGGCCGCCGCCGGGAGCGCCGGGCCCGCCATTCACCAACCAGGTTTCCGCCGGAGCCGCGCCGCGCAGCGCCTCGCCCTCAGGCTCGAGGCGGAACTCGGCGCCCAGCCGCTCCAGGATCTCCTGCGCGGTGACCATCTGCGCGCGGTCCCAGCCGTGCTGCGCGTCGAGCGGCATCTGCTCGATGAACCGCAGCTCGTAGCCGCGCTCCAAGCACCAGCGCAGCAACGCCGGGGCCTCGTGGTCGTTGACCCCGCGCATCAGCACCGAGTTGATCTTCACCGGGCGCAGTCCGGCGCGGTCGGCCGCTTCGATGCCGGCCACGACGCGGGCGTGCTTGTCGCGGCGGGTGAGCGTCTTGAACGTCTGCGGGTCGAGGGTGTCGAGTGAGACGTTGACCCGGTCGAGCCCGGCCACTGCCAGCGGCCCGGCCAGTCGTTCGAGCGCGGTGGCGTTCGTGGTGACCGAAAGGGAGGGGCGCGGGTTGAGTGCGGCCAGGCGCGCCACGATGTTGGCGATGCCGGGCCGGATGAGCGGTTCGCCGCCGGTCAGCCGTACCTCACGCACGCCGAGGCGAGTGACCGCGATCGCGACGAGCCGCACGATCTCGTCGTCGGTGAGCAGCTCGGGGCGCGGCAGCCAGGGCAGGCCCTCGGCCGGCATGCAATAGGTGCAGCGCAGGTCGCATCGATCGGTGAGGGACAGCCGCAGATCTGTGGCTGTCCGGCCGAAGTGGTCCGTCAGCGCCGTGCCCATGCACTGAGCCTAACGCTTACCCACCGACACGAAGTCGCGGTCCGAGGGCTGGAAGTAGCGATCCTTGGGCTGGGTGAAATCCCACAGCTTGGTTATCGTCGGGTTTGCCGGATCGCCGCCGTAGCTCATGAACGAGACCCAGTCGGGGTTGATGTCCAGCTCCATCGCGTCCACCGCGCCAGCCGCCTGAAGGAGCTTGGCGAGGGTGTACACCGACAAGAACTTGCCGCTGACGTACACGATGTCGCCCTTGGCGGTCATGCCGACGCCGGAGCGCGCGATGAAGTAGGAGTTCTTGATCGTGTAGCCCCACTGCGCGCTGGAGCCGTCGCCCGGGCCTACGGTGAGTTGCCCGTTGTCCACCAGCAGGCTGAGGTTCTGGCGCACCGCCTGGATGTTCGAGCCCATGGTCTCGTCCCGGCCCCACTGGCCGATCTTTATCGAGCCGTCGGTGTAAAAGACCTCGGCGGCCTTACCGTTCACCAGCGGCACGGCGCTCTTGCCGTCCATGTAGAACCCGGCGAGCGCGTCGTCCGGCTTGACCTTGAAGCCGCCGTTCCAGGTGGCCACGAGGTTGGCGCGCTGGTCGGCCGGGACGGTGTCGGGGGTCTTCCAGGTGCCGCCGGGCTGCTGGTAGCCGGGGTGCAGGGTGAAGCTGAGCGCCTTCTGGTTCATCCACACCGCGTACGCCAGGTCCGAGGTGTGCTGCGCGTCGGGGCGCAGCGCCGATTTCTCCACGATCGGGACGCCATGCGCGTCCATGGTTACCGGGTGCCACACTCCCTCGCCGGGCACGGTGCCGGAGGCGAGCGGGGTGATGTTGGCCGGCAGGTCGATGTTGGGCTTGGCCGGCGGGGCGGCGGTGGCGCCCTGCAGCTGCGCGATCTGGCTCGCGTTGAGCCCGCCGCCGGTGGGCGGCGGCTTGTAGGTGGCGTTCTCCAGCCAGGTCACAGCCCAGCCGAGGTGATGGTCGCGGCCCCACTCGGCGACGCGCGCGTTGAGCCGGTCGGTGCCGGGCGCGGTCAGGTACGGGTAGAACGTGACGCCGACGTACCCGAAGAAGATCAGGAACACGCCGAGGATGCTGCGGCGGATGATCTTGCGGCGGCGCCGGATGTGCGGTGGCACGACCTTCTTGGCCTTGCGGCGGCCAGATGTATTGCCAGGCTCGTTCGGGTCGCCGGATTCGTCGGGATCAGCCGCGCGCCGACGCCGCGACTCCGGCTGACCGGTACGCGGACCGGCGGTCGTGCTGCCCGCGAACGCCCGCGCGTCGAGCACAGTGGTCGCGCTGAGTCGCTCCGTCGCGCGCGGGCGTGCCGTGCCGTATGCGCGGGTTTCCTGCGGTGCGCGGCCGTCGCCGTACTCATAGCCGTTCTCGCCGTATGCATTGGCGCCGTTGTACGGGTCCCGGCCGCGGCCTTGGTTACCGGACCCATTGGCCGCGTAACCTGCCCGCTCGCGGCCGTACGCGTCGCCGCCGTAGCTGCGTCCATCGCCGCCGTGTCGGCCGCGGCCCTGCCCGGTGGCCTGCCCGCCGTCGCGGCGACGTCGCTCGGCCTGCTCATCGTGCGCACGCGTCTGGAACGGGTCGTACGGCTCAGGGCGGCCGTTCGCGCGCTGCTGCGGGCGCTGCTGTGGGCGCTGCTGGACCTCGCCGCCGCCGTAGTAGGACTCCTGGTCGAAGAACTCGCTGCGCTCCGAACGGCCTGCACGCTGAGACTCGCCCTGCCCGCCGGTGTACGGGTCAGGCGCCTGTCCCTGATACCGGCCGGGCTCGGGATACTGCCCCGGACGCTGCGGGGGCGGCGTCGAACGACCGTAGTCTGGGTAGTCCGAGCCGTCGGATCCGTGTGTCATCGTGCGACAGTCCCCAAGGTCGTTGCGTGGGCGGCCCGTCCGCCGTCTCATTCGGTTTGCACTGCGTGTCGAGCGGTGTGTCGATCTCTTCATGAAAGACGCCGCCTCGCGTGGAGCAGTTGCGAGCGGGCGGCGGGTCTTTCCTAAGAAAAGTGCTGTCTTCAGCTATCGCTCAGCCCAGTCTAGTAGGGCGCACGATCGCATGCTCGGTGACACGTACGCGTGTGCGAGCGGGTTCACTCGATACCGCGACGCCACACGGCTTGCGCCACGGCGGACACATTCAGCCCTCCTGCGCGGTCGGGCGGACCATGAGCTCGTTGATCGCGACGTGCCGGGGCCGGGTGACCATGTACTCGATCGCGTCCGCGATGTCCTGCGCTTCGAGCACCTTCACCCCGGCGAACCGCTGCGTCTGCGCTTGGCGGATTTCGGGGCGCAGGTGGTCACGCAGCTCGGTGTCCACGGCGCCGGGCTCGATGAGCGAGACCCGCAGGTGGCGGCTGGCGAACTCCTGCCGCAGCGACTCGCTGAACGCGCCGACGCCGAACTTGGTGGCGTTGTAGACGTTGCTGCCTAGTCGCGCGACCCGGCCAGCGATCGAGCTGACGTTGACCAGGTCGGCTACCTGGCGCGGCCCGCTCTCCGCGGCGCGCAGCAGGTGCGGGAGGGCGGCGTGGGTCGCCGTGAGCAGCGCGGTCAGGTTCAGGTCGACCATGTGCCGCCAGTCCTCGAGCGAGGCGGTGGCCGCAGGGCCGAGCAGCATGATGCCGGCGTTGTTGACCAGGATGTCGATGCGGTCGTGGCCGAATGCGCCCGCGGCGGTCTCGATGGCCTCACGCAGCCGGTCGGCGTCGGTGACGTCCGCCGCGAGCGCGAGCGCGCTACCGCCGTCCGCGGCGATCTCCTTGACCAGGGCGTCGAGCCGGTCCGCCCGGCGGGCGATCGCCACCACGCTCGCGCCACGCGCGGCCAGTGCCCGAGCGGTCGCCTCGCCGATGCCGCTGGATGCACCGGTGATCACGGCCGTGGTGCCCTCCAGGCGGCGACCGGCGCTCGCGCCCGTGCCGCCGATATCCGTCGCGGTGCTCTGCGTCGTGCTGTCGTCGTTCGCAGCGCCGTCGGTCATCAGATCACCTCTCGGTCAGGCGGAAGACGAGCAGTTCGCGATTCTGCGCTCGTTTCGCGTAGGCATCGAAGTGCGGCCACACGCGCAGCAGCAGCGCCAAGGCGGCGTCGCGCTCGGCGCCCTGAAGCAGGCGCGCGGTGACGTCCGTGCGGCGGCCTCGGATCTCGGTGGTGGCTTGCGGATTGGCGCGCAGGTTCAGCGCCCAGCCCGGGTGCCGTTCCTGGCCCCAGTTCGAACCGATGACGAGCAGGTCCCCGCCGTCTTCGGCGTAGGTAACCGGAGTCACTCGCGGTTCGCCGGTGCGCCGGCCCGTGGTGGTGAGCAGCATCAGCGGCATGCCGACGGTGCCGGACAACGAGAGGCGGCCGCGGGTGGCCCGCTGCACGGCCAGGTCGGCGCGCGGGAAGACCCGTTTGCCGACCGACGCGAAGGCTGAGCTTCCCAGGACCGGCACGGCGCGCAGGCGCCCGGCGAACGACATGCTCCGCATCGTAGATCATGGCTGACCACGCGGCCATGGGCGCAAACGTTCAGCGCCCGCTGCGTGCGCGAATGCGCCGCCGCACGCGGTTCAACCGGTCCCGGTGGCCTTCCAGCGCCGTCGCAGCTCGTCAAGCGCCGCCGGTGTCAGCGCTCCGAACGCCCGAAGTCGCGCGACGCCCCCGTCGGGGTAGATGTCGAGCCGCAGGTGTGTCGCAGGCTTCGCATGCCGAATCAGGAATCGGTGAGCGGTGTCGGGCTGGAGCTTTGTTTTGGGCAGCAGCACCGTCCAGTCCGTCTCGCCCGGCGGCCGGTCATCGTCGGTGTGCGCCGCCGACAGCTTCGTCTTGTGCGGCGCGTTGCCCTTGTAGTGCGTCGTGTCGATCTCCACCACGCGCACGATTCCCTCGCCGAGCAGCCGGATCTCGGCCCAGTCGTTGCCGTCGTCGCGGCGTCGTGCGTTCTCCCAGCCCTCCCCCATGGAGCGAGCGAGCCCCGGCATCAGCATGTTGTCGGCGCGGCCGAAGTACATGTCGCTGCATCCTGACACGCGTGCGCCGTCAACCAGCGAGGCGAGATTCACGGTGACGCCATCGAGAAAACCAGGGTCGGCCAGCGGTTCGCCGTGCACGCGCAGCCTCGCGACGCCGCCATCTGGCAGAAGATTGAGACGCACGTAATTGAACCGCCGTCCGAGGTCGCCCACCGCAATGTGGTGCTCCTGGCCGCCACCAAGCGCGTACGGCGGCACTATCTCAGTCCACTGCGCCTTCAACAGCCGCTTCGGTGACGGGTATCCGTCGCACCATGTGGCTTCGACCGAGCACCGCGGCGGGTAGTTGCCGAGGAAGTGGGCGGTGTCGATGACAACGCCGCGGATCAGGCCGGGAGCCCCGAGCCGGATGATCGCGCTGTCGTGATCGTTGCCTGCGACACCCGGCGCGCCGGGCCTGCGCCTGCGGGTCTCCCAGCCGTCGTACTGCTGGCCTTTGGCTGTGAAGGTGGCGGGCCGGAAGACCGGCGGCGCCGGGTCGATCAAGTTCTCCTTGTCCGCGAAGAACTCGTCATTGGCCCAGATAACGGAAGCGCCGAGTGCGCGCGACGCTAGGTCGGGCAGTGCGGTGAATGCCGCCGGCGCTCCGACCGTCGTGCCGCCTCGCGCATCGCTCACGTTCCAACCGCCTCGCGTTCCTCTGGCGCGACAGCAGCAGCCTCGCCAGGTCCGGACGGCCCTGCAGTCCGCGGCCCGCTCGTGATCCGCCGCAGCAGCTTGCCGAGCGGCTTGTCGTCGACGATCCGGCCACGCAGGTACGTGGCCTGAACCACTCCGGTGAGCGTCGCGCCCTGATATGGCGTCAGCGGATGGCGATGCGCGAGAGCCGGGCCGTCAACCGTGAACTGCGCGTCGGGATCGAACACCACCAGGTCGGCATCACAGCCCACCGCGATGCGTCCCTTGTGCGGTAGGCCGACGAAGTCCGCCGGGCGCAACGACATCAGCTCAGCCACGCGCTTGAGCGTCCAGCCGCGCCGACGGGCTTCGGTCCACACCACCGGCAGCCCGAGCTGCACCGAGGCGATCCCGCCCCACGCGATCGCGAAGTCGCCGGTCGTACGCTGCTTCAGCTCGGGTGTGCAAGGCGAGTGGTCGGAGACCACGAAGTCGATCAGGCCGCTGTCGAGGGCGGTCCACAGCCGCTCCCGGTTGGCGGCCGAACGGACCGGCGGGCAGCACTTGTACTCGGTGGCCGCGTCAGGAACTTCCTCGGCGGCGAAGTGCAAGTAGTGCGGGCACGTCTCCACGGACACGCGCACGCCCCCGGCCTTAGCCTCCTCGATCAGCGCAAGGCACTCGGCTGAGGACAGGTGCAGGATGTGGACTCGCGCTCCGGTCCGCCGCGCGACGGCGAGGACCTGCGCCACGGCTGCGGACTCGGCGGCGTCGGGACGTGAGGCGAGGAAAGCCGCGAACTGCGTCACCGGCGCGGCAGCGCCCCGGTTCGCGTTGTCCAGAGCGTGCTGGTCCTCGGCGTGCACGATCAGCAGGGCGCCAAGCTCAGCGGTCCGCCGCGCCGTCGCCTCGAACTCGACCGCATCGAGCGCGGGGAACTCGGGCACCCCGGAGTCGGCCAGGAAGCACTTGAAGCCGAACGCGCCCGCGTCGTGCAAACCCGCGAGCTCTGACCGGTTTCCGGGCACCGCGCCGCCCCAGAACCCGACGTCTACCGAGATCCGCTCCTTCGCGGTGGCGCGCTTCTCGGCCAGTGCGTCAGGGGTCGTAGTCGGCGGGATCGAGTTGAGCGGCATGTCGATCAGCGTCGTCACGCCGCCGAGCGCGGCCGCGCGAGTCGCGCTCTCAAAGCCCTCCCACTCGGTTCGGCCCGGTTCGTTGATATGGACGTGCGTGTCCACGAGTCCGGGCAGCACCGCAAGCGAACCAAGTTCGACATCGCGCGCGGCGGACGCGGGAGCGTCATAGGCCAAGATCGCCGCGACGACACCGCCGGACACGCACACGGCTGCGGGTTGTTCGCCGTCCGGCA
>Ga0134126_10006103_pt1 | contig 15082 bp, 14 predicted proteins | sample KB31752_FD_96881 | JGI IMG/M metagenome (GOLD analysis project Ga0134126, IMG submission 96881) | Terrestrial soil microbial communities with excess Nitrogen fertilizer from Kellogg Biological Station, Michigan, USA - KB3-175-2 | ecosystem: Environmental > Terrestrial > Soil > Unclassified ...
GGCCTTAAAACCCAGGAAGATATCCGTAATGCTATTGAATTTACCCTGGCGAGCAACGGAAAGTTTTTATATGCGAAAATTGAGTCGGAGGCAAACCAGTTGCTGGAGCAATTAAAAGTTATTTTTCCAGGCGGCCTGGTCGAATTCGCGGGCGAATTCCGGCGGCGCTGCGAGATCATCAATAAACTAATTATTGTATTGGGCAGCAGGGACCGGCAAATTGCAATTGAAACAATGGTGCAGTCAGATGTTATGCCTTGGATTAATGCTGACGGAAACCTTATTACCGGGAAATTGACAAGCGGATTGGCGGTTGAGGTAGTTTGCGTGGACAAACATTATTTTTACAGGACACTGTTTGACCAAACCGGCGATGATGAGCATGTGAAGGCAGTGTTGGCGAAAGCAAATACGATAATCGACCAGCCTGCCAGCGAGGAGTTGATCTATGAAAAAGGGGGCATGCACTATATTCAGCCCGAACTGCGTGAAGGCATCGCATTTATTGAAAAAGCAGAAAAAAACACGTTGCCGCAACTAATTAATTACCATGATCTTAAGGGCACATTACATAACCACAGTACCTGGAGCGATGGAATAAACACGGTTGAGGAAATGGCGCTTTTTTGCCGCGACGAATTAAAACTCGAATACCTGGGCATGTGTGATCATAGTAAGAGCGCATTTTACGCAAAGGGATTAAACATAGAAAGTGTGCTGCAGCAGCAGGAAGAAATAGATCATCTTAACAAAAAAAAAGCAGGTTTCCATATCTTCAAGGGAATTGAATCCGACATTTTATATGACGGATCGCTGGATTACCCGGATGAAGTATTAACGCGGTTTGATTTTATAGTCGCATCGGTACATTCTATCCTTAAAATGGATGAAGAAAAAGCAACTTCGAGACTTATCAAAGCTGTTGAAAACCCATACACTACCATACTCGGGCATCCGACAGGCAGGCTGCTGCTGAGCCGCAGCGGCTATCCCATCAATTATAAAAAAGTGATCGATGCCTGCGCTGCAAACAAGGTAGTGATAGAGATAAACGCAAATCCGCTCAGGCTCGACCTGGATTGGCGCTGGCACCAATATGCCCTCGACAAGGGCGTTTGGCTATCGATAAATCCCGACGCGCACCGTAAAGAAGGATTTTTAGATATGTATTACGGTGTATTAGCCGCGCGAAAAGGCGGTTTATACAAAGAAAGATGTCTGAATGCATTATCATTGCAGGAGATCAGCTCTTTTTTTAAGGAGGCGAAAGGTTAGGAATCACCCAATGACCAATGAACTAATGAACCAGTGAACCAATGAACCTGACAGATAAAATTCGATCCATACAATCTTCACAAAGGCAGCCTTCGGTATTGGTTATCGGCGACCTGATGATCGACCATTATATCTGGGGCAGCGCTACCAGGTTATCACCGGAGGCGCCCGTGCCGATAGTGAACGTAAAAAATGAATCGACAACATTGGGCGGTGCAGGCAACGTAGTTCAAAATTTGGTAGCCCTTGGCGCAAATGTTAATGTAGCGGGCGTAATTGGCGATGACGCCACGGGTTTGCAGCTCATTGCAATAATGGAAAATGAGGGCGTTAAAACCGACGCCATCATTAAGGACAAATCGAGGTCGACAACTATTAAAACACGTGTTTTGGTTGGGAGCCACCAGTTGGTTAGGGTCGACAGGGAAGTTACCGACCCGGTGTCAGGGAAATTGGAAGACGAACTGATCACCCGGCTAAGGGCAAACATCGGTGAAGCTGATATAGTTATATTATCTGACTATAATAAAGGTTTATTTGCGCCGGGCTTAACCCAGCGGATTATAAATATCGCGACGGAACATAAAAAGAAGGTGGTGGTTGACCCCAAGGGCTTAAACTACGAAAAATATAAGGGCGCCTTTATTATAAAGCCGAACCGGAAAGAACTGGCCGAGGCCGCCAAAGTAGAAAAAATAAGCAGCATCACAGATCTGCAAAATGCAGCCAAAACCATTTTTCTCCAAACCGGGACGACCTACCTCATCGTCACGCTATCGGAGGAAGGCATGGCAATAGTTACTGAACAAACAAGCAAGTTGCTGCCGGTGAAAGCCACCGAGGTTTTTGATGTAACCGGGGCCGGCGATACCGTGATAGCCGCCATCGCCTACTTTATAGCGGCAGGCCTGCAGGTTGAAGAAGCCTGCGAACTAGCCAATCATGCAGCTGCCATTGTGATAAGGCATATTGGAAGCGCTACCACGACTATTGACGAGATTATTAAAGATATGGACGGCCATTGAGTCATTAGACTTACAAAGTTTGTAAACCTTGTAAGTCTGCTTCAGCAAATTTATCTATGAGAAACGACCTTGAAAAAACGCTGTTAAGTAAAATATATCACCTGCCCGCGCTTAAAGATGCGGTTGCCGGCTGGCAGGGCGCGGGTAAAAAGGTGGTTTTTACAAACGGCGTTTTCGACCTGCTGCATATAGGGCATATTACTTACCTGGCGAAAGCGGCCGAGTTGGGCGATAAACTAATTATTGGCCTTAATTCGGATAGCTCGGTAAAACGCATAAAAGGCGAAAACCGCCCGGTAAACGATCAGGGCAACCGTGCGGCATTGCTTGCCGCCTTATTTTTTGTAGATGCCGTTGTGGTTTTTGAGGACGACACGCCTTTAAATTTGATCACAGCCTTAATGCCTGACATCCTGGTAAAAGGCGCCGACTATTCGATTGAAAATATCGTTGGCGCCGGGGAAGTCATCGCCAATGGCGGGGAAGTAAAGACTATCGACTTTGTTGAGGGCTACTCGTCAACCTCGATTATCGAAAAGATAAGGAACCAGCTATAAATAATCAGAAAATGAAGATACTGGTGATCCGTTTTAGCTCGATGGGCGACATTATTTATACCACCCCGGTTGTTCGCTGCCTTAAAAAACAATTGCCTGGCGCCCAGGTCCATTTTTTAACAAAACCCGCGTTTAAATATATTTACGACAACAATCCCTACGTTGATAAACTGCTTTTATTAAAACCAACCCTTGGCGAAACGATCAAAGAGTTAAAAGTCGAACAATACGATTATATTATTGACCTGCACAATAACCTCCGCACGGCGCTGATCAAACTTAACATCCGCGCAAGCTCATCAACTTATAAAAAGCAGCGTATACGCAAATGGCTCAGCCTGAAATTTAACTTAAAGCTGGTTCCACCGGTTCATTTGGTTGACCGTTATATGCAGGCAGTCGCGTTTTTAGGGGTTAAAAATGACAACGGGCCTATCGACTATTATATCAAATCCGATTACCGGCTAAGTTCCTTACTCCCCGAAAGCCATCAAAACGGCTATATGGCCTTTGTTATTGGCGCTACGCATTTTACCAAGCGGATGCCAAATGAAAAGATCATCAATATTTGCCGGCAGATCCATCAGCCTGTTGTGCTGCTTGGCGGCAGCGATGTTAAAGCAAACGGGGAAGAGATTGCGGCGCAGGCCGGCAATGTGTACAACGCCTGCGGTATAACCACCCTGGATGAATCAGTTTTCCTTGTATCAAAAGCAGATAGCATTATCGGGTTTGATACCGGGTTAACCCATATAGCCGAAGCTTTTAACAAACCCATTGCATCGATCTGGGGTGGCACTGCGCCGGAATTATTAGGGGTGCAGCCTTATAAAGTTAAGGAAGTATTGGTGGCCGGCATTGACCTACCCTGCCGCCCCTGCTCAAAATTCGGATTGGATAAATGCCCGCTGGGGCACTTTAAATGCATGAACGACATGCCCGAGCAGCCTATTATTGATTTTGCGAACAAGGCGGGCTAACTGCGGCCGTCGCCTATCCATTCGGCCAGCTGAAATAAACCAGTTTGCCGCTGTCGCGGCTGATGGATGCCCAATCGTCGGATTCAAATTCAATGAGGGCTACGGCGCTGGTATGTACCTCGGGCGCCTCGCCGGTTAAATAGTGAAGTATCTGGCTCACGCCGGGGTTGTGCCCTACAATTGCGACAAAGTTATACGTGTCGGATAATTGATTGATCACCTGCAGCCAGGTTTGCTGGCTCGCTTCGTATATGGCTTTATTTATTTCGGGTTCGGGCAATTGAAGGTGATCTGCAAATATTTCAGCAGTGGTTTTGGTCCGCAACGCCGGGCTGGTTAAAATATGCTGAGGGACAATTGATTTGTCTTTTATCCGCTCCGCCATAAAAGCTGCATCCTGTATGCCGATATATTTCAGCGGACGGTCGATATCTTTTCCTAAAGTATCTTTTTCCGCCTTGGCATGCCGTATCAGTAACAACTTCTTCATTAAATCAAAATAACAAAAAGAGAAGCAATAAACGTCCCTTTTTGTTTAAAAAAAGTGCGTTTGTTCAAAACGCGCAGCTATGTTGGCAGGGATTGGAGGTTGGAGATTAGAGATTGGAGATTGGAGATTGGAGATTGGAGGTTGGAGATTAGAAAAAACGCGATGGCCGGAATTAAACAGCAAGCCACTCCCACCAATGAACCAATGAACCAATGAACTAATGAACCAACGCATAAGTCTTCCCCGGCAGCGACCTGATATATCCCTGCATTTCCATGTTTAGCAAATTCATCGCCAGCTGGCTGGTTGGCATGTTGGTTTTTAAGGTTAGGTCATCAATGGCGACGGGTGTTTTTTGCTGCTGCAGAATATCGAATATTAATCGTTCATCGGGCGAAAGATCGATGGGGAGCGTGAGTTGTTCTACGGGTTTTGCATTGTCCGTCCTTTCCCAGCCTAAATTGTAGGCCAGGTCTGCGGCGCCTGTAAGTAATGCAGCTTTGTTGTTGCGTATTAAAAAATTGCAGCCTTCGGAATAATCGTCGCCGATCCGGCCGGGGAAGGCAAATACGTCGCGGTTGTATGAGTTTGCTATTTCGGCGGTGATGAGCGCACCGCCTTTTAAGCTGGCCTCCACTACGATGGTAGCATCGGCTATGCCGGCCACAATGCTGTTACGCTGCGGGAAGTTCTCCCTGTCGGGGATGGTGCCTGAAGGATATTCACTTAACAAACCACCATTTTCCAGCATTTTTTCAGCTATCGACCGGTTCTGGCTGGGATATATACGGTCCAATCCGTGGCCCAGTACGCCTACGGTAGGCATATCCAGTTTCAAACATTCTTTATGGGCGCTCACATCGATACCCAAAGCAAGGCCGCTTACTATTAAAACATTATAAGGTTTTAATTCCTCTATCAGCTGCTTGCACAAGTGCTTGCCATAATCCGTTGCATTCCGTGTGCCCACAATGCTGATGATGTGCCGTGAATTCAAATCGGCAGTGCCTTTGGCATACAATAATATCGGGGCGTCGTTACAGTTTTTTAAGCGTTTGGGATACCGGCTGTCGGTATAAAAAATAATATCGACATTACTCTTTTCAACAAACTTCAGCTCCTCCTCTGCCCTGCTTAATGCGGCGCCTAAATCCATGTATTCGACGGTCTTTTCGCCAATGCCCGGCACTTTCAGCCATTTGGCCCTCGGGGCATTAAAAATTTCTTCGGCGCTGCCAAAGTAGCTTAGCAATGACCTCGATAATGCCGGACCAATATTTTTTAAGAAAGTTAAAGCTACCTGGTGAAGTTGTGACATAGATTTTTACGATCTCCTAAAATATAAAAACAAGCCCTCTATTCAGCATTAAAAAAATAAATTTAAAAAACTACAAAAATAGTTTGCAAACTATAAAAATAGTTTTACATTTGACTAACTATAAAAATAGTTCGCTATGCACGTCAAAGAATTAACCAAAGCTGAAGAACAGGTGATGCAAATATTATGGCAGCTGAATGAGGCCATAGTAAAAGACATTATTGAAAAAATGCCCGACCCAAAACCAGCTTACAACACAGTTTCGACCGTGGTGCGGGTATTGGAAGGAAAAGGTTTTATCGGCCATAAAGCATACGGCAACTCGCACGTTTACTTCCCGCTGGTAGCCGAAGCTGATTATAAGAAATTCACATTTGATAAAATGATGAAAAACTATTTCAGCAACTCGTACCAAAGCCTGGTATCATTTATTGCCGATGAAAAAAAACTCGGCCTGCGTGAACTTGATGAACTAACCCAATTGCTCGAGGACTTAAAAAACAAAAGATCATGAACTGGCTGCAATACCTTGCCGAGGCTAATTTATACCTGGCCGTATTTTACCTCTGTTATATCCTATTCCTGAAAGGCGAAACCCATTATGCGCTTAACCGCGCCTATTTACTGTGTACTTCAGTAATCTCCTTCGTGTTGCCGGTGGTGCAGCTTGGCATTTTAAAACCTGCCGAAGCTCCTGTAAGGGCAATTGTGTCCGGCTCGCCCGTAAATGTTCATCCCGGCGTTTTGCAGGTGCGATACGTTCCGGCCTATGCGCATTTTGATATGCAGGATGCTTTGCTGTATGCTTATTTATTGGGCGTGTTTGTCATGACCATTGCCTTTGCCATTAAGGTATACCAGCTTTACAGGCTCACGCGGGTACCATCAGTTACACCGGCCCGTGGGTATAAGCTGATTTATATAGAGGGTACCAACACGGCGTTTTCGTTTTTTGGCTATTTGTTTATCGGCGCCGGCACGCTTCAACCCGAAACGGTGATCAGGCACGAACTGGTGCATATCCGCCAAAAACACTCCGTTGATATTCTCCTGCTCGAAATAATTAAGATCATCAGCTGGTTTAACCCCCTGGTGTATTTAATGCCTAACACTTTTAAAGCGCTCCACGAATACATTGCCGATGAAAAAACAGCAGCATTTGAGCCCAGCGCGCTTGCTTACTCATCATTTTTGGTGAGCAATTTATACGGGCTCAGCGGTTCGTCCATAACGCATTCATTTTTCAATTATAACCTCTTAAAAAACAGGATCAGCATGCTCCATCAAAAACGTTCGGGCAATTTAGCCAGGCTAAAGTACCTCATTATCTTACCCATTTGCGCAGGGCTGCTTTGCGCATCCACCCTGGCATTCAGTAAAACTTACGACTGGGTCGACATCGCGCCGAAAGCGCCGGTTTCAGCTAAAGGACATCTTAAAATAAAAACATTGAAATCCACCGAAGGCCGTATTATTGGTTACGGGGATAAAATGACCATCCATGGCAAAACCTATACGGTAAATACCTTAAACAAAACCGATCAGTTGTATTTGTTAAAAACCTACGGGATAAAGCTTGATGTTGTTGAAATAGCAGGCAAACCAGGCCAGGCGACAGTATTTTTCCCGGCAGGCAACGCAAAAGATACAACAAGGTATTCGGTGAAGGCCAGGTACACTGCAAAAGGTTATAAGTTTACAGAAACCGGGTATTCCATAAATGGCAAGAGCAACTTCAGGGTAATAATTACCGAAAAAAACGGCGAAGAAAAAGCATACTTTAAAAATTCGGCTACACCGGCACAAATTGCCATGCTGAAAGATAAATATGGCTATACCTTCCCCTCGATGGAGATATTTACCAAAATGCCGCCTCCCCCGCCGATGCCGCCCGCACATCCGTCGGACCCTAAAGTGAAATTAGCGAAGCTGCCGCCGCCAATCATAAAAAGGGACACCGCCGTGCCCGCCAAACCCGATGCGCCGGTAAAACCCGTGGAGCCAAAGATGATCAAACCAACACCTCCGCCGCCAATACCGCCCAAAGAGGTAAAAGACGAAAACTAATCCCAAAAAATAATCGGTGTAATCCCCAAAAAAATAATCGGTGTAATCCCAAAAAATAATCGTTGAAATCACCCCAAAAAAAATCGGTGTAATCAAATTCAATAATCGGTGTAATCACCCTATAAAATCGGTGAAATCCCAACAAAAATTACCTGCTTCGTCTCAAAAAACTCCTCTTCAAAATAATCTTTAAGGTGAAATTGCTGAACGGCTAAGCCCGATTCGGCAATTTCATCTGCGAGGTCGCCGCCTTTAAGGTACAATATACCGTTGGGCAGGGTGTTTTTCGACTGCTTATTAAATTTGCCCTTTACCCAGGGGTAAAACTCTTTGAGCCTTGTTACCGCCCTCGATATTACAAAATCAAATTTTTCATTTACCTGTTCGGCGCGCAGGTGGGCGGCGGTGACGTTTTTCAGGCCGAGGGCTTTTGCCACTTCCTGCACTACTTTTATTTTTTTGCCGATGGAATCAACCAGGTAAAACTGCGTATCCGGGAATAAAATAGCCAGGGGGATACCCGGGAAGCCGCCGCCGGTGCCTACATCCAGCACTTTTTCGCCGGGCAAAAAGGAGATCACTTTGGCTATACCCAATGAATGCAGCACGTGGCGCTCAAAAAGCTGGTCGATATCCTTGCGGGATATTACATTGATCTGGCTGTTCCAGAAGTTATAAAGATCGGGCAGCCTGTTAAATTGCTGAAGCTGTTGCGCAGTGATGAAGGGGAAATATTTCAGCAGCAGGTCAGATGTCATCCCTGTTAAACCGGTTGATAATATTGCCGAGCAGGTACCTGGCCCTGAACAACTGCGCCTTCACCGCGCCCAGGGGCAAATCAAGCTGCTGGGCAATTTCCTCGTACGACAGCTCATCAAAATAACGCAGCGTGATCAGGTTGCGGTAGCGGGGCGGCAGGCTCTCTATCAGCAGCTTCAGCTCCTGGGTTTGCTGTTTTTTTATGGACGTTTCTTCCGGGTTCAGCACATCGGCCTTTATCTGCAGCTGTTTTTCCTCGCCGTCTTCATCCATCATGCCGTGGATAGACATTGTATTCAATTTTTTTTTGCGGATAAAGTCGATACAATTATTGGTGGCCACCCTGAAAAGCCAGGTGCTGAAAGCGTATTCGGGCTGGTATTTTTCGAGCTTTTCAAATGCCTTGGCAAATGTTTCAACGGTGAGGTCCATGGCATCCTCTTTATTATTCACCATTTTCAGCACCATAAAATAGATCGAATCCTTGTACCTGTGCATAAGGTCGGCATAAGCCTTTTGGTCGCCCTGGCGCGCCCTCACGACGAGGTGGAAATCGTTTTTTGCGTTCTCGGTAAAGTTCGAATTTATTTCCATTTAGTAGTTTTTATAAAAGAGGCCGTCAATCCAAAAATGTTTAAATAAATGTAATAAATCATATCGAATATTGGCAAATACCACAACAAATCTTTTCCGCCCAGCCTTTTAAACACTTTGCCGTAAATAATATACTGAAAAATCAGCCTAAACATAAACAAACCGAGCGCTAACAAAGGTTCAACGTTGAAAATTAGGCATAATGTTAGTAAAATATAGAACAGGAAACCGCTGAGGGCATCGATGCTCAGCATGCGCCTGTGCCGGCCCTTGTAAATTTTGCCCACCCCGAAATGGCGCTTCTTTTGCCGGTACCAGCCCCCCAGCGAGGTTTTGGCGTCCGAATAGGTAAAGGCGTCGGGATGTACTTCGATGGCCGTATTGTCGGGCGTGGCATTTTGGTTTACGAACAGGTCGTCGTCGCCCGAGAGAACGTGCATGTGCGATGCAAAGCCCTTCGAGCTGAAAAACAGGGATTTGGTATAAGCCAGGTTACGGCCGATACCCATATACGCATCGCCGTTTAATGCCGCCGACAAATAATTGATGGCCGTTTTTATGGTCTCGAACCTTATAAAAGGATTCAAAAAGTTGCCCGTACGTTTATAGGCCGAATAGCCGAGGATGATCTGCGTGGAACCCCTGAAGTTTGCCGCCATCCGCGTGATCCAGTCTTCCGAGGCCGGCACGCAATCGGCGTCGGTAAATAGCAGGTATTCGTTTTTTGCGGCCTTTATGCCAAGGGTTATCGCGAATTTTTTGCCTGTTTTATAGCGGTCGTGCTCGGTGATGGTAACGATCTTTAACTCGGGGAACGATTCCTTGATCTCCTCCAAAACCTCGTCCGATCGGTCGTACGAGCAATCGTTCACCACGATCACCTCGAAATCGGGATAGTTTTGCTGCAAAACCGAGGGCAGGTTGGCGCTCAAATTCTTCGCCTCATTGCGCGCGCTGATAATTACCGAAATGGGTATCCTTACCTTTGGCAGCTCCGCAACCGGCCGATACGGCTTAAGCCGGCTCTGGTTATTTACGAGAAAATATAGCTGGATTATAAAACAAAACTGAAGTAAAATAACGAGCGCCTCTTGTATATACGTTTCCAATTCAAGGGTTTAAATAATCCCGCAAATTTGCTAAAAATTGTTGAAATGTTTTTTATTTGTTGAAATGTTGTGGGGGGGAGGATGTTGGAATGTTGGAAGGTTGGAAGGTTGGAATGTTGTTAAGGGTTGTAGTGGTTGTAGTGGTTGTAGTGGTTGTTAATAGTTGGAAGGTTGGAAGGTTGGAAGGTTGGAATGTTGTTAAGGGTTGTAGTGGTTGTAGTGGTTGTAGTGGTTGTAGTGGTTGTTAATAGTTGGAAGGGTTGAAGTCGTTGTAAAGGTTGAAGTCGTTGTAAAGGTTGTAAGGTTGTAGTGGTTGGAAGGGTTGTAGTGGTTGTTAATGGTTGTAAGGGTTTTGCGGGTTTAAGGGTTATAGCAGTTATGGGGGTTGGGAGGTTGGGACGTTACAATGCTGCAAGGGTTGCAATTATGCCCCGTAGGGGCTGCCCGTTTGTAGAAAAACAATTACAAAACAAAGTTTTGCCCCGTTAGGGGCTACCCTCTGGCGGCGTTAAGGAACCAATTACGACTAACAGCACAAGCCGCAAAATTGGGTTAACATTGGGTTAACACAATTCTGGATTTTTCTTTGTTAACTATCTCATAATCAATTATTTAACAAAAAACAGGGTTAACATTTTTTGCATTTTTTTTGCCAAAAAAGCATGTTTCGCGTTTTTTTTGAATGCCGATAAAATACAATCAACTGATTTTCAGGTATTTCGCCAATGTTAATGCGTGTGCTTCGCCAATGTTGGTGTTATCACCAACATTCCGGGTTTTTCGGGGGACGAAATCTCCCCTGGGATTTTAGTTGAAATTGTTGTAATAAATTGAGGAGGAATGTTGGAAAGTTGGAGGGTTGGAAAGTTTATGTGGATCGTAGTGGTTGTAAAGGTTGTAGTGGTTGTTAAGGGTTGTAGTGACTTTATGAAAAAGAAACGCTTAAACATTTTTTTCTGGCTGTCGACGGGACGCGCTAACCCGGGCCGTAAATCGAACAGCATTTATTCAGCAACTGATGAATAAAGGCTTCAGACCAACCAAAAATTTCGTTACCTAAACGCAGCGTATGACCAGGCGGGCTTAGGACAGCAAAAAAATGCTTGCGTTAGTAGCGGGCAATGCAAAATCCGCACAATTGAAAATATCATATTTGTTTTCTATATTTAAAAACCAAACGGCTAATTTCTTTAGCATGAATTATCTGTACCTTTACACTTTATGAACGGCGAATCCCTGGATATACAACAAACTAAAATCGACCAGCTTAAGCAGCTTTTTCCTGAACTATTTTCCGAAAGTAAACTGGATTGGGAAAAACTGAAGGCTGCTTTTGGCGACGATATAAATTTTAATAATGAACGCTATGTGCTGAATTGGGCGGGCAAGGCCGATGCTTTTAAAGCCTTGCAGATTCCCACCACCGCTACGTTAAAACCTGTACCTGAAGAATCCATAAATTTTGATACCACCGAAAACGTATTTATCGAGGGCGAGAACCTCGAAGTTTTAAAGGTGCTTCAAAAATCATATCATGGTAAAGTAAAGTGCATCATTATCGACCCGCCCTATAATACCGGCAGCGACAGCTTTATTTACCCCGACAGCTTTAAAGAAAATAAAAAAGATTACGAAAAACGCATAGGCGAGAAGGACGAAGAAGGCTATTTAATGAAAGAGGGCCTGTTTCGCAAAAACAGCAAGGATAGCGGCCATTTTCACAGCAACTGGCTGAGCATGATGTACCCGCGTTTATTTTTAGCAAAAAATTTATTGCGGGATGACGGGGTGATATTCGTGCATATCGATGATAATGAGGTGCATAACCTTCGCCTGTTGATGAATGAGATTTTTGGAGAGGAGAATTTTACAGCTCAACTTGTTTGGGAGAAAAAGAAAAAGGGGGCCTTTTTATCTGGGAAATACACGAACATTAAAGAATATATAATAACATATTGCAAAAACTCGGATTTATTTAATGGTTTGGTAGGTGAAATAAATGACGATCTTGGAACGTACCCATGTATAAACGAATCAAACAAACGGGAGATTAGAACAATTCCAGAAGGGATAAAAAGCAAGTACAAGCAAAAAAATTATTTTTTAGCAAAGGGCAGTAAAATTTCGGTCAATACTATGGATTTAATTCTTCATAGTGATTTAGTAATTACAGACGGAGTTCTTGCTGAAGAATTGGTTATTGAAGGCAATTGGCGGTATAGTCAGGATTCGATGGAGGAATATGCAGAGGCTGAAGAGTTATACATCACGGAGGACTTATACTTAAGAAGAATTGTTACGCACCCCAGATATAAAAAATTAAAGGATTTGCTTCCTAAAGAAAGTAAGATCGAAGGCGATTTTATAGACATCAATAATTTATTTTCTTCCGGTTGGGGAACTAATGAAGATGCAAAAGAAGAAATTCGATTATTAACAGGGGTCAAGAACTTAATGGATTATCCAAAACCGACCAGATTAATAATAAAGTTATTGGCTTCACTAAGGGATGCTGAAGCCTTAATATTGGATTTTTTTGCTGGCTCGGGGACGACTGCCCAAGCAGTAATGGAATTAAACAAATTAGACAATGGAAAACGAAAAATAATAAGTGTCCAAATAGATGAACCCGCCGGAGAAAAAACAAATGCCTTTAAAGCCGGCTATAAAACTATAGCTGATGTTGCGATTAAAAGAATAAAAGAAAGTATAGCAAAGCTAAAAAATACTAATAAAGATTTATTTCACAAGGATTTTGAGGGCGATCTAGGATTAAAAGTTTTTAATCTTAGCTATTCCAACTTTAAAATATGGCGCGGCAACGAGATAACCGAAGATAATTTAGTGCAGCAATTAGATGCCTTTACCGAACCGGTTAACAAAGGCAGCCTGGAGCAAGACATTTTATATGAGTTAATGATAAAGGCCGGCTATTTGTTAACAGATAAGGTTGAAGCTAAAAACAAATACTACGCAATCAGCAACGGCGAACTGGTAATTGCGCTTGCGGAAATGAGCATGCCTGTTATTAACGAAATTATTGCCGCCAAACCGCAAAAAGTGATTACATTGGATAGCCTTTTTGAAGGGAACGACCAACTAAAAACAAATACCGTATTGCAAATGCGCGATGCGGGGATTGATTTTAAAACGATATAAAAATTATGAGTATTTACGCTATTCGAATACAAAATTTTAAATCGATACGTGATAGCGGTTTTATAGATATTAAGCCTTTGAACGTATTGATAGGGCCGAACGGGGCCGGTAAAAGCAATTTCATCGGTTTTTTTAAATTTCTCAATATGCTTTTTGAACAGCAACTACAAAACCATATTGCACGAAAGGGCCGCGCTGACGGATTTATGTATTTTGGCAGACAATCTAAATATATTGCGGGTGAAGTTGTTTTTACAAACGAAGAAAACAAAGTCAGCAATCGTTATCGTTTCAAACTTGAGCCTGATCAGGCAAACAGTCTTTTCTTTAGCGAAGAATACAGCGATTATAATGTTGTCAGTAACAACCCTCATGCTGAATTGTGGGATCCAAGGAAAATTAACATGGGAGGCACGACGGAGAGCAAATTACCCGAAAATAGCCTGACACGATCTAAATTTTTAAGGTTTTTTTTTAAATCGTTCAAAGTATTCCACTTTCATGATACCAGTGATTCTTCAAAGCTTAAAGGTTTTTGTAATGCCACAGATTACGAATACTTTGTGGAAGATGGAAGCAACCTGCCGGCCTTCCTTTACCGAATGAAGGAAACTGCGCCGAAGAGTTTCAAAATACTCGAGTATACAATACAATCAATCGCACCTTTTATTGACAGTCTTTACTTGCAGCCCGACCAGATCAACCCAAACCAGATAGAATTACGATGGAAAGAAAAGGGGCATGATAATTTGTTTAATGCTTATTCTCTTTCTGATGGCACTTTACGGTTTATTTGCCTTTGCACTTTATTATTGCAGCCCGAGCCGCCAAGCACCATAATTATTGATGAACCGGAATTGGGCCTGCATCCGAGCGCCATTATTAAACTTGGCGCAATGCTGAAAAGCGCTTCAACAAAAGCACAAATTATCGTCTCAACCCAATCAGTAAATCTGTTAGATCAATTTTTACCGGAAGACATAATAGTAGTTGAGCGCGAAGATGACCAAACCACTTTTAAACGGTTAAACGATGATGGTTTGAAGGATTGGTTAAATGAATATTCTATTGGTGAATTGTGGGGTAAAAATGTGCTGGGAGGTACGCCATGACCCGGGTGCTGAACATTTTGGTTGAAGGTGAAACCGAAAAGGAATTTGTCAACAATTTAATCTACCATCACCTATTTGCATCCGGTATAAGTAATATCCGCCCGATTACCATAGAAACCAGTCCGGGATATAAAGGCGGCGATGTCAGGTATGAGGCAAGGTATAAATCAAACATTGTAAACCTGCTTCGTGGCCAGGAAGACATGGTCGTTACCTCCTTAATTGATTTTTACAAGTTACGAAGCGATTTTCCTAAGTATGACGACGCGAAAAAAATACCGATTGCGGGCGAACGTATAAAGTTTTTAGAAGAAGCCTGTTTTAATGACATAGCTGATAGCCGGTTTATTCCATACATCCAACTACACGAATTTGAAGGCCTTTTATTTGCCGACACAAAAGGTTTTGAGCTATTTACGGATTTGCCCGCTGCTAACAAAAAAGAATTAGCAGGAATAGTTAGTTCGCACCCTAACCCTGAACTTATTAATGAAGGTGCGTTGACCGCGCCATCGGTGCGGTTGAAAAGGTTAATTCCTGAATACCAAAAGCCTCTTTATGGAAATATGATAGCTCTTGAAAACGGGTTTGATATCATATTACAAAAATGCCCCAGGTTTAAAGCCTGGATAGATAC
>Ga0134126_10006104_pt1 | contig 15082 bp, 17 predicted proteins | sample KB31752_FD_96881 | JGI IMG/M metagenome (GOLD analysis project Ga0134126, IMG submission 96881) | Terrestrial soil microbial communities with excess Nitrogen fertilizer from Kellogg Biological Station, Michigan, USA - KB3-175-2 | ecosystem: Environmental > Terrestrial > Soil > Unclassified ...
GATTGGCGCAGCGCGTCGGCATAAACCAGATGCACGTCGAAATCCGGCGCCGGCACTTCCGGCAGGACCGGAATCAGATTGGGATGATCGGCCGCCACGAAATCCGGCACCACGCCGATGCCCAGGCCTGCTTCCACCGCTTGCAGGATGCCGGTGATGTTGTTGATGCGGATCACGCTGCCCGTGCAGCCGGCGCGGAAATTCTTCTGGAACAGGTCGAGCAGCCAGTTGATGTCGCGGATTTCGGGCGCCGCGGTTTCGCCATAGACGATGATGGTGTGGTTGCAGACCTCGTCCAGCCGCGTGGGCGCGGGATGCTTGGCCAGATAATCCTTCGACGCGTAGATATGGTAGTGCACGGTGAACAGCTTGCGCTGGATCAAGTCAGCCTGCACCGGTGCGCGCATGCGGATGGCGAGATCGGCGGCGCGCTGGGACAGGTCCAGCTCGCGGTCATCCATCACCAGGTGAACCTGGACTTCGGGATATTCGCGCAGGAATTCTTTCAGCCGGGGCAAGAGCCAATAAGCGCCGATGCCGTGGCTGGCGGTGATCTTGAGCGAGCCGCGGGGCGAATCGTGGATGTTCTTGAGCGCTTCCTCGGCTTGCGCCAGCCGCGCCAGGACTTCGCTCACCGCGCTGTAGAGCAGTTCGCCCTCGTCGGTCAGGGTGAGGCCCCGGGCATGGCGCTGGAACAGCGGCGTGGAGATTTCCTCTTCGAGCGCGCTGATCTGGCGGCTCACCGCCGACTGGCTCAAGGTGAGCATCTGGCCGGCATGGGTGAAGCTTCCCGCCGATGCCACGGCGTGGAAGATGCGAAGCTTGTCCCAATCCATCACTACCCCTTCATGCCCAAAGCCGGTGTCCCACCGGCGATAGGGCAGATAATCCGCTCAAGCGGAGAGCGGCAATTCGCCCCCGTGAGACGCCGCCAGGAACCGCTCCGCTTCCAGCGCCGCCATGCAGCCCATGCCCGCCGCCGTCACGGCCTGGCGGAATACCTTATCCTTCACGTCGCCGGCCGCGAAGACACCGGCCACGCTGGTATGGGTGGAATCGGCGGCCGTCTTGATATAGCCGTTTGCATCCATGTCCAGCCTGCCTTTGAACAGCGAGGTGGCGGGCGAGTGGCCGATCGCCACGAATAACCCATCCACGTCGAGTTCACGCCTGGAACCGGTGACAAGGTTCTTGAGGCGCAATCCCGTGACGCCTTTGGGCTCGGCATTGCCCAAAACCTCCGTCACCTCGGTATCGTAGAGAATCTCGATCTTCTTGTTGGCGGCAAGCCGCATTTGATTGGTCTTGTCGGCGCGCAACGTGTCGCGGCGATGGATCAGGGTCACCTTTTCGGCGAAGTTGGTGAGGAACAAGGCTTCCTCGGCGGCAGTATTGCCGCCCCCCACCACCGCTACCTTCTTGCCGCGGAAGAAAAATCCGTCGCAGGTGGCGCAGGCCGAAACTCCAAAACCTTGGAAACGGCTTTCGCTTTCCAGGCCCAGCCAGTTGGCGCTGGCGCCGGTGGCGATGATCAGCGTGTCGGCGGTGTAGGTCTCGCCGGAATCGCCTTTGAGTTTGAACGGCCGGCGCGACAGGTCCACGGCCTGAATGGTGTCGGAGATGAACTTGGTGCCCAGCTGCTCGGCCTGTTTCTGCATTTGATCCATCAGCCAGGGTCCCTGGATGGCGTCGGCAAAGCCCGGGTAATTCTCGACCTCGGTGGTGATGGTAAGTTGGCCGCCCGGCTGAATGCCGGAGATCAGGGTGGGTTTGAGCATGGCGCGCGACGCATAGATGGCGGCCGTGCAGCCCGCGGGTCCGCTGCCCAGGATGATCACTTTGGAATGATGGCTCATGGTGCTTTCGACAGCGCTGGAAGGGCCCCTGATATCAGGGGCATGGGCCAAAAGATCAAGCGGCGCTGCGGTCGGAAGCGGTGGATTGCCGGCCTCCTTGGGGTGGTCGATTTGTGCGGCCGTTAGCCATTTCAAGAAATATAATTGCGTACAGTTCCGCGAGCGCGTAGAACATCGCTGGGGAGGCGCCGTTTTGGAAAACCGTAAACTCGACGCCATCGACTTGCGCATTCTCAAAGAGCTGCAAACCGATGGCCGTATCACCAACGTGGAATTGTCGCGCCGGGCCAAGATCACCGCGCCGCCCTGTCTTCGGCGCATGCGGGCCCTGGAGAAGGCGGGCTTTGTCCAGGGCTATCACGCGGTCCTGAACGGCAAGGCGCTGGGCTATTCCGTCATGGGCTTCATTTTCGTGGGATTGGCGAGCCAGAAGGATGCCGATCTCAAGCATTTCGAGGAACGGGTGCGCAGTTGGCCCGAAGTTCGCGAATGCCACATGCTGTCGGGCGAGGTGGATTTCCTGCTGAAATGCGTGGCGCGTGACCTCTCCCATTTCCAGGATTTCGTCACCGAAACGGTGACGGCCGAATGCAATGTCGCCAGCGTGAAAAGCTCGCTGGTGATCCATCCGACCAAGATCGAACCTGGCGTTCCGATCGACGTGCCGGCCTGACAAGCCGTTTTGCCCTCCGGAGCCGCAGCCTGTACTCTTCTTTGCGCATGCGCTTTCTTTTCGGCCTTCTTCTCATTCTCGTTTCTTTGCCGCCAGGCCACGCTTGGCGCAGGAAATTCCCCGCATCAAGGCGCGCATTCTGTCTTTTGACGGCAAGCTGCTGACGGTGACATCGGGCACGGCGGGCCAAAATCTCACCATCGGCCTGATGCCCAACACGCGGCTGGTGTACGAAGCCAAAGCCGACGCCACGGCGATCAAGCCGGGTGATTATCTGGGCGCCACGCTGGATAGAAGCGCGGGCCTGTGGCAGGCGAACGAGGCGCATCTTCTGCCTGATGTGCTGAAGGGCGCGGGCGAGGGGTTTTATCCGCTGCCGTCCAATCCAAGCCAGCGGATCGTCACCGGCGAAGTGACGAAAAACGATCTTGCTTCGGCTGCGATGACCATCGCCTTTCGCGGCAGCGTGGGCAGCGACGGGCCGACCTGCACCGGCCGCGCGCCCCGCACCGGGGGCTGCCAAGGCGAAGTGACTTTTGCATTGCCCGCCAAGGGCCCCACCCTGGTGCTTCGAATTGGCGACAAATCCATGCTGACGCCGGGCAAGGTGGCGGCGATTTCCGTGATCGCGGGACCGGATGGACATCTGGTTACGCCCGGGCTCACAATCGAAAATGAAACCGGTGGCGAGGTGCTGAACCTCGCGCCCAAGCCCGCCAAACCGCCAGCCCAATAATTCCGTCTTTGGGAGCCAGACCGATGCGATTTTCGCCCGCTTTGCTTGCCCTCTCACTGCTCAGTCTGCCGGCGGCTTTTTTGCCGGCGTTTGGCGCCGACAAGCCGAAATTCGGTGATTTTGGCGTCGACCTCAGCGCCATGGATAAGAGCGTCAAGCCGGGTGACAATTTCTTCCTTTATACCAGCGGCAATTGGCTGAAGACGGCCGTGATCCCGCCCGACCGTTCGCAGACCGGGTCATTCCAGGATCTGCAGATCTTGAGCGAAACGCGGATGCGCGCCCTGGTTGATGACCTGGAAAAAAAGCCTTATGCCCAGCTCTCCACCGAACAAAAAAAGCTGCGCGATCTCTATGACGCCTATGAGGACAGGGCGGCGATCGAAGCCAACGGCCTGAAACCGGTGCAGAAGGATTTGGATTATCTCGCCGGCCTCAAGACCAAGGAGGATGTGGCGCGCGCCATGGCCTCGATTCCGCTCGGCACCGAAAGCATCTACGACATCGGCATCGGCGTGGACGACAAGAACCCCGACAATTACTCCCTCAATCTCAACCAGTCGGGTCTGGGGCTTCCCGACCGCGACTATTATCTCAGCAACGATAAGGCGCTGGTCGATACGCGCAATCAGTATCGCCAATACCTGGCCGACATGATGAAGCTGGCGGGCATGGACGATGTGGACGCACGCGCCGATCGCATCCTGGCGCTGGAAACCGAAATCGCCAAAGTCCAATGGAGCAGGGCCGAGCGCCGCGACGAGGACAAGGTCTACAATCCCATGAAGATCTCGGATTTGAAGGCCTTAGCGCCGGATTTCCCCTGGGATGCCTTCCTGGCCGAAACCCATGTGCCGCTGACCACGCCGCATGGCGAGCGTTATGCGATCGTGGCCGAAAAGACCGCCTTCGGGCCGTTGGCCAAGATTTTTGCCGAAACGCCGGTCTCGACCTGGCGTGACTATCTCACGGTGCATTATCTGCACCATTACGCGGCCTATTTGCCCAAGCGGTTCGACGACCGCGACTTTGCCTTCTACGGCACGGTGCTGGGCGGACGCACCCAGCAACTCGACCGGCCCACGCGCGGCATCCATTTGCTAGACGCCGAACTGGGTGAAGCGCTGGGCAAGCTTTACGTGGCGCGCTACTTCCCGCCCGAGGCGAAGGCCAAGGCCGACCAGCTGGTGAGCAATCTGCTCAAAGCCTATGAGGCTGATATCCAAACGTTGGCCTGGATGAGTCCGGAGACCCGCACCAAGGCGCTGGAGAAAATCCGGCAATTCACGCCCAAGATCGGCTATCCCAGCCATTGGCGCGATTATTCCGCCTACGCGGTGACACGTGACGACCTGATCGGCGACATCCAGCGTGGCACGGTGTTCGAATGGAATCGCGAGGTCAAGCGCATCAATCAGCCGGTCGATCGCACCGAATGGGGCATGACGCCGCCCACCATCAATGCCTATTACAATCCGTCCTTCAACGAGATTGTCTTCCCCGCCGCGATCCTGCAGCCGCCGTTCTTCGATCCCAACGCGGATGATGCCGTCAACTATGGCGGCATCGGCGCGGTGATCGGCCACGAGATCAGCCATGGTTTCGACGACCAGGGCAGCAAGTACAGCGGCAAGGGCGTCTTCCAGAATTGGTGGACGGCGCAAGACCGCGCCAATTTCGACGCCAAGACCAAGGCGATCGTGAAGCAGTATGACGCCTTTGAACCTTTGCCCGGCCTGCACGTGATCGGAGAGAATACGCTGGGCGAGAACATCGCCGACAATGCCGGCATCGCCATCGCGCTCAAGGCCTATCACATCTCGCTCAATGGCAAGCCCGCGCCTGTGATCGACGGCCTCACCGGCGATCAGCGCTTCTATCTCTCTTTCGGCCAGATCTGGCGCACCAAGCAGCGTGACTCGTCACTGCGTACCCAGACCTTGTCGAACGAACATAGTCCGGCGGAATTCCGGGTGATCGGCCCCACCCGCAACCAGGATGAGTGGTACGCCGCCTTCAATGTGCAGCCGGGCGACAAGTACTATTTGCCGCCGGATCAGCGCGTGCATCTCTGGTAGTCAGAGCGCCGCGAGAATCTCGTAGGATTTTTTGCGGGCGGCGTGATCGAAAATCTGTCCCGTCACCATCAATTCATCGGGTTGGTGGCGGGCGATGAAGGCTTCAATCCCCGCTTTGACGGTTTCGGCCGCGCCCACTTGCGCCACGGCCAGCACACTTTTCAGCATCGCCGCGACGCGGGGATCGGCAAGGAAAGGCGCGATATCGTCAACCGGTGGCGGCAACGGTCTGGGCCTGCCGGTGCGCAGATTGATGAAGGCCTGTTGCAATGAGGTGAAGAGATGCTGGGCTTTCGCATCTGTTTCCGCCGTCACCACATTCAGCCCCAGCATCACGTAAGGCTTGGCCAGGAAAGACGAGGGGCGGAATTGCGTGCGATAAAGCGCCAGCGCATCGGTGAGTTGTTCCGGTGCGAAATGTGACGCGAAGGCGTAAGGCAATCCCAGCGCCGCCGCCAACTGCGCCCCGTAAAGGCTCGAGCCCAGTATCCAGATCGGCACTTTGCTTCCCGCGCCCGGAATCGCGCGCACGGCCTGGCCGAATTGCGGCTCGTCCAGATAGGCGATCAGCTCCAGCACGTCCTGGGGAAAATGATCGACATCGCCCGCGAGATTGCGCCTGAGCGCCGCCGCCGTGCGGGGATCGGTTCCCGGCGCGCGGCCCACCCCCAGATCGATCCGGCCGGGAAAAAGCGCCGCCAGGGTGCCGAACTGTTCGGCGATCACCAAAGGCGCGTGATTGGGCAGCATGATGCCGCCCGCGCCCACCCGGATGGTGGAGGTGCCTTGGGCGATGTGGCCGATCACCACGCTGGTCGCGGCGCTGGCGATGCCGGGCATGTTATGATGTTCCGCCACCCAATAGCGGCGATAGCCCAGCCGCTCGCAGTGCCGCGCCAGATCCAGGCTGTTTTTCAACGCCAAACCCGCATCGCCGTCCTGGATGATGGGCGAAAGATCGAGAACGGAAAGCGGAACCGGCAGCAAAACGCCCCCTTTATAACCTCATTTGTTAGAGGTTTCCGGCAACGCAAGCCATCCCCGGCCGTTTTCTTGAGGAGAACTGCCGGAGGCAGCCATCATGAAAACCAAATTCCTTATCGCGGCGACGGCGCTGGCACTTCTGACCGCGCCCGCGTTCGCCAGCACGCCGATCAGCGATCCGTTCGCGCGCCTCCCGAGCGATCAAACAACACAGCCCGCGCCGGACCAGTTTATGGGTAACGGCAATGTCACCGCCGCGCCGTTCGACGACCATCTAAAGCAGAAACGGATGGATGATATGCGGCCGATGAACGGGCGGAGCCAGAACAATCTGATGCCGCCGCGCATGGATGCGAGCGGCGTACCTGATCCGCGCATCTAAGGGACCATTCATGAGTTTGGAACTCGCCGAAAAAATCAGCGAGGTGCCGAAGCTATATGTGGAAGGGAACAAATCCACCGCGCGGTTGCACAAGGATGCCGGCTTTCCCGAGAAACGGGATGCCGTGACGGTGGAAGAAGTCGAAACCGTGTTGAAAACGCCGGCCGCGCCTGGCTGAGCTATGGCTTGCGCGCCGCCATGAGCAGTTGTTGGCAGGCGGATGGGGAATCGAACATCGGGCCGATCATTGGCGCATCCGGAATTTTTCCGACCACCGGCATTTCGACGTGAAGGACCGCATTCGCGCTTGCGCCGAATTTGTCGTGCGCTATGTGGGTTTCATCGGCGAAATCCAGGCGCGCGACATTGAGGTGCTGGCCGAGGCCCCCGGCCATGGCGATCAGGATGCCCAGGCCAGCCTGAACGTTCCATCCTGTTCCTCGACGCAGACTGTCACGTCCATCCCGTCGGCATAATCGTGCCGGGCGGCGCGGATCGCGAGCGTGAGCGCCATCTCCCGATCGAACGAGGATGGTCCCGCTTCGCCGTCATCGGTGCCCACATTCCAATGCCGGCCATCGAAAGTGACGTGGTATTCCCGGCCAGAAAGAGCACGCTCCAAAGCCGGGCTTTTCAGCGCCGGGCTTTCGGGCGGGATGACGTGAATTGCTTCCGTCAGTCTTTCCATTCTCGCGACTCACCTCTCGAATCGGAATCTGAACCCCACCGACTCCGCACGCAAGGCGGCGAGAGCTTTCGCTCAATTCCGTCAGCGCTTCCGCGGTTTTTGTGTTCGGCCTCTTCTTCCCGGCATGCCGCCAACCCGGTTTTCGCGGAACATTTTTCGATTTTGCGGCACTGATTTGGTTTCGAGGGCGTCCTGGACCCCCAGGCCGTCTCTCACCACCAACCGGCTGGGCGAGGTGAAAGTCTTAAGTTTGGGCATTGTGCGCACCGAATGACCTGACGACCCTTTGATTCTCCAAGGGGTTAGGACGGGCGCCAACCTTGAATGGCGGGGTATGTGGCTATAACATTCTTCAATAATGCCGCCTTGGGGAAATCAACCGCGGCGATAATTTTCTGCCTCTTCCCACGTGCCGAATCCGAGCCACAAATCTCTCAGGGAGAACCCGAATGCTAAAATTGATCACCGAAGAAGGACAAGACGACATGCTGGCTCGCGGTTATTCGCGCCGCCAGATGATGCGGGCCGCCATGATGTTCGGCGGTGCCGCAGCCACGGCGTTCGCGTTGGCTCCGGAACTGGCCGCCGCGCAAGAAGACCGCGAAGACCTGAAGGTGCGCATCAGCTCCAATGAATGCTGGACCGGCCCCATGCCGGTCGGTCTTGCGGCATTCGTGAAGACAGCGCCGACGTCCAACCGCTACTCGCCCAACAACGAGCGCGGCAAACTGATCAAGGCGGTCTCCGAGATCGAGAATGTCCCCGAAGATCACATCATGCCGTGGCCGGGTTCGAACGAGGCCCTGGTCCGTTCGATTTTCGCGTTCAGTTCGCCCACCAAATCCCTGGTCCAGGCCGACCCCAGCTATGAAACCATGGGGCGCGCCGCCAGCTTCCTCAAGGTGCCGATTAAGAACGTGCCGTTAACCGCGGATTATCGGCATGACGTGAAGGCGATGGCGGCGGCCGACGCCAATGCCGGTGTCATTTATGTCGTCAATCCCAACAACCCCACCGGCACCATGACGCCCACCTCTGAGATCGAATGGCTGGTGGACAACAAGCCGGCCGGTTCGATCGTCGTGATCGACGAAGCCTATATCCATTTTTCCAAGGACTACCCCAACAACATCACCAGCCATCTGGCGGCGGCGGGCAAGGACGTGCTGATCAACCGCACCTTCTCGAAGATCTTCGGCATGGCGGGCGCGCGCGTCGGCTATGTGATGGGACGCCCCGATCTTCTGCAGAAGCTCAGGCTGTATGACGGCGGCTATCTGTCCAACATGCTGCCGGTCGCGTCGGTGGCCTGCGCCACGGCCAGCCTTGGCGACAAAGCGATGATCGCCCAGCGTCGCAAGACGCTGAACGACAACCGCGCCATGACGGTGGATTTTCTCACCAAGCGCAACTTCAAGGTGATCGGCTCCAGCGAAGCCAACATGGTGATGGTCGACTGGAAGACCAAATCCGCCAAGGACATGCAGGCGGCGTTCCGCGCCCAGGGCGTGGGCATCGGCCGTTCCTGGCCGACTTGGCCGAACGTGTCGCGCATCACCATTGGCTCCAAGCAGGACATGGAAGGCTTCTTCGCCGCCTTCAACAAGGTCGTGTCCGCCTAAGCCAACCTACCAAGACCAACGGAAAGGCCTCCCTTCGGGGAGGCCTTTCTTTTTCAAATCTCCATCAGGTCGCGGCCCACGATCAAGCGGCCGGCGAAATGCGGCTTGACCGCGTCGTACCAGACCTTGTCGGGGATCACCGGTGTCCCGCCCGGCACGAAATGGGAGAGGACCAGAGTCTTCACGCCCGCTTCGGTGGCGATGCGCCCAACGTCCTCGGTCGAAGTGTGCGCCGCTTTCAAATGGTCGCGCAAAGTGGTGGCATTGGGCTCGCTGGCGGCGAGCTTTTCCAGCGCCGGCAGGTACATGACTTCGTGGACCAGCACGTCCGCGCCATGCGCCAGCCGCACCAGATTCTTCGATGGCCGCGTGTCGCCCGAAATCACGATGCTGCGGTCCGGACAGTCGAAGCGGTAGGCGAAAGCGGGCTTGAGCATGCCGTGGTCTACCAGCGCGGCGGTGACTTTGACATTGGCGTCCTGCATCACCGGACCGCCGTCGGCGATCTCATGCGGCACGATCAAAGGCCTGAGATTCGGCCGCCCTTCATCGGCCATGCGGATCTTGATGTCGGTGTCGTTCATCTCCAGGAACAGCCGGGTCATTTCCTTGAGGGGCGGCGGGCCATAGGTGTTCACTTTGCTGGTCAACGTCGAGGCCCAGGCCAGCCAGATGAGGTTGCCGTAATCGGCATTGTGGTCGGAATGCTGGTGAGTAATGAACACCGAGCGCAGCGAGCCGAGGTTCAGCCCCGCCAGCACCATCTGCCGCGCCACGCCGTTGCCGCAATCGATCACATAGGCGGCGCCGTTGACGACAATGACTTGCGCCGGTTCGGCGCGGTTGGGCTTGGGCGTCGGTCCTCCGCCGGTGCCGAGCAGGATCAGCCGCGATTTCGCCGGCGCACCCAAGGCGCGATGCGCCATGAAGGCGAAAGGCATCGCGCCAGCCGCTTGCAAGAACGCCCGGCGCGATGACTGCCCGCCCGGCGTCAAGGGCTGCCCACGACTTTGCAAGTGCCCCGCTTGGGATTGTAAACCGTGCCGGCGGGGCAGGGGGCCTTCTGGCCCTGGGTTGCGCCCGGCGGCGGAAGCGCTGCGCCGCGCTTGTAATTGGGGCAATTGTGCGGATCGGCGCAGGGCGGTTCAGTCAGTTGCGGTTTCATCACCTGGGCCGAGGCCGGCGTGTAGGACGCAAACGCCCATGCCGCGATCATGAAAAGTGCCGCCCGCATGAAAATTCTCCTGCTTAACTCTGATTCTTTGCCGGCCGGAGTCTGCACCTGAATCGTTCCCTGGAACAGGCGGAACGCGTGTTGCTCGCCGATGGTTATATCTGACGCCGTCCCTATGGGAGCGGAAGATTGGAGCGTGAACCATGAAGAAATGGATCGTGGTAGGGCTGGCGTTGTTGTCGTTGGCCGCTTGCGCGCCCTATCCCTATTATTATCGCGGCGGCGCCTACGATGGTTACTATCGCGACGGTTATTATGGCCGGAATTACGACCGCGGTTATTACCGGGATAGGTCTTACGACCGCGACGGCTATTACCGCGACGATAGGCGCTACTAGGACAAGTGTGACGCGGCGGTCATGTTCGGTGGATCTGCCGAATTTGGTTCAGGCGTGGCGATTATGCCAACAATTGTGACCATTGTGGCCGTTTCGCCATGCGCTCGCCACCAAACCGCCTTTGCCTTTCCATGACCCGCAAATTAAATTGGCTTTGAACGAAATCTTAGGAGAGGCATATGAAAATTCTTGCTGCGATTTTGTTTGGCGGCGCATTGATGGCCGCACCTGCACTGGCCCAGGACAATGACCACGCCGGAAAAGACGACATGGCCAAGGCGGCGCCCGCCGAGCACCACATCATGCGCCACAGGGAGCGCTACAAACGCAACTACAAGACCGACCAGGAAGAGCATCAGGCGACCGAAGACCTCAACAAACAATATCGGGGCGTCAACGGCGCCGACGTTCGTTAGCGGTCTTCGATCTCGGGGAAAGTCATGAAAATCCCCGGTCCCGATCATCCCATCACCATCACGCCTCACCCGGCGCGGGTGGTGGTGAGGATGGCGGATAGGGTGATCGCCGACACCAAACGGGCGCTGAGGCTGGCCGAGGCTTCATATCCCCCAATTTTCTATATTCCCCGCACCGACGCTGACATGTCACTGCTGGCCCGCAGCGATCACCACACCTATTGCCCCTATAAAGGCGATTGCTGCTATTTCAGCATCGCGTCGGGCGGCGAACGCGGGCGTAATGCCGTGTGGAGCTACGAGGCGCCGTATCCCGACGTGGCGGCAATCAAAGACCACCTCGCCTTTTATCCCGACCGGGTTCAGATCGAGATTATTTGACCCGCTGCTTGCGCCAAAGTGGATGAATTCTGACAAAAAGTTCCATTCAGGAACTGTGGGCTGGAGCATTTGGTCAGCGCCAATTTTTGATTCGCGCAGATTGATGCAATTTCTGCCGAACGCCCTAACCCGTCTTAAGAGGGTGGACGATTATTTTACCACCCGGAACATAGGGTTCATGCCCAGCACATGGCACAAGGCGCGGCGGAGTTGCTTGCACAATCGCGCGCGGACGCAGCAAAAGCTTCCGCGCCCGCCATTTCATTCGGGCGCGCGATCGCGCTCGATCTGGCGTCCCTGATCGCGCCCTATCGCCGGCGCGGACGCTTCACGCTCAGGATCGAGAATTTGCCGCAAGGCGCGCGGCTCACCGCCGGCCGCAACAATGGCGATCGCACCTGGTCGCTCGCGCTCGACGAGCTGGACGAGCTCTTCTATGTCCCGCCCGAGAGTATGACAGATGACCATGTGCTGGCGCTTCGCCTGGTCGCGCGGGAAGAAGGCAACGCCTTCACCTTGGCGTTGATCGAGCTTCCCCTGCGCGCGGGCAATCTCGTTTCACCCGGGCCGTCGGTATTCGGGCATAGACAGCCTGAAGCGCCCCAAGCCGATACGCTCAAGCAGGAAATATCGGCGCTCAAGGCCGAACTGACCGGACGTGACCAGGAACTCAGCCAGGCGCGCGCCGCCAGCCAGGCCCTTGACGGCGACTGGCAGGCAAAGCTCGAAAAGGCGGTCGCCGCCGCCAAGAATGAATGGAGCAGCGCCGAAGCCACGCGCCTGGCCGCGGCCCGCGCCCATCACGAGAAGGAGGTGTCGTCGTTTCACCAACTCAAAGATCATGTCGCGGCCGCCAATAGTCTTTTAAGCGAACGGGAAAACGAGCTGGCCGCGCTCAAGGCTGAATTGACCGACCAGCGGAAGAGATCGGCGGCCGAGATCACTGCCGCCAAAAAGGCGCTGGAGGCGCAAAATGCTTTGGATGCACAGCGCCGCGAACAATCCGCTCACGCGCTCCAGGAATTGGAGCAACGCTGTGACGTCGCCGAAGCCAGCCTGACCCGGCAACGGCAGAAATCGGAAGCCGAAATTGCCGCGGCCAAAAATATTCTCACGGCGCAAGGTGCGCTCGAGTTGGACAAGCAGGAGCAGGCCAACGCGGCCTTGGCCGAATTGATGGCGCGCTGCCATGCCGCCGAGGCGGAACTGGACAGGCAGCGCGAGACGCTGGAAGCGGAAATCCTTGCCGCGCGCAAAGCCGCGGACGAAGAGGACGCCACCGAGGCGGAGCGCGAACACGATGCCGCCCACGCGTTGGCCGAGCTCCAGGCACGTTGCGAGACAGCGGAAGCGTCGTTGCGCTCCGCCCAGGCGGCGCGCGAGAAGGCGGACATGGACGATGCCTATGTCCGCGGCCTCAATCACGAGATCAAGAATCTGCAGGCGATCCTGGTGGACCGCGAGACGGCAATCGCACGCGCGGAGGCGTCACTGGAGCAGATGCAGGTGGGCGCGGTGGCGCGGCCCGCGCCGGCCCATTGGGAGCCTTTGCCCGGTAGCTTCCGCCAAGCGCGCGACGAAGGCGGCACAAAGAAATCCGACCGCCATCTGCTGCGGGATTTCATTCTTGTCTTTGGCGTGGTGACGCTGGGCTGTCTGGCCTATTTCTTCGGTCCGTCCTTGCTCGCCGGCAACAATTGGCAATTGCCGGATCTGGCCCATCTGTTCACGGCCAGCGATGACGATCAGACGGCATCCCAGCCCGTCCCGGCTCAGCCCATCGCGCCACCAAAGCCCGACCGTCCCCAGGCCACCGTCATCCGGGACGTCAATCTCCGCGCCGCGCCTTCGACCAGCGCTGAGGTGATCACCCCTCTCAAGCAAGGCACGGTGGTGACGGTCCTGGATCGACAAGGCAATTGGGATCATGTCGAAGCCGTGATCTCCAGCGGGACATCACGCCAAGGCTGGGCCTATGGAAGTTATGTTGGCGATACAGGCAAAAGCCCCGCCGCCAAACCCTGACCTTGGCGGTGACGCAACCCCGCCTTTGTGATATCCGTTACCCTGCATTCTTCGCCAAATTCCGCGCCGGAGGTTCCCATGGTCATCCTCAATGTCAATGGCGAGCAGCATGATCTCGACGTCGAAGCCGAGATGCCGCTGCTCTGGGCGCTGCGCAACGAAATAGGCCTCACCGGCACCAAATATGGCTGCGGCATCGCCCAATGTGGCGCTTGCACAGTGCTGATGGATGGCCATCCGGTTCGCTCCTGTTCGTTGCCGGTTTCCGGCGCCCAGGGCCATGACATCACCACCATCGAAGGCCTGACGCACAATGGCGCTTTGAACAAGGTGCAAGCGGCCTGGGTCGCCGAAGACGTGCCGCAATGCGGCTATTGCCAGTCCGGCCAGATCATGTCGGCCACCGCGCTGCTCAACCGCACGCCCAATCCCGACGAGTCTGACATCGATGCGGCGATGGCCGGCAACATCTGCCGCTGCGGCACCTACGTCCGGATTCGCCGCGCCATCCGTCGCGCCGCTGGAAAGGTGTAAGGCCATGACCAAACCCTATTCCCGCCGCCAAATTCTCGTTACCGGCGCCACGCTGAGCGGCGGCCTGGCGCTGGGCCTTTTCATTCCCGGCACCGCGCGCGCCGCTGTTCCGGAACTGGAAGCCCGCTATTGGGCCGAGGACGCGCCCAATCCCAACGAAGTCAATGCCTGGGTGGTGATCGAACCGGACGACACGGTGACCTTGCGTTCCTGCATGGCCGAGATGGGCCAAGGCACGGGCTCGGGTATTCCGCTGCTTCTGGCCGAGGAATTGGGATGCCGCTGGGACAAGGTGAAAGTCGAATTCGCCTCGGTCAACCGCAACATTCGCGAGAACAATCTGTACGGCGACATGATGACCGCGGGCAGCCGCGGCATCCGCACCACTTGGTCCTATGTGCAGCAGGGCGGCGCTTCGGCGCGCGAGCGGCTGATTCAGGCCGCGGCCGCGAAGTGGAACGTGCCGGCAGGCGAGTGCGAAGCACACGACAGCAAAGTGTTTCACAAGCCCAGCGGCCGGTCCTTCCGTTTTGGCGAGCTGGTCAAGGATGCGGCCAAGGTCAAATTGGCCGCTGAGCCTGCGATCAAGCCCCCGGAACAGTTCAAGCTGGCCGGCACGCGCCAACCGCGTCTGGATTCCGGCATCAAATCCACCGGCAAAGCGCAGTTCGGCATCGATACGCGCCAGCCGAACCAGCTTTATGCCTCGATCATGTCGTGCCCCGTGTTCGGCGGGAAACTGGTGTCGGTGGATGACAGCGCCATCCGGGGCGCGCGCGGCGTCAAGCAGGTGGTAAAGCTGGACGACGCGGTGGCCGTGGTCGCCGACAATTACTGGCGGGCCAACGAAGCGCTCAAGAAATTGAAGATCAAATGGGATGGCGGCGCCGCGGCCAAGACCGACAGTGTCCAATTCGCCCAGGAATATCGCGACGCCTTGGACGGGCCATTGGTGACAGCGCGCAACGACGGCGATGCCAAAAGCGCGATCGCCAAAAGCGCGCATGTGGTCGAGGCGATGTATGAGACCCCGCTCCTGGCGCATGCCACTATGGAGCCGTGCAACGCCACGGTCCATCTGCAAGATGACCGGCTGGATGTCTGGATGGGATCGCAGTCCGCGCTAGACAACGCC
>Ga0134126_10006105_pt1 | contig 15081 bp, 13 predicted proteins | sample KB31752_FD_96881 | JGI IMG/M metagenome (GOLD analysis project Ga0134126, IMG submission 96881) | Terrestrial soil microbial communities with excess Nitrogen fertilizer from Kellogg Biological Station, Michigan, USA - KB3-175-2 | ecosystem: Environmental > Terrestrial > Soil > Unclassified ...
GCCGCTCGCCGCAGCGCAAGAATTTATCGGTAATATCGGAGCGACTGTCGCCAGCCAGGGCCAGGCGCTTGGAATTCTGGCGGTCTATACGCGTGAGAATCGCGAGTTCCAAGCCGACGAGAAACACTTTCTTCAGACTGTTGCGAATGTGCTTGCGTCGGCGATAGATCGCAAGCGCTTCGAAGATGAATTAGAAGCAGCCGGCCGCGCTGCCGAGGTGGCGACCCGCGCTAAAAGCGACTTCCTCGCCACCATGAGCCACGAAATCCGGACCCCGATGAACGGAGTGATCGGTATGGCTTCCCTGCTGGCCGAAACGTCTTTAAGCGCCGAGCAATCACAGTATCTCGACACCATCCGTTCCAGCGGGGAAGCGCTATTGACGGTCATCAACGACATTCTGGATTTCTCCAAAATCGAAGCGGGCAAGCTGGAATTTGAACTCGTCGACTTCGGCCTATACGATCTCGCCGAGGAATGCCTCGATATGGTTGGACATCAGGCCAGGAGAAAGGGACTCGACCTGAGTTCCTCGATCGACGATCGCATTCCGGAGACGATCGGCGGCGACCCGTCGCGTCTGCGGCAGATTTTGCTGAATCTGCTGTCGAATGCCGTGAAATTCACCGAGCATGGATCGGTGGAACTCAGCCTGAAACTGCTGGATCGTTCCGACACGCAATGCCGGATTGCTTTTTCGGTCAGGGATACGGGAATCGGAATCCCGGTCGAAGCGCAGACCAGGTTATTTGAAAGCTTCACACAGGCCGATTCGTCCACCAGTCGTCGGTTTGGCGGCACGGGCCTGGGCTTGAGCATCACGAAAAAACTCGTCGAGATGATGGGCGGCAAAATCGGTTTGAACAGCGTTGTCGGCGAGGGATCGACGTTTTGGCTGACGATGGCGTTCCCCATAGGCGTCCAGAACAGCCTGGCGGAGATTCGAGCACGCCTCGGCGGCAAGAAAGTTCTCGTCGTGGACGACTCGCCCACCAATCGGATCGTCACACGGAGATACCTGGAGTGCGCCGGAGTCCTCGTCTCCGAAGCCGCCAACGGTTCCGATACGCTTGCCGCGCTTCTCTCAGCCACTCAGGAGGGCGCGCCTTACTCGCTCGCGGTGCTCGACCTCTACATGCCGAGCATGAATGGCCTCGCCCTGGCGCGCGCCATCCGTGGGCAGCAGCAGTCCCGGACGCTGCCTTTGTTGATGCTCGGCTCATCGCGTGAAGCTGAGATCGCCACCGAAGCTCGTGAGTTAGGCGTGGCCGGTTTTTTAATGAAACCGGTGCGGCGCACGCACTTGCTGCAAGCGGTCACGCGCGCGATGGATTGCGCATCGGGCGGCAAGGCGGCTTCCGAAACCCCAAGCGCGCAGCAGCAGGCCCGCGTGCTTCTGGTCGAAGATAATCAGGTAAACCAAAAGCTGGCTTTCCATTTTTTGCAGAAGCTCAGTTGCAGAGCCGATCTGGCGGCAAATGGCTTCGAAGCGATCGAGATGTGCCAGCGTCAGCGCTATGACGTGATTTTGATGGATTGCCAAATGCCGGAGATGGACGGCTATGCAGCAACTGGTCAAATACGCTGTTCCGTCGGACCGAATCGCAACACGCCGATAATCGCTCTGACGGCGAATGCTCTCACGGAAGATCGTGAGCGGTGCCTGGCTGCCGGAATGAACGACTATATCGCCAAACCGATCCGGCGCGACCAACTCGCGGAAATGCTGCGCAGATGGGTCGCGATCGAATTACCGGCTGCCGATATCGCGCCGACGGCGTGAGAGATCTCAGGTTTCCGCCATGAGCTTTGGCAGCACTTCGTCGCGCGACGTGAATTGCACTCCTCGAACGCCCAGTCGCTCCGCGCCGCGAATGTTCTCGATGCGGTCGTCGAGGAATAGTATTTCTTCCGGACGCAGGCCCATGCCCGCGAGGCAATGCTCGTAGATCGCCGGTTCCGGTTTCACCGACTTCACTTCATACGAGAGCGTGAGATGCGCGAAGGGCGCGAAACCGTTGGTTTTGGCCTTCAACACTTCACCCAATTCCCGCGGCATGTTAGATAGAACTGCGATCTGCTTTCCACTCTGGCGAAGGGATTCCGCAAAGTCGTACACTCCCGAATCGAACTTCAGCCAGGACTGAACGTCGGCCTCGATGAGCCGCAAGATTTGCTGTGAATCGAGCGCCACGCCGCCACGGCGGGCAAGATCGTTCCAATAGTCTTCCGCTGTTGTCAATCCCCGGTCGTAGGCGAGACGGTCTGTCCAGTAGAGGTCGTGAAAAGCGCGCGCCGGCAGGCCCGCAATATTCGCCATGCCCGCCGAGTCGGCGACAGTCTGATGAAATGCCAGCACGCCGCCGTAGTCGAAGATAACGCCGGAGTAACGATCAACGAGCGCCATCTGTCACCTGACGCTCTTTGCGGCTGCGGATCTCGCGTACGGCGTAAATGCGGCGGCCCTGGCTCTCGAAGTAAGTTCGTGTCAGAATCTCGCCGATCAGGCCCGTGGAAAACATCATGATGCCGCCGATCCAGAGCAGTGCGCCTGCCACCAGCAGTGGCCCATGCTCAACGAAGATATCGTGCCCGATGAGCTTCTCAATTAGCATATAGAGCAAAACCATCGACCCGGAGCCGATGCCGCCCAATCCCCATTTACCGAAGAAATGCATGGGACTAGTCAGATACCGCAGAAGAAATTTGACCGTCAGAATGTCGAAGAACACTCGAAATGTACGACTTAGGCCGTAATGCGATTCGCCGCTCGGCCGCGGGATGTTTTTGATGGGAACTTCGGCGATCCGTGCGCCGTACTGGCTGGCGAGCGCCGGTATGAAGCGGTGCAGTTCGCCGTAAAGGTTAATCTCCTTCAGAATCTCGCTTCGGTATGCCTTGAAGGTCGTGCCGAAATCGTGCAATTCGACGCCTGAGGCCTTCTTCATCATCCAGTTGGCGATCCGCGATGGCACTTTCCTTGTGATCGCGTTATCTACCCGCTCCCTGCGCCAACCGCTCGCGATGTCGTAGCCCTCGTCGATTTTTTCGAGAAGCAGTGGAATGTCGCCAGGATCGTGTTGCAGGTCGCCATCGAGGGAGACGATCACGTCGCCCGAGGCCTCGTCGAATCCCGCTGCAAGCGCCGCCGTCTGGCCGAAATTTCTGCGTAACCGCACGACCTTCAGGTGGTGGTCCGTTTCCACCAGGTTCGCGAGAAGATCGAAGCTGCGGTCCGTCGAGGCATCGTCGACAAAAATGATTTCATACGATCTGCGGAGCTGCTCCATGACTGTCGTTAAGCGATCATACAGCGGAAGTATCGCCGGTTCTTCGTTGTGAATGGGAATGACGATGGACAAGGTGGTGGGCACGTTCTCAGTTTAGCGAAAAATCTTGCGTTCGCTTGACGAGATACTAGCGAAAACCCGGCGAATGTCGAACGAAAATAGAAAGCGGAGTGGCCAACTGGCCAACTCCGCCGCATGCAATTGACCGGCGCCGCGACCTTGCGAATTACGACCGGCGAAAAGCTTACGCCATCGCTTTAACGTTGACCTGTTGCTCAGCGATCTGGGTCAGCAGTTTATCGGTTGCTGATTCTTCCTGGAGAGTCGTTTGCAGGAGATCGGCTATATCGCTATATCCCAGGCGCTGTGAAAATGTTCGCGCGCTGCCATATCCGGAGATCTCATAATGCTCGACTCGTTGAGCGGCCGCGATGAGCGCGGCGTCCTTGACGGATGGATCCCCCTTGGCGTGGATCACCTGCTCCCCTTCGCTTATGAGGCCCTTCATCGCTTGGCATGTCTCGTGTCCGGGGGTACGACCCAGCCTCCGAAACGCGACATCCAGCCGGCCAATGTGATCTCTCGTCTGTTGTAAGTGGGTGGTGAAAGCATTCCGCAGAGAGCCGGACGATGCCGCTTCCGCCATCTTCGGCAACGCGTCAGTCAGGCGCTTTTCCGCATCGTATAAGTCTTCCAATTGATTCACCAGAAGATCTTCCATTGAATTAAATTCCGTCGTCGAGAATATTCCCATGTGTTTGCTCCTTGGAGGGGCCTGACAAAGACGCCGAATGGCGCCCTCCTCAGATCTAGACACGGCTCCGACGCGGCCTATCTCCCGGCAATTTTGCTGGCTTGCGTGTTGAGTGTTTGGCAGTGGACTGCGACGAAAAGTTCACTTGGTTGCTTCGCGCGCAAATACCAGAAATTTCGCAGCATCTTCACGCTTGAAATCGAGACCGAGCCCAGGGCTCGCAAAATCGGGAGAGAGCATGCCGTCCTTCGGTTTTGGCGCTCCGTCGAACAGCATGTGCTCAATCCGACCGTGATCGTGGAAATATTCGAGATTCATGCAGTTCGGAGCCGCGCAGCAAAGGTGAACATGCAGCGACGGAGAGGTATGCGCCGAGAAAGGAATATGGGCCGCATCGCACAGGGCCGCGGCCTCCAGGAACGCGGTCACGCCACATCGCGTTGCATCGCTTTGCAAGACATCAACGGATGAACGATCCACCATGCGACGAAAGTAGGTGATGTCGTAGCCATACTCGCCTGCCGCGATGCGCATGCCGGCAGGCGCGCGCCGTGAAATTTCGCAAAGGCCATCGAGATCGTCCGAAGTAACCGGCTCCTCGAACCAGGTGACTCCCTGGCCGGCAAAAGCTTCTGCCATCGCAATCGCCTGTTTTCGCATATAGGCGCCGTTGGCGTCGACGAACAACTCGCATGTATTCCCAATTGCCGCTCGGGCCGCCTTGACGCGCTCCGGATCTCGATCCGGATGCCTGCCTATCTTCATCTTCACCGCTGAAAAGCCTTGTGCCGACCAGTTGCCTAACTGTTCCTGTAAGGTTTCGATCGAATAAGAAGTGAATCCACCACTGCCATAAGCGACCACTTCCCGGCGGTAGGCGCCCAGCAGCGTCGCGAGCGGTACATCAAGCAGCCTGGCCTTCAGATCCCAAAGCGCGGCTTCGATGGCCGCGATCGCCGTGGAAGCAATTCCGGGTCTGCCGGCATTCCGAACGCGCCGCTCCAACTTCGACACGATAAAGGGAACCGCCATTGGATCTTGCCCGACGATCTGGCTCGCTAGTTTGTGAGCGGCCAGAAATGCCGCCGAAGAATCCGCATAACTGTAGCCCAGTGCGGCGATGTCTCCGCATTTCAAATCGACCAGAACGAGGGTGGTGTCGTTCCATTCGATTGTTCCATCGGATTCGGGCTTATCCGTGGGAATGGTATATGCGGTTACTGCGACCTGGCGAATTGTCGGATAGGGATTCCCCATCGCAATCTCAAAAAATCTACAGGTGCGATTCGTAATCCGTTGTAGGGGCGAGGCATGCCTCGCCCTGCTTACACCAGCTCGCGGACCTTGTCCTCGGCGACTGTTTTGACGATCTTCTGCCAGTCTTTTGTGCCTTTGGCAAGCGACTCGGCGAAATGCAGAGCTTGCTCCGGTTTGATCTTGGCGGGCAGTGGCGGTTCGTTGGCGTCGACCAGCGCCTCAATGATTACCGGTCCCGGAGTGGCCAGCGCTTGCTCAACGACGCGATCACAGTCGGCGGGATTGTCAACCATTAGCGCGGCGGCGCCAAATGCGCGAGCGACACCGACGAAGTCGATGGGCTGCAATTCGACACCGAACTCAGGATTGCCCTCGAACACCATTTGTTCCCACTTGATTTGGCCGAGCACGTCGTTTTTAATGACAAACACCTTAACGGGCAGATTGTATTTCACGCAAGTCGCCAGTTCGCCCATCAACATGGTGAAGCCGCCATCGCCGACGAACGCGACGACAGGCCGGTCGGGATAAGCGGCTTGAGCGGCGATTGCGTACGGAAAGCCGCAGGCCATCGTGGCCAGGTTTCCCGAGCAGGAATGCATTTGACCGCGTTTCGATGGAATGTGCCGGGCCCACCAGGTGGTAATCGTTCCCGAATCGCTTGTAACAATAGCGTTCGACGGAAGCTTCTTGCCAATCGCATGCGCGAGAGCTTGCGGCTTCATCGGCTTGCTCTCCTTCGAAGAAGCGCGCTTTTCGAGCACTGCATTCCACTCTTTCATACCCGCTTGCGCTTTTTCGAGAAAGCCGCGGTCCTTTTTGCGCTTCAGCAAAGGCAGGAGTTCCTTAAGTGTCTTGCGCGTATCCCCCACAAGCCCGACGTCGGCGGGGTAGCGTAAACCGATTCGCGCTGAATCGATATCGATTTGCACGCACTTGGCTTTGCCTGGCTTAGGGTAGAACTCGATGTACGGCATGGACGATCCCGCGATAAGAAGCGTGTCGCAGGATGACATCGCCTCCTCCGACGGCAACGTGCCCAGTAGGCCGAGACCACCTGTTGTATAGGGGCTATCGTCGGGAACAGCGGCCTTTCCCAGTAGCGCTTTAACAATGGGCGCCGCCAGCGCTTCGGCGGCCGCTTCCAGTTCGGCGCCGGCATCCAGACCGCCCTGTCCGGTAAGGATCGCCACTTTTTTCCCTTCGTTCAGGATGCCGGCGGCGGCCTGCAATTCGCTTGCTTCCGGCACGCGAGCGCTGTATCCAAATACATTTGTGTTGTGGTGGGGCTTGTTGCGGCTCGATCGGATGTCCTCGTCGAGCGGTTCGGTCTGAAAGTCAATCGGAATCGTAACGTGAGAAACGCCGCGCTGGCTGAGAGCGGTCCGGCAAGCGAGTGTCACGACGTTGCGCACATGCGCTGGACCCATCACTCGTTCGTTATAAACGCAGACGTTCTCAAACAGACGATCGAGCGCGACATCCTGTTGGGTATGTGTCCCGATCAAGTCATGGAACTGCATGCCCGTTATAGCGACTACCGGCTGACCGTCCAACTTGGCGTCATATAAACCATTCAACAGATGGATGCCGCCGGGCCCGGACGTTGCCAGACAGCAGCCGATTCGGCCGGTGAACTTGGCATAGCCACAGGCCATGAAGGCGGCTGCTTCTTCATGCCGCACCTGAATAAAGCGGATTCTGTCGGCACGAGTCCGCAGCGACTCCATAACGCCGTTTATTCCGTCCCCCGGCAATCCGAAGACAGTGTCTATGCCCCAGTCCATCAACGTCTCAACCAAAATGTCTGCTGCCGTTGGCTTCGCCATATTCGAAATCCTCGTGTCTGGGTTATGCAGAAAGGCTTGAACTTCCAAAAAACTTGCCGGGCTACGTGCTTCCTTTATCGAGCCGGCGACTCAGCGGCTGTCCGGTACACACTCTCTCCGAAGTGCCGTTGCCTCTCTGTCCTGAAGACTGGAATGCCCTCAAAGCGTTACACAACTCCGTTGAAGACGGCCGCCCTCACCGTTTTGTAAAAAATTTCTACTAGGGCTCCGTAGCCGTCGCGGCTCAGTTAGCAACGTCTAATATTTGCAGCGCGTTACCGAGCCACAAGCGCCAGCGACTGGTTACGCCGCACGATTTTTCACGGGCCCCCACGGTTGCGTTTCGTTGCGGGCGTCCCGCCGTTTTCATCTTGGTGGGCCGCAGCCCTATGGGTGCTCCGTTGATCGTGCGAGCCAGCAATGATCGAGTAGAAATTCTACCGTCGGAAGCATCGAGCACACTGGAGGAGTATGATTCTAGATCTCCGGGAAGCATGCAGCCGGGAGAGAGGAGCCCCTAGTAGGTTTGACAGGTACGGCCCTCCTGAGGCCGTTGAATTGAGGAGAAACCCTTTCAGCTACTTTGCATCCCCTGTATGAATATCGAGCGAATAGGAGAAATTAAGTCAAAGGGAGGGCGTTGACGTTATGGAAAGGCCTAGAGTTTTATTAGCTGACGATCATGTTTTGGTCCTAGAAGGTTTGTCAAAACTCCTTCAAGGCGATATGGATTTGGTCGGCACGGCGTCGTCCGGAACGGAAGCTGTCGAGAAGGTGGCGCAACTCCAGCCGGATGTAGTGCTGATGGACATCTCGATGCCTGGTTTGAATGGCTTCGATGCCGCAAAACAGATGAAGAATTGCGCGCCTCGAACGAAAGTCATTGCCGTGACGATGCACCGGAGTACCGCGTATTTGCGCGAGTCTCTGCGCGCGGGAATGTCCGGGTTTGTATTGAAACAATCGGCGGCATCCGAACTCGCCGAAGCCGTCAACGCGGTTTTGCGCGATGAACGATATGTCACTCCGCTTGTGACGCAGCCAACCGAACCTCAAGGCCCAAACGAGGGGGAGCGGGCTTTGACAGTACGGCAAAGAGAAGTGTTACGGCTTATCGCCCAAGGCCGGATCGCCAAAGAAATTGCCACTGCGTTGAATATCTCGGTTCGCACAGCCGAGTTCCATCGAGTCAGCATCATGCAGCGGCTGGGATTGCGGACGACTGCGGAACTTACACGATTCGCGCTCGAAAACGGCATCGTCGAATAGAAGTTTTTTCGCCTACACTTCGCTAAAGAATGCGCCAGTGTGTGATATCGTTCTCAAGTTATGGCACGCACTTTATCCACACGCCGCACCTTTTTAGCGACGGCTGCTTCCCTTCCGCTCGCGGCAAAAATGTCGAACGGCAAGATCCCGGTTGGGCTTGAGTTGTACTCGGTCCGCGACGAACTTGCAAAGGATCAGGACGGAACATTGCGCGCTGTTGCAAAAATAGGCTACCAGTGCGTGGAGTTTTTCGCGCCTTATTACAAATGGGAGGTGGCACACGCCAAATCCATTCGCAAGTTGCTTGACGATCTGGGCATGCGATGCTATTCGACACATAACGACCGCGGAAACTTCGAAAAAGACAAGATTGGACATGCGATCGAGCTGAATCAAATCCTTGGCGCGAAATACGTCGTTATGGCCAGCGCCGGAGAGGTTAGAACTCTCGACGGATGGAAACGTGTGGCTCAGACGCTACAGGAAGCGAGTGAGGAACTTGCTTCGCACAATCTTGAACCGGGCTATCACAATCACGAACTCGAGTTCATGCCCATCGGCGGGGTGAAACCCATCGAGGTGATTGCGAAGAACACGAACAAGTCCGTAATGCTCCAGTTGGACGTCGGAACTTGTATCGACGCTGGTTCCGACCCCGTGGCCTGGATCGAAAAAAATCCCGGGAGAATCCGTTCGATTCACTGTAAAGACTGGTCCCGCAGCGGCGGTTATAAGGTGCTTTTCGGTGAGGGCGTGGCGCCTTGGAAAAAGATCTTTCATGCGGCGGAAAACGGCGGAGGCGTCGAATATTATCTGATCGAACAGGAAGGCAGCCGCTATCCCGCTTTAGAGACCGTGACGAAATGCCTGAAGACTTTCAAAAAAATACACGGCGCTTGAACCGCGAACTGTTTATTCAGCACGAATCCAAAGATCCGAAACGATGAAGCCGGTCCATAGGCGGGAAGCGCCGCGGGCCACAAAGCCGTGAGCGCGCAACGGCGCCCTCCAGTCGGATAGCCGCTGGTTCTCGAGGCCTATCGTGAACCGGAAAAAGAGGTACATGGTCCGAAGCAGCAGACGCGCCCACAGAGCGGGCCGATTCGAAGGCAATTCGAAGTCGGAGACGATCCATGCCGCTCCCGGCGCCGCGAGCGCCGATATCCGCGAGATCATCCTTTCTACATCGGCGTAAGAAAAGAAATCGAAGAAGAAATGGGCTGCGATTAAGTCGTATCGTTCGGCCCATAGCGTCGCCGTTCGCGCGTCGCACTGATGGAAATGGATGCGCTCCAGCGCGGCGGCATTCTCACGTTCCATGCGCCGGCGGGCCAGGGCGATCATCTTGCCGCTGATGTCGAGATAGTCAATTTGCAGATCGGGATAACGATCCGCCAAACATGCCGTAAACCGGCCGTCTCCATCGCCAAGCACCAGCGCCGATCGCGGATTTTGCAATCTATCTAAATGACAGCAGCGGCAGCGCTGCAGGGCTGTCCCGAAAACAGCGTACTCCATCCAGCGATAGCTCCGCGCAAGACGATCGCAGTTCATCGGAAGATCGGTAGAAACAGAACCAGGAGGGGGCTGAGCAGGCTGACATCCGCAAGCACTCGCAACGCTTCCGTCGAGAGGCGTTGACGGCTGTGGTCGAGCCAAAGAATAGCGGCGGCGCTCAACAGGCCTGCAAAGAATAATGGGCGCAGGCCGGTATCGGGCCCAGGCGCCATGATTGCCGCGAATACGCAAATGGCGAGAGCCGCCCATTGCAGCCTTCGGCCAATCCAAAGTGTCAACACATGTGGCGTTTTGTCGATTGACTGGCCATAGCGGTTCCATTCCCAGTACTCGATGGCAATACAGTTTAGCCAGCACAGCGTTGCGAAGAGCAAGGCGGGGAGAAGCATCTCGCGGCCGGGCTCGGAAGTACGCGTCCAAGTAGCCAGGCATGTTCCGAGAGCGAAGAGAACGCCCACAACGAGTTCCTTAGGCCAGAAGCGGCGAACGGCGTCGGGCGCCATATGCACCATTACGAAGTAGGCCAAAACCGCGGCAAGCAGGGCGAAGCCATTGTGCAGCACGCGGGGATCGAGACGCGCGCAGATCCAGCCGAGCACGCCCAATCCGAGCGTCGCGCACAACCCGAGAACGCTCCAGTTGTTTTGATAAAAGCGATGCCGGGGAACTGCTTCATCGCCATCTCCGCGCAGCGCATCGAGAAGCCGGTCGCTGACGTAAATAAACCAGACCGCGATAGCAAGGGCGGTAAATGCCGCTCCCGTGACCCGCACCTCAAAACAATGGGCAAACAGTGCCTGCCAGAGTATCGCGACCAGGGGAGCGTCGAGGCTCAGCAGATTGAACCAGAGCCAGACTCCCCGCCGTTCGGCCGCTTGCGCCGGTTGGTTGATAGTTGTCTGCTGAAACTGCACGATCTTGAGGGGGAAACCCGCTTTTTCAGCGTAACAGCAGCAAAGGAGAAGACTAAACCCAGATCTTCTCCACGGGTACGCCACGGCTGCACAACTCGCATGAAGACGAATCCCGGTAGTAGGTTGCATCCATTTTGGTCAAATAGAAGAGCGGCAGCGGCCCAAAATCGGCTACCGAAGGATTCGGCTGATAAACGGCGACTGCCAGGCCCACAACCGTGGCGCCATTCGATTCCACGAGTTTCTTGAGTTGCGTGAGACGCTTCCCCGAACGGAGCAGGTCATCAACCAGCAGCACCTTCTCGCCTGGGACCTGCTTCAGATATTGACGGAATCGCATTGGCGAATCGTGGCCATCCTGTTCGGCCCAATACACCTGGGGAGCTTGCAAGGCTTCGCAAAGGCCATACGCAATAGGTAACCCGCCGGTGTTTGGACAAACGATAGAGAGTTCTTTGATCATGGCGCGCAGTTCCGGATCCGCGCGTAATCGTCTGCTGAGTCCTATGCTCAGAATCTTGGCATTTTGAAAATAGCGGAACGCCAGCGCCACCTGCAGGTATTCGTTCGCGTGCATGCCGCCGGGATATTCGAAATGCCCGTCCCGCAGAGCGCCCGTTTCACGAAGCAGCGTAATCACTTCTTCATTTGTCGGTATCAAGTGCATATCAGTGCGCTCCGCTGCCCGTGAGCACGTAGGGTATGCTCCTCAAAAGAATTTGCCAGTCGAGCGACAGCGACCAGTTGTCGATGTACTCCATATCCATTTTCATCCACGTATGGAAGTCGAGGTTGTCACGGCCGCGAATTGCCCACAGGCACGTCAGGCCGGGGCGCATGCGCAGACGCCGCCGCTGCCAACGTTGGTAATTGTCTACCTCTTCTGGGACGGCGGGCCGCGGGCCCACTAGCGACATGTCTCCGCGAAGGATATTGAAAAACTGCGGCAGTTCGTCCAGCGAAAACTTGCGCAGCCAGCGGCCCACGGCGGTTTGGCGTGGGTCGCGATGGATCTTGAACGCCGTCGTCTTCTGATTCAAATGCGCGAGTTCCGATTTCAGATCCTCCGCGTTGTCGACCATGGATCTGAATTTATAAAACATGAACCGCCTGCCGTTTAATCCGCACCGGGTCTGGCGAAAGATTACGGGGCCGCGGGAGGTCAGCCGGATCAAGATCGCGATGAAGAGCATAAGCGGAGACAAGATCACTAGCGCCGCCAGCGACACAGCTATATCGAATACACGCTTGGCGATTAGCCGTAAATCGTCGTCCGGCGCCGCCGTGAATGTCAATAAAGGGGCTGTTCCAAGGCGATCGAGCGTCATCCGGCTGTTTACATGAGGGAAGAAATCGGCGGCGACGCGCGTGCGTACTCCCTCTTCATCGCATAACAAGAAGATTTCCTCCAGTGTAGACAACCTTTGGCTGCCGACGCGAAAAATAACTTCGTCGATCACGTTGGTTTTCAACATGTCGGGAAGCTTGCTGCGGCACGCATCTTCACTCAAAATTCCAAGCAGCTTGATCCTGAACGGAGATCCTTCGACTAATTGACTGCCGAATTGTTCTGTGGCTTCCGACGAACTGACTATCAGCACATGATACGGAGAGCCAAATTCACGTTGAAACCGCCGGACGAGCCGGCGCGAGTTCAGCCGGAAGAGAAGAAAAAACAGCAGCGAATAGAGCAGGAAGAAAAAGAGGAAGCTGCGGCTGAGATCCCAGCGCAGAAAGTACTCGAATACGACAATGCAGAATCCCGCGACGACGCACTGCCTCAAACTGGCGCGCACCACCCGGCCAGGCTGCGCGGAGTCCAAATACTCATAAATTTTAAGCGAAGCGCCAATGGCCAGCCACGCCAGCACGCTGAATCCGATCAGGAGAAGCTTGCGCTGAGGCGTCAGAAAGAATTCCCGCTGGAGGGAAAGATGGACGCGTGTGCCGTATGCGAGTTCAAAGGCGGCGACAAGGAGGATAACGTCTATCAGCGTCAGCGCTATGCTGACCTTTTTCCTTTGATACGCAAACACTTACGCGGGTAGGATAACAAACCGCATGGTGAAGAATCGGCGCATACGGCGCACCGGTGCAGCGGGAAGAGCGGTATTCAGTTCCACAAGACAATGAACCAACTGGCCTTAGTCAGTCGCCGGGCATTTCGGGATACAAAATCCGAAGTCCATCGACATGCGCCCACGGAGTCAGTTTGTGCGGCTTTGAACTGCTTTCCGTGAAAATGTCCTCGACAGTCACACTACGGATGACGAGGGCATCGGCTATCAGCGAGCGATGGCAGCGCCATGGCACGGCTTCCGCGCACATGATCGCCACTGGCGCCGTCTTTCCGATTTCTATGAGCTCGTTTATGGCCTGCTGAAACTCATTTGTCTGCATGTAATCCGCGAAACCGCGAAAAGACTTGTTGCGCCAGCCCGTATTCGGCGATTCACGGGTTGTATGCCGCAGTCCCCCGAGCGCGGGCATGTGGAGATAGGCGATTCGCCCGGCCGTCAACGCTGGTTCCAGGTTTTTCTGTTCAAACTGCGGATTGTGTGCCGACCGCGGGATCGTACGAACATCGACGAGCTTCCGAATGGAATAGGCGTGCAAAATCTCTAAAAATTTGTCAATTGGATGAGTCGAATGGCCGACAGTGTAGATCGTCATATCCGTGCTCTCCAGGGTTCTATTATGGGCAGTTCGCCGCGACCAGTTGGTACACTAACGCCTGGAATGCTATTGGCCCGAGAATTGATAGGCTATCTGTCCAGGCAGTTAGTTGCGCGTCTGAGTCCGGGCGCGTTCGAGACCGGCGATCCCGCGGCTACCGCCGAAGCGATCGCTCAGATCATTGAAGAAGACCTTTCTGTCGAAGATCGGCTTAACGACGACGTCCGCGACCTGCTGGATCAGTATAGCGACTACATGCGGCGGGAGGGTGTTTCTTACCAGGACATGTTCCGCAAGATCAAAAACCAGCTCGTGGCCCAACGCAAGATCATCCGCGCATCGGGCCGCGACAGCGGCGATGCGATGAAGCTGTCACGGGACAAAGTAAACGACCTGTCGCACAAGATTGTCACCGGCCTCCGTAAGGCGCGCGAGGTTCGTGTCCGCAAGGACAGCAATGAAGTCAGACTCACGCTCGTCCGTGAATTCACGGACTTGCTCCAGATGGAAGAACGTGTGGACCGGACCGCGCGCGCAAAAGTACGCAGCCAGAAGCGCGACATTCCAGAAGGCGGCGAAGAGTTCGACTTGCTCCACCGGCGCTATTACGCCGAAGAATTGAAAAAGCTCGGTATCGATCTAGGCCGTTGATTCGGACGAAAAGCGGTCTCCAACGAAGCTACTGGATGGCTCCGCCACCCCAGTAATAGCCCTGCCGGGCCTCTATTTTAAGACCGGGATGATCCACGTCGACGCGGATCTTGTGGAAGCCGGGCTCTGTCTGGTTATTCGGCGTGTAGCTTAGTAGATATTGACTGTGGAGATTTGCGCCGATGTCCGAGACGGCTTCTTCCAAGCCCCTCTGTCGTGCGAAAGAATAGACTCGGCCTCCTGTCATACGCGTGAAAGCCTGATCCGGAGGCAGCTTAAACAGGTCCTTAATGGACCGCCAAACCGGAGGCACGACGTTGAGCGCGTTGCCGCCGGGATGATTCTGAAGCACGGACGTCGCATTATTGGTTCCGTTGATGGAGTGAATAGCCTCCGGCGGAATGCCTCCGGCCAAGGGCCGGCTGGAAGTATCCGGAGTTTTCATCAACGCAGACGCCGCCTTGGAAATGTCCACGGCGTAAACGACAATATTGTCGAATTGCATCTGCCGCAGCGTTTCTTCGGTTTTCGCTTCGCTGCCTTTATCGTAGCCTTGGCTGATCATCAGAATGACACGGCGGCGCCGGTTCTCGGGGTCGTGTTGCTTCAGCATCCGGCCGGCTTCGAGCACTGCGTCGATAGTGCGCGCGGTCGACGAGCCTGCGGTCAATTTCTGCATGGAGTCGTCAAGGCGGTCCGGATCGTTCGTCCAGTCCTGCAGCACCCGTAAACGGTGATCAAACGCTAAAACGGCGACATCGCCGGTGGCGCCGGTGACCAGGCCGTGTAGCAGGACACCGATTGTTTTCAGCTTCGGAATCATGGCTTCGACTGAGGAGTTGGCTTGCACGCAGACAACAACCGAAAGCGGCTCGTAGCTGAAATCGGAGTTGATTCGCTGTTCTTTGCCGTTGTCGTAAAGC
>Ga0134126_10006106_pt1 | contig 15081 bp, 10 predicted proteins | sample KB31752_FD_96881 | JGI IMG/M metagenome (GOLD analysis project Ga0134126, IMG submission 96881) | Terrestrial soil microbial communities with excess Nitrogen fertilizer from Kellogg Biological Station, Michigan, USA - KB3-175-2 | ecosystem: Environmental > Terrestrial > Soil > Unclassified ...
CCGACGTCGCCGATCACGATTCCATCTGCGACTTCATCGCCTGTGTCACCTATGCCATGGTCCATGGAATCCTCCACGAACCTCACGGTCCCAAACTGCTCACTGCTGCCAAAGTTGCCCTCAGCGCCCTGCGTGCAAAGAACAAATTGTCGAAATCGACCGCGCCATAACCCGCAACCCATCACGTTTTTTTTTTAAATTTTTATTTTCTTCAATCTCTCCGAAATTCCTTACATCCTTATAATCTAAACAAAATAAAGTAGTTACAAACAATAAGCGCCGGACGCCCAACCCGCCGATTCCGCAGATTGGCGCCCGGCGCCGCCTTTTTCCAACCAATACGATACGTGTGCCTGGTCGCCCTTGCTCGAGCGCCGAAAGCTCAGTTTCCCGGCGCATCCCCTTTGACCACCAGGTATTCATCGAGCAAAACCGACACGAGCACCGTTGTCGGAACCGACACCAGCGCGCCGATCACTCCCGCCAGTTCCGACCCGATTACCAGGCCAACCAGGATCGACAACCCCGGCAGGTCCACGCTCGACTTCATGATGCGCGGCGTCAGGAACGAGTTCTCAACATTGATGTAAATCGCGTAGAAGATCGCCACTCCGAGGACGCGTCCCCACGAATCAATGGCGGCTACCAACAGCGCCAGGCCGATGCACACCGCGGCGCCCATCACCGGAATGATATTAAGCAGCCCCGTGAGGAAACCCAGCGCGTAAGCGTACCGGACATGCAGCGCCAGGTAGGTGACGGTGCTGGCTACTCCAAGGATCAGCATCAAGCTCCCCTGACCCAGCAGCCATTTGCCCATGCGCGTTTCGGCGCGGCGCAGGGTTCGGTCGAGGCGATGGCGATGCTCGAAGGGGAAGAACGACAGAAACCAGCGGTAGGCTACGTCGCCCTCGAGGCTGAAATAGACGGTCAGGATGAAGCCCATGGCAATGGTGAAGATCGCGCCTGCCCAGTTTTTCAGCGATCGAAGCATCGAGCTGGCCGACTCGGTGATGACGCTTTCGATGCGCGAAGTGAGAGCCTGGGCATCGATATGGCCGACGAACGGAACGTGCTTCAACGATTCCAGCAAATGCGGCAGGCGCGTGGGCATCTCTTGCCCGAAGTCGCGCAGATCGCCGGCAACTGGCGGGATGGCCAGGAATCCGAAGGCGGTGAGAGCTCCCAGCACCAGCAGCAGGAGCACGACGATTCCGAACCGGCGAAAGGGGCGGAACCGCCCCACGCGGATGCCCGAAATAAAACAGACCAACGGCTGAAGCACCACGGCAAATAACGCGCTCACATAGAGCAGCAGCAGCACACTGCGCAAAAGCCACCCGACATAGAGCACCAGCGCCACGCCAAAGGCGAAGAGGATGCTGCGTCGAACGGTGCGGCCCTGGTCTCGTAGGGGCTCGGTCATGTGTGGGGGTGCTACTCGCCTCCGCTGAGGATCGATCCTACGATGCCGCCCAGGACTCCGGCGCCGGCGGCATTTCCCACCTCGCGCCCCTGGTTAGGCAGGTAATGTCCGATTTGATGCGCCAGGCGCGAAATAGGCAGGGTCTGCAGCCACACGGTTCCGGGACCAACGAGCTGCGCAAGAAAGATGCCGTCGCCGCCGAAGATCATGTTCTTGATGCCGGGCACCATGGTGATCTGGAACGACACGGTGGCGTGAAACGCGCCCACATGGCCCGGATGCACCCGCAGAACTTCGCCGGGCGCCAGGTCTTTCTGGATCATCTCGCCGGAAAGCTCGAGCCACGCCGTACCCATGCCGCCCACACGCTGCAACAGGAATCCATCGCCGCCGAAGATGCCGGCGCCCAGCGACTGCTGGAAACCGACACTGAGGCTCACTTGCGGCGTCGCGCATAAAAATCCGTGACGGTGAACCATGTATTCCACGCCCGGGCTCAACTGGATGGGAACGATGTGGCCGGGCACCTTCGCGGCAAACGCCACTTCGCCGGGATACTGCCAGGCGCGGTATTCCGTCATGAAGATGCTGCCGCCGCCCGCAAAGCGCTTGAACACGCCCATCAGGCCGCCTCCGCCGCCCATCTGGGTATGCGTAGCCATCTGGATGGATTGGGACATCCAACTGAGCTCGCCGCTCTCGGAAAAGACGCTCTCGTTGGGCTCGAGCTGGACCTCGAGCACAGGCATGGTGGTACCCACGATGCGGGTCTGCATGGCTGCCTCCTGACTGGCATCAGTGTACACATCCGGACAGCGATCGACATCCCGCGGCATTCGTTCGAAGACGCTCGCACGGCGGGGGAAAGGCAGCAAGGAATGGCTGGGGCGCGCAATTCTCCTGTGATGGCGACGGAGGCAAGGCCGGCGGGATTCTGCGGAACGGCAAACACACCTGCGGCACCCCTCCCGGCCGCGTCCGCGGTGCTATGCTCTGCACATGCCCGAATCGCACCCATCGGGAACCTCTCGCTACGCTTCCTCGGTCGGTCTGGCCCCCGACGCGGAATCCCTGCAATCCTCGCTTCAGTGAGGAGTATCTAACCACAGATGAACGTCGACATGGAACGCGCGCTGAAGTCGCTGCGCAAGCTTCGCACCGCGATGAAGGATCTTTCCGGCGATACGTCTCCGGAACAGATTCACCGTCTGCGCACGCAGGCCCGCCGCCTCGAGGCCATCGTCCACGCCCTCTCGCCGGCCGAGGCCAACGCCAGGCGGCTGCTGAAGATGGTGAAGCCCGTGCGCAAGGCGTCTGGGAAAGTACGCGACATGGACGTGCTGCTGGCCAAGCTGTTTGACCTTTCGAGCGAAGGGGCGGAAGAAGCCCACGAAGCCCAAGAAGCCCCAAAAGCCAAAGTCCGGCTGGGCGAGCACCTGGCCCGCGTGCGCGAGCAGCATCTCGATCGGCTCTGCCGGGTGGTGGAACGGCGGCGCAAGCCGGTACGCCGGCTCACCAAACGCTACTCCCGCGACCTGAAGAAGCAAGAAGTGGCAGGCTCGGGATTTTCGCCCGCCGCTTGCCAGGTGCTGCTGGCGGAACTGGAACACTGGCCGAAGCTGCACGAGGAGAATCTGCACGAGTTCCGCATTCGCGCCAAGACATTGCGCTACATGCTGCAACTTTCGCCGAACGTCGAGCCGGCGCACATGGAAGCATTGACCGCGACCAAAGATGCCACCGGCGATTGGCACGATTGGTTGGAACTCGGCCAGATGGCCTCTGAGGTGCTTGACGGCGAAGCGGATCGCGACCTGCTGCGCCGTATCGAGGACGTCACGCACGACAAGCTCCGTATCGCCCTGACCACCGCCAATGGGCTGCGCACCGCCATGTTCCGGCGCCGCCAACACGCGCGCCGGGCAGCCTGAGTATTCCCAGCGCTACTTCCGCGCCTACCTCTTCCGCGCAGCATCGCCTTTTCATCCCGGCGCATCCCAACGGAGAGTTGGGGTTCTGCCATGCCGTCCAGACCCGCGAAGATTCCCGGAGCGGAGCCGTTTCTTCCGCCCTCGCATAAGCTGCCGGTATTGCGCGAAGCCGTACAAGCGTGCCGCGGCTGCGACCTCTATCGCAATGCCACCCAGGCCGTCTTCGGAGAAGTCATCGGCAGAAAATCAGCACATGCCCGGATGATGATGGTGGGCGAGCAGCCGGGCGACCGCGAAGACAAGGAAGGACACCCATTCGTTGGTCCTGCCGGCAAACTGCTCGACCGCTGCCTCGAAGAGGCCGGCATCGACCGGCGCGAAGTGTATGTAACCAATGCAGTGAAGCACTTCAAATGGGAGCCCCGCGGCAAGGCGCGGCTGCACAAGAAGCCGAATTCCAGCGAGATTTTTGCCTGCAGCCCCTGGCTCCGGGCAGAAACAGAAGCCGTGCGCCCGGGCCTGATCGTCTGTCTGGGAGCCACGGCTGCCCAATCGCTGCTCGGAGCGGCTTTTCGCGTGACACGCTCGCATGGAACGGTGCAGAAGGCCGAGGGCTGGCCGCCTATCCTGGCCACGGCGCACCCGGCGTCAATTTTGCGTGCACGCACCGACGACGACCGTCACCGGCAAACCGCGGAATTTATTGAGGATTTGCGCAAGGCGCGGCTTTTCCTCGGCTTACACGCGGAGGCACAAGCCGCGGACTAGCGGGAACCTGCCAGGAATCTGCGAATTGGGTCCGCCCGAAAGGCGTTAAGCCGCAGGGGGTAGATCGCGGTCATCCACAGCATAAGTCGCCATTTGCTGCGCGCGCGGCTGCACGCGCAACACCGTGACGTGCGGCTCGTCGAGACGGACCAGGTTCGCGTGACGGCGAAACGGGAGCGGACGATGGAGGTCGGGCTGGCGCATGGTATGGCGGTTCCGCGCTGTCTCTATGTCGAATACACCCGGGGGATTGGCGGATTCCGATGTCGGCGCCGGCTGCGGCTGGGCCGGCTCTGGATCGGCCACAATCCTCAAACGCGGGTTTTCCTGCCCGCTGGGAGCGGGAGAGGGCACCGCGCGAAGCTTGAGCGGCTGGTAACGGAACTCGGCGATGTTGACGGTCGATGCAGCCATGTAAGAGTCCTGATGCGGGGACTCCGTACGCCCCGTAAGAAAAGTGAGGTTAGGAACCACTGATAGGTTCGCGTCTCTTGAGGGTAGGATGCGCATTCATACGGTGAGTTGCATCGGGATTCAGATTGCATACGGGAATAGGGTTAGGTGCAACAAAGCGCTTCATCCGAGGGCGTGGAACCCGCGCCCGACAGACGTCTACCTACCCAGAATTACGGCGGTATCAGGCGGAAGCGTGATGCTGCCATCGCGCAGAACAGCTTCGGCGCGGGAGCTCAGGAGTAGCGAGGGCGAGGCCGCAACGGCAAACTGCGCTGGCCTTTCGCCGATGTTGCAGAAGAGCTCGATGCCACCGCGCTTCATGCGCAGCCATCGTTCCGCGGCGCTGCATGTGACCCGCGTCTGCCCGGGACTGCCGTCGTTGAGCGAGGGCGAGGAGAGGCGCAGCCGGATCAGATCTTTGTACCAGGAGCGCATCCGCGCGTGGTCGCCCTGGTTTGCTTCCCCCCAGTCGAGCTTGCTCCGCTCGAACGTTTCCTTCTTCTCGGGATCGGGAATGTCTCCAGGTCCCCATCCAAACGCCGCGAACTCGCGGATGCGCCCTTCCGAGACCTGTCGCGCGAGTTCCCGATCGGCATGATCGGCGAAGTACTGGAACGGTGCGGACGCTGCCCATTCCTCGCCCTGAAAAATCATAGGGATAAACGGCGCAGTGAGAACAATTGCTGCCGCCACCATCGCCCGATCGAGGCCCACGTCCTGGTGCAGCCGATCGCCCACCGCGCGATTGCCAACCTGATCGTGATTCTGGATATAACCGAGGAACCGGTGAGGCGAAATGTGAGCCACCGGGCGCCCGTGCACGCGCTTGCGGTGTTCGGAGTAGGCGCCGTCATAGACGAACGTTTCTTCGATGGACTTCTTCAACTGCTCCATGCTTCCAAAGTCGCTGTAGTATCCGCCCTCCGGCTCACGGACCAGCGCTGCAAATAGAGCATGGTGGAAGTCGTCGCTCCATTGCGCGTCGATGCCGTATCCACCGGCTTCAATCTCGGTCACGACACGCGGATCGTTGAGATCGCTTTCCGCAATCAGGACCAGCGGACGACCCAGTTCGGCCTCGAGCGCGTCGGTTCCGCGGGCAAGCTGCTCCAGGAAATGTATGGCCGAGCGGTCCACGAAGGCATGCACCGCATCCAGGCGCAGTCCGTCCATATGAAATTCGCGCATCCACATCAGCGCGTTGTCGCAGAAGAAGCGTCGCACTTCGTCCGACCAGGCATCCTCCAGATTGACCGCGCCGCCCCATGGCGTGTGGTGCTGTTCCGTCGTGTATGGACCGTATTTGCCGCTGTAGTTACCCGCGGGGCCAAAGTGGTTATAGACCACGTCGAGCAGCACCGCGAGGCCCTTGCCATGCGCGGCGTTCACAAATCGCTTGAGCGCGTCGGGTCCGCCATAGGGCTCATGCACGGCATAGAGCGACACTCCGTCGTAGCCCCAGCCGTGGCCTCCCGCAAACCCGGCGATCGGCATCAGCTCAACGTGGGTGATGCCGAGATCCTTCAGCTCGTCGAGCTTTTCGATCGCCGAATCGAGCGTGCCCTCGGGAGTAAATGTCCCCACATGCAGTTCGTAAAGGATGGAGTCTGCGAGCGGCGGAGCTTTGAATCCGGCATCGCTCCACGCGAACGAGGACTGATCGAACACGCGCGACAGGCCATGCACGCCCTTCGGCTGCCAGAGCGAACGCGGATCGGGGTAAGCTCTTTCGTCGTCGTCGATGAGAAAACCGTAGTCGATGCCCGGCCCCGCGGACTGCACGTCGGCTTTCCACCAGCCGCGCTCGTCCGGACCCTGCATGGCAGCGCGCACATCGCCTGCCTGCACGGCCAATTTCTTTGCCAATGGAGCCCAAACTCGAAACACTTGCATGCTCACTCCGCCGCCATCAAAGGTCTTTCACCAGCAGCGCTACCGGAAAGCGCCGCAACAGCGCTTGGATGCGCGAACGGCCGCCGCCGAATTCCTCGCCCGTGAGCAGATTTGTCCACCGACCCTTTGGCAGTTCCAGCGTCGCGCCGGCCCAGGTGTCACCCAGCTTCATGCACCAGCGCTGGGCAATGGCGGCCACGCGCCCTGCGCGCAGATACGCGATCACATGGTCCGCCCTTTCCCCCTGCGCATAAAGCGGATCGTAGCCGGCCTCCGCGCCAAACCATTCCGGGTGTTCACGCCGCACTCGGAGCGCCTTCATGGTCAGCCACATCTTCGGCAGTCCGCTCTCTTCCCGTGCCAGGATGTCGCTCGCCGGCATTGCCGCTTTCAGCTTGTTCAAAAGCGATTGCCGCAGCGCATAATCCACTGGCGTGCGATTATCCGGATCCACAAGGCGATAGTCCCAAAGCTCCCCGCCCTGGTAGGTGTCTGGCACGCCGGGCGCGGTATAGCGCAGCAACGACTGTGTCAGGCTGTTTACGTGTCCCGCATGGTTGATCTTCTTCACGGTCGCGCTCAGATCGTCCACAAATTCCGGCGCGTTAATAATCTGGTGAATGAATGCGTGCAGCGCGTCTTCAAACTCCTTGTTCTGCTGCGTCCAGGCAGTCTGCTCCTTGGCTTCGCGCATCGCCTTGAGCATGTAGGCCTGCAAACGATCCTCTGAGATGGGCCACGCTCCCAGCATCGTCTGGTAAAGGAAATACTCCGTATTGCGATCGGGAAATCCCTTCGTCTTCAACCGAGCATTCATCTTGGCCCAGCGCTGCGCAGCCAGCCTCCAACGCCCCGGTATCTCGGTCAGAACGGCCAGTCGTGCGCGCACGTCGTCGCCGCGCTTGGTGTCGTGCGTGGCCAGGGTCGTCATGGTCAATGGCCGAGTGCTCTGCATGCGCCGGCAATACTCGTGGAACTGCTCCAAGCTCAGCCCGTCAGTGGCCGGATCACCGCCCACCTCATTCAGACCGATCATGCGGTTGAAACAATAAAACGCGGTGTCCTCTACGCCTTTGGCCATGACCGGCGAAGTGAACTGCTGGAACCGCAGGACGAATTCGCTTTCCAGCTCGCCGCGCTGGCGCAGTGAGAGCACGTCGCCAATGAATTCGAACAGCCCCGGATCGACGTCCTGACGCCGTTCTCGGCCCTTGTCAATCGCGTGTCCGATCGCGCGCAAATCGTCGTCCGTGATTTCATTGCGCTCGGGAAATACGTAGGTGCGATAGATGCGGAACGACGCAGCCACTTCGCGAATGGCGCGGCGAATCTCAGCCCGCGTGTAGTCGCGCCGGTCGCGATTGTTTTCGCAGATTTCGACGAACAGGCTGGCAAGCCGGTTTACGTCGCTGCCCAGCGCCTCCTGTTCCACGCTGAGCTTGCGCGCGTGCGCCATCTCTTCGAAGCTTTCGTTGCGCCCCGTGAACTCGCGATAGGTATCGTTGATCTCGCGCAAGCCCTTGGGATGAACGAGCACCTGGTTGCATACGTTCAGGAAGTCGTACCCGGTGGTACCGTCGATGGGCCAGCTCTGGCGCAACTGCTCGCCCGGCTCGAGGATCTTTTCCCCAATGATCCATGCATCGGCAGCACGCTCACGAAGCCTCTCGAAATACTTCTGCGGATCGCGCAGCCCGTCAGGATGATCGACGCGAATGCCATCGAGAACGCCTGTATCAAGCCACTCGAGAATGCGGCGGTGCGTAGCTTCGAAAACGTGCCGGCGCTCGACGCGCAGCCCCACCAGCGTGTTGACATCGAAGAAGCGCCGGTATCCGAGTTCCTGGTCCGCGGTGCGCCAGTAGGCGAGGCGGTAGTTCTGTTCGTTGAGCAGCGCGTCGAGCAGGTCGATGTCGCCGTTGATGGTCTCGACCGTTTGGCGGATGGAATCGCATATATCGCGCCGCTCTTTGCACGCGCGCGCCAGCAGCCCGTAGATGATGGTCTTATCGCGATGCCGCTCCTGGATGAGGACTGGATCAGTGGACGCCGCCTCGGGCAGGCGAGCCAGGCTGTCGGCGAGGAAGCCCAGCGTATCGTCCTTCAGCCGCTCCGCGCTTTTCTGCAACACCACGGTCAGCGAACGTGGCGAGAGCGGAAACGTGTGGTCCGTGTAACGCACGAAGAAGGACATGGGACCTTCCTCGTCGATGCGAATCTGTCGAGCGGCAAGCACTTTGCCGTACTGGTCACCGAGCACGGGGATGAGCACCTTGTTCTTGAGCTTCACCTCGGCTGAGTTCCAGTCGATGTCGAACCAGCTCGCATAGCGGCTCGAAGGGCCGTTCTCCAGCACGTCCCACCAATAACGATTGCGCGGGCCGATGGCCATGTGATTGGGCACAATGTCGAGCACCTGCCCAAGACCCAACTCGCCCAAATGACGGCAGAACCGCTCGTGAGCTTCTTCCCCGCCAAGTTCATCATTGATCCTCTGGTGGTCCACCACGTCGTAGCCGTGCATGCTGCCGGGAGCCGCCTGCAGGTAAGGCGAGCAATAGACGTGTGTGATGCCGAGATCCTTGAGGTAACCGGCAATGGCCGCGGCATCGTCGAAGGTGAACTTCGCGTTCAACTGCAGCCGGTACGTCGATTGGGGAATACGTCGCATTGAATTACCTGGTTGGGGTTGACCAGGGCGCACGTGCGCCGGTTGAGGACCGTACATTCCAGATTAAGGGATTCGATTCAGCCGAGCTTCAGGCGCTGGTCGACGTTGAGCATCTCTTTCCACGGATCGCGCCGCAGTCGCTTGCTCCACGCGGCGAAATCCGCCACTAGAAATCGCGGAGGCTCTTCCCCGAGTTCGTTCCAGGTGAGCGGCATGGCTACGGGAAGTCCGGCACGGGCACGCGGCGAGTAAGGAGCCACCGCGGTTGCATTCCAGTCATTGCGCAGGTAGTCGAGAAAGATCTTCCCCACCCGCGCAGCCTTGCTCATCTTTGTCAGGAACTGTTTGGGATAGTCCTTCTCCATCGCCAGCACGAAGTCGTGCGTGAACTTCTTCACCGCCGGCCACTCGTGCTCAGGGCGAATGGGCACCACAACGTGCAGACCCTTGCCGCCTGTCGTTTTCACAAAACTATTGAGGCCGATCGCCTGCAGCCGCTTGCGAACTTCGCGCGCGCTGGCAACAACCGTGGGCCAGTCGATCGAGGGATCGGGATCGAGGTCAATGACAATCCGGTCGGGCTTGTCCAGGCTATCGTTGCGCGACCCCCAAGGATGCACTTCGAGCACGCCGATCTGCGCCAGTTGCACCAACGCTTCGCGCGTGTGCAGCGTGATGTACGGCTCGTGCGCGCCGGTCTTGCGGTTCACCACATCGACGCTGTCGAGACCCTGCACCATCTGGTTGCGATGCTTCTGATAAAAGCACGGCTTGCCGCTGCCCTCCACGCAGCGCACTAGCGTGAGCGGCCGCGCAGCCACATACGGCAGCATCGTCTCGGAAACTTCCCAGTAGTAGCGCGCCAACTGCTCCTTGGTCACACCCGTGGTTGCATCCACCACCTTGTCGGGATGCGACAGCTTGATAGGCAATCCGCCCGCATCGGAATCGTGAGAGCGCCCGCCTTTGGTTTTTTTGTTTGCCGTTTTCGCCGGCGCTTTGCTTCCCGCATTCCTGGCGTCTGAATCCACTTCCGGATTCGCTGCACTCTTCACGCGTTTTGACTCGCTGCGCACCTTTTTGTCCACCGATGTCTTCGCTTCCTCTTCCACTTCTTCCAGCACCACGCTTTTCGCCGGCTTGTCTTCGCGCAATCCCTTGAAGGAGGCCTGCCTCACCAGGTGATCCGCTGTCCACGTGGTGAAGTTGACCTGCGCCACGAGCTCCGGTTTCACCCAGATGGCATCGCGCACTGCCTCGCGGGGAATCTTCGCGAAAGGCGTCTTCGCACTGCGCAGGTTGTCCAGCTTGTCGCGCATCAGCTTGTGCGTCTTCTGCGTGAACCCGGTACCGGTCTTACCCGCGAAGATGAGCTTCCCGTCGCGATAATACCCCAGTAGCAACGCGCCTACGCCATGAATGCCGTTGGTCGGCAGCGTGAATCCGCCGATCACCAGCTCCTGCTCGCGATAGCACTTGATCTTCTGCCAGCTTCCACTGCGGCCTTCTGTGTATTTGCCGTCGGCGCGCTTGGAAATAATGCCCTCGGTGCCGAGTTCGCACGCCTTGTCGAAGATTGTCTTGCCCTCGCCTTCCAGATGGCGGCTGAACTGGATGGTCTGTTCTTCACCACTTTCCGCAATCACCCGCTCCAGGATCTGCTTGCGCCGCGACAGCGGAAGCCCGCGCAAATTGTGCCCGTCCACGTGCAGCAGGTCGAACACAAAATAAGTGAGAGGCCGCTTTGCCGGCTCCTGGAATGAAGCCTGCAACTCCGCGAAACTGGACACGCCGTTGTCGGTGAGAACGACCACCTCGCCATCGAGCAGCGCGCTCTTCACCGGCAGGCGTAGCGCCGCATCGGCCACGTCCTTCATGCGATGGGTCCAGTCAAGCCCGTTGCGTGTGAGAAGCTGCCCCGTGCGCTTCTTGCCGTCGATGCGCGCCTGGATGCGGTAGCCGTCGAGCTTGATCTCATACATCCAGTCATCACCGGTCGGGGGCGCCTTTGCAATCTGCGCCAGTTGCGGCGAGATGAACTTCGGCAGGCTCTCTTTCGGCGCGCCGCGCAGTTCCTTTGACCAGTCTCGCTCCGCCGCCTTCTTCGGCGCACTTTTGACCTCGCCTCCTTTGCCGTCGGCCGCACCCCGATTCGACTGCCACACGCGATCCTCGGCGCGCGCAATGGCATCCATGTCGCGCTTCGTCAGCACCGATCGGGTGGCCTCTTCCGTAATCGGCGTCTCGTCCTGGCCGTGCTCGAACTGGTCGTGCTCCTTGATCAGCAGCCATGCCGGCTTGTCCGTCCGCTGCCCCGGCCGCGGATGCATCCGTATCAGCGCCCAGTTGCCATGCATCTTTTCACCGCGCAACTCGAATTTGAGCGAGCCTTTGCGCAGCCCGTCGTCCACGTCCACATGCGGTTCCCACGTGCCGCGATCCCACAGCATCACGGTACCGCCGCCATATTGTCCTTTGGGGATAATGCCCTCGAAGCCGCCGTATTCCATGGGGTGATCTTCCACCTCCATGGCCAGGCGCTTGTCGCCAGGAAAGTAGCTCGGACCCTTGGTCACGGCCCAGCTCTTCAGTACGCCGTTCCAACCCAGGCGGAAGTCGTAGTGAAGACGCGTCGCAGCATGCTTCTGGATCACGAACGGGAGCTCCGACGCCTTCTTCGGCGCGCGCACCTTGTGCCCGCTCGGCTCGCGCGTCACGTCAAAACGGCGCATCGACCGATAGCGGCTGAGCTGCTCATCCGCCTTACTCGATTGTCTGGTTGCAACCGCTCGCCGCGCCTGTGCCATATCCGTTGGCCTACGCCGACTTCCTCCGCTTGTCGGCCGCTTTGGCATGACCCGGCATCACCGCAACCTTCTTTCCTTTAGAGCGGGCCGCAGTCTCGCGCGCGGGCGGTTTCTTGCTGCCGGAGCCCACGCTGGCGCGCAGCGCTTCCATCAAATCCACCACTTTGCCGCGCGGCGCCGGGACGTGTTCCTGCGGAATCGGCAAGTGCTTCATCTTCGCTTCGATCAGTTCGCGCAGCGCAGCCTCGTATTGGTCGGTGAACTTCTCTGGATCGAACTTCGACGTCTTGCGCTGAATCAGCTCTTTCGCCAGCCCCAATGATTCTTCGTTGATGGCCGGCGTGCGGATGCCCGCGAAGTACTCCTGCGGCTTGCGCAACTCCGCCGCATAGCGCAGTGCATACCCCATAAGCCCGGGAAGCGAATCGTCGTCAGGTGCGCTGATCGCCATCAGGTGCTCGCGCCCGCTCAGCGCGATCTTGCCCAGGCCTGCCCGGTGTGTGTCAGCCAGGGCCTTGCGCACGACGGCAAACGCCTCCGCCTGCGAATCGTTCTCCGGTGTAACGAAATACGGCTTCTCGAAAAACGCCGGTTCCAGATCTTTCAGGCTGACAAATTGCTGCAGCTCCAGCGTGTGGCGCGAGGGGATACGCAGGTTCGCGATTTCCTGCGGGTCTATCTGGATATATTCCCCTTTGCTGTATTCGTAGCCTTTTACGATCTCGTCCTTCTCCACCGGCTGCTCATCGCCGCTCTCGCCCGCTGATACCTTCTGGTGACGCACGCGGTCGCCCGTTTTGCGGCTGATCTGGTGAAAGCGGATCTCGCTCTTTGCTTCCACTGCGGGGAAGAGCTTCACGCCAAACGTAACCAGCGAAATTTGAATCTGTCCCGACCAGAACGGACGCGCCACGCAAGCTCCTCTCCCTCATGTCAGATTCGGCGCTATTGCAGGAAGTTGCCCTTCCCACGTCCCGCAAGCTGCCGAGAATGGCAGGTTTACCGCTGTGAACGCATGCGATTGCCTGCCGATGAGCCGCCGCTCTCAGGCGGCCTTCGCTTTGGGATTAATCCGTTCCGAAATCAACGTGAGCAGGTGATCGGCGTGGCCTTCCTCCTGCAATGTCTTATCGAGCAGCTTCGCCGCCTCCACTTCTCCCAGAAGCGTCGCCCATTGCCGCACCGTGCCGTACGACGCAATCTCGTAATGCTCGATCCGCTGCGCCTGAGCAATCAGACCGGCGTCGCGCACCCACGCATCCCGCGCGTCCACGACAATGTCCTCGGCTTCACCCTTCAGCGCTTTGATCACCTTGCACTTCATGGGACTGGTGTCGTCCACCGCCGCATCCGTGCGCTTCTTCTCCTCAAGAATGGTTTCCAGGCGCGCGATGTGCCCCTCCGTTTCCTCCAGGTGCGATCGGAAAGCATCGCGTAGTTCTGCATCATTGGCATGGGTACGCATGTCGGGCAGCGCGCGCACAATCTGTTCCTCGGCTGAAAGCAGCACTCGAAGCTGGTTTACCCACAGGGCGCGAAGGTTCTGAAAATCCTCTGAAAGCCACTTCATCTCGTCACCTCTTTCTCCAGACGGCCATGTTCACAATCCAACGCAGAGGTGAGATGCGTAATCCGCGCACTCCGTACACTTTGTGTTCCCAGGCGCGGGATGAAGCCCCGACAGTACCGTGGTACGATGCACCCACGCTGTCCATCGCCAATTCACAACAAATGAGACATATGCGCACATTCGCACTCGCCTCTGCATTTCTCCTCTCAGCGTTCGCCATATCCGCCCAAACCCAATCCGGCGAGCCCTTCGACATCGTCATCAGCAACGGTCACATCGTTGACGGCACGGGGTCACCCTGGTACTCCGGCGATGTGGGCATTCTCGCCGGCCGCATTGCCGCCATTGGCAACCTACATGCCGCCGGTCGCAGGCAGACCATCGACGCTCACGGGCTGGTTGTCGCGCCTGGATTCATCGACATGCTCGGCCAGTCGGAGTTGACCATTCTGGTCGACCCCCGGCTGCCATCGAAGATCTTTCAGGGCATCACTACCGAGGTGACCGGAGAAGGCGAATCCATTGCGCCTTTGAATGCACAGATGATCGCCGCCGACCGCGCCGGCTACGATCATCTGCACATCACGCCCGACTGGACCAGTTTTCGCGAATATTTCGCCCGCATTGAAAAGCAGGGCATGGGCATCAACCTCGCCAGCTACGTGGGCGCCACCAGCGTCCGCCGCATGGTGCTGGGAGACGCCAACGTGCAGCCCACAGCCGAGCAGCTCCAGCAGATGCAGTCGCTGGTGGACCAGGCCATGCGTGATGGCGCCGTGGGCGTCTCGACCGCGCTACAGTACGCGCCAGCCCCCTACGCCAAAACACCGGAGTTGATCGCGCTCGCCTCCACCGCCGCAAAATACGGCGGCATTTACGCCACGCACATGCGTAGCGAAGGCGACGCCGAGCCGGCAGCCATCGACGAGGCCATCTGCATCGGTCGCGAAGCGCACATTCCGGTCGAAATCTGGCACCTCAAGGCCGCGGGCAAGAACAACTGGGGCAAGATGCCGCAGATCGTGGCCCAGATTCAGGCCGCGCGTAACTCAGGCGTGGACATTTCCGCCAACACCTACGCCTACACCGCCTGGTTCAACACCTTCTCTGCTTTCATCCCGCCATGGGCGCATGACGGCGGCGATGCCAAACTCATCGACCGCCTTAAAGATCCCGCCCAGCGCGCCCGCATCCGCAAAGACATGCTTTCGCCCACCGGCGAGTGGGACAACGAGTGGCAGGAGATTCCCGGCCCCGAGGCCATCCTGATTGCCGTGGTGCAGAATCCGGAATTGCTTCCGCTACAGGGAAAACGTCTCTCTGACGTAGCCGCCCTCTGGCACGAAGACTCCATCGATGCTCTTTGCGACCTGCTGATTAAAGACAAGGCTTTCACCGAGGTGGCGGTCTTCGGAATGTCCGAACCCGACGTGGTGCTCGCGCTTAAACAGCCGTGGGTTTCCATCGATAACGATTCGCAGGGAACATCGCCGGAAGGCCTGCTCGGCCAGGAGCATCCGCACCCCCGCGCCTATGGCACCTTCCCCCGCATTCTCCGC
>Ga0134126_10006107_pt1 | contig 15079 bp, 16 predicted proteins | sample KB31752_FD_96881 | JGI IMG/M metagenome (GOLD analysis project Ga0134126, IMG submission 96881) | Terrestrial soil microbial communities with excess Nitrogen fertilizer from Kellogg Biological Station, Michigan, USA - KB3-175-2 | ecosystem: Environmental > Terrestrial > Soil > Unclassified ...
ACGCCTCCTCTACCCGTCGGCCGTATAGTCAGCAGTAGGGCCACGCCTGCAGGGCCAAGTCTGTGGGGGTGGGCCCGGGCCTGGCAGCAGGCCTGAAGAGGGAGGCCGCTGATGTTGAACGGTGTCCAAGGGATGATCGGCGACACCGCCGTGGTCACCAGGGCCATTGAGGGTGGCCACCGACCCGGCCGGATCCGCGCCCGCGGCGAGGACTGGTTGGCCATCCCCCTGGACCCCCACGAGACGATCGACTCCGGCACCGACGTCGTGGTGGCTGACGTCCAGGGCGGCTTGCTCGTCGTCTACCGGGCGGGCACGTGAACGCGGCGGAGGAGACAGGCCGGCCTGATCAGGCCGGGAGGAGGTCAGTCCGATGATTGCCAGCATTTCCACCGGCTTGGTGGTGGTCCTCGTCATCGTCGTCGTGGTGGTCGTCTTGGCCCTGGTGGTATTGGCCAGCCGGGTGCTCAAGATCGTCCAACAGGGGAGTGTCGGGGTGGTGAAGCGGCTGGGGGAGTTCAAGGCCGTCCGCCAGCCCGGCATGCACGTCATGGTGCCGTTCGTCGACCGGATGACAAAGGTGGACATGCGCGAGTTCCCGATGACCGGCGACCAGCAGGCCGTGATCACCCGCGACAACGTCGCCCTGCGGGTCAGCGCCACCATCTTCTGCCAGGTCATCGACGTGAAGGCCGCCCTGTTCGAGATCGCCGACTTCGTCCTCGCCGTCGACCAACTCTCCCGGACCGCCCTGCGGGCGGTCTTCGGCGAGCTCACCCTCGACCAGTCCCTGTCCGAGCGCGACACCATCAACACCCGGATGCAGGACCACATGGCCGACGCCGCCATGAAGTGGGGGGTCCGGCTCAACCGGATCGAGATCCTCGACATCACCCCGCCGAACAACGTCCTCACGGCGATGTCCGAGCAGAAGGAGGCCGAGCAGCACAAGCGGGCCGCCATCTTGAAGTCCGAGGGCGAGCAGCAGGCGGCCATCAACAGCGCCGGCGGCCGCAAGCAGGCCGCCGTCCTCGAGGCCGAGGGGGCGAAGCAGGCCGCCATCCTCGCCGCCGAGGCGCAGATGAAGGTCCTCGAGCTCCAGGCCGAAGGGGAGAAGAAGGCCCGGCTCCTCCGGGGCGAGGGCGAAGCCGCCGCCCTCACCGCCATCGACCAGGCGACGATCAACCCGAACACCTTGGCCGTCCTCCAGCTCCGCGCCCTCCAGGACGTGGCCGCTTCCCCCAATGCCAAGGTGGTCGTCCCCTACCAGGCCGCCGGCCTCGTCGGGGGCGCCGAGGTTCTGGTGGAGGCCCTCAAGGGGTCCGGTCCGGCCGCCGCCGCCGTCGCCCACAACGGCGCCGCCGGTGGGGTCCAACCGGCCTGAGCAGCGATCGAAACCCGCGGTTGCAACTCCCCACGAAACGGGCATACTGAGTGCAGGCACCATGTGTCGGTGCGGAGGGTAACCAGGGCAAGCCATCACAGGGAATGGAGCCACCGGCCACCGGTCGATGGCGGAGTCGGGAGGTCGGCCATGACGAGGACGACGGCGCCGGCACGGCGCCTCGGAACAGGAGCATGAGCGGCCGTGGCCTGGCGCCACAAGGACCAGCCCGGCCCGGTAGTGCCGCCGGGGCCCCCGCCCACCGTGCGGGTGCTCCACGGCGACGCCGAACTGGCCGCCGCGGCTGAGCGGGCCGCCGAAGGGCAGCGACGACTGCAGGCCCGGCTGGAGGCCCGGGCAGCCCGGGATGCGTGGACGGCGCTGCGCCGGCAGGCCACCGACGGAGGCACCCCGCCGCTGGCGTTCCCGGGCTCTCAGTCGAGGCCTGGCCGCTCCCCAGCTCCCAGGACCCCGGCCGCCTGACCGGCCGGCGTCGTCCGCCCGGCCGCCGGGGCATCGGCGACGGGTAGCGGCGGGTAGAACGAAGCGCATGGACTTCGGCGTCGCCTTCTTCCCCACCCACGACGCCATCGACCCGGCGTCGATGGCCCGACTGGCCGAGGAGCGCGGGTTCGAGTCCCTGTTCTTCGCCGAGCACACCCACATCCCGGCCAGCCGGGCCACCCCGCCGCCCGGCGGCGGCGACCTTCCCCGGAGGTACTGGCACACCTACGACCTGTTCGTCGCCATGACCGCCGCCGCCCTGGCCACCACCCGGCTGCGGGTCGGCAGCGGCATCTGCCTGGTCGTCGAGCGCGATCCCATCACCACCGCCAAGGAGGTGGCCAGCATCGACCACCTCTCCGGCGGCCGCGTCGAGCTCGGCGTCGGCGCCGGATGGAACCGGGAGGAGATGGCCAACCACGGCACCGACCCCCGCACCCGCATGGCGCTGCTGGCCGACCGGGTCGAGGCCATGAAGGCCATCTGGACCCAGGACGAGGCCTCCTACGACGGCCGCTTCGTGTCGTTCGACCGGATCTGGTCGTGGCCCAAGCCGGCCCAGCGCCCCCACCCCCCGGTGCTCGTCGGCGGCAACGGCCCCACCGTCCTCGACCGGGTCCTCGCCTTCGGCGACGGCTGGTTCCCCAACTACGGTTCGCCCGACCTCCTCGACCGGATCGCCGAGCTCCGCGCCCGGGCCGACCGCCCCGTCGAGGTCGACGTCATGAGCGTCCCAGCCGACCCCGCCGTCCTCGAACAGCTGGAAGGCGCCGGGGTCCGCCGGGTCGTTCGCTGGCTGCCCTCCGCCGGCCGTGGACCGGTGGAGCGGGCCATGGACCGCTATGAGGACGCCGTGGCGAAGTACCACGGGGAATAGGTCCCCGAAGGCCGGCTGCCGGGGTGGCCGAGTGATGGGCGAGGCGGCGTGACGGGGGAGGAGGCCCGCCGCCGGTTCGCCGCCGCCCGGGTGGCCCGCCTTACCACCGTCGACGGCGAGGGTCGTCCCCACCTGGTCCCTATCGTGTTCGCCGTCGACCACCACGTCGTCTACAGCGCTGTCGACCACAAGCCCAAGCGGACCACCGCCCTGCGGCGGTTGGCCAACGTCGCCGCCAACCCCGCCGTCGCCGTCCTCGTGGACCACTACGACGACGCCGACTGGTCCCGGCTGTGGTGGGTCCGGGCCGACGGCACGGCGCGGGTGGTCCCACCCGGCACCGACGACGCCAGGCGGGCCGTGGCCCTCCTACAGGCGCGGTACCCGGATTACGCCGACCGGCCGCCCGGGGGGCCGGTGCTGGCGATCGACGTCGTCCGGTGGGTCGGGTGGGCCGCGACTACACCGCCGGCTGGTAGCAGTTGAACATCCACCGGATCCCGTACTTGTCGAGGGTGCACCCCCAGTAGGCCCACGGCATCTGGCTCATCCCGGTCGACTCGCTGCCGCCGTCGCTGAGGGCGGCGTACAGCCGGTCGGTCTCCTCCCGGGTGTCCGGCTCCAGGTTGACGGTGACGTTGTTGCCCACCTTCAGCTGGTGCCCCATCGACTCCAGCATGTCGGTGCCCATCAGCATGTGGCCGGCCAGGATCGGCAGCTCCATGTGGGCCACCCGCTGCTTCTCGGCCTCAGCGATCTCCGGCGTCCCCGGGCCTGCCGGGATGTCGGCCATGCGGGTGATCGGCCCGGCGATCTCCGTGCCGAACACCGAGGCGTAGAACCCGAAGGCCTCCTCGGTGTCCCCCATGAAGTTCAAGTACGTGCTCACCCTGCTCATCGCTGTCCTCCCTCGTGGCCTCGGTCGTGCCGCCGGTCGTCGCCATCTCGTGCTCCGGGTGTCGGTCGCACAACCATCAGACGCTGGCGGGGCCACCGGATCATCGGTCGCCTCGCCATTCCTTCACGGTGCCGTGGCATCCCACCGATCTAAGCACGGCTACCCGGGTATCGGTCGTTGACACCGAACCACGCTGCCGTTCACTCCTCGGCGGTCGCTCCCGGGGTGGCCAGGACGGCGGCGGCGATCTTTCGATAGCCCTTGACGTTGGGGTGGATGTTGCCGACCGAGCAGGCCCAGCTGGCCTGGCAGACGGCGGCGACGTCGGCCGGGACGACGCCGTGACCGGCGAGATGGACGTGCCGGTGGCTCCCGACGGCCCAATAGGGCGGCACATCGGCCACCTCGGTGCCGGCGGCCTCGTAGATCTGGCCGAGCGTGCGGTTCAGCCGTCTGAAGACCGCCGCCGACTGGTTGGCGAAGCGACGACCGCGGCCAGGGTTGAGCCAGTCGGCCAGGCTGGGATCGTTGTGCTTGAGGCCGACCACCACCGCCGTGCTGCCGCCCGCCGCCTGGAGGTCGGCCAGGGTCGGAGGAAGGGCCCGTCGGAGGGTGGTCATCACGCCGTTGACGCATTGCTGGTTCACCGCCCGGTCGGTGAGGCACGGCCAGATGTCGTTGTAGCCGAAGTCGACGGTGAGGAGCACCGTCTCTCCGGGGTGGGCCTGGAGGAACTGCACGACTGTGGCTATCTGGGACCCCGTCGGGTAATGGCAGGCGCTTCCCCCCTCGAAGGCCGCCAGCAGCGTCGTCCCCGAGCAGCCGAACTGGACCAACCGGAGGTCCGACCAGCGTGTGCGTTCGGCGTGGGTGATGTCGTTGGCATAGCCCACCTTGGTGGGGCCACCGGTGTGGGCGTACTTTCCCTGGTCCTCGTCCCCTTCGTCGCTCCGATGGCCCCGCCGGGGCTGGATCCCCAGTGACTCGGACGCCCCGATGGCCACGTAGAACGGTCCCCCGGCGGACGACCCGGGGATTGGCGGGACCTTCTTCCCGCCGGGTGCCGGCCTGGCTCCGGGTGTCGTGACCCCGCCGGTAGCGGCCGAGGCCGCCGGTTCGGCCAGTCCCGCCAGTCCGATCACGGCCGCGAGTAGGCCGCAAAGTGCCGGCAGCAGGAGGGCGCGCCGGAACCGCACTGGAATATTGCAGACCCGGTTACCCATGGGGGGCATCGTATCGTCGTCGTCCGAGCCGCCCGGGTGGTCAGGCCCTTGGGCCGCCAGGCGACTACGCCCATGGGCCGCCCGACGGCCATGCCCATGGGCCGCCCGACGGCCATGCCCCTGGCGCGGCCGGTCGACCGGCGCTGTCACACCCTCCCCCTATGGTCTCCACCACCTAGAGCGATCGGTGCCGCCAGGGACGAACCCGGGCCGCAGATCCTCCGTCCATCCATGCGACCCCACGCCGCCCGGCCCGGTTCGGCCGGGTGTGGCCAGGAGCCGCCAGTGCGAACGGAGCCCCTCATGATCGCCACCATTCCCTCGGCCACCCTGGTCGGCAGCGCCGGCCGGCCGGTCACGGTCGAGGTCCACGTCTCCAACGGCCTTCCAGGGTTCACTGTCGTCGGCTTGCCCGACGCCGCCGTCCGCGAGTCGCGGGACCGGGTCAGGGCGGCGCTGCTGTCGAGTGGGCTCAAGTGGCCAAACCGCCGGATGACCGTGAACCTCGCGCCGTCCGGCGTCAGAAAGGGCGGGGCCGGGCTGGACCTGCCGATCGCCGTCGGCCTGCTGGTCGCCGAAGAGGTGCTGCCCCCCGGGGCGGTGGCCGGCCGGTCGTTCGTGGGCGAGCTCGGCCTCGACGGGTCGCTGCGCCACGTGCCGGGCATGGTGGCGCTGGCCGATTCGCTCCCGGGCCACACCCTGGTGGTCCCCGAATGTGACGCCGCCGAGGCGGCGGCGGTCCGCCCGGGGGCGGTGGCCGGGGCGGCCACCCTGGCCCACCTGGTCGATCTGTTGACCGGCCGGGAGGACTGGCCCCGGTTGGCCGACCTGGCGGTGGAGGTACCCGCCGTCCGACCGATCGGTCCCGACCTGGCCGAGGTCCGGGGGCAGCGGGTCGGCCGCCGAGCCGTCGAGGTGGCCGCGGCGGGTGGCCATCACCTCCTCCTGATCGGCCCGCCGGGGTCCGGCAAGACCATGCTGGCCGAGCGGCTCCCTGGCCTCCTTCCGCCGCTGACCAGAACCGAGGCCATTGAGGTCAGCCAGGTCCATTCGGCCGCCGGCCTCGCTCTGGAGGGCGGTCTCGTCCGCGACCCTCCGCTCCGGGCGCCCCACCACGGGGCGTCGGCGGTGTCGTTGATCGGCGGTGGTTCGGCGGTCATGCGACCCGGGGAGATCAGCCTGGCCCACCACGGCATCCTCTTCTTGGACGAGATGGGCGAGTTCCCTGCCGCCGTCCTCGACGCCCTCCGGCAGCCGCTGGAGGACGGGGTGGTGCGGATCAGCCGGGCAAGGGGTTCGGTCACGCTCCCGGCCCGGTTCATCCTCGTCGGGGCCATGAACCCGTGCCCCTGTGGCAACGGCGGGCTGCCGGGGAGCTGTCGGTGCACCCCGGCGGCTCGGGCCCGGTATGCCCGCCGGCTCTCCGGACCGCTGTTGGACCGGTTCGACCTCGTGGTGCCGCTGCAGCGCCCGGACGCCACTGAACTGTTGACGTCGGTCCCGGGGGAGCCGACGACCGTGGTGGCCGACCGGGTGGCGGCGGCCCGCCGGATGGCCCACAGTCGTGGGGTGCCCTGCAATGCTTTGCTGCCGTCGGTCACATTGGACCGGTGGGCCCCGCTGACGCCGGCCGCGGCGGCCTTGCTGGACAGCCACGTCCGGGCGGGCGATCTCAGTGGCCGGGGGCTGCACCGGGTGCGACGGGTGGCCAGGACCATCGCCGACCTGCACGGCGCCGGGTCGCTCCCGGTCGACGTCGGCCACATCGCCGAGGCTCTGGCCCTGCGGGCGGCCCCGAAGGTGGCGTAGGCGCGGACCACCGCCGGCCCAGGGGGGAGGGGCCGGCGGTGGTCCGGGGGGAGGGAAACGTGTGCGGCGTGGAGTCAGACGGGAACGTCGCCCTTGATGGTCACCCGCTGGATGACCCGGTGCTGGTCGCCGAAGTCGCCGATCACCGAGTGCTGGGTGGCTCGGTTGTCCCAGAAACCGAGGTCGCCGGCCTCCCAGTGGTAGCGGACGACGAACTCCGGTCGAACGGAGTGGGCGTAGAGGAACTCGAGCAAGGCGTCGCTCTCGGCCCGCTCGAGCTCGACGATGTGCGAGGTGAACCCGGGGTTGACGAACAGGACCTTCGCCCCCGTCTCCGGGTGCACCCGGACCACGGGATGCACCACCGGCTCGAGCTCCGGCAGGGCGTCGCCTTCCCACTTCCCCTCGCCGACCTTCTGGAGGAAGCCCTTGAACTGGTCACTGCCGTCGTGGACGGCGTGGAGGGTGGACAGGAACTCCTGCAGGGTCGGGCTCAACGCCTCGAAGGCGGCCTGCTGGTTGGAGAACGCCGTGTCGCCGCCGGCCTCGGGGATGACCACCGCCCGGAGGATCGATCCCGCCGGAGGGCGCCGGACGAAGGTGACGTCGGTGTGCCAGCTGATGCCCCGGCTCCGGGTGGCGACGTCGCCGTACGACCCGTAGAGCTCCCGGGCCTTCGAGTAGTCGATCTCGAAGATGTTCGGGAACCCGTCGACGCCGGGGACCACCGGGTGGCCCTCGGTGAGGTCACCGAAGCGCTGGCCGAAGGCTTGGTGCTCGGCCTCGTCGAGGTGCTGGCCCGGGAAGAACACGACCTTGCGGTCGAGCCACACCTGCCGGATGGCGGCGATGGCGTCGTCGTCGGCGTCGCGCAGGTCGACGCCGCGGATCTCGGCGCCGATGGTGCCCGACAGCGGTCGGACGTCGAGGTCGGTGGTGGTCAGGGTGCTGGTCATGGGAGGTGCTCCTGTTGGTTGTTGGCTAGAGGGTGACGGATCGGGACGAGAGGTCGGTATCGGGGATCAGCGGGCGGCATGGCCGTCCTCGGCGACGCCCAGCTCGGACAGCAATCGGGACCGGAGCGCCGAAAACGCCGGGTCGGCACCCGTCCTCGGGTGCCCGACGGTCACCGGGGTGTCCAGCGACAACCGGCCGTCGGTGAGCACCAGCACCCGGTCGGCCAGGAGGATGGCCTCGTCGACGTCGTGGGTGACCAGCAGCACCGCCGGGTGGTGGCGCTCGCAGAGCTCCCGCACCAGGCCGTGCATCCGGATCCGGGTCAGCGCGTCGAGCGCCCCGAACGGTTCGTCCAACAGCAGCAGCTCCGGGTCACTGACCAGCGCCCGGGCCAGCGACACCCGCTGGGCCTCGCCTCCCGACAGCGTCTTCGGCCAGTCCCGCTCGTGGCCGTCCAGCCCGACCTCCGAGAGGGCCTTGGCCCCCCTCGACGCCGTCTCCGGCCCGTCCAGCCCGAGGACCACGTTGTCGACGACCCGGGCCCAGGGCAACAGCCGCGGGTCCTGGTAGACCACCGCCCGCCGCCGCGGGACGTAGAGCTCGCCCGACCCGCCGCGGTCGAGCCCGGCCAAGGCCCGCAGGATGGTGCTCTTCCCCGACCCGCTCCGGCCGAGCAGCGCCACGAACTCCCCGCGGTAGATCTCGAGGTCGACACCCCGGAGCACCCGGCGGGTGCCGAAGTTCCGTTGCAGGCCGCGGACCACCACCGCCCGGTCGGCCGGGATGGCAGGAGCAGGTTGAACGGCCAGCACCGTCATCGGCCCCTCCTCATCGATTCTGGCCTCATCGACCTGGCGCCCACGGGAGCAGCAGCTTTTCGAGCCGCCGGACCAGCACGTCGGTCAGCAGTCCCAGTACGGCGTAGCAGGCCAGGCAGACCACGATGACGTTGGACTGGAAGTAGGTCTGCGCCTCGACGATGAGGTAGCCGAGACCGCTGGAGGCGTTGATCTGCTCGGCGAACACCAGCAGCAGCCACGCCACCGCCATGGCCATCCGGAGGCCGACCAGGAACCCCGGGACGGTCGCCGGCAACACGATCCGCCGGATCCGGCCCCACCGCCCCAGCCCGACGACGTCGGCCAGCTCGTGGTACCGGGGGTCGATCGACCGGACGGCGGCGAACGTGTTGATGTACACCGGGAACATCACCCCGAGGGCGATCATCGAGATCTTGGCCGTCTGGCCCACCCCCAGCCACAGGACGAACAGGGACTCGAGCCCGATGATGGGGACGAACCGCAGCATCTGCACCGGGGCGTCCACCAGGTTCTCCCCGGCTCGGCTCAACCCGGCCACGAGCGCCAGCGCGGCCCCCAGGGGCACCCCGACGACCAGCCCCCAGAGCACCCGCTGCAGCGACGCCCACAGCGCATCGCCGAGTTGCCCGTCGGCGATGAGGTGGGCTCCTGCCGAGATCACCGCCGTCGGCGCCGCCAGTTCCTGCGGCCCCACCCACCCGGCCAGCGACACCACCTCCCAGACCACCAGGAGGATGGCTACGCCGATCAGGCGTTGCCACCCCTGGCCGAGGGACCGCCGGTGGGTGCTGGCGACGGCGGTGCCCGTGCCGGTGCCGGTGCCGGTGCTGGCGGCAGTGGTGCCGACCAGCGGCAGCCTGACCAGCGACGGTCCTGGTGGCCCCACCTCACCACCCGGCACGGCCACCGGCGTCGTGGCCCGGACCTCCGAGATCGTCATGACGCCCCCTGCTCCTTGGTGACCAGCTGGTTGAACCTCGGGTCGAACTCCTTGGCCACGTTCACCGCCGAAGGGATGAGGCCGGCGGTCTGGTACAGGCCGGCCAGCTGCTTCTGCGGGGCCAGCATCCCGCCGGGCAGGGCGAAGAACGCCGACGGCCCCACCGTCTTGGCCACCAGGGCCGCCCGGGCCGGCGACAGTCCGTACTGCTGCTCGTACGTCGTCTGCACCACCAGGTCCGGATGGGCCTTCAGGTAGGCGTAGGCCTTGATCAGCCGGCTGATGTAGTCGGCGATGGCCGCCGACTTGGCCTGGTCGTCGAGCGCCGAACCGGCGGCGACGAGGAAGTCGGCCCGAAGCGTGAGGTCCGACGGCCGGGCGACGACCTTGGCCGTCGAGTTCCCCTGGAGGTAGGCGCTGAGCAGCGGCTCCACCTCGATGCCGGCGTCCGCCGATCCGCCCTGCAGCGTCGTCGCCACCTCGGTGGCCGGGACGTTCACCGGGGTGATGTCGGCCAGCGTCAGCCGGGCCGAGTGGAGGCCTTCGAGCAGGGCGCTCTCCAGCGCGGTCCCCTCTTGGAAGGCCACCCGCTTCCCCTTCAGCCCGGCCCAACCTTTGATCGACCCGGCACCCGGCGACGACACCAGGGCGTACGACGTCCCCTGGCTGGCCCAGCCGGCCACCGCCGTCACCGTCTGGTTGGCCGCCCGCGCCTGGATCAGGGGGGTGCTCTGGATGAACCCGACGTCGAGCGACCCCCCCTGGAAGGCCTGGAGCATCGGCGGGCCGCCGACGAACTCCGAGTACTCCACCTGGTACGGGAAGTTCTTGTCCTCGCCGCCCAGCGACAGGACGGTCGCCAGGTTCTTCAGCTGCTCGCCCACCCGCAGCACCGTGCCCGGCGGGATCGAGGTGGCCGTCGACGTGTCGGCGGCGTGGCGGTGGGTGGCGGCACCGGCCGTGGCCGCCGTGGGGATGGTGGCCGCGCCCACGGCGACGGTGGTCGAGGTGGCGACGGCCGCCGTGGTCAGGAGCAGGGTCGTTCGGATCAGAGTTCGCATTGGCCATAGAATTACTAAATCCGACTGGTTAAGTCAAGTATTGCCACCGGGCAGGGCGGTGGGGCGTGCGGCGGGTGGCGGGCGGACGGGGGCGGCGGGCGTCGGGCGTGCGGCGGACGTGGCCACGATGCCTGTCACACCGGGGCCGCCCGCATCGTCATCACCGGTGGGTTCCCCATACCATGGCTGCGTGGGACGGCCCCGAAAGGAGGCCCGATGGCATACGTGGAACTGATCGAACGGCCGAGGCGGCTCATCCCCCGACTGGCCGACCTCTACGGACGGCGCCGGTTCGGCCGGCCGACCGAGCCCGTGCAGGCCGCCAGCCACCACTCCGGGGTCCTGGTAGCCGGCGGCCTCCTGGAGACGGCGGCCGGCATGGGTTGGCACGCCCTCCCCGGTGACCTGGCCCTGCTGGCCCAGCAGGCCACGGCCGGGGCCATCGGGTGCAGCTGGTGCGTCGACTTCGGCTACTACGAGGGGTTGCACCACGGCCAGGACCCGGCCAAGGTCCGGGAGCTGCCGACGTGGCGGACCAGCACCATCTATTCCGAGGCCGAGCGGACCGTCCTCGAGTACGTCGACGCCGTCACCGCGACCCCGGCGGCCGTCGGCGACGACCTCGTCGGCCGTCTCCACCAGCACTTCAGCGACCGGCAGCTCGTGGAGCTCGCCGCCTGGGTGGCCATCGAGAACTACCGCAGCCGGTTCAACGCCGGCCTCGGCTTGCACAGCCAGGGGTTCTCGGACGCCTGCCAGGTGCCGTCGGATCCGTGACCCGGGGAGACCCGGTTCGGGTTGCTCTGACTGATCGGGCCGGGGCGGGGGCCCCGGTGGGGCTAGGCGGCGGCCTTCAGGGCGTGGCGGATGTAGAAGGCGCCGAACACCTGCAAAGCGCCGATGATGATGAACCAGATCCCGAGGAGCACCGCCAGGGTGTTCAGTGATCCCTCCGGGACGGCCACCACCACGATGCCGGCGGCCAGGCTGACCACCCCGAACACCGCCGTCCACCCCCGACCCGGGCGGGTGGTGTCGGTGGCCGCCAGCAGGCTGGCCACCCCCTGGATGATCCACACGATCCCGATCAGCAGGGCGATGAGGGCCAGGGTGAGGTTGAGGTGGCGGAGCAACACGACGCCGAGGACGACGAACGCCAACCCGACCACCACCGACCACGCCCGGTTGTGGGCGTCACGGTCGAGGGCGCCGATGAGGTGGAACAGGCCGGCCACCAGCAGCAGGATGCCGGCCAGTACCGCCACCACGTTGAGCGACCCTCCCGGGTGCAGGGTGACGATGATCCCCAATATCAAGGTGACGACGCCGGCGAACAGGCTGACCTGCCAGGTCATCCGGCCCACGTCGAACGTCGCGGCATCTGAGCTCGATGGCATGGCCACAATCTTGGCACGGTAGGCATCCCCCGTGACGGATCGGGCACGATCCGGCGACGATTCGGTGCCGGCGCCGCCGTTCAGCGGGCAAAAAAGGGAAAATACCCCCTTTCTCCATTTGAAGCGGCGAATTAATTTTACAAACGTCCGATCGACTGTCTACGGTTGGATTGCGCGATATCCCCGCCGCCGCATCCGGTCGATTCGGCCGGATCGGACCAGGGGATCGCCGACAACATCCGACGGGCAGAGCGAGCTGCCCGGCGGCCTTCATCCCTCCGACGCCCCTTCAGAGGACATGGACGCAGTCAACCGCTCGCACCCACCATCCCGCCATGGTGCCCGCATTACCCGTCGAGCCGGCCGGGTGACGTGGTGACGCCCCGGGCCCTCACCCGGCAGCGGGTGGTCGTCGCCGGGGTCGGGGTCGTCGAGGACCTCGGAGTGGACGCCCTCGACGTCCGTTCGGTGGCCCGCCGGCTGCACGTACTGCCGACCACCCTGCAGCGGTTCATGCGAGACGAGTTGATCCGGTCAGCGGTGATGGACGAGATCGTCGGCACCATGCCCCTGGTCCCCCGAGACGGCCGGTGGCAGTGGCGGCTGGAGCACTGGGCCCGCTACACCCGGCTCTGGTTGGCCGGATACCCAGGCCTGGCCCGGTATCTGAGCCAGATCTGGCTGGAGCGGGACGAGACCCTGGCCGTCCTCGACGGGCTGGTGGAGGTCATGTCCGCGGCCGGCGTGCCGTCGACCGACCGGTTCACCCTGGCCCACGCCTGCTTCTCCTACGTCCTCGGCCGGATGGTCCACGAGCCGGCGTTGTCGACGGTGGTCGAGCCCCTGGCCCACGGCCGCATCCGGGTCCGGGCCGACCGGCTCCCCCACCTGGCGGCGTCGGTCGACGAGTACGTCGACGAGGACCCCGACGCCCATTTTCTGATCGGCGTCCGCGTCCTCGTCGGCGGGATCGCCGGTATGGCCGCCCTGTCGGTCTCCAGGGAGAACAGCGCCAGTTAACGCGGATTCCGCGAAGAGATCCTCAGGGGTTCGCGGAATCGTCGTGCGGAGGTCCGTACGCTTCGGTGCGGCGACGGCGATGCCGCTCTCGGTCCGTGGCTGGCCCGCGGGAGGCACTCGCTTTGCCTCTCGCGGGCCAGCGACCGACTGATCATTTGGCCGGTCCTGCCCGGTAATTGATCCGAAAATGCGACTACCGAAGCCGAGCGCTACAGCTGGCCGAGGTAGAAGCGGGTGCCCTGGTCGTCGGTGCAGTCGGCGGTGATCCCGTAGGGCTGAGGCTGCGGCGACGTCGCCGTCCCCCCGGCCCCCCGCACGGCGGCCACCGCCCCGGCGACGTCGTCCACCCGGTACATCGGCACCGTCGTCGCCACCTCGTGGCCGCCGGACAGCCCGACCATCGGAGCCACGTCGCGGACCTGCCAACCCCCCGCCGTCCGGCCCGGGTCGGCCTGCCAGCCGAGGACGTGGCCGTAGAACGCGACCGCCCGGGTGGCGTCGACCACCTCCATGGTGACGTAGGCCACGTCGCCCTGCCGGCTGCCGTTGGCCGGTGGCCCCACCGCGCCGTCGCCGGCCGCCACCCCGTCCGGCGGCTGGAACACGGCGAACCGCACCCCCTGGTCGTCGGTGCACTCGGCCACCAACCCGTACGGTTCGGGATGCGGCGTCGTCGCCGTCCCCCCGGCCTCCCGCACCCGGCCGGCCGCCGCCGCCACGTCGGCGACGGCGAAGCAGCAGAACAGGGTCGACCGGTCCTGCCCGCCCCACAGCCCGTGGTGCAGGTCCCGCCCGGCCACCTGCCGACCCTGCCCGCCGCTGGCCGGGGCGTACGTCCACCCGAGGACCGTCCCGAAGAACCGAGTGGCCCGGTCGACGTCGGGCACCCACAGCGACACGTACCCGACGTCGCCGTGCCGCAGCCCACCCCCGGCCCGTCCGCTGGCCACCGGCTCGTCGGCCACCGGCTCGTCGGCCGCTGCCTCGCTGGTGACTGCGCGCCCGGACACCAGCCAGCGGTGCCCGAACGGGTCCCGGAGCACCCCGTTGCGGCCGTACTCGTAGTCCGCCGCCGGCCGCTCCAGCCGGGCCCCGGCGGCCACCGCCCGGTCTATGGTGCCGTCGACGTCGGCCACCTCCAGGTGCAGGGTCACCGCCACCCCCTGGCCGGCCGCCGGGGCGGCCACCCCGACCTCGGGGTGCTCCTCTGCCAGCATCACCACCGCCCCGTCGACGTCGACCTCGGCGTGGCCGATCCGGCCGTCCGGCATCACGATCGGCTCCCCGCGGAGCCGGGCGCCGAACGCCTCGGCGTACCACTCCAGCGCCGCCCCCGCCCCGGCGACCGCCAGGTAGGGGGTGATGGTGGCCCCCACCGCCAACGGGCCTGTCGCCGGTGGCGTTGAGGACGCGGCTGGCGGCCACGGTTCGAGTCGTCGTTCAGGCATGGCGGTACCTCCTGTTTGTGCTCGTTCAGGGTCCTCGACGGCGGCCGCCAGCCGGGCCCGCAGCCGGGCGGCGAACTCGGGATCTGGGTCCACCGGGACCACCGGGGCGGCCATCCGGCGGAACGGGCCGTCGAGTGGGTCAGCGAACGGGTCAGCCATCGTCCTCCCCCTCCTCGTACGCCCGACGGAACCCCGCCCGGGCCCGGGCCAGCAGGGACTCGGTGCCGTGCACCGTCCGCCCCAGCAGTCCCGCCACCTCCGGCACCGGCAGGTCGTCCAGGTACCGCAGGGTCAGCGCCGCCCGATGGGCCGCCGGCAGCCGCCCCATCGCCTCGGCCACCTCGGCGGCGTCCAGCCGCACCTCCCATGCCTCGGCCGCCGGCCGGGGCTGTCCGGCCAGCAGCTGCAGCCGCCGGTCATCGCGGTCCTGCCGCCGCCAGTGGTCCACCAGCTTGTGCCGGGCCACCCCCAGCACCCACGGCAGCTTCAGCGACGCCGGGTCCGGCCGCCGCGCGGCGTCGAGGGCGGCCAGGAACGTCTCGGCCGTGAGGTCCTCGGCCACCGCCCGTGACCCGCACCGCCGGGACAGGTACCCGTAGACGTGGGGTAGGGCATCGTCGTAGAACGCCAGGAAATCCAAGCCGTCTGCGTCGGCGGTCCCGTCGGGGCCGCCGGCCGTGTCGCCGTCCATGCCGCGGCTTGTGCCGTCGGCCACTGGGGACTGCCCACCCATGTCCGTA
>Ga0134126_10006108_pt1 | contig 15079 bp, 10 predicted proteins | sample KB31752_FD_96881 | JGI IMG/M metagenome (GOLD analysis project Ga0134126, IMG submission 96881) | Terrestrial soil microbial communities with excess Nitrogen fertilizer from Kellogg Biological Station, Michigan, USA - KB3-175-2 | ecosystem: Environmental > Terrestrial > Soil > Unclassified ...
ATGAGCTGGCCGTCGAGCGCTTCGATGCAATGGCATTGTTCGATGTTCTCCTGCTCGCCCCATTTGTCGAGGGGATAGGCGAAGTCGCTTGCGACGCGGGGTTGGGCGTGGAAGTTGTTAATTAGAGGAGGGGATGCGACGGGGGCGATGTGGCATTTGCCGTCGCTTGCCACGAGCTGCCCTTTTATATATGTCTTCAGGACATGGAACTGTTGCAGGTCCTCCACTACAATGAAGTCGGCGGGGTCGCCGATATGCAGCAGACCGGTCTTCAGCCGGTAGTGCCGCACCGGGTTGATACAAGCGGCGCGAAGGACCTTGAACACGTCTATCCCCTTTGCCACCGCCCGGGCGCAGAGCCGGTCGATATGGCCGGCCACCAGGCTATCCGGGTGTTTGTCATCGCTGCAAAACATCATCTGTTCCGGCCAGTCGTTGAGCAACGGGATCAGGGCCTCGAAATTCTTTGCGGCGCTGCCTTCGCGGATGAGGATGTGCATACCAAATCCCAGCTTATCCAGGGCCTCTTCGGCGGTGAAGCATTCGTGATCGGTGCTGATGCCCGCCTCTATGTACAGCCGCGCTTGCTCGCCGCGCAGACCGGGGGCATGACCGTCTACCGGCAGGCCGAGATGATGCGCCGCCGCAATCTTTTCCATTACCTCCGGGTCATGTTCCAGCACTCCGGGGAAATTCATCATTTCGCTGAGATAGCCGATGTCTTCATTGGCAAGGAGGCGGGTGACGGCTGTGGCATCGAGGGTGGCTCCGGCGGATTCGAAGCGGGTGGCGGGGACGCAGCTGGGGGCGCCGAAGTTGAAATAGAACGGAACGGTCCCGCCGTTGGCGATCATGAATTCGATGCCGGGGAGACCGCAGACGTTGGCGATCTCGTGCGGGTCGCTGACGGTCGCGATGGTACCATGGATAACGGCCATGCGCGCGAATTCCGAAGGTATGAGGAGCGAGCTTTCGATGTGGACGTGCGCGTCGATGAAGCCAGGAAGAATGAAGGGGAGGTTTGCGTGGGCGCCCGCGGGTTGCGGGCCGGGAGTGTTGCCGGAGGCCGTGGATGCGGGTTGCGGGCCGGATGTATTGGAAGCGGCGGCGGCATCTGCTATGGACGTGATACGGCGGATGAAGCCCCCTTCGACGGTGATCTCGACCGGAGTGATCTTTTGTTCGACGATGTCGACCAGCTGGCCTCGAATTTGCATTTGCTTAACTACAATTTACCCACGAAATAACATTAAATTTGTGACATGGCTAAACCCCTGTTCATGGTTCGTATCCTCGTCGCTATTTCTTTCTTTACTTCTCTTTTTTTCGCCGCCGGGGCTCAATCCGTTCCGGAGGCTACCAGAGCTCAATCCGTGCAGGAGGCCGGCAAGGCTCAATCCGTTCAGGAGGCCGCCAGGGCTCTATCCGTGCAGGAAATTGTCGCCCGTCATATCGAAGCGCTCGGCGGAAAGGAAAAACTTCAATCGCTGAATTCGGTCTACCAGGAAGGAACTGCTATTTTGCCCAGCGGTGCGCAGCTATCGCTGAAGATCTGGCGTGTCTACGATCGTCTCTACCGCGAGGAGCTGGATTTCGGTGTGGGAAAGATCGTGGTCATTGTGACGCCGCGGCAGGGATGGGTGTCGGGTCCCAGCACCGGCGCGGTATTCAAGCCATTGCCGGAAGAGCAGGTGAAGGCGTTGCAGATGGAGATCGATCCAGCGGGTGCGCTCGCCGATTATTCCGCGAAAGGGAACAAGATCGAGCGGGCCGGTCTCGATACGGTGAATGGCCGTCCCTGTTACCTGGTCAGGGTGTGGTTCCCCAACAACCAATTCATCATTTATTCCATCGACGCGAAGACCTGGTATATCCTGCGTCAGCGGCGCAAGGCCGGCGGGATCATGGGCGAGGCGAGCAGTGATTTGGGATGGCATATGCCGCCGGATGGGAACATCGACATCCGTTTTGACGACTACCGGAATACGCGGGGCGCCTATATATTCCCGTTCGGTATGACGATCGCGGGGCTCGGCCGCATCAATATCAAGAAGATAGAGGTCAATGGGACGGTCGATGTCAAGGCGCTGAGCAAGGCGCCGAAATAGGGGCGGGGCGGGCCCGGAATGCGGCGGGGGAATTAGGTGCGCGGGAATGCGGCTCCCCTGAAAACCCGCGCGGGGCGGGGGTTAAACAATAATCATCCTAATTTTTCGTTTTCCACAGGTAAAGTCCGATCCAATTTCCTATTAATAAACTTGTTCTTATGATCAGGAAGAGCATTGCTTTTCTCTTATTGACCCCTTTATGCCTGACTGCTTTCTCCCAATCTTTTATCGGTTATGGCTACGACAACTATTCCGGAGTCAATGGAGTATTGCTGAACCCCGCCGTACTGGCCGACAGCCGGTATAAAGTGAATGTCAACCTTTTTGCCATCAGCGGTCTGGCGGGGAACAACGCCTACGAGATGAACCGCAGCGACGTGTTCAGCCTGCATTTCAGCAAGCCGAACGAAAACCATACCTACTTCAAGAGTAAGAATGCCGATTTCAAATACCTTTACACCAACCTCGATATCATCGGCCCTTCCGCCACGATCAGTCTCACGCGCAAGGATGCGATCGGAATCGAGACACGTCTACGGTCCATGGGCAATGCCTACAATATGGGCGACTCGCTGTTCCGCCTGATCGGCGACGGCAATCCCAATTATCAGAATGTCAATATCCTAAACCGCAGCCTCCAGATGAAGCTGAATGCATTTGCCGAGGCCGGTATCTCATATGGCCGCGTGATCTTCAAGGGACCGAAGGACGAAATGAAACTGGGCATTACCGGAAAATATCTCGTCGGGCTGGGATATGGCAGCCTAAGCTCAGGGCCTATCCAAATCAACGTCGACCCCAACAACAATCTCGTGAATCTGAATGCCGATGTCACCGCGCAGTATTCGGGCAATCTCGATAATGCCGGCAGCGGGATGGGTCTTTCGACCCTTTTCGGCAAACAAAGCGGGCATGGTTGGGGTCTCGATATCGGTTTCGTTTATGAAGTGAAAGGCGAGGACCCGTCGATCGACAAGCTGAGACTGGGTTTTTCGGTGACCGATATCGGGTCGATCCGTTATACCAACTCCGCCAATAGCCAGGAATATACGTTGACCGCCACCGGGCAAAGCGCGCAACAATTCGGGATACAACAGGGGGAAACATTGAGCAGCTACTTCACCCGGCTGAAGACGGCGGGCCTGGTGGTTACCAAAGGGGTTGCGCCGATGGCCACTGTCAATCTCCCGACGGCGCTCCACCTGAATATCGATTACCAGATCTATAAGCGGCTGTTCATCAATGGCGACGTCTTATTCAATATGGTATCGACCACCAGTCCGACCAGCCCCAATTATGTGACGACGGCTACGGTGACGCCGCGATTGGAAAAGAAATGGATAAGCATCTATTCGCCGGTATCTTATAATGTCAACGGTCAGCTGAACTGGGGCGCGGGTATCCGGCTGGGACCCCTGTTCGTCGGCAGCGGGAGTGTCCTGTCGAGCCTGTTCAAACAGAGATTGCAAACGGCCGACGCGCATATCGGGCTGACGATACCCATCTTCCAGCATGGCCGGACGCCAGAAGACAAGAAACACAAAAAGACCGATTCGGTATTCAAGAACCTGAATAATGACCGGGATGGCGACGGTGTCGTCGATTCGAAGGATAATTGCCCTGATAGTGCGGGTCCTATCGCGCTGATCGGTTGTCCCGACCGGGATGGCGACGGCGTGCCGGATAATAAGGACAAATGCCCGGATGTAAAAGGCTCGCCCAATTTCCAGGGCTGTCCCGCACCGGACAGCGATGGCGACAGTGTCAATGACGATGAAGACAGGTGTCCGCTGGTCAAGGGGGTGCGTTCCAACTATGGTTGTCCGCCCATCAAAGCCGAATTGACTAAACGGGTAAAAGATGCGGCCGACCGGATCTACTTCGTCCGGGCCCGTGCGACTATCGAGCCGGTATCTTTTGGGGAACTGGAGCGTGTTGCAGCGATCCTGAAGTCGGACAGTACGTTGCGGTTACGGATCGAGGGGTATACGGATAGTGAGGGGCCGGATGCGCGCGAGCTGAGGCTGTCTGCCCGCCGGGCCCAGTCCGTGGAGCGTTATCTCGTGGTTTTGGGTATCGCGCCGTCGCGTATGGAAACCATCGGCTATGGAAAGAAGAAGCCGCTGGCTCCGAATGATTCGCCGGAGGGTATGGCGCGGAACCGCCGGGTGGAGATGGTGCTGATGAATTACCCGGGGGAAAAGAAGGGGATGATCCAGGTCAAAAAATAGGCCCAGGGGGACGGGACGCCCGGAAAGGTTGGGGCGCCGGGAAGGTCGGAACGCCCGGGGCCGCGGTTCAAAAAATAGTCTACTACGCGTTGCCAGATAATCCTGACGGGAGGCCACCTTAGGGTGGCCTTTTTTTTGCTTACTTTTAGTCAGAATAGCCCAGATGGACCCGAAAACTTCTATCCCTGAATTCCTTTCCGGCGGAGGTGAGATGGGGCAACGTATCCGTGAATACGATTGGACCTCAACCCCTTTAGGACCGATAGAGACCTGGCCGCAGAGTCTTCGGACCTGCATCCGCATCATGCTCACCTCGCAGCAACCCATCTGGATCGGGTGGGGTTCCCAATTGATCAATCTGTATAATGACCCTTACAAGGCCATCCTTGCCGGCAAGCATCCCTGGGCGCTTGGGGCCCCGGCGGCGGACGTGTGGAAGGATATCTGGCGGCTGATAGGCCCCGTCCTGCACCGGGTAACGCATGAGAACGAGGGATACTATGTCGAATCGCAGATGCTGATCATGGAGCGGAACGGATACCCCGAAGAGACCTATTATACCTACAGCTATACCCCCGTACCCGGCGACGACGGCGGGACGGCCGGGATGATCTGTTTCAATGTGGACGATACCGCGCGCATCCTGAGCGAGCGGCAGTTGAGAACGCTGACCGCGTTGGGTAAACGGCTGACAGATTGTGAATCTTATGAGGAGGCACTGCGCCGGACGATGGACACGCTGGGCGGCAATCCGCATGATTTCCCCTATGTCCTTTTTTATTCGATGAACGAGGGGCGGGCTATGATGACGCATTCGACGGAGCTGGGCGAAGCGGCTGGGCGGGTTCCCCTGACGATCGGGCCGGCGGAAGAAGGGCTGTTGGCCGAAGCGTTACACCGGGCGGAGCAGGAACGTCGGCCGCAGGTGATCGGCGGCATCGAAAAAGCGCTGGGATCCATGCCCAAGGGCGCCTGGGATGCTTCTCCGGACAAGGCCGTGGTGGTACCTGTCTTCCAGGCCGGGGAGAATCAGGCCTATGGCTTCCTCGTCATGGGTGTCAATCCCTACCGGCTGCCGGATGAAAAATTAGCCAACTTTTGTTCGCTGGTGGCCGATCAACTGGCCACGAGCATGGCCGACATACGCGTGTTGGAGATGGAAAGGAAGAAAGCCGAGGCGCTGGCGGAGATCGACCGGGCGAAGACCCTTTTCTTTTCCAATATCAGTCATGAGTTCCGTACGCCGCTGACGCTGTTGCTTTCACCGCTGGAAGACATGTTAAGTGAACCGAACACCATTCCCATCAACCGGTACCGGATGGGGGTAGCCTATCGCAATGCGCTGCGGGTTCGGCGTCTGGTGGACACCCTGCTGGAATTCTCGCGTATCGAGGCAGGACGCAAGGAAGGGAGTTACCGAAAGGTGGACATTGCGATGTTTACGAGGGATCTGGCCAGCACGTTCCGGTCGGCGGTCGAGAAAGCAGGCATGGAGCTGGTGGTCGAGACGGGGGAAATCGACGAGGATGTTTACGTAGACACGGATATGTGGGAGCGGATCGTCCTGAATCTTTTGTCGAATGCCTTTAAATATAGCCACCGGGGAAGTATACGCGTCGAGGTGAGCCAGGTGAAAGGAAATGTGCAGGTGAGCGTCGCCGATACCGGGGTGGGCATCCCCGAGGATCAGCTGGATAAGATCTTCGACCGGTTCCACCGGGTAGAGAATAGCGGTGGGCGCAGCATGGAGGGGACGGGTATCGGGCTGGCAATGGTGCGGGAGCTGGTGCGGCTGCATCATGGTGTTATTGGTGTGAAGAGTGAAGTGGGGGTAGGCTCCACTTTCACTGTGACCATACCATCAGGCAAGGACCATCTGCCGGCGGACCGGATCGTGCAAAATGAAGAGCCTATTTCGCAACCGCATGCGGAAGCCTATGTGGCGGAAGCGATGAAATGGGTACCGGCGGAAGAGGGTGCGGGGGCGTTGGTGGGGAATTGGAAAGGAGAGGTGCCGGTGACGGATGAGATGGTTGGAATGGACGGCGGCGATGGGCTGGGAGAAGGAGGGAAGGATGGCGAGGATGGGATAGGTGGGAGAAGGACGGATAACAGCGACGGGGTGGGTAGAGGAGAGAAGGATGGCGGCGACGGGAGGGGTGGCGTGCGGAAGGCGGGCCGGCCGAAAGGCGATCCGGTGATCGATGACGACCGGTATACGGTCCTGCTGGCCGACGACAATGCCGACATGCGGGAATACGTGCAGCGGCTGTTGTCAGCTCAGTTCAACGTCGTCACGGCGACGGATGGGGAGGATGCCTTTCAGAAGACTGTCCGGTACAAGCCCGATCTGTTGCTGTCGGACGTCATGATGCCGAGGCTGGACGGGTTCGGATTGTTGAAGCGGGTGCGGCAGACGCCGGGTTTGCAACATACGCCGGTCATCCTGTTGTCGGCGAGGACGGGTGAAGAGGCGAAGGTCGGGGGGTTGGCGGCGGGAGCGGACGACTACCTGGTAAAGCCGTTCGGTGCGCGGGAGTTGCTGGCGCGGGTCGAGGGTAATATCCGGATCGCCAAGGAACGGATGTCGGTGATGGCTTCGTATGCGGAGAGACTGGAGGATGAAGTGCAGAAGCGAACGGAGGAGCTGTTGCGGGTGAACAGTTCGCTGGAACAGTCCAATGAAGACCTACAGCAGTTTGCCCACGTGGCGAGTCACGATCTGAAGGAGCCGGTGCGAAAGATCCGGACCTTTACGGGGCGGGTCCTCGACGAATACGGGCCGATGCTGAACCACGAAGCGCGGCTATTCCTCGTCAAGATCCAGCAGGCGACGGCGCGAATGGCCGCGATGATCGAAGGGGTGCTGGCTTATTCGATGCTGAAGAGTAACGAACAGCCGGCGACGTTAGTCGATCTGAATGAAGTGTTCGACCATATCGAATCCGACCTGGAGCTGGTGTTGCAGGAAAAGAATGCCGTTATACGCCGGGAGAAGCTGCCCAGCGTGGAAGGTGCGCCGGTGTTACTCTATCAGCTGTTCTACAATATTGTAGGGAATTCGCTAAAATTTTCAAAACGGGAATATAGACCTTTGATAACCATAGCCTCACGTGTAGTCAAAGAGGGTGGCAAGCAAATTGCACTCTTCACTATAACGGATAATGGCATCGGATTCGATCAGCAGCAAGCTGGCCGCATCTTCGAAGCCTTCACCAGGCTGAACTCGAAGGATAGGTACGAAGGAACGGGACTGGGCCTGGCCTTATGCAAGAAAATTGTGGAGCGCCATCATGGCAGCATCACCGCTACCGGTGTAAGCGGAGTGGGAGCTGTTTTCGTGGTGAAGCTTCCTGTGACGCAAATGGAAAGGAGCATTTAAGGACCACAAGACCAGCAGTTATGAACAAGAAATTTTTAGTCATCGATGATGACACGGACGACCGGGAATTATTCTGTGAGGCATTGGCTTCCGTCGACCCGGTGATCATCTGCGAACATGCGGTAGATGGTAAGGAAGCGCTGATGAAATTGTCAGGGAAAGAAATCGAAAGGCCGGATATTATCTTCCTGGATATCAATATGCCGGTCATGGATGGGTGGCAGTTCCTTACGCATTTGAAGAAGGAGGATAGGTATAAGGAAATACCGGTCATTGTATATACGACGTCGTCGACTCAAAAAGACAAACGGATCGCTCATGATCTGGGGGCGTTGTGTTTCATCACCAAGCCGCATGCGTATGGGAGGCTGAAGAATTTGCTGGGCGTGATCGTGATGCACGTCAATAATCATGATTTTTCGAAGATCTGCGAGGACGTGCATGCGATGGGGAGTGGGTCGGGGAATTAGCGCTTAGCGCGGCGCACGCTGGGTCTCTTCCAGTTCGTCGAGCAGGGCGATCTGTGCGGGATTGATGATCTGGCGTGCGGCATCGAGGGAGAACCAGCCTCCCTTGTCGACCTCGGGAAAGGTCTTTTGATTCCCTGAATTGCGGGGCCACTCCAATTCAAATGTATTGCTGATGATGGCTGCGGGGTCGATGTCGCCGCGCGCGGCCCAGGCATATACGCGTTTGCCCCCTTTTTGGCGGACGGGGCTCAGGGCCTGGAAGGGGCCTTTGAGCGCGGCGCCGGTCTCCTCCCTGAATTCGCGGACAGCTGCATCGAGGGCGGGTTCATCGTCGGTGAACTCGCCTTTGGGGATGGTCCATGATCCCTCATTTTTATTTTTCCAAAAGGGGCCTCCGGGGTGGACGAGGAACACTTCGAGAAGGAGGGGTTTGCGCCGGTATAGCAGGATACCGGCGCTTTGCCTGGATGTCATGGACAAACAGCGCACAAATAACCGGCCAAGATTGGCATGGCGGTTGGCGGCGCGGGGAAATACCACTTTCGTGGTATGGGGGTGTGGGGTTTTCGCGGGGACGAGGGTTTTGGCTAGGTGGTAGGCTGGGCGCGGACGAGGGGTTTTGCGCGGTGCATGACATGGCGAAGGCGAAGCGGTATTATCGGCGGTATCTGGCAGTGGCCAGGCCGGTGAGCGAGGAGGAAAAGAAGGTGCGGCGGTGGGTGAAGAGGAGGTGGGGAAAATGACGCGAATAAAAAACGGGGAAAACACGGTGCGCAGTCCGGCCAAAGTGCTTTAAACTTGAGAAATGCTTTTTATGAGACCAAAACTGCACTGTGTAGCCCTTGTGGCGGCCCTAGCCCAATTACTGCTCACTACATTTCCTGATTTCGCTCAGCCAACGAATCCTTCTTCCACGGGGAGTAACAAGGGTGTGGTGTCTTCCACGGGCACGAACCGGGGCCTGCCTTCCGCCAAACGGACGGATAAAGGGTCGCTGTATACGGACGTATTCGTATTGGACACGAGGGACCCAACTGCATTGTCCCTTATCAAGATGGGTAGCGGGAAGCCCGATACTGTCACCCGGGTCAGGAAGCTGGAGATGTCTGCCAGGAGGCTTAGTGCATTCAAAATCATACACATCAATCCGCTGAGGTACACTTATTATATCAATAACCAGCTGGTGACACAATTCATGGACGTCAACAGTCTCAATATTCAAGGGTCTACGTTTTCCAACGGGGCATTTCTTCCGGTAAATGAGATCAGCACCATCCAGGTCATCAGCCTAAATACCACTAATATCAATCAACAGGCGCAACTGGCTGCTATCCGGGATGAAATTACCGCTGCCCGGTACGATCTGGATAGAAAGAGGCGAGTAATCGGGTTACTTGAGGAAAAGATGGAGGTAGCAGATATGGATTCAGTCGCTGCGCAGGACAAAAAATTGAAGAAGACCCTGGATTCTCTGCGCAAGAAAGAAAACGAGCTGTCCAACGCTTTTACCGAAAGTAAAGATTCGCTCATTCAGAAAATTACCGAATACGAAACTGCCCTGAGTGAAATGAACATCAATGACCGCAACCAGGAGATCCTTGCTCAAATTCATGATAAATACTACGAGGATGAGGCGTCATCGCCTGACAAGATGACCGCACAGATAAAGACACTTATCGCGAAACAGGCCGGCGCCTATAATCAAATGTCCATGGATTTCGATCTCGTAGAAAAAGATTTCAACAGGCTGTTCTCAATGGCCGCAAAGGATAAGCCGATCCAAAGCTTAGGTTTCCTTGCTCCCAATAAATCTTTTTCGATTGACAGCGAGGGTATCTTCTCGGAGCAATAGTAGATACAATGTCTCACTACGGGTACTATTCGGATGCGCTGACTACCTATCGGACGGACAATCGGAATGGATTCAACGAAATGCGATACAACGATATGACCTTACAACTGGAACGGTTTTATATCAAGGAATATATCACGAACAAGCGCTTTACGGAATTGCAGAAATTTATCCTTATCACCTGCGAGGAAATAGGCAAACTGCTACAAAACAAATACTCGTTTTATTCACGAAAGCTGAACTCCGTCAAGGACAAAGACTACATTACCAAGGGAGATGCAGCTGCGATCGCAGGTTCGCAAGAGGAACTCACCTCCATATTCAATTTTATACAAGACATCAGTTCCGATTTCACCGTGCTGACGAGATATCTTTCCGTCGACAATAGTAGCTATAAGGATATATTGACGAATATCGCCACCTATTATATTCAGTTGCTGAACTTTCTCAAAAACTTCGATTATCTTGAGGAGGCCAATGCTACAGAGGACTTCACGTTGCCTGCCTCCACCAATCTCACGAATATAGATCTTATACGCTATACCATAGAACGGGACGATAAGCTGACGAATGGCAAACAGTCCTATCCCTATGATATCTGGTTGCGGGGCGGACTGAAGATCGATTTTAGCGCAGGTATCTTTTGTACGGGTCTTGCCGATAATGCCTACAGCAAATCCCAACTGCTGCGGTCCGACGGATCGGTGGCTACCGGGGATACGTTCGCGGTGAAAGCGCAGGACATCGGCCGGTATAATTTCGCGTTTGGCGGAATGGTCAATATCTATCCGCGTCTGGGCGCCAGTTGGGTTACGGCCGGGTTGAGCGTCGGGGTGGCTTATGCCAACAACCAGAAATTGCAGATATTGATGGGTGGCTCGATTCACCTGGGAAAGACCGAGCGGTTGATTCTACACGGCGGCGCGGCGGTCGGTCAGGTAAAAACGGTCGATCTATCGGCTTTCCCTTACGTATATGACAAACCGAACAGCCAGTATGTCGTACGGGGCGACATGAGTTCGTTCAATATTCCGCTTATCGACAGGTTCATGGTGCAGGGATTTATCGGTCTTTCGTACAATCTAAGCAAGAAAAATGCCCTCATGGCGGTATCGGGCGCTGGCGTGGATAAATACAATGGCGTCTCGGGAACAACAACAAAATAGCGACGTGACCATCATGGCCGCTAGGGCAGGCTCACATCATTTAATTGCCTTCGCGCCGCCGAGACCGAGGACGAAGTTGATGCCCGCGATCACATTGCCGCCCATCTCGGATGCGCCGTCAAAGTCGCGGCCAAAATTCAGGGACAACTGCTGATTTGTGCCGACGTTGTATGATAGGTTGGTCACTGCCCGCCAGGAAGAAGGTATGACGTTCTTATTCAGGACGCTCCGGTAGATGGCTTCGAGTGACCAATTGAATTTCCCGTTTTTCGAGGTATAAATTACACTTGCGCCTGCATCGAAGGTGGATATTTTGCTTGTCGGCACCTTGCCTGTGGCGTCGGCATAGATGGAATCCGGTTGATAAAGATACCTGGCGATCGCGAGCACTGTTAAGGCATTGTTCCCGCCATTGTATCCACCTGTAAGCCACGCTCCTGCTTTGTTGGCAATTGAATAATTCAGCATATTTGTGGGAAATGAGGCAGTGAATCCTCCGGCCAAGTCCAGGGACCAGCCCACCCGCTCGATGGTAAATTTGGATGCCTGGTCCTTTAATGCCTGGTCCAATTCCGCTTCCCTTTGGGCCACAATTGAACTGAAGCGTTTTTGCCAATAGTCCTGGTAATTTTTATTGGCCTCGGCATATTCGGCGCTTCCCTGACCGTGTTGCCTCAGTGCCTGTTCCCTGAGGTGGGACATAGCTGCGACGCCATCGTCGGATTGCAATTCGGCAGTTACTTCGGTAACGATGGCGACGATCTTATCTTCCGTTGCCTTTAGCGATTTAAACGCTTTAACAGTGGTATCACTCCATGACGGCCTTATAAGGGATATTTTCAGCCCAAGACCTGTCTGGTAATATTTGTTCCTGGTAGTGCTATCCTCGAATTGTTTGATTGCGGTGGAGAAGACTAACGATTGCCAGAGAACATCCCTTTCTTCATGAGAGTTCAGATCAGACAGAGCCAGGTCGGAGCTCCGGAAGAGTTGCGCCGGAGATAAATCGATCGCGTAGCTGTTAGGCAGCTTTGTAAGATCGCTGGTGGAGTTCTTGACAGAAAGCCAGAGTGAGGATAAATCAGTCGGCTTTTCAATAGCGCTTGGGGCGAAGTTCAGCAACTGCGCCACCGGTGAAGCGGGTGCCTTGAGCAGGTTAATTTGTTGCGTATTTTGAGCGTGGCCGGCGAGGAAGGACGCAAGCAAGGCTATAATTGTGAGGTTCTTTTTCATCTCAATGGTTATTGGAAAAATCGGACGGTTAGAGAAATGTCAACATGATCGCCAGTGGTGGCATTGACAGAAAAATTTTTTATCAAAAGTGACTTTCCACCCGAGATCCGGAACGTTATCCGGAGGACGTCGCTGGTTCCGGGCATGTCGGTTATCAGACCGGTGACAACCAGTATCTGGTCCACGATGTCTACATCTTTTCCCAGGGGAAAATCCTTAACGGAGGCAGTTCCGTCATGGGTGGCGTCGGGAATCAGCACCCTGCCGGCCAGTGTGACCCTATAATCCGGACTTTGACCCAGGTCGCCGAAAATGAGGTCCATCGTAATGGTGGTTCCATCGCCTTTTAATTGGTAGAAATCATCGAAAAGAAACGGGGCTGGTGCCATAGATCGGGGGTTTATTGGTTTCCGTAAAATTATGCACCCGGACAGACCATGAAAACCGTATAATCACGGTAATTGGATCGGGAATCCGCGTGGCCGGCAAATTGGGGAATTGGTAAAAAAAGGTGTTTTCACGGTAGGGACGGGGCGATTTAAGCGGCATTTTGCATTCAGCTGCAAACGCAGCCTATTGTCAAACCCAAAAACCAACTTTATTATGAGAAAGCATTTGTTTAGCTGCACGGTGGCTACGGTGCTTGCCGGGGCGTTGCTGATCAACCTGGCGGGATGCCAGGGCGATGAGAAGAAATATATGGCCGCAGCTGATCCGGCTAAGCCGCCGCCGGTTCCGCATATGTGGATGCCCGATGGCAACAGTAAACAGGATGAGAAACACTATGCTGACAGCCTCCCGATGCTGACAGCCCAGCTTGGCTCGGCCGAAACCGATTCGGTCGTTTATCCCATAAAAGTATTTCAACAAATGATAGCGGCATTCGATACGATGCCTCATGTTGGATTTGTCGATATCTGCCCCGTGGCGGATACTGTTAACCGGAAACTTACCGTACTGTATATTCCGGAGGATAGCGATTGCAATCCGCTTGGATATTATCTTCTTCCCCCAAACGCTACCTCCTGGCCACAACGGGGGGACACGCTGACTGCGGTGCAATACCAGGACTGGGTGGATGCTTATGAGAACACAGCGGCCAAGTGGCTGCGGTCCTCATTGGACCCCAGTGATCCCGACAACTATGTAAATGGGAATACCCTTACCGGTATGCCAAACACGTTGCACATTTCACATTATATCGGGGATCTTGACGAGCTGTCTGCGGAACTGAGCTACCAGACCAGGAACCTGAGCAATCCTGTCACGGGTATTGGGGCCTTCTTTGCGCTCAAGCCACCCAATACTCCCGGTGCGGAGTTCGGACCCAGCAATAGGCTTTATATCATATTTGAGTTTGTAACCGATGATGCGAACGGGAAGCACCCAAAGTTCTTTATAAAAACCACGGGAAGACAAATCCAACATTCGGATCCGCCGCAACCGGGAGTCTGTTATGTGACTGCACCGCTGTCAGTCATGGATTCGAAACATCCAAGGACAAAACCAGAAAAGGATACTTCCTTTCATAAACAAGGCAGTAACAATGGCCAGTTGTGCCCGCCGACCTGTATCCCATAAAACTACCCCTCCGATCATGGACATCGATCTTTATTTTTATCTCATAGCAGCCGGAGTCATTGCGGGTCTGATCAGAGACCGGCGGCTCCGGCCTCCGGTCCTGCGGCTGTTCGTCCCCTTTCTTATCCTCACCCTACTGATGGAGGTATTGGGGATGGTGCTGTCGAGGAAGCATATCGTGAATCACTGGATCTTCAACTTTTTCACCTGCGGGGAATTCCTGTTTTATAGTTATATTTATTCCAGGCTGCTGGTGGATAAGAAATGGAAGCGGGTCATCCGGTATGCCATGGTGCTGTACCCCGTGGTATTCCTGGTGAACGTCTTTTTCGTGGAAGGCTTTTACAGATTCCACACGATCAGCTACAGGGTCGGTTCGGTGATGATCGTTTTCTGGTGCTATCTCTATCTCCGGCAACTGATGAGGAGCGAAGCGACGGAACCGATCTTCCGGATACCGGCTTTCTGGATCAGTACGGGTCTGCTGTTCTTTTATACCGGTTTCTTTTTTTACATGTCCGCCGGCTATATCCTGCTATACACCAATGTGATCATCGACAAGGTGATCTGGTATGCCATCAGTGGCACGTTGAATGCCATCCTTTACGGCTGTTTTCTCATCGCTTTCATCTGTCAGGGTTTATGGAAAAAGAAATAATACCTATCGTGCTCGTGGGATCTTGCATTAAACTGCTGCTGGCCGTGTTCCTGGTATCATTTGTCTACCTGTACCAGCGAAGGCAGTTTGCTTTCCTCCGGGAGAAGCAGCAGATCCGCGGCCAGTTCCAGGAAGAGTTGCTGAAGACGCGGCTGGAGATACAGGAGGAGACCTTCCGGTCGATCAGTGAAGAGATACACGACAATATCGGTCAGACGCTCAGTTTCATCAAGCTGAACCTGAATACGATGACCCCGTCGCTGCCGGACCGCCAGGAGGAGAAATGGCGCGAATCGAAGCACCTGCTGACGAGAGTGATCCAGGACCTGCGGGGTCTGTCGCGAACATTGAATACGGATTTTATCCGCGATATCGGCCTGGTCAGTGCGGTACGGCAG
>Ga0134126_10006109_pt1 | contig 15079 bp, 11 predicted proteins | sample KB31752_FD_96881 | JGI IMG/M metagenome (GOLD analysis project Ga0134126, IMG submission 96881) | Terrestrial soil microbial communities with excess Nitrogen fertilizer from Kellogg Biological Station, Michigan, USA - KB3-175-2 | ecosystem: Environmental > Terrestrial > Soil > Unclassified ...
GCCCGCCACATGCTGACGGTCTTGTTCGCCTCGCTGGCGTAGGTGGTGACGACGTGCTGGAAGACGGGATCGGCGGCTTGGGGCACGTCGGCGTCCGGGATGGCGATGAACTCGTAGTGCATGCGTTCTTGTGCAGGACTTCCACCTGGGCGAAGCCGACCTGGCGCAGCAAGTCCAGTTGGAACAGCAACGGGCGGGGCGTATCTTCCTTCTCGACGTAGGCGAAAACATGGTCCCGGTAGGCTTCATCCTTCAGCCGGGTCAGGTACTCGCCGTAACGCCGGCGCATGAGTTCCTGGACCGCAGGGATCGAACTCTCGACCAGATTGAAGACCCACACCGAGCCGCCAGGCCGCAGTGCCCGGTGGAACGCTGCGAAGACATCCCGCCACTCCTGGTCGGTGCGCAGGTGGTGCACCACCGCAGCCGCCAGCACGATGTCGAATTGCCCGTCAGAAAGTTCAACATCCCGAATGTCGCCCTGGATAGTCGTGATGTGGCCAGCGGTCGTCCGGCTGACCCGCTCTCTAGCCACCAACAGCGATCTTGCTTCTATGTCCGCTTGACCGCAGAGCCAGCATTAATCTTGGGCGGACGAATCGGTAAAGATACTTCTCGACCTGATGCGCTAACCCGAGTGGTGAGAGCGCTCGCGGCGTACTCGTCCGGATTCGCCCACAACTCTTCGGAGTCGCATGAGGCCGTATAGCGAAAGCGTGGCCGGATCGATGCCGAGCCGATGGCCGGTGGACTACATCACCCTTACCGCCGCTGCGGTTGAGTGCCCGCGTCGCGAGCCCTTCACGCTATCGTAAGAGCAACGCTCCAGTTCCGCGTGCAGAGCAAAAACAGACTTTGCAGGTGTCTGATTCCCAGTCCAGGACAGCCTTTCGCCGAGCGCGCCTCATCACTCCGCCTCGACGATTCCGGAGCCATGCTCCCTGAATCTCCCTCCGCCATCGTCTGTACGACTGCCAGAATGGAATTTTTGATAGGGACACGGGTTCTGACGAGTGCAGGAGGACCGCTCGGGAACAAACGCGAGCGGCGGGGTACGAAACGTCAGTCTCGGATGAGCTGTGCCAATCAGGCCGGTCATCGTCCGTCTCCAAATTGCATCCGGATTGTCCTCGATTGACGACTCGGTGCGGATAAACCCGCCCACTCCAGATGGTCGCCACCCAATTCCCCATCCCAATCTGCCAACCGATTGTCACAAGTCCCCGGTTGGCTCGAAGAAGAGAGTGAGCTGAAACACTTCCTCCCCTGACATTCACACGCTCGGGAGATCGGCTTGGCGCAGGCCGTCGTCCACGCCTTGCCCGTGCGTTCTTTTGCTTCACGTATCTCAACAAGGGATGGGTTCCATGAGCCAAATGATACTGGATGCCCCGAACCAACTCCTGTCATCCGGAACGAGCGAATTGCCGGCCCTCGCCCCCCTCGGACGACGAGAGCCTCGCCGCCAGGAGTCGAGCGAGGGTCATCCGTTTGCGCGGTGCGTCAACCCGTACCTGGCCGACATGCTCAACAAGCTGTGGCTTGACAAACGGTTCGTGCGGGGAGAGGGCTGTGAACTGATCGACGACACAGGGCGGCGTTATCTCGACGGCATGGCGGCCTACGGCGCGCTGCCGTTCGGCTTTAACCCTCCTGAGATCTGGCGCAGCGTGCTGGAGGTGCAGCGGAGCGGCGAGCCGAGTTTCGTGCAACCCTCGCTGCTGGACGCGGCGGGCGAGTTGGCCGAACGGCTGCTGGCTGTGGCTCCGGCGAATCTCCGCTATGTGACGTTCGCCAACAGCGGTGCCGAAGCGGTCGAAGCCGCGGTCAAGATGTGCCGCGTCGCCACCGGCCGACTGGGCATTCTGGCCACAAACAATAGCTTTCACGGCAAGACCTTGGGGGCGCTGTCGGCTACCGGCAACGCCCATTACCAGGACGGCTTCGGTGCCCCGGCCGGCGATTTCCGCCACATTCCGTTCGGCGATGCGACGGCGCTGCGTCAGGAGTTGGAGACTCATCCGGGGTACTACGCGGCCTTCCTGGTTGAGCCGATCCAGGGCGAGGGCGGCGTGATTGTGCCGCCGTCGGGCTATCTTGCCGAGGTTCGCGACCTCTGTACCAAGGCGGGCGTCTTGCTGGTGCTGGACGAGATCCAGACGGGGCTGGGCCGAACCGGCACCCTATTCGCCTGCGAGACGGAGGGCGTTCAACCCGATGTGATGACGCTGGCCAAGGCGCTGGGGGGCGGACTGCTCCCGATCGGGGCGGTCCTCAGCAGCGAAAAAGCCTTCTCCGAATTGTTCGCCCTTAAGCACTCCTCCACGTTCGCCGCCAACGCCCTGGCCTGCCGGGCCGGGCTGGCCTCCCTCGATCTGCTGACGCGCGACGACGGTGCCCTGGTGCGGCGCGTCGCGCGCAACGGTGCCCGACTCAAGGAGGGCTTGTTGGCCTTGCAGCGACGCTTCCCCCAGTTGATCGCCGAGGTGCGCGGCCGGGGTTTCTTGCTGGGTCTCCGCTTCGCCGCCGACCGGGCGAACTGGCCGGAGAGCCTGTTGGGCGTGGCGCTCGAACAGGAGTTCTTTACTCCCTTGTTCGCCAGTTACATGCTCAACGTGGAAGCCGTCCGGGTCGCCCCGACCCTCAACGGCAAGGCGGTCCTCCGCATCGAACCGGCGTTGACCATGTCCTGGCCGCAGTGCGAGCGGCTGCTGTCCGCGCTGGAGCGGGCGCTGATCGTGTTCGCCGGCGGAGACACGGGGCGGATTCTGGCGTCGATCCTCGAAGGGCGGTCCTGCCCGCCGGCACGATCAATGCCGCTACCGAAGCCGTGGCTTGAGGTCAAGCCTCGGCCGGCCGAACGCCGCTTCGCTTTCCTGATGCACCCGCTCGACTATGCCAACGCCGTCGATTTCGATCCGTCGCTGGCCTACCTCGATGCGAAATCCCTGGAGACAGTGGTGCGCAAGGTAGCCCCGTTCGTGGAGCCGTTCGTGGTGAGCCACGGGCGAGTGGTGTCGGCGACCGGCGAGACGATCTACGGCGAGTTTATCACTCTGCCGCGCACCGCCGAGGAGTTGGCGCGGATGCGGCGCAAGGAGGCCATCGAGTATGTCCGCAAAGCGCTACACCTGGCACGGGACCGCGGTGCCCAGCTCGTGGGGCTGGGGGCGTTCACCTCCGTGGTGACGCTCGGCGGTCGGGCGGTGGCGGAAGAGGGAGTGCCGGTCACCACCGGCAATTCGTACACGGCGGTCGCGTCGGCCGAGGCCACCCGCAAGGCCCTGGCGCTGGTCGGTCGCGGAGAAAGCACGCCTCCTGCCGCGGCCATCATCGGAGCGACCGGGGCCATCGGCCGCGTCCTGGCTCTGCTGCTGGCCGAGGACGTGGGCCGGCTCATCCTCGTGGGCAACCCGGACTCTTCCGCCAAGTACGTGCGCGAGCGCTTGCTGGCCACAGCCGGTGACGTCCTCCGCTTCGTCAGCGCCCGCCACGCCGAGGGTTCGGTTTTCCGGCCGGGAACCTTCGCCGCTCAGTTGCTCACCCATCTGCCTGGCGGCGTGGTTGAGCAGACGGCGATCGACGCCGCCCTCAGCCGGATGGAACAGACCGGCTGGCTGGCACTCACGCAAGAGACGACTGCGGCCGTACGACGGGCCAGCGTGGTGGTCACAGCGACCAGCGCCACCGGGACCGTCGTGAGGCCGGAAGACCTGCGCCGGCGGGCGGTGGTCTGCGATGTCTCGCGGCCGGCCAACGTCGGCCGCGAGATCCTCGAAACCCGGCCCGACGTGCTAGTCATCGACGGCGGCGTCATCGCGGTGCCGACCGGATCGGCCCTCAGCCGCTTCGGGCTGGGCGACGGCCTGATCTACGGCTGCATGGCGGAAACGATGATGCTCACTTTGGCCGGGCACCTGTGCAATACCAGTCTCGGCACCGACCTGGCACCCGAGATGTTGCATCAACTTCGGACGTTGGCCGACAAGCATGGCTTCCACGTCGCCAAGCTGCGCAGCTTCGGCCGGCCTCTGGAAGAAGCCGACTTTCACCGGCTCCGCTCGGCTGGAGTCTCGAACGCGGGTGACAGCCGATTGTCACGAGCGGCATCCTGATAGGCCGGATGTCGTGTCCTGGTCCCTGAAACCACTCAACCTTCCGAGGAAATAGCCAATGACTCTGTCTTACCAGATCTACGAGACGATCGATCAAGTGCCTGTGGACGACTGGCGCGAGGCATCCCAGGAGGATTCGCACGGCTTCATGGACCCGAACTTCCTGCGTGCCGTTGAGAGGGGACTGGAAGGCCAGGCGCGAATCTATCACGTCTTGATCCACGAGGAGGGCGGCAAGCCGGTCGCCTGCGCCAGCCTGTCCCTCATGCCGGTCGATCTTCTGCTGCTGGCGGGGCCGCGCGTTCAGAAGGCGGTGGGCTGGGTCCGCAAGCTGGCCCCCAATCTGGGGAAAGTGAATGTCCTCATGTGCGGCCTGCCCTTTTCGGCAGGGCAGAGCCACCTGGCGTTTGCGCCGGACGCCGACCGGGCGCGGGCGGTGCTGCTGCTGGACACCCTGCTGCGGCAATTGGCCCGGACCCATCGTGCTCGGCTTATCGTCTTCAAGGAATTCGGCGACGACGCCCGCGCGTACCTGGACCCGCTGCAAGAGCGCGGGTATTGCCGTGCCCCCAGCCCTGCGTCGTACGTGATGCCGAAATCGTTCGCCAGCCTGGCCGACTACTGTGCCGCCCTCAAGCGGCACTATCGTTACAACATCCGCAGCTCCCAACAGAAGTTCGAGCGGGCCGGCTGCCGGGTCGTCCACCTGGAAGACCCGGAGGAGATCCGCCGCGTTTATACCCCGGAAGTGCATCGCCTCTATGAAGCCGTCGTCGCCAAGGCCGACCTCAAGCTTGAGGTTCTGCCGCACTCGTTCTTTCACGAGCTGGCGGCGCAGCTTCCGGGCCGTGCCACGTTGACGGTGCTGTACCGCCAGGAACGCCTTATTGCACTGGCCTGGGGGCTGGCTGCCGGCCCGGAGTCTCATGGCCTGTTTTGCGGTATCGACGCCGACCACAACGCCGAGTGCGACCTCTATTTCAACGTCGTCTACCAGTATCTCGACTACGCCTATCGTCGCGGCAGCAAGCTCATCACTCTGGGTCAAACGGCGGAGAGCTTCAAGACTCGCCTCGGCTGCGTGGGCAAGGCACGCCATGTCTATGTTCGCGGGGCAGGCCCGCTCGTGTCCTGGGTGTTGCAGCGCAGCGCCTCGTTCCTCTTCCCTGATCGACCGATCACTCCCGCGCACGACGTGTTCAAGGCGATCGAGCCGGCCCGCCCTCGAAAGCAGACGCTGCCCGTCGGTTGATGTCGCCCGAGAAACTCCCCCGGAGAAGGAAGCGAGTTGGACATATGGGTTATGCACTGACAATCCTGTGGCACGACCGCCAGCGCTATCTACCCGCTATGCTCGCGGTGACCTTCAGCGCACTGCTGGTGGCCCTCCAATTCGGCCTGCTCCTGGGGACGTTCTCGATGGTATCCATCCCCATCGACCATACCAACGCCGATGTCTGGGTGGGCCAACCCCAGGCCAGCAGTGTTGACATGAGCCTGTCAGTACCCGAGCGCTGGCGCGACCGGATGGAAGGTATGCCTGAGATCGTCCAGACGGAGCCTTACATCCAATCGTTTATGAGTTGGTCCAAGCCGCATGGCGGTACGGAACACATCATCGTCATCGGCTCGCGGCTGCACGACGGCGCTCTCGGAGCGGTGAAAGAGTTGACGCCGCAGCTGCGCAGGAAACTGGTCGAGCCGGGCGCGGTGGTGGTGGACCGGGCGGACCTGGGACGCCTGGGTCTGACGACGGGGATCGGCGAAAGTGCCGACGTCAATGGGCTGCGGGTACGGGTCGTCGGCGTGGTGCGCGGTCTCAAGGGGCTGGGAGGGCCGTACATCTTCTGTTCTCTGGAGACGGCCCGCCGTCTGGTGCGGATGGCACCGGACGAGGTGACGTATCTGCTCGCGCGTTGCCGCAATCCGCAAGACGCCGCCCGAGTCGTGGCGCGGTTGCGACATTATCCCAACATGTCCGCGTTCACCAGCACGGAATTCTCGTTTCGCTCGCGCTGGCACTGGCTGGTGATGAGCGGCGGTGGTATCGCGCTGGGCTGTGCCGCCCTACTTGGCCTGCTGGTCGGCGCGGTGGTCACCAGCCAGACACTGTACGCGGCCACGGCGGCCTCGTTCCGCGAATACGCGGTGCTGCGAGCGTTGGGCGTGCCGCAATGGCGTCTGGCCGGTATCATCCTGGCGCAGGCTTGCTGGCTGGGTGTCGCCGGCACCCTGCTGGCCCTGCCGGTCGTCTACGGCCTGTCCCAGCTGGCCGGCTGCCTGGGTGCCCGCGTATTCTTGCCGCCGTGGGTGCTGGGTTCGTCTGCGGGCCTCACTTTGATTACGGCCCTGATCGCTGGCCTAGCGGCTCTCCGCTCGCTGCGTCATCTGCAACTGGCGACGCTTTTGCGGTGAGAATCGTCACATCCGGGTCTCTGCCAAGAATGAGATAGTGAGAGGTTTAAGAGGCACTAACCAACTGGCGCAGCCCTCCCGCTGGCGCAGCCCTCCCGCGTAAGCGGGGGGAGCATGCAACTCCCCCCGCTTACGCGGGAGGCTCGCGAAAACGTCATAGCTTCATCAAGTTCGTGCCTCTAAGGAGATCGTGAGATGTGTATGGAAAAGCCAACTCTGAACGCTTGCAATCTGGTCCGCACGTTCGAGCAGAACTCCATCGTGACGACTGTCTTGCGGGGCGTGTCGATGGCGTTGCACCGAGGCGAGTTGGCCCTGCTCATGGGGCCGTCGGGCAGCGGCAAATCGACGCTGCTCTCGGTCCTCTCCGGGTTGCTCATCCCGACGGCCGGACAAGTGCTGGCGCTAGGGCAGGATTACTGGAGTTGCAGCGAGCGTGAACAGGAACGATTCCGGCAACGGCATTTCGGCTACATCTTTCAGGGTTATAACCTGCTGCCAGCTTTGACGGCGCGGCAGCAACTGGAGGTGGTGCTGCGCTGGGCAGAGCAAGCGACCGTGCGCGAGGCCCGGCGACGAACCGACCGGATGCTGGGGATACTCGGACTGGGCAACAAGGCGCATCTGCGGCCGGCCCAGCTCTCCGGTGGCGAAAAGCAGCGGGTGGCTATCGGCCGCGCCCTGGTCATGGAACCGGACTTCTGCTTCGCGGACGAACCAACCAGCGCCCTGGACTGGACGCATGGCGAGGGAGTTATCCGGTTGCTGCAAGAAGCCGCCAGCCAGCGCGGCACCACCGTCCTGGTGGTCAGCCATGATGCACGCCTGCTGCCGTATGCCGATCGGTCGTTCCACCTGGAAGACGGCCGCTTGCGGGAGGAGCGTGTGCTCCAGACGACGAGTGCGGAAGAAGAGCCGGTTACAGCGAGCAACTGAACGGGTGAGAAATCCCCTTGGAGGGTCTTATGGCGAAGACGAGGCAATTGGGCTGGGTGCGCTGGCTGCTGGGCGGGATCGTGTTGACGGCCGGCTTGGCAGGCGCGGGAGCGAGCTTCCCGAAGTCCAGCGCCGGCATCGCACCGGCGGACTCCACCCCTGTCGCAGAGCCGGTGGCTTGCTTCGGCCATGTGGATGTCAAGCACGGAATCGCGTCCCTCTCGCCGAGTCAGCCCGGCCGGGTGGTTGAGGTGCTGGCTGAGGAGAACGAGCGCGTCAAGGCCGGCACCTTGTTGCTGCGGCTGGATGACACCGTGCCCCGGCTGCGTATCCAGGAAGTCGAGGCGGACCTGGCGGTGTCTCGACTTCAGCTGGCCCAGGCCCGCAAACTGCCCCAGCAACATCAGGCCCGGCTCGCCCAGATGCAGGCCGGCATCGAGGCGGTACAGAACCGTCTGGCCGCAGCCCGGCACGAACGCGATCGGAAGATAGACCTGCACGCCAAGGACTTGCTCCCCCAGGCCGAGTTGGACATCGTCGGCGATCAGGTGAAGGAGGCGGAAGCCCTGCTGCGGGCGGAGATGGAGAAACAGGCCGAGTTGCAGCTGCACGAACCCGCCGCCGATCTCCGCCGGGCCGAGGAGAATGTCCGGGCCAGCGAGGCTCGGCTGCATCAGGCCCTGGAAGCTCTCAAGGAGTGTGGCCTGCGGGCACCCTCCGACGGCAAGGTGTTGCGCGTCCTCGTGGGGCCGGGAGAGATGCTTGGCGCTCAGGCGAAGCAGCCCGCGCTGCTCTTTTGCCCGGACGGAGCGCGCTTCATTCGGGCCGAGGTGGAACAGGAGTTCGCCCACCGCGTCCAGGTCGGCGAGCCGGCGACCATCCGGGATGAGAGCGATGACCCGTGCGTCTGGCGGGGGCGCGTGAGCCTGCTATCCGACTGGTTCACGCAGCGACGCTCGGTCCTGCAAGAGCCGCTGCAACTGAATGATGTCCGCACCCTGGAATGCCGGATCCTCCTGGAGCCGGGTCAACCGCCGTTGCGGATTGGCCAGCGTGTCCGGGTGCTGATCGGCACGAACCCTAACTGACATGGATTGGCAAAGCGAGGATCGAATGATTTCGTCAACTTACTACAACTGGCGGACCGATGAGAGCGGCCCGCGTCCTGGTCTGAGTCCTGCTGCCGAGCGAACGTCCCCTTCCAAGAGCGGCATCGAGGTCCGTGTCTTCCTCGATGTTCCCTACCGGGCCAACGCGGGAGAGCGGCAGAAGCTGGATCTGTATTTGCCCGAGCAGCGGGATTTTCCGGTGGTCGTCTTCGCTCACGGCGGATCGTGGGTTTCGGGCGACAAGGCGCTGCACGGCCACCTGGGCTGTTTCCTGGCCAAGCACGGCATCGGTGCCGTGTTGGTGAATTACCAACTGGCACCGCAGGTACGTCATCCCGTCCCGGCACAAGACCTGAGCCGGGCCTTCGCTTGGACGCACCGGCACATCGCCGGCTACGGCGGCGACCCCGAGCGGCTCTACCTGTGCGGCCACTCTGCGGGCGGACACAGCGCCGCGCTCCTGGGCACGGATGAATCGTTCCTGGCCGCCGAGGGACTGGGCTTCAAACACGTCCAGGGCGTGATCGCCATCAGTGGGCTTTACAAGATCCACTGGAACGTCACCCTGGCTCGGCTCGGCTTTGTCTTCCGACACAGCGACAAGACGGTCGCCTCACCGTTCTGGAACATCCAGACGGGGTGTCCGCCCTTCCTGGTCCTGCTCGCCGGCAAGGAGTTGTGGACCCTCTCCAGGCAGGCCTTCCGGTTTCACAACAGACTTCTACAGCACAAATGCCGGTCCCATCTGCTGGTGGCCCACGGGGAGGATCACAGCACGATTATTCAGACCGCGTCCCTGCCCACGGCTGAACACGGAGAGGCGATTGTGAAGTTTATCCATGAGGGGTGAATTCGATCTGTGGGCACCGGTATTAAGTCAGGCCCCTATCCGACTGAGATACTCCTCGGTGCGCCTTGTGATGTGAGATCGGTTCTGCCAACGAGGGTTCGTTTCACTGGAAGGAGGTTCCCTGGCGAGAACCTCTTCGAACCGAATGCTGGGGTAGCGGGAAGAACATCCTGGCCTGTGAACCCTCCGGTGGATTGCTGACAACGATTGCTTGTCCCGAAGTCCGCGCATTGGAGTTCAATTGCCCTTGCTTGCCTCACCGGGCGCCTGTTTGGAGTGGACCAGGAAGTCGAACAGTTCTCCGTAGTGTTTGTCGTCGAGGGTGATATCAAACGGGATCATTTGAACTCCCGGGACGGTCTGGGCAGAGGTGGCTTTCAATACGACTTTGAACTGTTTACGAGACTTGGCTGCGACTGTTCCTTCGAGGATCGAAGGGGTGGCCATGATGCCCGGTGGGAGGCGCAAGCGGATGCGATGCCGTTGGATCCGGTCGCGAAAGTTGCGGACGGTGATGGTCACTTCCCGTGTGGATTGCTCTTGGAAATCGACCCGATACGGATAGGCGGAGACCCAGAACGGATCGAACTGGTATTCGTAATTCCGATCGGGAAGGAGTTCTTTGTAGCGAGCGACAATTCTCTTGGACCACTCGTGGTAACGCTTGACAAACGCAGTCGGGTTGGTCATCAGGACGTTGTGGGCCCCCATGATGATGTCGGGCTTCAGATCGCGCAGATATTTGCTGCCAAGGATATAGCCTTCCTCGAAGATAGCGCTGTTGCGAGCGACGACGGCTTCATGGCCGTTCTGTTTGGGGTCGGACGGGTCGCCGAAGAGATTGTCGCCCGTGAAGGCAATCTTTTTGCCGTCGAGTTCCAGCCACAGACAGTTGCCGAACTCGGTCTGCCCCGGCATCCAGTCGATGTGAAGCTTCAGACTCTCCCACTCGACGACCTCACCGTCCTTCAACGCTCGGTCGACAAGCAATCCTTCGTAGCGCGGGTTGTAGGACGTAATCAGGGCGCAGTAGTCGTACCGAAGCGGGTTGTGCACCTTGTCGACGATCCGGTCGAGCGTCCAGATTTGTACGTCGTATTGCTTCTTCAGGACCGAGCCGAGCGTGAAGTGATCGCCGTGCATGTGGTTGATCCACAGCGCGTCGATCCGTTTCAGGCCCAGATGTTTCGTCATTTCGGTTATCAATTCGTGCAGCAGCGTTTCGGGAAAGATGCCGCAATCGAGCAGCAGGCCGCGGCCCTTATCCGAGATGATGATCGCGAAATTCTTTCCGGCCAGCTTATCGCTGAACTTGTACAGGTGCGGCGTGACCCGCACGATCTGCGGAATGGCGGTCGGCTTGATGATTGGATCGACCTTCGTCCGCCGCGTCAGATGGTTTACGGGGTATCCGCGCAAATAGTCGGGACGAAACGCCGTGAGACGCGCGTGGTAGGTGTCGAGCTGCTTGGCGGCGTTGCGAATCACCGGCCCCTGAGACGGGAACGCTAGAGCCAGCTTGAGGTCGCGTAAGCGCTGTACGGAGGCAATCAGCGCGTCAAGCCCCTTGCCGAAACCGTAGTCCCACTCGATATCGTACCAATTGGTCATGCGAGCGCCGTCGTGGATGACTCCACCTGTGAAAGCGACCAAATGGTCGCCGCGTCGTAGGACGTAGCTCATCCCGCCGGGCGACGTTCCGGGCGTGTTGACGCAAGTGATCTCGAAGCCACGCCAACGGAAGACCTCGCCTGCTTCGAGCAATCGATCGAGCTTAATGGCGTTCGCCGGAGGGCGGACGTAACTGGCCCCGTGAACGGTGTACTTGTCGTTCAGTGTCGGACGCCATTTGCGAAATTGCAGCGGCGTCTCGAACAACTCCTGCTCTAGCTTCGGCGCCGCAATTTTCGTAGTCGCTCGGTCGACGATGCGGATTCCTTGGCAAAGTTCCCGATGGTGATCCGTGAACAGAATCCATTCGACCTTCTTGATGCCTCGCTTCTTCAATTCCTCGAGTATGCTGCCGTCGCCAAGATTGACGAGCAACGCCGCGTCGCCGTCTCGCAGCACATAGGCGTTGCAGGTATCTCGATAAACGAAAACATTCGGGACGTCCTCCGCGGCCAACGAGAATCGCTCCGGATCGGATGCGGTTAGCTTCGCAGAAAACATCAGCAAAACGGTGACAACTGCGAAAATCGATCGCAGTTTCATTGGTGATCTCCCTTTGTGTGAAAGTGGGTTAGTCGGCGATCCTCCAAGCCCATCGATTCGGAGCACAAGCGCAAATTCGACGGGTTCGGAGTCTCCATCGTACAGATAGCAAAGTACCGAATGATCCGCCAGACAATCCGGCAGCTTTCACGTCCGGGTTGACGAAGATTGGCTCACAGAATCGTATGCGACCTGCGAGAGAGATGTTTATTTTAGGCCACCGGCCAGAATGCGTGCGTGTCCGTTCCTGGCCTGGCGTTTGCAATTCCACAGTAGGGACAGGGCGAGTTGGGTGCAGCGTTCCTGGAATTGCGCAGGTGTCTCTTTCTTGTCCGGTTCTTGTTCAATTTGGCGAAGCATCAAGGCATATCCTTCCTCGTTATCGAAGAAGATTCGCCGGGCCAGTTTCCTTTTGCCGGCCTTGTCCATGTAGCCCAATTCGATGGCTTTGTCGATGCGTCCCGGTCGGGTACTGATGAACTCGGTAGTGCCATCGGCATTCTTACGAGGTTGACCCATCGCCGGATCGAGTTTGTCAATGTGGTTGGTCGTGATAATGGTGAAAATACCTCCCCCTTTCTCCACGCCGTCGAGACAGTTGAGGAGACAGCCAAAACTCAACTTGCCGATGTTTAGGACAGCGCTGGCGTTGGCATCGTTTTGAGCCTGTGTCTGTTTGCTTATACTGGCAATCTGATCGGAGAGGGTTGGTTTGCCATAGATATTTTCTCGGCCGTGAAACACCGTATCGAAATCCTCGATCAACGCCACACAGGGAACATGAGCTTGCATTTCCTGCCAGGCCGCTTCCAGTTCGGAGTCGAGAAGCGTGCCGAGTGCGTAGACGAACAGCGGCATGTCCAAGTCCTCGGCAATCGCACGGACGAGAGCCGTTTTGCCGGTCCCGGGGGGACCGTAGAGGCACCAGCCTCGTTTCCACGGAATGGCTCGCTGCCTGTACCATTCTTTCAGTTCATGCCAGGCCCGAATCTCCTCGATTAGCTCGTTGACATGGGGAGGGAAGTAAAGTTTATCGGTGGCAGGTTCGCCGTCGAGTGTCATCGAACGTCCCAACTGCGACGGATCATGGGCCAGTAGGCGATACACACCTTCATGGAACCAGGCCACGCCGGACCCAATGGAATACTTCGCTTCGCCCTGCATACGAGGGTCGGGCACTTTCTTGACAAAAAATCGCTTATGCTCAGCATCTGAATTCCAGTAGAGGCGGTTACGCTCGGCAGATGCCTCCTTCACGATGTGGTCGATATCGAGAGTCCAGCGGAGAAACATAAGGCTGGCAACAAGTCGGTCCTTTGGCTTGCTGCCCCAATAGATAACTTCCTTCTTGGACTCGTCGGCAGCCGGCTTCTGAATGACGAACCAGAAGGGCAGCCAGCCCCGCCAAAATGTCAGGGTTTTGACGCCGAAAAGCTCGAACGGAATATGGCCGTACTTACCATCCCGAAAACAGTCGTGTCTGCCGCCGTAAGTTTTTTCGCCGCTGAGATAGGCATGGTTGCGCACCAGATAGGCCAGGACCGCCGTGGTCGTCGTTTCGTCGTCAAGGCGGGCGGTGACTACTAAGACACTCATGCAGCTTTGCAAAAAGTTGCGGATGCTCGACCAGCCACGGATCACGAACCCAAAGACAGTTCCAATAACCGCCAGTCCAGCGAGTGAAGTAGCAAACGTCGGCGTTTCCGAAGTCATCGTCATGCTGCTCTCTTTGAGGTTCTTCTTGCCCGAATGCCGTCGCTCCTGATGGTGTCCGTGTTCATTCCGAACTTGGACAGGGCGTTTACCTCATGCTCGTGGGTGAGTAAAAGGCCGGAGAAATCAGCGATGAGGACATTCGGTGGGGAGTCGAAAGAAACCGTTCGGGCACGATTCAACCGAGCTTCTTAACTGGACACGCCAGGCAGCCGATGGGTTCGGTAATTTGTGGTATTCGTGGCGTCTGGCGCAAGCAGTCCAGAACTTCCACGTCGTCAAAGGTCAGAATGGTGAAGTTGCGGATGAGCGTATATTTTCACGGGACAAGTACCGTGCCATCATCGGCCAGGGGGAAATGCGGATTCCAGCAGACCTCCCACAAGTGGCCGTCCGGGTCGGCGAAATAGCCGCTGTGCCCACCCCAAAAGACATCCTGAGCGGGCTTGATGATCTTCCCGCCCGATGCTGCGGCCAATGCCAGAACCTCACTGACTTCCTTGCGCTCCCTCACATTATGCGCCAGGGTCACGCCCCGGAATCCGTGCCCTTCCTCCGCCACCTGGGCGTCTTCCGCCAGCTTGTCCCAGGGATACAAGGCAAGCACGGTCCCACCCATTTTGAAGAAGGCGATGCTCTCTTTGCTGGCCGAGGACGGCAAAAACCCCAGACCATCTCGGTAGAATTTCACCGAACGTGGCAAATCTCGGACGCCAAGGGCGATCATGCTGATGCGGGATTCCACCGATCACCTACCGTTTCTGGAACTATCAGGCAAAAATGCTTTCCATCATAACCTCGTTAAGAGGGCCGCAGGCACCGCTTCGGTCAACCACACGCCGTTGACGGATAAGAAGAACTGGAAGCCTTGGCCGTGCATCTTCCCAGAATCCACCTGAAGAATGATCGGCTTGCCACGCCTGGCACCCACCTTCTGAGCCGTCTCGATGTCCTTGGAGAGATGGACGTGATGCCGCTTGCCTTTCTTCAAGCCTGCTTCCATGATCGAACCAATGAACCGCTCGACCGTGCCGTGGTACAAAACATCGGGCGGCTCCTTCTCTTCAAGCTGGAGGTCAACCTCGACGCTGTGGCCCTGATTGGCCCGGATGAGGTCGCCGGTGTCATCGAAAGAGAACCGTTTCTTGTCGTTCGTTTCGACGCATTCAATCAATTCATCGTAGGTGATCGTGAAGCCGGCCCGTTCGCTCGCGGCCAGGAGATCGTCCACCAATACCCAGCCACCCGGCTGAAGCATCAATCCCAAGGCGTCCGGGGCATGGCGAAGGTGCTTTGCCAGGAACTTGCTGGTCGTGACCAAGTTGCGACCCATCGTTTTCTCCAGTTCGGGCGTTTGCCACGAATGCAAGAAGTCCGCAGCGGCACAACACCGCCATGGGCTGTTGTCGTTGCTTTTTCTGCCTGCGTCAATCCAGGAAGGCCACATTCTTCATCGCCTTCGCCTGGCCTTCGGTATTCATCACGACCCGGTGCCAACCGTGCAGCGTGATCGTGGCGTGGTCGGCGTGCCGGACCCGGCCACGGACGTAGACGCCAGGATTCCGGCGCATGGTGCGCCAGCCCCAGCCCTTCGCCTTCGGGCTGCCGGCCAGGATGCCCTTATACTGCGCCTCGGTGACGCCGTTGGGGTGCTTCGAGCAGACGTAGACCGTCTCGCCGCCCGTGCGGTAGCAGAACTCGGTCCAATGCGGCTTGCCGCCGTTGCC
>Ga0134126_10006110_pt1 | contig 15079 bp, 12 predicted proteins | sample KB31752_FD_96881 | JGI IMG/M metagenome (GOLD analysis project Ga0134126, IMG submission 96881) | Terrestrial soil microbial communities with excess Nitrogen fertilizer from Kellogg Biological Station, Michigan, USA - KB3-175-2 | ecosystem: Environmental > Terrestrial > Soil > Unclassified ...
ACCGGCTGGCCGCCTGGCCGTAGTCCACGGAATATTCCTGAAGTTTGCATTCGCCAGCCTGGTCGCAAATCGGGCAGTCGAGAGGATGGTTGATGAGCAGGAACTCGAGCACGCTTTCGCGCATCTGCTTCGTCGCGGGAGAACCCGGATAAATCTCCATGCCGGGCGAAATCGGCGTGGCGCAGGCGATGGCGCCGCGCGGTGTCGTGGGCTCGTAAGGCAGCACTGATCGTGCGATCTTCGGCGTGCCGTCCTCATTCAAGAGCGGCTTGCGATCCGGCCCGATCATCGGCGTGCCGAACTCGACGAGGCACATGCGGCAGTTTCCCGCGACGGGCAGCTTCGGATGATAGCAATAATGGGGCACCTCGACTCCGGCCAGCCCGCAGGCCTGCAGCATCGTCGTGGGTTGCAGCTTACCCTGCCAGTCCGGCATCAGCTTCGGCACCTCGATCTCGCGCCCGTCCACCTTGATCCTGATTTTCTCGACCGGCGGCGGCACTTTTTTGGTTTCAGTTGTCGTTGCGCTCATCGTGTTACGTATTGCGACTCGTCCTCCTCTTCATACGGACAACCACACGCGAAAGCTTGCCCACCGCAAACCGGACAACGCTCAATGTCACACCCAACAACGTGAAATTGTCCTTTGAGAACGGCGCAATCACCACACGGGTGCTCGTTTGCTCCCCAATCATCGGGTTCATCACCATAATGAACGCGCGGATGTTCTTTGCCTCCGATGACATAAGTGGGAATCTGCTGAGCTTCCTGAATTCTTTCAGGCCAGCCTTCCACCACTCGGACGCCGTTGAAGATGACAAACTTCTTTTCCATTCAGTGATGCGAACTCGCTGCGATTTCCGTTTCCTCTCTCCGAAGACTGTTTTTCACGACGCTGCGAGCTTCATCCGCTGCGCCTTTGGCTTCGAACTCATCTTTGAACTTCTTCACAAAGCTCAGCACCGGCCAGGCGCAGGCTTCGCCGAACGCGCAAATCGTCCGGCCCTGAATGTTTTGCGCGATGTGCAGCAGGTAATCGGCGTCCTGTTTGCGGCCGCGGCCGCTCGTGAGGCGATGCAGTGCTTTCGCCATCCAGAGTGAACCTTCGCGGCAGGGCGTGCACTGGCCGCAGCTCTCGTGCGCGTAAAACTCGGCAATGTTCGCCAGCGCCTCGACGATGTCGGTCGTGTCGTCCATCACGATGATGGCACCGGAGCCGGACATTGAACCGGCTTGCGCCAGTGAGTCGAAATCATACGGCAGATCGAGAAGGTCCACTTCGATCGGTGTCACCTGGCCGTCCGGGCCTTTGCGCTTCAGTTTGAACTTCTCGCCAGCCTTGAAGACCTTCGCCGAGGAACCGCCGGGGATGACGGCTTTTAAGGCCCGGCCCTCGCGAAGACCGCCGCCGAAGGCGGGGTCATTGATCAATTCGCCGAGCGTGACCTTGCCGACCTCGACTTCATAATAGCCCGGCTTCTTCACATGGCCGCTGATGCTGACGATGCGCGTGCCGGTGTTGTTCGGCGTGCCGAGCTTCGCGTATTCGGCGGCGCCCATTGCCACTATATGTTTCACGGCGCAGAGCGTCTCGACGTTGTTGACGATGGTCGGGCACAGGTAGAGGCCGAGCACCGCGGGAAAGTAGGGCGGCTTGATCCGCGGATAGGCGCGTTTGCCTTCGAGCGATTCGATGAGGCCGGTCTCCTCGCCGCAGATGTAGGCGCCCGCGCCGCGATGCAACCAGATGTCGAGATTGTAGCCGCTGCCGAGAACGTTTTTGCCGAGGAAATTCTTTTCGCGGGCCTCAGCGAGCGCGCGGTTCAGAATCTTCGCGCCCTCGGCAAACTCTCCGCGGATGTAGATGTAGGCGAGCTTCACGTCATTCGCCCAGCAGGAGAGGATCATCCCCTCGATGAGCTGATGCGGGTCCTTGTGAATGACCTGGCGATCTTTGAACGTGCCCGGCTCGGACTCGTCCGCGTTGCATATGAGATAAATCGGCTTGCCGCTGCGGCGATCCACAAAGCTCCACTTGAGTCCGCAGGAAAACCCCGCGCCGCCGCGACCGCGCAGGCCGGATTTCATCACTTCGTCGCGGATTTGTTCCTGCGGCGATTTCTTTTTGCCGTCGGGCAAATCCAGCGGCTGCATCGCGAGCGCCTTCTTTAACGCCTCGTAGCCGCCGTGCCGCAAATAGCAGTCGATGTCGGGTGTGTAACCCGGTTGATCGGCGTGTTTCAGAATTAATCTGTATTCCTGCGGCATAGGGTGGCGTGTGCGCTAATTCAAATGCTGAAGGTTCCAAACAACCTTGTGAACCTGCATAAGAGATACGGCCAGAATCGCTGCCACGATTCCCAGAATAAACAGCCAGGTCTTGATGGCTCTGACTTTCATTTCGCGTTATGATTCAGCAGCTTGACTCCGTGCTTGAAAGATTTAGCCTCTTGGACGCTCCGGCCTGCCCGATGGTGTAACGGTAGCACAGCAGACTCTGGATCTGTTTGTCATGGTTCAAATCCATGTCGGGCAGCCAACTTCTCAATTCTTTTTCACCGCGGAGACGCGGAGAAAAGAATCCTCCCCTTTTTGAACTCCGCGCCCCTGCGTCTCCGCGGTTAATTGGACTCGATTTCATTTGCATTGAGCGACTACCTCATCCGCCTTCGCGGTCGTGACGTCTTCATAAAAATCATCGTTGCACATCATCACCGGCGCGGTGCCGCAACTGGCGAGGCATTCGACTAACTCGACGGAGAATTTTCCGTCCTTCGTCGTTTGCAGGCCGTGTTTGTGCGGATCGAGGTCGAGCTTTTTACAGAAATGGCGGTAAAGCTCTTTTGAACCGCCCAGCGCGCAGCTCAACGTGCGGCAGACTTTGATCTGGTTTTCGCCAACCGGCTCCTGCCGGAACATTGGATAAAACGTCACCAACTCGTAAATGTTGATGGGTTGCAGTTCCAGCTTCTGCGCGACCCACTCGATGGCCTCGCGCGAAATCCAGCCGAAATGATCCTGCACTGCGTGCAACACCATGAGTGACGCGCTCCGCTTCTGCGGATAGTGAGTGATCAACTCGTCAATCTCGGCTTGAAGTTGCTCTGGAACGGAAAAGCTCATTCTTTATTTACCGCAGAGAGTATAGATTCTTGCGGACTGAGGATTCTTTTCTGCCCTCCGCGTCTCTGCGGCTAAGCGGTTTTTCATCGGTCACACTCCCCCATCACAAAATCCAGCGAGCCAAGAATGCTCACCACGTCGCTCATCATGTTGCCGGGCAGGAGCCACGGCAAAATGCTGAGATTCACGAACGAGGGAGCGCGAATTTTCATGCGATGCGGCGTGCCGCCGCCCTTGCTGTTAATGTAGAAACCGAGTTCGCCCTTCGGGTTTTCCGCACCGAAATAGATTTCGCCGGGTGGCGCGTTGACACCCTGGGTTACCAGAATGAACTGATGAATCAATTCCTCCATGCTCGTCATCACTTTTTCCTTGGGCGGCAAGACGGTCTTGCCGTCCGGGATATTGATCGGCTCCTTCGATTCGTTGTCCGGGCCGCCGGGCAATTTGTCGAGGCATTGATGCAGGAGGCGGACGCTCTGCCGCATTTCCTCCATGCGCACCAGATAGCGGTCGTAGCAATCGCCAACCGAACCGACCGGCACATCGAACTGTAACTGGTCGTAAACGAGGTACGGATGCGCCTTGCGCAGATCGTGCTCGACGCCGCTACCGCGCAGATTGGGTCCGGTGAGGCCGTAGTCAATGGCCACGTCCTTCGGGATCACGCCGATATCTTTCGTCCGGTCCACGAAGATGCGGTTGCGGGTCAGCAGCTTTTCAGATTCGTCGAAATTGAGGACGACGTCGTTCAAGAACTTGCGGCATTGAGCAGCCCAGCCTTGTGGGAGGTCACGGGACAGCCCGCCGATGCGCGTGTAACTGGTGGTAAACCGCGCACCGGTCAAGGCTTCGATCAAGTTGTAAATCTTTTCGCGCTCGGTGAACGTGAACATGAAGACCGTCAGCGCGCCGACATCCATCGCGAAGGCGCCGAGTCCGAGCAGATGCGCGGAGATGCGCGCGAGTTCGCAGCAGATGACGCGGATGTACTGGCAGCGCGGCGGCAGTTGCTCTTCAATACCCATTAACTTCTCGACGGCTAGCGCGTAGGCAACGTTGTTGGCCAACGGCGCGAGGTAATCCAGCCGATCCGTGTAAGGGATAAACTGGGTGTAGGTCATGTTCTCGGCGATTTTTTCGTCACCACGATGCAGATAGCCCACGTCGGGCTGGGCCTTCGTGATGATTTCGCCGTCGAGTTCGAGGACGATGCGCAACACGCCGTGCGTGGAGGGGTGCGACGGTCCCATGTTCAGGACCATCTTTTCGCCCTGCATGTCCTGCAAATCCTCCTCGCTCGCACGCGACAAAGCTTTCGCTGCAACTTCGGCCTGGCCGGCGGAGTCGTGAATCTCGATTTCTTGAACTTCAGGCATTTGAATTATCTGGCTTCGAAAGAATTGGAGAACGCAAAAGAGCGCGGGCTTTCAGCCAGCAACGCTCGCGGAACCAATCGCACAACGCATCCCATGAGCGCTCCAAATAAACGTTCTGCGAAGTGGACTGAAGTCCGGTGCTCCCACCCTTTGAAATTTCTGTGTTCTGGTGCGGTCATGAAATCAGTTCTCAGGCGTCCGCACGCGCGGCTCTCGGGCAATCGTGTCTTTGCCGCCGGGGATCGTCACAAACGGCCCGCCTTCGAGCGGCGCAGGTTTGGAAAAAGCCACTTCCGGCAGTTCGCTCGGCTTGCCGGCCAGCGGAAAATCTTTGCGCAGCGGAAAATAAGGATAACCTTCCCACATCAGTATGCGGCGCAGATCAGGGTGGCCGCGAAAGCGAATGCCCATCATGTCGTAGATTTCCCGCTCGTGCCAGTCGGCCGTCTTCCAGACGGACGTGACCGTGGGCAACCCGGACTTTTCCTCGCTCACAGTTGTCTTGAGCCGCAGGTGGCAGTGATGTCCGTAGCCGTAAAGTTCATAAGCAACCGTGAACCGCGGGTCGTCGCCGTAGTTGTCCACGCTGCTGATGTCCACCAGGTAGTCGAAGCCGAGTTCTTTCTTCGCGAAGGCACAAACATCGGCGATTTTTTCCGCGTCGCGCAGTTTCAACGTCGATTCATGCCGGAACTCGAACGGTCCGGACAACAAGTCACCAAATTGGGCTTTCAGCTTTTGAGCGAGTTCCAAAGCGGCCATTGAAATGAATTGCAAATATGAAATCCTGGTAGCGGACTCGGCGCGGACTTCTATGCTGCCGCGCTTCCGGCAAACGGTTCTTTGGCGACTTTGCCCTGCAATTTGAGCAAGGCGTCCAAAAGGGCTTCCGGCCGGGGTGGGCAACCTGCCACGTAAACGTCCACCGGGATGATGTTATCCACACCCTGCAGCACGGCGTAGCTGCGGTACATGCCGCCGGTGGAGGCGCAGGCGCCCATGCCGATGACCCATTTCGGTTCAGGCATCTGGTCGTAAATCCGTTTTACCGCCAGAGCCATCTTGTAGGTGACCGTGCCGGCGACAATCATCACGTCAGACTGGCGCGGCGAAAAGCGCATGACTTCCGATCCGAACCGGGAGATATCGAACCGGCTGGCGCCCGAGGCCATTAATTCAATGGCACAACACGCCAGCCCCATCGGCATGGGCCAGAGGGAATTCTTGCGGAACCAGTTCAGGGCGGCGTCAAGACGAGTATGGATTACGTCACCTTCGATCTTCGAGTTGTAGCCGAATTCGGTGCTCGTTTGCATGAGCGGGAGCGGGTTGCGCCGCGTTGATGGCAACCTAAACACGCGGGAAAAGTGAGGCAAGTGAATTAGTGATTTTTTTCACAAGCGTTTTTCAACGGCAAACGCGGCGATGATTTCTTCGCGAAATTCGTGGCGCACGCGCATGGAACTTCGAGCGGCACGTGAAGTTTTTAACTCGGCGCCGGGAACTGGTCCGACGACGAAAGTGGAACTGAAAAATGCTTTTCCCTGCTTGACGTAGTCTGGTTCAGCAAACATATTTCCCGGCCTTTTCGTTACTCAGTTCGTCGTTCTGGACTTAACGCTATGGTCAAATTGAAAGCACGCAAGATTGTCTCCAAACCCGGCGCGAAAAAATCCGGCAAATCAGTTTCCAAAACCACCAAGCCATCGGCAGACAAGACTTCGCATAAAGGCCACGGCGTTTCCGCACCGACGACTCCTCTTTCCGCCTCCGGGACATCCAAAAAACTGAGCACAAACGGCCAACCGCGCCCGGCCGGTCTTCCAGCAAGCGTCGCGGAGCAGGCGATCGGCATCATCAAGAGTCAGGCGGGGGTCGATCTTACGGAGAAGATCAAGGAACTCGTCCGGCTGGCGCAGGAGCAGGGCTACCTGACCTACAACGACATCAACGACGCGCTCCCGGACACGATGATTTCGGCCGAGGAGCTGGACGAGATTTACATCAAACTGCGGAATCTCGAGGTGGAAATCGTGGACCAGGCCGAGGTGGACCGCGTCAAGCAGCCCGAACCCGAGGAGGAGGAGGAGAAGGGCCGGCTGGACATCCTGGATGATCCGGTCCGGATGTATCTGAAGCAGATGGGCCAGGTGCCGTTGCTGACGCGGGAACATGAAGTCGAGATTTCCAAACGGATCGAGGATGCGGAAAATGAGGTCAAAAAAATCATTTACGGTTTCGGTTTTGCAGGCAAGGAGCACATCGCGCTGGCGGAGAAGCTGATATCCGAGCCGCCCAAGGAGCGCTTCGACCGAGTCATCCTTGATAAAAAAATCGAAAGCCGTGACAACCATCTGCGCGCGTTGCGCAAGCTGGTCAAAGAGGTCCGCGGCATTGACCAGTCGGTGGACGACAGATACGGCGTCTGGCAGGGGGGGCCGAGCAAGGCGAAGCGTGACAAACTTTTCAAGGAATTCAGAAAACTCGACGAACGGCTTCAACGGACATTTCACAAGTTTTACTACAAGCAGAAGGTCATCGAAGAAATGGCGCTGGTGGCCGACAACATTCATGACAAAATCCAGTTGAGCCAGCGGACGATCCAGGACTTTGAGAACCAGAGGAAATCAAGCCAGCAGCAGTCGGTCATTCAGTCGGAGCAAAAAAAGATCAAGGCACTGGAGGAGTTTGTCCGCCTGCCCTGCGAGGAGTACCTCAAGGCCTACCAGCGACTGCAACATTTTGCCAGAAAGGCGTTGCAGGCGAAAACCGAGATGGTCGAGGCCAATCTGCGCCTTGTCATTTCCATCGCCAAGAAATACACCAACCGCGGCCTTTCCTTTCTCGACCTGATCCAGGAAGGCAACATGGGCCTCATGAAAGCGGTGGAAAAATTCGAGTACCGCCGCGGTTACAAGTTTTCAACCTATGCAACCTGGTGGATCCGCCAGGCCATTACCCGGTCCATCGCCGACCAGGCGCGCACCATCCGCATCCCGGTGCACATGATAGAGACGATCAACAAGTTGATGCGCGTGCAAAAACAACTCGTGCAGGACTTCGGTCGCGAGGCCACGCCGGAGGAGATCGCCGACGAAATGCAGATGCCCGTCGAGCGCGTACGGGCCGTGCTCAAGATGGCCCAACAGCCGATCTCGCTCCAATCGCCGGTCGGCGACAGTGAAGACACGAATTTCGGCGATTTCATCGAGGACAAATCCGCGGAAAACCCGTCGGATATGACCAGTTACAGTCTGCTCAAGGATAAATTGAGCGACGTGCTGGAGACCTTGACCGAGCGTGAACGAAAGGTTCTCGAACTTCGCTTCGGGCTGGGTGACGGCTATTCCCGCACGCTGGAGGAGGTCGGCAAACAGTTCAAGGTTACGCGCGAGCGCATCCGCCAGATCGAGGCCAAGGCGCTGCGCAAGATGCGCCATCCAACGCGCATCCGCCAGCTCCAGGGATTCCTTGAAACCGAGCCGGTGGAGTAATTCATCCCGACGGGAAAGGCCTGATCCACCCGTCCGCAGAATTGCCTGTCGCGCGATTTGACGGTCGCGGATGAATTTTTCTTCCTCGAAACCTCACCGGGCTTGCGAGAGTCAACAGCTTGGCGTAGATGTCAACATGCACTGCCGCGAAACGCCTCTCACGGGGATGAAATTCGTCCTCGGGTTCGCGGCAGGCTGTCTTCTGCTCGGCTTGCCCTCGGCACGCGGCGCTGACCTGGAGGACTGCCGGAAATGGTTCATCACGGGCAACTATTCGGAGTGCATCCGCGTGGCCGAAGAGGCGGCACCCAAGGAGCGGGACGAGGAGTGGCAGATTTTGTTGATGGAGTCGTTGCTGGCCACAGGGCGTTATCCCGAGGCGGAGGCCGCCTTGACGAATGCGCTCCCGCGTTACCGCTCCGAGATCCGCCTGCGTCTGGTCGGCTGCGATGTTTTCAACGCCAATGGAAAACCAGACGAGGCGCGACGGCTGCTGGACGAAATCAATGACCGGGGCGGTTCGAGCCGGTGGATGTACCGCGATCCGGCGAACCTCGTCGCGTTGGGGAAGGCGGCGCTGCTGCTTGGGGCGGAACCGAAGCTCGTTCTTGAAAACTTTTTTGATCAGGCGAAGAAGGCCGACCCCAATCTGCGCGACGCTTATCTTGCCAGTGGTGATCTGGCGCTCGACAAGGAGGACTATGCACTGGCGGCGAAAATCTTCGGTGAAGCGCTCAAGAAGTTTCCCGATGATCCGGACATGCACTTTGGTCTGGCGATGGCCTACGCGCCAAGCGCGCGTCCGCTGATGCTCAAGTCGCTCGAAGCCACGCTGAGTCGCAACGAGCATCACGTTCCGGCCATGCTGCTGCTTGCCGACCACGCGATTGACGCCGAGGATTACGACACCGCCGGAGAAACCCTCGATCGCGCACTGGCGGTGAACCCCTGGCAGCCGGACGCCTGGGCTTACCGGGCCGTGCTGGCACATTTGCGCCACGACACGAACGGCGAAAGTGAGGCGCGCGCGAAGGCGATGAAATTCTGGCCGACCAATCCCCGCGTGGATCACCTGATCGGAAAAAAACTGTCGCAAAAATATCGTTTTGCGGAAGGCTCCGCCTGTCAACGCAGGGCGCTGAAATACGATGCCGGCTATCTGCCGGCGAAGATTCAGTTAGCGCAGGATTTGCTTCGACTGGGCCAGGAGGAGGAAGGCTGGGAGCTCGCGGATGAAGTGCATCAACGCGACGGCTACGATGTCACGGCTTACAATCTGGTGACGCTGCGCGAAACCTTTGCGAAGTTCCAGACCGTGACCAACCGCGACTTCGTCGTCCGGATGAGCGGCCACGAGGCGGCGATTTACGGCGACCGCGTCCGGGACCTGCTCCAACGCGCGAAAGACCGCCTCTCGGACAAGTACGGGCTGGAACTGGACCAGCCGACGGCGGTCGAGATTTTTCCCGAACAAAAGGACTTCGCGGTTCGCACCTTTGGGATGCCGGACAACCCGGGTTTTCTGGGCGTGTGCTTTGGGCACGTCGTCACCGCCAACAGCCCGGCGTCGCAGACGTCGCACCCGGCGAACTGGCAGGCCGTGCTCTGGCATGAATTCTGTCACGTCATCACGCTGGGCCTGACCCACAACAAAATGCCGCGCTGGCTCAGCGAAGGCATTTCGGTTTATGAGGAGAAACAGGCGAACCCGACTTGGGGGCAGGTGATGAGCCCGCGCTACCGTGAAATGGTGCTGGGCGACGACCTGACGCCGGTCAGCAAATTGAGCGCGGCCTTTCTCTCGCCGAAGAGCGATCTGCACCTGCAATTCGCCTATTACGAATCTTCGCTGGTCGTGGAGTTTCTCGTCCAACGATTTGGCTTTGAAAGGCTCAAGCAAATTCTCCACGACCTTGGTGAAGACGCGGACATCAATCAGGCCATTGCCGCGCACACCGAGCCGATGGGCGAATTTGAAAAGGACTTTGCCGCCTTTGCACGTGACCGGGCCCAACATCTCGCGCCCGGTCTGGATTTCAAGAAGTTCAAGCCGGTCAACCCGGACAGCAGCGCCGAGTCGCTCGCCGATCTGGTTGACAAATATCCCACGAATTTCTGGGTGCTGACGGATTTTGCGCGGCGACTTGTGGCGGAGAAGAAATGGATGGAAGCCAAGGTGCCGTTGAAAAAGTTGATCGACGAATATCCGGATTGCGCCGACGCCAACAATGGCTACGCCCTCATGGCCGCGGCGCATCGGGGATTGAACGAGACCAATGAAGAGCGCGAAGTGTTGTCGAAACTGGCCTCCCTCGACGCTGACGCCACCGACGCGTTTTCGCGATTGATGGTGCTGGGCGAAGCGGCCGGCGACTGGCCGTCGGTCGTGCAAAATGCCGAGCGTTTTCTGGCCGTCAACCCGTTGCTCCCACAGCCGTATCGCCATCTCGCGCGTGCGAGTGAGGAATTGGGCAGGACCGGTGCCGCCATTCAGGCGTACCAAAAACTGCTTCTCCTCGATCCGCCCGATCCGGCCGAAGTGCACTTCCGCCTGGCGCGGCTGCTCCGCAAGACCGGTGATCCGGCGGCGAAACGGCACGTGTTGCAGGCGCTGGAAGAAGCGCCCCGATTCCGCGAAGCGCACCACTTACTGCTGGAGATTGAAGCCGGAACACAGGGCGCAAAGAAGAGCGAGCCCGCGGTTGCGGCGGAGAACAAGCCATGAAGAAGTCGTTGCTGTTCCTTCTGATTTTCCCGCTGCTAGCCGGATTATGCCTGGCGCAACGTTGGCGGGGCGGGTGGGGCGGCGGCGAGAGATATTATCCAGAATACGAAACTTGTCGTACCGCGCGGGAAGTACCCTGGCACAGCACTCCTCCGGCGAACTGGACGAATGCAGTCGGCTTCGAGAAGGACGTATTCACTTTTGCGCGAATCCGGCGGGACGAAGATCACTCCAGCTCCTATTCGGCGGGGACGTGGTGGACCGATTTTCCGGACAGCGACTTGAACCTCTCGTTTCGAGTCCAGCAAATGACATCTCTAAAAGTGGATCCGAACGGACGCGTGCTGGACCTGACTGATCCCGATCTTTTCAACTATCCGTGGATTTATATGGTCGAGCCGGGCAGCCTGCTGTTAAGAGACGAAGAGGTTCCAATCCTCCGGAAATACCTTCTCAATGGTGGCGTGCTCATGGCGGATGATTTTTGGGGCGAGCGACAATGGGAGGTGTTTCATCGCGAAATCAAGCGCGTCCTGCCCGGACGCGAATTTGTCGAGTTGCCGATGGAGCATCCGATCTTTCACTGCGTGTTCGACCTGAAGGTGGCGAAGAACAAATTGCAGACACCTAACATCCGTCAAGGAATATGGAGCCTGAGTCCGAATAGCGGGTTTTACGGCGTGACCTGGGAAACCCATGACGGCGAGCAGTGCCGCGAGATGCACGTACGCGCCATCTTCGACGACAAGGGCCGCATCATGGTCATCGCGACGCACAACTGTGACAACGGCGACGGTTGGGAACGAGAAGGCGAGGATGACGGCTTTTTTCACGAGTTTTCCGAAAAACGGGCCTATCCACTCGGCATCAACATCATCTTTTACCTGATGACGCACTGAGGCCTTTTCATCTGACGCGGCGGGTGGTGACCATTTCAGAAACCGAATTGCGGTTCGGCCCATCATAAAGAAATAAATGATCGCGCTGGGAAATATCCGATGAAGAAGCTGGCGTTCGCAACAGTTGTCTTCACGCTGGCGTTCGGAATTGCCCTTGCGCAGCGCGGGTTTCGACGCGGCAACGGCGGGCGGGGCTTCCGGCGGGGATATTACGAGGAATACCGGACACCGCGCGAAGTCGGCCAGCATGGCGGAGAAACCCCCACCTGGACCAACGTGCCGGGTTTCGCAAGCGACGTGTTCACTTTTGTCCGTATCAAACGCGACCGGGAGCCAGGCAGTCATGGCGGTTCCTGGGACACGGACGCGCCGGACAGCGATCTGAACCTTTCCTACCGTCTGCGACAGGTGACTTCGCTCGCGGTTAGTCCGGATGGGCTTTTTTTAAGACTCACCGACGAGGACCTGACCGGCCAACCTTTCATCTACATGGTGGAACCGGGCAGCCTTTATCTCGACGACGAGGAGATCGCCGCGTTGCGAAAATATCTGCTGAACGGCGGATTTCTCTGGCTGGACGACTTCTGGGGGGATAGCGAGTGGTCGAACATGGAGCAGGTGCTCAAACGGGTGTTCCCCGACCGCAGTTTCGTGGAAATGCCGCTTGACCACCCTCTGTATCATTGCGTTTTCGACATCAAATCCAAATCACAGATTCCAAACGTCGAACTGGGCACCGCCAGCCAGTCGAACGGAGGCATGACCTGGGAACCCTACCACGACGGCGACGTGCGCACAGTTCATCACAAGGCCATTTTCGATGACAGGGGCCGGATCATGGTATTCGTCACGCACAACACCGACAACGGCGATGGCTGGGAATGGGAAGGCGACAATCATTATTATTTCGAAAACTTCTCGGAGAAGATCGCCTATCCGCTCGCCATCAACGTCATTTTCTATACGATGACGCATTAAGCTTGCGTGGAACGTCCGATGGTGGAGATTTGCAGGCGGAATTCGCCCTGATGGAAATTTGTTGAAAGGAAATATGGAACAAATGTCGGAATCGATTGCGGCTGAAAAGCAGGTCGTGGAACAAATCACAACCGGCCGGGCGCAGATCCAGACGGAACTGGCCAAGGTCATCGTCGGCCAGAAAGAGGTCATCGAGGAGTTGTTGATCGCGCTTTTTGCGGGCGGACATTGTCTCATCACCGGCGCCCCGGGGCTGGCCAAGACGCTGCTCGTCAAATCCATTGCACAGATTTTTCACCTTAGATTTCAGCGCATTCAGTTCACACCGGACCTCATGCCGGCGGACATTACTGGCACGGAAATCCTCCAAGAGTCCGGCGAGGGGCGTCGCATGATCTTCGTCCCCGGCCCGGTGTTTGCCAACATGATCCTGGCGGATGAAATCAACCGCACGCCACCGAAGACGCAGGCGGCGCTGCTGGAAGCGATGCAGGAACATCAGGTCACCGCTGCCGGCGTGCGCCACGCCCTGCCGGAGCCGTTTTTCGTCCTTGCCACCCAGAACCCGATCGAAATGGAAGGCACTTATCCGTTGCCCGAGGCGCAGCTCGACCGCTTCATGTTCAACGTCGTGATCTCCTACCTGCCCGAGGACGAGGAGGTCGCGGTCGTGGCGCAGACCACCGCGCGCAATGCGGAACCCATCAATCCCCTGTTCACGGGCGACGACGTGCGCCGCTTCCATGAGATCGTCCGAAAAGTGCCGGTCGCGGAGGATTTGGTCCGTTACGCCGTGCGGCTGGCGGCGTCGTCACGACCGCATCAGGCCGGCGCGCCGGACTTCGTGAACGAATGGGTCAGTTGGGGCGCCGGCCTGCGCGCCGGGCAATACCTCGTGCTTGGCGCCAAAGTCCGGGCGCTGCTCCGCGGCAGGGCGCACGTGATTGTCGAGGATATTCAGGCGCTCGCGCAGGCGACCTTGCGCCATCGCATCCTGCTCAATTACCGCGACGAGGCGGAGGGTGTGACGGTGGAAAATGTAATCGGGCGATTGCTGGATTCCGTCAACAAGCCCGTTGCCGCGAAGAAGTGAAGTGAGCGACGCATATGAACGCGCGGATGGCCCAATCAAGGTTCGTCACCCCGACCGCCCCTCGCGTCGCAGGTCCGCTCATCGATCCGCAAACCCTGATGGCGATCAGGAATCTGGAGTTGCGCGCGCGGGTCGTCGTTGAAGGCTTCTGGCACGGATTACATCGCAGTCCCTATCACGGATTCTCTGTCGAGTTCACCGAGTACCGCCAGTATTCGCCGGGAGACGACCCGCGCTATCTCGACTGGCGGCTCTACGCGCGCACGGACCGGTTCTTCATCAAAAAGTTCGAGGACGAAACGAACCTGCGCTGCCAGTTGCTTGTGGACAACAGCCGTTCGATGACCTACGGCTCGCTGGGTTACACCAAGGCGCAATATGCGAACACGCTGGCCGCCACGCTCGCCTACTTTCTTCACCAGCAGGGGGACGCTGTCGGGTTGATGACGTTCGATGAGCAAATCCGCGAGTACCTGCCCGCGCGGCATCGCACGGGTCATTTGCGGCATCTCATGCTGCGACTGGAGCAGCCGGCGGGCGGAAAAGCCACCGACCTGTCGGCGCCGCTGCGGCGCGTCGTCGAAGTCGTCAAAAAGCGCGCGCTGATGGTGTTGATTTCCGATCTGCTGGCGCCCGTTGAAACTTTGGAAAAGAACCTCGGCTCGCTCGCGGCGTGCGGTCACGAACTCCTGTTGTTCAACATTTTTGATCCGACCGAACTCAACTTCAACTTTGACACGCCAATCATGTTCCACGACATCGAATCCGGCCGGGACCTGTTCATAGACCCCGCGACGGCGCGGAAGGATTATTTGAACAAGCTGAACGCCCACATCGAGGCCGTGCGTTCCGTGTGCCGGAAGCTCGGGGTTGGCTATCGAGATTTTGCCACCGACCGGCCTCTGGAACTGGCGCTGTTTGATTTTCTGCGCGAGCGGATGCAGAGGGGGAAAGGAACAGTCAAGTTCCGGCGATATGCATGAACCGACCTCCAAGTGGACTCGGCCGGCGCGGATGCCTGCGCAAAGGGTCGCATGAGCTTCCTGGCGCCAGCTTTTTTGCTCGGAGCGCTGGCGGTCGCGCTGCCGGTTGTTTTCCACCTCATCCGGCGGACGAGCAAGGAGAAGATGACCTTCAGCTCGCTGATGTTTCTTCAGCCCACGCTGCCGCGACTGACACGGCGCAATCGGTTGGAAAACATTTTTCTGCTTTTCCTGCGATGTCTGGTCCTTTGCTTCCTGGCGCTGGGTTTTGCCCGGCCATTTTTTCAAAAGCCGATGGTCAACGATCCGCAGGCTGCCGCCGGGCGGAAAATCGTCCTGCTGGTGGACACGAGCGCCAGCATGCGGCGGCAGAATCTTTGGTCATTGGCGCTCGCCAAAGCGGAG